>Ga0210396_10004447_pt1 | contig 13737 bp, 12 predicted proteins | sample IncBWH17OmetaG_FD_155466 | JGI IMG/M metagenome (GOLD analysis project Ga0210396, IMG submission 155466) | Forest soil microbial communities from Barre Woods Harvard Forest LTER site, Petersham, Massachusetts, United States - Inc-BW-H-17-O ...
TTCGACGCCAACGCACCAAGCACTGTAAACCAACAGACGACGCGGAGCGCTTCAAGCAATCACGTTGGCGGCCGCCTTCCCCAAGCAGCCCACAGAGTGGGAGAAATTGTCAGGAAGTCCGTTGCTTTCAGTCGAGCGAGATCCTGCTCGAACTCGTCTTCAGTGATGTAACCAGCGTTGATCATGTCTGCGCGAAGCTGGCGAAAATTTGCCCGCATAAGAGAGGTGCCCGCCGACTGGCCCTGCCACATAAACATGCGGGCCTCTGCACCGGTTGCGACTAACCCGTTGGCCAGCAGTCGTCCGAGTAACAATCGTCCGCAGCGTCTTTCGACTCCACGATCTTCTACAAGGCGCATCATCGCAAGCTGAGTCTTGGGAAGGACCTCCGCAGGATGCGCAACGGGATCCGCAAGGAGAGAAGCGGAATCAAATTCTTCGTCCACCAGCCACCCTCCCGGTTTGAGAGCAGCAATCATTCGGCGTAGCGCTTTATCCCGTTCCGGCAGGTGCAAAAGGACGAGGCGACTGTGCACAACATCAAATGCGCTCTCGGGCAATGGGTCGGTGGCAATGTTGTGGCGCCGAACCTCCACATTCGGCAGCTTCAGAGGTTCAAGAAACCTTGTATCAATATCGGTAACGAGCACGCTTCCCGTGGGACCCACGCGACCGCTCAGCCATGAAGCGATCGACCCATTGCCTCCTCCGATCTCCAAGCAGTGCCAGCCCTGATCGACGCCACGCTCGCTGAGATGACGAATCGTGTCGGGATCGAAAATTTCCGAGAGCGCCCTGAATCGAGCGCCGGCTTGCTCAGACGCATTGTCAAAGACGTAATCTGGAGAGATCGAACATTCAGCATGCCCTGTTTCCATGTTGTGCCCTCTTTCTTTGGCTCCAATGTTGCTATGGCTTCAGGAACGCCAGCAATTCGGTCAGTGTCTCGTCCGGTGTTTCTTCCGGCAAGAAGTGCCTCCCCGGCAAAGGTTTGCCGCTCACCTTGGCGGCGCGTTCCCGCCAAACGGCCAGCACGTCAAACAACCGGTGGACCGCTCCGCGCTCACCCCAGAGGACAAGCAGCGGGCAAATAATCTTGCGGTTCAGATCCTCTTCGTCGTGTTTTATATCGATGGAAGCACCGGCCCGGTAGTCCTCACAAGTCGCGTGTATCGCACGTGGGTCGCGGAAGCAGCGTAGATACTCGGCGAATGCTTTCTCGCCCATCCAGCTTGGTATCTTCCCGCTAGACATGTCTCGGAACATCATGTACTTGAGGTAAAACTCGACATTGTCTCCGATGAGAGTCTCTGGAAAGGGGAACGGCTGAACCAGAAAGAACCAATGGTAGAACGCCGTGGCTATCTCGTTGTTGACCTTGTGCAAGAGCGTGTAGGTGGGCACGATGTCGAGCACTACTAGTTTGGTGATTCGATCGGGGTAGTCGAGAGCCAAACGGTGCCCAACGCGGCCACCACGGTCGTGTCCGACTACAGCAAATCGGTCAAACCCAAAATGCTGCATCACCTCTATTTGATCGAACGCCATGCTGCGTTTCGAATAGTTGGAATGGTTTTCACCATCCGCGGGTGTGCTGCTGTCGCCGTATCCACGCAGGTCGGCGGCGACCACAGTGAATTCCCTGGCCAGCTGGGGTGCGATTTTGTGCCACATGACGTGGGTCTCCGGGTTGCCATGCAAGAGCAGCACGGGCGAACCTTGGCCGCCCGACACTACGTTGATCGTTGCACCCGTGGTCTGCACTTTCGAGGGCTTAAATCCATCAAACATTCCTGCCGACATGCTCACAGATGGCTGCGATTGGCCTTTCATGCGACTTGCCAGTGCGACTCCTCCGATGATTCCAGCAGCCCTCGTGAGGAAGCCACGCCGATCACTCTTTCGGATTCCATGGTGCGATTCGCTTTCTCGGAGAGTTGAATTTGACACGATTCTGACCTCCGCCTGATTCGCACCCCTAACGCGACACCTGCGCAGCCTCGTTCCAGGGAGGCCTTTAGTCTGGCAGTTGGGGGTGTTTTGGTTCAGGGAGCCAGAAACTCCCTATTAGAGACACGGTATAGGCCAGGACGGCAATCGTACCCGCTGCATATGCCATTCGACTCGCCGCTCCGCTAGCTGGGATGATATTGGCAAGTTGCGTTGTTAACAGCGCAGCGGATGCGCCAAAAACTCTGCCCCCCAAGTTGGCGGCGAAGCTTTCGCCCGTCCCCCGCAAGTGTGTCGGGTAGACCCAGGGTAAATAGTTCCAGAGGAAGCTGAATGAGCCATTCATGCAAACGGCAGCAAGGAAAACGCCGCTCTTCAGCAACACCAGACTATGCGTCGCAGCGAAGAAATATACCCAAGCGAACACCGCCAGGCCGGGAACGAGGCCAAGACGCAACAGGCGCCTCTGCGTTGCGATCCTTATGACCAAGAGCGGGAACAGTAGTCGGCCTGCAATCGTACCGAGTTCTGCTAGCGACTGGACACCGCCTACCGTCTGCTCAACATGGCGAGCCGCCAAGCCATGCAATTCAGGAAGCCCGGGAACAATATGGGGCGTTTGTTGCAATACACCATAGGGCACGGCATAAAAGCACGCTGCCAGCAGCGTTGCCACCAAGGTGGTCTTTTTCAGTGCCGGGCTAAAAAGCTCCGCAATGCTCGGGCGCTTCAGGGTGCCTTTGGACTTTTTCTCCTTCCAGAGCGGCGATTCAGGTAAGAAGGGGCGAACCAGAATGAGTGGAATCGCCGGTAACAAGCCGCCAAGCACCGCGTAGCGCCAAGCGTCATGGCCGGAATGGATCGACGGCAGTCGCTCCGCGTATGTGACCGCGAGATAGTATGCTCCGGTGGCCAGAAGGCCCCCCAGGCCGACCGCGCTCTGGGTATAGCCCAACACGGATTCTCGCTGTTTCGGATTAGGGAACAGTTCCGCGAGCCAGGCAATCGCCGCCACATATTCGACGCACACACCAATAGACGTGAGGCACCGGAAAATTAGGAACTGCGTCAGCGTGCTGGAATAACTGGCTGCGCATGCCGAAAAGGCGTACAGAAGGATGCTCCAGACAAGCACTCGCCGGCGACCGAAAATGTCGGTTAGATAGCCGCCCAAGAGGCCGAAGCAGCCACCAGTCACCGCGGGGACGGAGAACAGCAACCCCACCCATAGGTTAAATGCTGGAGTTCCTGGCTTAAGCCCTCCGACCGTGACCAGCGCCGGTCGAACGACCACCGAGAGCACAACCATTTCATAAAGGTCGAACGCAAACCCTAAGGCCGCGACCGTACAAATAAGCCTCTGGAGCGCGGTCAACCGGTGGGGCTTTGAAGCGAGCGCTGGAATCGCGAGGCCATCTACAGGTATGTGAGCATTGTGCGCCAGTTCTGCCACGGACGCCTCCCCTGGATGCTCTTCGGAAGTTGTCACCCTCGGCCCCGATAGTGGGCTATTTAACCCCCGTGGGGGGTTATGATACAAGTTGTAAGAATTCAATAATTGTTAAGAATTCATCACTAATGAATTTTACGTCGCGACAACTCCAAGCCTTCTCGCTGGTGGCGCAACATCGGAATTTTTCTCGGGCTGCGGAAGCACTCTTCATAACCCCGTCGGGCTTGAGTCTTCTGATACGAGAGTTGGAATCCCAGCTCGGGTTCCGGCTGTTTGATAGAACCACGCGCCATGTCGTGCTCACAGCATATGGTCACGAACTGCTGCCTATTGCACAGAAGAGCTTGGCAGACGTGGAAGGTGCGGTGTCACGCATCGGACGTACGGCGACTGAGAGCAGCCGGACGTTGTCGGTTGGGGCGTCTCCTCTCATCGCCGCCAATGTTCTGCCCCAGGCGATTAAGGAGTTTCGGACTCATCGGCCAGACCTGCGGATTCAATTGCTTGATTGCGAACCTGCTTCCATCATCCCGATGGTCGAGTCAGGAAAAGTCGACATAGGCTTGCGTGTGCTATACAAGCCCCTTCCCGGCCTTCGGCGTACGCCGTTATTTCGCTTCTGCCTGATGGTAGTTCGTACCGATAGCGATCCCGCCTTTCGGCGCGCATCGACCACCTGGTCCGCATTGAAGGGAGAGAGACTGATTTCGCTCGTGCCTACGAACGAGATTCAGCAACTCATAAATAAACATCTGGCGCAAGCAGGCATTGGCGGTCAGCCCAATGGCGTTATCCACTACGTTGACACGCTGCTCGCCATAGTAGAAGCAGGCGAGGGTAGCGGGATTGTTCCCTCCTGGGCTTTGGCGGCCTGCCGGAACAGAAATGTTGTAATGAGCCGGCTGATCAATCCGGTTGTGAATTTGGATTTTTATCAGATCAGCGATCGGGGTAAGCAACTTCCACCGGGCGCGAACGATTTTACATCTTTCCTGCAGAGCTATATCGCCAGATGGGCCGGGCGGGCGGGCATTCTGTAGCGGGTAGTTCCGGGTTGTTCGCCATGGCGGGTCGTTCGCGATCGGGGACAGGCAACCGAACACCGACAATCTGACTCTTGACCGCATTGTGGCGATTTTCACAGCCGACCTACGGCATCGGAGGGTGGATTTCCAGGTGCCTTCCGATCCGTTGGCCGACACCGCGTGGATTCTTCTGCTGCAGCGCATTTATGCTGGCCCAACCGATTCCGATGGGAAGCAATAAGGCATTCAGGATAAGCGGCCTGCCATCGATAAGGTGATCGAGTATCCTTATGCCGCATCATCGCCTGCCTCTAAACAGCCGATGAGCAAATCGTAATGTTGGAGAAACGGGCCCCGAGAACGGCCTCCAACAAAACCAAGTCCGCTACATTGAAGTGGCCGACCGCCACGCCTCTTTTTCCAATCGGTCAGGACATCTCGTAGTGCAGCCACAATCGTGTTCTCCTCAAGGACGAGAACCGCCGTTTAGCGCGTCCGTCACGAGCCGCAATTTGCCTTTCATTGTGAAGCCGCACGTCGTTCTCCGACCGTGTCGAGCGGGATCGATTCAAAGTACTTTGGCACAATCACCCTCGTTTTCGGTGAGGCCGCCACGATCTCCTGCACGAAAGACTGGAGAGCTTCGAGAGCCGGCTGTTGAGAAGCCTCAAAAGGTGCCAGAAAGTTGTCCCAATGTGTCGGGAGAACGATGGCTGGATAATGTAGGTCGCGCATCAGGCGGCCGCTGTAGTCGTAGATTTCCTTTCGGGAAGCACCAGCCCCAATCAATGCGACGTCTGGCTCCAGTCCAACCATCTCACGTTCGATGAAGTTCATGCCGCCAAACGCGAGAATTTGATGACCGTGAAGACGAATCAGGTAGGCAAGAGTGCCTCCCTCAGGGTGGATCTGTTCCATGGTCAAAGGTGCTTTCATTCCAGCCGGTGCAGTTGCGGAACTAAAGTAGTGTTTGTGATCCAGGGGGCTGTGAATGCTGGGAATGACTTTCAGAGAGAAGGAACTGAACTGGTAGTCCTCTCCGCCACGCACGGTAAGCAACTGTTCTTCAGGCACGCTGTAGGCTCGCAGCACATTTTCGGTGCTCTCGGTTCCGATCACAGCGGCGCCCGTTTTGCGCGCGATGTGAGGAACATCCAGGACATGGTCGTAATGTGTGTGAGTAACGAGAATAAAATCTGCTCGTTGAATGTGCGAATCGATGGCTGCAACGTCCGGCGAGGCAACGTCATTCCACTGATACGCCCGGCGCGTGTCTCCAGGCATGGAGCGGCCCGAGCCTCCTCCCGGTGGCGCCGGTCCATTGATACGCGACAGATATGGATCGATCAGAATAACGGTGGTTCCATCGGTGATTTCCCAGCCCGCGGTTCCCAAGTATTTGAGGACGACCTGATTGCTATTTCCTGCGCTGCGTTCGTCCTGAGCCGCTAGAGCTCCGAGCAGAGTCACCACAAATACAAATCCCACGATCCCAGATTTCACCATTTGGAATGCACCTCCAGGCCGAACACCAATGTGACAGGCAGGCATTCTAATCAACTAAACTACGCCCCGGCATCGCAACACTCTTTACTCGTTTTTCTGCGGCTGGTCCAATCAATTTCCAAAAACGTCGTTGTGCGCAAGCCCCAAAGGTCTCGCGACGATGCTGCACGAGTAAATCTGTGCGAACAAAGAGAGTTGGCTCCAGGCAGCGGTAAACTCCAAACCCCCGATAGACCCCCTATAAGAAGGATAGGACGTCGTAGTGCTCGAACAGGAGTGTTTGTAGAGTTAAGAAAAAGAAGGAGTTTTGGTTGCGGGGGGTGGATTTGTTCCCCAGTGCCCTCTTGATTCCACGTAAGTTATTGATTTCACGAGTGGCGAGAGCGCCAACAAAGGCGAGAACGGCGATTTGGTCATTCAGTTTTCATTCAGATTTTTTCCACAGTGGCTCAAGCCCGCGAACCAAAATAATTATTACCAGGGTTTTTAGCCGACTCCGGATTCGTCGCTCGCCAGTATTCCATTGGTTGGTTGACAGTTCAATGCGCGAGGAAGGGGCTGATTGCCAACGCATTGGCTGCTGTGAGGCTAGCAAACTGAGACCGGTGGTTCGGAGTCAACCATGCACGCACGGCTCCGGACTGCCGGTTCCCATCAATATTCCCTGAGCCCGCTTGATCCGTAGCGAGTAGGAGTTTTAGATCAGGCGGTCTATCATGCATCGCTTTGGCATCCGGTTAAGCTAGGGCAGATAGAAGCGGAGCGAGGTGTAGACCACGACGTCGCTGCCTTGGGGCGTCGTACCGATACCGCTCCATAGGTTGCGATGTATGTACACAACCTGGTTTCCCTGTTCGATCCTGCCAAACTCGCCCCGATAGAGGCGATACCAGTAACCCGCCGTCGCTTCATAGATGTTGCGATTCGCGCCGCCGCACCCATTCATCGCCACTTCGTTGGTGCAACTAGCGTAACTGACGAGAGGAGAACCGTAGCCCGCAGCGGTTCCAGTGGGTGAGATAAATGCGTCCCGGCCCGCGTATTCATCTCCGCCATATGCGTACAAATCAAGACGGCTTCTGTGGTGATATACAAATCCCCCCATGATCCTAGCTTCGCGCAATGGACGCAGCGCCCCGGTTGTCGGATTTATAGTGGCATCCGGCAGTCCGGATGAACCATAGCGTCCGATGCCTTGCCCCAGGAGGCCTTCCAGCGACACGTCCAATTTCTTGTTAGCAAACGGCATTAGCGCACCAAAGCCAAGGCCATAGCCTTCGGTGGTGTTTGTATGGCCATTGGTGGTTGCGGTTGATGCGATTCGATCCCGGAAGAACCGGCCCAAGGCTTTGATCTCGAAGTGTCCCCAGCCGGGTTCAAAAGCTACCTTCGCCAAAAGATCAGGGGCTAGGTTCGTGGAGAAACCGCTGCTGTAATTGGGCAGAAATGGCAGAAGGTTAACACCAGTTGCAGCATTCGGGCTGGTGTTCAGCCCCATGATGTTCGCAGGCACGAACGCCGCCGAATACGTAGTTTCTGGTTCCTCGACGGCAAAAGCTGTCCAGACCTTGTTGTTGAAATTCTTCGTTACGCGAAATGCTCTCTGCCGCGTCCAGGTGAAGCCAACGACATACTGGCCATCCTCCCCGCCTGGTCGTAGTTCCGCTAAACTTGCAATGCCTTGTTGGTTCGTAGTTAGGAGGGACCACGTTTGGCCGGCTGTGATAGTCCAACCTGAAGGTTTATCGAGCTGAACCCAAAGTTGTCTCAGGCGTGGCGTCCACGAATTGCTTTCAACGTAATTGGCAGTTGGGGCTGCACCGAGAAAATCGGCTTCGACATATCCTTTCAGCTTTGTGCTCCCAGCTGTGCCCTGGACCAGCAGCGAGAGCTCTGAGTTACGTGCGCTTCCGCGGAACTCGCTCAGTTTTGCGTTCGATGATCCATTCAGGGGAATCGCTGAATAGCTGTTCGCAATATCTGCGTTTTCATTGCGAGTACGGAGCAGCATTGTTCCTTCCAGAAATCCGCCAGGTGTCAGAGTAAGCCCTTTGTAGTGGAATGATGTTGGTTCTTCGGAGCTCTTCGTCTCGCCAGGTTGTGACTGAAGGGCTTGTGTCGGATGAGTCTCGCTCTGAAGCAGGACGGGATCAGCACCGGAGTTCGTCGCTGCGATCCCTGTGGTTGTCTCCAACTCCGCAATTCGATTTTGCATTTTGGCCATCTGCAACCGCATCTCTTGGATTTGCCGCTGCAAGTCGGTGATCGTGGGATCCTGATTATCGGTTTGCGCTACGCTTCCCGCGGTCGCTATTAACATCAAGATGTTGACTGAGATAACTCTCCGACTCACGATCCTCACCTTCATACTTGCTATTAATCTGGCCGACCCCACGAAGTAATGCGGGTGGTGCCATCCGCACCAGGAGAGGTCAGTTACTCAAGTCTCGCGTCACCTCGTGATCCAAAGCATCGCTGGTACAGTGACGGACAGAGCGAGTGTCGAGATCAAAAGCATCGATGCAGCCTCAGATTGGGCTGACTTATACCGCGCTGCAAAGAGCACGACAACGGTAGCCAGCGGGAAGCTGGTGCAAATCAACGCCTCGCGCGAGAACGGACTTTGGACCAGTAGTAGGCGCAGCAGGATGAACAGCATCGCGGCTTGCACGGCGACACGAGCCAGAGAGCCAGCAAGGACTCCAGCAGAAAGCCGAATTGGGTGTGCAGCCAGCACGAGCCCTACACTGAAAACCGCTACGCCCGAAGTGGCGGAGCCAATTAGCTCCAAACTGCTGGTGACGACGGAGGAAACGTGAATCTTCGCGACCACAACGGCGATTCCCAAGAGCGGTCCCCACAGCAGCGGTGATTTGAGTCCGGCTTTCAGTCCGGTGATGACCGGGTTCGAAGTCGAAGTAGCAGTCCCAGCGGCTCGGTTTCTCGCTGCGGCATCCATTTCCAGCAGCACGATCGCAAGGGGAACCGTGACATTGATAGCCAAGGCTACAAGCGCTACAGCGCCGGCACTGCTTGCGCCCAATATTGGTCCAAGAACGGCGAGACCAAATACCGGCGTGGCGGATGTGGCAAGCATCAGGCTATAAATAATCGCTGGGGTTCCGCGCAGCGACGCTATTTGTTTAAGTGCGATCCAGGCGATGACGAAGAGACCGACATGCGAAAGAATCAATGCCAGAACCAGGCGGCCTTGCCCCAATAGAAGGTCCCGAGGAATACCCGTCATGCTTACGAACAGTGCTGCGGGCAAAGCAAAGGAGAGGGCCAACTTGCTGAAACCCGCGGCTTGGTCTGCGTCAAAGGTATGGCGCTTGCCGGCCAGATAGCCCAGTGCAAGCACGAAAAATATTGGGAATAGCGCTCCCACGACGTTACTGATGTTCATACGGCACCTTTTTTGGCATTTGCCTAACTTCTTTATGGCCTACGCGAGGGCTGTTTCTCCTTCATCTTGCTAAACCCGTGCTCGGGTGAGTCGAAGCAACTGTGTCATATTGTTCAGCTGGCGTTTGCCACATATGGGTGCACCATCTTCGCAGGATCGACCACCCGCTCGAATTCGTCTTCAGTTACCAATCCCAGCTTTAGTGCGGCCTGCTTTAGGGTGAGGTCGTTATCCAGCGCGTAGTGCGCAATTTTGGAAGCCTTGTCATATCCGATCACTGGCGAAAGTGCGGTAACCAGCATCAGGGAACGGTCCACGTATTCCTTGATCTTTTTCAGATTCGGTTTCGTGCCTTCGACCAGGAATTTGCGAAAGTTCGTGCAGCCGTCAGTGATGATGGTTACGGAGTGGGCGATGTTGAAGATGATGAGAGGTTTGTAGACATTCATTTCCAGGTACCCTCCGGCGCCACCGAATCCGACGGCTACATCGTTCGCCATGACCTGCACAGCGATCATGGTCAACGCCTCGGCCTGAGTCGGGTTCACTTTGCCCGGCATGATCGAAGAACCCGGTTCGTTTGCCGGAATGATCAATTCGGCGAAACCGGCGCGCGGACCGCATGACATCAAACGGATGTCGTTCGCGATCTTATAGAGGGAGACTGATAAGGTGCGTAGTGAGGCAGACAGCTGAACCAATGCGTCGTGTGCGCCTTGTACCGCAAATTTATTTGGCGCGCTGAGGAAAGGAAGATTGGCTAGCTTCGCGATTTCAGCTGCGGCAGCTTCGCCGAACCCAGGGGCAGCGTTGATCCCAGTCCCTACGGCAGTACCACCGAGAGCGAGTTGGTAGACACCCTTCAGGGCATCCTCGATGCGGTCGAGATTGTCGCTCAGCATGCCGACGTAACCTGACCATTCTTCACCCAGAGTGATGGGAGTCGCGTCTTGCATGTGGGTACGGCCTATCTTGACGACGTCCTGCCATTCTTTCGACTTTGCTGCAACGGCGTCCTGCAGTGCTTCTACGGCAGGCAGAAGTCTTTCCTTGACGCTTACCGCCGCCGCTATGTTCATCGCACTAGGAAACGAATCGTTGGACGATTGCGACATGTTGACGTGATCGTTAGGATGAACAGGCGTCTTGCTGCCCAGCGGTGTGCCCGCGAGCTGACAGCAGCGGTTCGAAATCACTTCATTCACGTTCATATTGAATTGCGTTCCGCTGCCGGTCATCCACACGTGCAAGGGAAACATGTCTTGGTGCTGGCCGGCGAGGATTTCATCGCATGCTTGAACAATGAGCCCGTATCGTTTGTCGTCCAGTCTTCCCCCTGCGTGGTTCGCACGTGCGGCGCCTTTCTTCAAAATGGCATAGGCGGCGATCATCTCCCGCGGGATCAGATCGTGACCGATGCTGAAGTGTTCGAGCGACCGCTGGGTTTGCGCTCCCCATAGCTTGTTGCTTGGTACATCGACTTCGCCAAGGCTATCTGTTTCTTTCCGAGCACCCATAACCATTACGTCGCTGATTGCAGCCATTGCTTTTACTCCTTCTCAAATTTGTTTGGTTCGGGCCAACCTCATGCCTGCCATCAAGCAGGCGTCATCGACGAGTTTCACGCTGCGTCTGGCACGAACTGGGTATTCGCGCCTTCTTTGAAGATGACGTAAGCGCGTTTCCATGGTTCGTCATTGATCAAGCGCCATTTGTGGCCTGAACCAGTGTGATCCTCTGCCAAGAGCACGTCGCCCGGACGGAGGGTAAACGTCTCGCCGCCTAACGTCGTAAATTCAAGCACGCCGGACAACGTAATGACGTACTGAGGAATTGGGTCATTGTGCCACTCATAAGTGGAATTTGGCGGAGTTTCCTTGAAGTGGATCGACTGCGCATCCACCAACTTGCCTCCATTCACACTGCCAGGTATTACGTGTGAATTCCCGTCAGGCCCCGTGTACAACCGATAAGCGCGAATCATTTTCAGTCTCCTTGGAATTGATATCGTTGATCTTCAATATGGCTGCTGTTTCGGCCCGCACACGTTCGGTCAAGTCCGGATTGTCGATCAGTGATTGCCCGTAGGAAGGAATCATCTTCTTCAACTTGTCCGCCCATCCTGCGATTGCCAGATTGTCGCGGAAGCAGCGCTCGATGACCTGAAGCATGATCCAAACTGCGGTTGAGGCACCTGGCGAGGCGCCTAGCATTGCAACAATGGACCCATCCGACGCGGTAATGAGCTCGGTGCCGAATTCCAGGATGCCACCGTGGACTGGGTCCTTCTTGATGATCTGCACGCGCTGACCGGCCACCTCCACTTTCCAATCCCGCTCGTTGGCATTCGGGTAGAATTCGCGGAGCGCAGCGAAGCGCTGCTCAGAGGACTCCAGAACCTGGCCGACCAGATATTCTTCAAGTGCCAGATTGCTCTTCCCGACTGCCAGTAAAGGGAGGATGTTTTCAGGATCGATAGAGCTGAACAGGTCCAGATAGGAGCCGTGTTTCAGAAACTTCGTCGAGAAGCCTGCGTAGGGTCCGAAAAGCACAGAAACTTTGCCTTCGATGTGCCGAGTGTCGAGGTGCGGCACGGACATCGGCGGTGATCCCACCGAAGCTTTGCCGTAGACCTTCGCATTGTGACGAGAAGAGACTTCCGGGTTATCGCAGCGCAGCCAAATTCCGCTTACTGGAAATCCGCCATAGCCCCGCCCTTCCGGAATCCCCGATTTTTGCAAGAGAGGCAGGGACCCGCCGCCGGCGCCGATCAAAACAAACTTGGCCTGCACGTATCGGTGCTCGCCGGTCTTTTCGTCCCTGATCTTCACCCTCCAGGCATTCCGATGGCGCCGCAGATCTTGTACCCGGCTAAAGAAATGAATAGAAAATCCATCCTTGCCCCGCAATGAATCAAGCAGATTCTTTGTGAGTACGCCGTAGTTCACATCCGTACCAGTCACCATGCGCGTGGCTGCGACCACGTCATTAGGGTCACGGCCTTCCATAACCAGTGGAATCCATTCTTTGATCTGTTTTTTGTCCTCCGAATATTCCATTCCGTAATAAAGAGGATGGTTCGAAAGCGTCGCAAAACGTTTCTTCAGGAAATTCCGGTTAACGACCCCGCGCACGAAAGTCATGTGAGGAACGGGATTGATGAAGGACTGAGGGTCCTTTATCGCCCCCTTCGCAACCAGATAGGCCCACAACTGACGGGAGAGGTCAAACTCGGTATTGACCTCCAGAGCCTTAGAAATGTCGATGCTGCCGTTGGCTTTCTCCGGAGTGTAATTCAGTTCACAAAGCGCAGCGTGGCCGGTGCCGGCGTTGTTCCATGCATTTGAGCTTTCCTGCGCCTCACTGCCCAGGACTTCATGAATTTCTATTTTCAGCTTCGGATCAAGCTCTTTCAGGATCACAGCGAGTGTAGCGCTCATGATGCCTGCACCGATGAGAACGACATCCGGTTTAGATAGGTTGGGTGTTGCACTGTTGCTAGAGCGCGTCATTGCAGAGTCTCCTTCGTAATTTTCCAGTGAGATGTTTCCGCGCGAAGTGTGTTTTCACCGAAATGGCTCAGTTTGGGAAGACCCTTGGCAATCCACGCAGCTGTGATGCCGACGCCTATGCCAATCAGAGTGTCAAATAGCCGCAGGATGGGTTGCCTCCACGCGTGCTGTGGACTAATTCCAGCCACAACCATGACGACAGTTGTTGTGATTGAGGTGGTAATGACTTCCCCCGCCCGGTTGATCATGATCAGAATTACGGCACCGATCGCGATCAGAATGGTCATACCCCAGGAACTGAACGGGAAAAGCAGCAGGTAACCCAGGCAAAGAATGAAGCTCAGCGACGTTGCTGCAATTCGTGACAAGGCGGCGCTTACGCTGTCCTTGTAGCTTTCACGATAGACAAACACCGTTGCGATGACGGACCACATTCCTCCGAGCAGTTGATCGTCCCGGGAGCTGATTGCATCGGTGAGAATCCGAGTGGTCAGTTCGTAGCTGACCAGAGCGGCTAGGGCTAGTCCTGCACCGGAAGCTGCTGCCCAACCGATGCACTGAAGCGCGTTCGTTTCTTCGCGATGTACTGTGACAGTTGGCATACCACTAAACCATTTTTCTCCGATGCGTAGTGCGGCTTGCTGCTTAACTGGCCATTCGACATTTTGGTTCGTCATGATACGAACCCCTCGAGAAGCTAACAGCCTTCCATTACTCCAGTGGGAGAGGGCTCCTGCCTGAGTGCTGCGCTCGAGTCAAATGAAGTCGTCTTGGCGAGCGACGCTCTTATGACATCCTGCCGCAGCAAATACACAGAAACGGCAAGGAGAACCAGATCCTTCATCAGGAACGCGACCCTCTCGGTCATTGCGGGGAACCCGCCGG
>Ga0210396_10004451_pt1 | contig 13731 bp, 10 predicted proteins | sample IncBWH17OmetaG_FD_155466 | JGI IMG/M metagenome (GOLD analysis project Ga0210396, IMG submission 155466) | Forest soil microbial communities from Barre Woods Harvard Forest LTER site, Petersham, Massachusetts, United States - Inc-BW-H-17-O ...
GGCAAGAGATGGCCCGCTTTGTCTCAAAACAAGTCGCCTGGGTTTAAAATAGGCAATCTGGCTGGCAGTTGACCGAGGCGCGAAAACCCTCGGATTTTTGGGTCTTTATGGTTTGACAAGCGGATGGGAATTGTTATTTTGAATGCGGTCGTCGGCAAAGCTTTTACAGACTCCGCATTTTCACAGCGCTCCATCGGCATAGATATCGCAGATTACGCCGATTGCCGGGCGCGCGATTTGCGGTTCCGAGCCGGACTTTTTGATAGACGCCCGGAACACGGCGGCACGAGTCGTCGGGCTTCCTGGGGCAGAAGATGTTCCACCGAGTTTACGCGTCTCAAAACTTCAAAAGATGAGGAGATCGCTGATGCTTCGCAAGACTTTGCTTCTGGCCATCGTGGCCGGAGCGGCGCTCTTGGTCGCTGGACCAAGCCCGGCGTCTGCTAGCCTGTTCTCGTTCGACGGTGGCTGCGGCGGCGGCTGCGGCGCCAGCTACGGCGGTTGCGGCGGCGGCTGTGGCTGCCACCACCACGCCCACCACTGCCACGTGCACCACCACGGCTGCGGTTGCGGCTACAGCGGTGGCTGCGGCGGTTGCGGTGCGCCGGTGATGGCGAGCTGCGGTGCTCCGGCCCCGATGGCCTGCAGCAGCTGTGCGCCGACCTGTGCGGCTCCGGCTGCGACCTGCTGTGGTGCCTCCTATGCTCCGAGCTGTGCGGTTCCGGCCGCGCCGTCTTGCGGTGCTCCTGGCGTCATGGCTCCGTCACACGCCCCGGTCCAGGCTGCTCCTGCTCCTCCCCCGGAAGAGCCGGCTCCGAAGCCGAAGGCCTAATGCCGTCGCGACCCGGTGTCTGCCCCGTGCAGACGCTTGGTTCTGGAACGATAACGGGTTCGCTCGCAGACTTCTGGCGAGCGAACCCGTTCTTTTTTGTCGGATTGCGGACCCCCGGCTCCCGTCGCCGGCCTCCCTGGGAAACTGTGATAATAAGGCCGTGACGGTCGGCTCTCCGAACCTCCGGCGGCGCCCCGTCGCCCCCCGTCGGGTCGCATTGAAGCTCGCGGGGAAGCCGCTACAATGTGGAACTCCTTGTAAGGACGGTTGAGCCGGCCCAGCGTTACCGGATCTCTCCCTCCTGGACGACCCTGCCGGACGACTTTCTCCGGACGACCAGAAACGATCGAAAAGCCATGTTTGCAGTCATTGCCGAAAGCGGCCGCCAGTTCCGTATCCAGGAAGGGGAAACTTTCCTGATCGACTATCGCGAAGGGGTCGAAGCCGGCGCCGCGATCAAGTTCGAGCAGGTGCTTTTGGCCAACGGCGGCGGCCCCAGCTCGATCGGCACCCCGGCCATCTCGGGAGCCCTCGTCGAAGCGACCGTCGTGCGACCGAAGGTCAACGGGCCCAAGCTTGAGATCGGCAAGTTCCGCAAGCGCAAGAATTCGCGGCGCCACACCGGCCACCGCCAGCACTACACGTCGGTGATCGTGACGGCGATCAAAGTGCCCGGGCTGAAGAAGGCCGAGAACGAGAAGAAGTAGCGCCGCCCAGCGGCCCCCATTTCTCTCGCGCCTCTTCCTGAGCGTCTGCTACTTCGCATCTCTCGCCGCGCGCTCGTTTGCGCTGCGTTGTGCGATCCAGTTATCGCGCCGTCCGCTCGCGCCGGGGCGGTGTGAGCGTCCCGGAAATTCGAAGCGATCGAAGAGAAGTACACACTTTGGATTACCGGACAGTATCGCCCCGAGGCACTGTGAGAGTGGCTCGCGCGTCAGCGGTGTACTCAGCGCGTCCGCTTACGTCGCGGCGGCGGGAACCTGGCAGCAGGCTTCCTCGTCCGTGTAACGCTCCAGCGCCTGGCACATCGCCTTGATCTGCTCGCGGCTGAGGCTCATCACTTCGTCGGGAAAGAGGCCGACGTGATAAAAGCCGCACCCCAGCGACGAAATGTGCTTCACCGTGCAGGACAGGAAGCGCGGCTCCGATTCGTCCCGCAGGCCGATGATCATGTGCGGCTCGGTCACCGGCGTGGTGACAAAGATGCCGATTCCCTGCGTGCACAAGTCGCGGCAGATGGCGGGGAACAGCTGCGAGAAATCGGCCTTATCGGGCGATTCGCAGGGCAGGGCCCAGACGACCTCGTTGAAGATCTGTCGGGTCGCGCCACGGATATTCTGCACCGCGATGGCCCGTGCGTGCGCACGGTTCACGCGGCCATGCAGCACCCGCATGACCTCGTCGCGCCGTTTATGAAACAGAAATCCAAACATCGTCTACTCTGCGCTCAATCGAACCCGAAGGCCCGTCGGCGGACTTCCGGTGCGGCCGTCGGGACGCTCCCGCACGGCTGCCCCATCGCGTTGCGACGCGACATCGCTACAACGATAGTGCTCGTTTGGAAATCGGACGCGAGATTTCGCCCAAGATCTCAGGCAAGCGGTTCCGAATGGGGGGGAAATTCCGCCCGCACCGAGGCACAGGCCAATGTCTGAACGCGCGTTCTGTCAGGCGGGTGGGCGCGGGCGGCCGCAAAGGCGCGAAGGGACAAAAAGACCCGACCTTACGATTATTTCAGAGTCGCGAGGAAGGCAATCAGATCGCGGAACTCGCCGACCGTGAGCAGGTCGGTCAGTCGCTCGGGCATGATCGACGTTTTTTGCGCCACGCGCTCCTCGATGTCCGACGTCTGGACTTCGGTGATGTGCCCGTCGGCGCTGCCGATGCGGACGTGCCCCTCCCGATCTTCGGAGACGAGCACGCCGGAAAGTGTTTTTCCGTCGTGCATGACGAACGACCAGGTCGCATATTGCGGCGCGATCTCCTTGGCCGGCCGCAAAATCGACTCCGCCAGTTTCTTTCGATCCGAAGCGCGGGCGATGATCGAGAGATCGGGCCCGATCTTGCCGCCGCGGCCGTGCACCGTGTGACAGCGGTAGCAGGCGACCGAATTTGGGAAGTCGAACAGCCGCCGCCCCGCCTCGGGATCGCCGCCGTCCGCCGCGACCTGGATCCGCTCGTCGACCGAATTCGGCCGCGGCGTCGTCAGCGCTGCGAGCTCTTTCGGCACGAGCAGATCGGAGGACCGCAACGCCACCGCGACCTGGTCAGCCACCGTGTGCGTTGCACCCTGCGCCGGATGCGCTTCGAGGCGGGACGACAAGCCCTTGAGGTCGGCGCGCACGTCGGGGTTGCGAGCCGAGCGGCGCAGCGCTCGCAAGGCTTCGCCCGCGAGATCAGGGTCGGCTCCGGTCAACAGCCGGCGTAACGCGGCGATGGTGGCGGCATCATGCTCGTCACGTTCGAGCGCAATCGCGAGGCCGGCAATCGCCTCCAGCCGCAGAGCTTTGTCCGCGTGCTCGTCGAGCGCCAGCCCCCGTTCGATTTTGGGGCCTTGCGGGAAGGGCAGATTGCGGAACGTCCGCAGCGCCTCGAACCGCAACAGCGGCCCGCCGTCTTTCATCAGGCCCGTGAGCTGCTCGAACGAAAGCTTCTTGTGATCGAGCGGCACGATTTTGAGCGCCATCGCCCGCACGTTGTCGGCGACTTTCGCATCGCACGCCAGGCGAAGTGCGTAATCAGCCCCCGCGAATTCGTTCCCCGGCTTCCGCTTCACGCCGTCGAGCATTTCGAGAGAAGCCAGCGAAGCCTCGAAAAGGTCGGCCGTGGTCTTCGAGTTCTCGAGTTCTCGTTCGATCTCGCCGCGAAACGCCGCGAGCCGTCCCTCGCCGACCCATTGAATGGCAGTGAACCTCACACGGAGATCGGGGTCACGAAACGCGATCGGCAATACCCATTTGGCCCAATCGCTTCCGTCGCTTGCTCGGGCCGCCAAGAGCATCGCCAGCCGCACGTCGGGGAACGGTGTCTGTTCGGTTCGGAGCTGTCCCGCGACGAGCTTGGGCGAGAGCCCTTGGTGATGCGTGAGTGCCTGGACTACGGCCGCGAACACAAACCTGTCGCCGCCTGCCAGGATTTTCGCCAGAAGGGCGGGGTCGGCCGTTGCAAGCGGCGGCTCTCGGCTGACGAGGCCGAGCAGCACGCAACAGTGATTGATCCCCCCAGGGTGCTTGAGTGCCGTAAGCAAGGCGTCGTCTGGACGCGCATTGAGGGCTCTTGACTCGGGCCACAGAACCTTTGAATCGGGCCACAGAAACGGCATCTCGACGTTCTTGAGATTGGATCGCAGCGGGTGGGCAAAATCCTTCGATTGCTCAGACAGCGTATGTCGGAACACCGCCCAGGTCTGCTCGCAGACATAGCGGGGAGAATCAGACGGATTCGTCCCCCAGTAACCCGAGTCGCGCTGGGTGATCAGTTCTACAGCACGCCGTCGCACATCCATACGCGGCGATTCGATCTTGGGTGTGAGGTCGTAAAGCAACAGCTTGTCGAGCGCCGCAAGATCCTCGACCGCTTTCTTGATCGGCTCTTTCGGCGCGATCCGCCAAATCCGGCCCTTGCCATGGACGTTGTAATCCTTGAGCACCCAGTCGGTGAAATAGACGGTACCGTCTGGAGCCAAGGCGACACCAACCGGCCGAAAGTTTTCTCCGCCGACAATCAGCGGTTCGAGCTTCGCGCTGAAAGACGTTCCCTTGGCCTTGGGGCGGAAGCGATCGACGCGGTGATCGCCCCACGACGAGGCCAAGAGGCTGCCCCGATATTCCTCGGGGAAGGTGTCGGACTCGTAAGCGATGATTCCCGACGGAGCCTCGCCCGTGCCGCAGACCATCGGCAGCGTGCCGGGCAGCTCGCCGTCCCAGGCCGTAAAGGGGTGAATGCCGCGGCGGCCGTTGCGGAAGCGGTAGCCGTAGTCGCCGCCGGGAATGATGTGCAGCAAGCGGCAGGGCGGGCGATCGTCCGGGTCGTTGTCGACGGTGAACATATTGCCGAAGGCGTCGACGCACGAGGCGTGCGGATTCCAAAAGCCGGTCGCCCAGAGCGTGAGGTCGGTGCCGTCCGGTTTGAAGCGGAACAGGCTGCCTCCTTCGCCGCCGCCGGAAATCGCGCGGCCGTCGGTGCCGACCAGCCGATAGTCGGCCCCGAGGTTTTCGCCCAGGCCGATATACATGTAGCCCAGGCCGTCGGTGGCGAAGCCGGCCAGGCCGTTGTGCGGGTAGTCGCCCTTCGTTTCCAGCTTCAAAATCGAGCGGCGTTCGTCCGCCTTGCCGTCGCCGTCTTTGTCGACGAGATGAAAGACCTCACGCCGCGTGGCGACGTACACGCCGTCCTTGTAGGGCACGGCGATGCTCATCGCGTGCGTGAAGCCGTCGGCAAAGACCTGCGGTGTGCCGGCCCGGCCGCCCTCGGGCTTTGGCGTGAAGACGAGGATGCGGTCGGTCGGATGGCCTTTGTAGCCGGCCGGCCGGAAGTGCGTGTTGCACTCGATCGCCCAGATGCGGCCATGGTAGTCGACGGCCAGGTCGGTCGGCGTGACGATCTGCGGCTGCTCGGCGAACAGCTCGATCTTGAGCCGCGGGTCGAGCGATTTGGGAGGGGCGTCTTTCGCTGGGGACGGCGTCTCAGTTGCGCGAGCCTCGCTCGCCAACGCCGCGGCCGCGAGTAACACGGTTGCAAGTCCCGCGACCGCAATTCGCACGGCCCAGAGCCGACGCCGCGCTCCCGGCCGCCTCACGGTGAGGCCTTGCTGACGGCGGGAGCCGCGCCTTTCGTCTTTTCGGCCGAGGCCTGCGCCTTCCCCGCTGCGGGAGCCGACCCGGTCGGGAATGGGATCGAGGCGGCCTGGTAGACCTCTTTCGTCTGGTCATTCTGTACGAAGGCCACGAGGCGCAGGTGCGACAGATCGAGCGGCTTGAGGGGGAATGTGGTCTTGTTCGCCTCTTCGTAAGCCCGCAGGTAATCGTCGAGCTCGCGCTTGATCTTGCTGATGTCGATCTTTCCCTCGTAACGGAGCTTGCCGTCCTTGAGCTCGATGCCCGAGGTGCCTCCCGGCATCGCGCGAACCACCATGTCGTGCTCGCGGACGCCGTTGGATCCCCGCAGACCGACGCGCTCCTCGGCCAGCACGAGCCGCAGACGCACCGGGTCGGTCGCGGCGAAGGAGCCGTTCGCTTCGGCCGTCACGGCGACCGCGCCGTCCTTGGTCTGAGCCTTGAGGTCGATGCGGACGGTCGTCTTTCGCAGCAGCATCAGGTCGACCTGCCCGTGGAGCGTGGAGTAGACCTCCTCTGCTTGGTGCAAATAGCCGCCCACCTGCACGGGCTTGCCCGAGATCACGAACGTCGGCGTGCCGCCGCGTTCCGGGAAATAGAACTGGAACCGCTGCTCGGTATCGCTGTTGGCGAGCGCATCCGGGTGGGGAATGTGCTCGTGATATTCGAGCGCGACCACTTCGCTGGGCGCGTAGTTCTTCACCAATTCTGAGAAGGCGACGTCGGCCGCCACGCAGGGACCGCAATCGGCTCCCGTGAAGAGCTCGCACAACACGACGCGGTTGTCGGTCTGCTTCGAGCGAGGCTCGACTTTCTTGCCTTTGCCCTTGGGCATCGCCTCCGCGTAGACCTTGTCGAGGTAGGCGTCGAAGCCGTCGAGCTTGCCGCCGTGCAGCCCCTTCCACAGCGTTTCGGCCGTCTGCTTGGGAGGATCGTGCTGCGACTGGTCCTGCTTCCACATCGTGTCGAGCATGACGTCGAACATCGGCAGCACCGCGACTTCGGCATACCCGCGGAGCGCCTCTTGCTTCTTGCCCTGCTGTTCGTCGTAGCGGGCCAGCTCGTACAAGGCGATGGGGTTAAACGGCTGCAGCTTGAGCCGCTCGCGGAGCGTTTGGGCGGCCTTCGTTTTTTCTTCCGGCGTGCCGTCTTGAATCTGGGTGAGAGCCAGGTTGGAGAGGACGGCGTCCTTCATGTCGCCCAGCAGCTGCTTCCAGACCGGAATGCGTTCCTCCGTCAGATTTTTCTGGGCGATTTCGATCTGCTTGAGCGAGGCCTTGGGCATGTAGCCGGTGGGAATCAGCGCGGCGGCCACGTCGATCCGCGACTTGAAGCCCAGCCGCGGCGACCAGCGCTGCGCCAATTCCGCGTACTTGTCGGCCTCGGCGTTAATGGCGGCTTCGTCCAGCTTCTTGGCCGGCGCGCCCCGGAAGACGTAGGGATACATCTCGAGCGTGAGCGGGCTGTCGGGATGCGCGTGAACGAACGAGTAGAGCTGCTCCATGGCCTGCTCGGGCGTTGCCTCCTTGCTTGACTGCAGATCGGCCGATTCGGGCAACTGCACCGGGGTCAAGCTCTGAATGTTGTCGAGCTCGGTCGGGACGAGCATTATGGCAAAGGCGTCCATCGGCTCGAACTGGGCGCTGCCGCGAGCCAAGCCGTTCTGCAGATCGATCTGGATGTCGAGCAGTTTCGTATCATGCGTCGGCTGGCGATTGGGCCCCACCGTGGCGACGGTCATCTCGAGCGCCATGTGCAGCGTTTTATCGGTGGCCTCGGCCCGGCGCAAACGCGGGTTCGTCAGCATCTTGCCGTAACCTTTGACGATCGGCTTCAGCTTGCCGTTGGACCCCTTGGAGATGTCCAACAGGGCGGCCGGCACTTCCACGCCCGACATCCGCTCGAAGAACAACAGGATCCACTTGCCCTCAAGCGACGGTTTCTTGCTCACGTTGTCGGAGAGCAAACGACCGGCCCCCAGCGGGTTGCCGCCGGCAGGGTCGGGAGAGGCAGGATCGGTCTTCACGCCCGGCTCCGACTTCGAGTCGGACGAGCAGCCCGACACGACCGCCAGCATGCTGAGCAACAACAAAATCCCCCAAAGCGGGCGATTCATCGGACAACCTCGATTGTATGTGCCGATCGTTCGGCTGACTGGTTTCGGTACGGCTCAAACGAATGCGGATGAACGGCGATGATGAGGACGTGCACCCCGCGAAACGGCTATTCTAGGCCCCCGCGCGGCTGAATGTCATCCGTGTGCGAATGGTTCGTCCACGGGCGGACCCGAGGGCCGGTGGCTTAGTCGATCGGTTCCCGCGTTCCCCGCTCGGCCACCGGTTTCCCACGCGTGCCGTGGGCCGCCGCCCGCTCCTAATTCTCATCGCAGACGGCACTTAGTGCCAAATTCTTTCTCCCTCAGCTGGGGACGCACTGCAATCGAGAGTCTCCGGCAACGGGAGGTGACAGCAATAACTCGTACGTTCTACAATGAGGCCGCCAGTAGGCCGTTCAGTCGATTTTTGTGAATTTGGAAAGGTTCGGATGGCGAGGTTTACGCAAGCGGACCTCATTGAAATTAACCAGACCTTCGAGGAGCGCACACCGCAGGAATTGATCCGCTGGACCTGCGACGTCTTCGGCACCCGCGTGGCCGCCCTGTCGGCCATGCAAAAAGCGGGCAGCGTCATGTGCCACATGCTGCACGAGATGGGCTCGTCGATGAAGGTCGTGTTTGTTGACACGGGAGTGATGTTCGAGGAGACGCTCGAGACGCGGGACCGCATCGCGCGGGAATACGGCATGGAGGTGGTCACGCTCAAGCCCCGCCAGTCGATGGCCGAGCAGACGGCGCAATACGGCGTGCTGTACCTGTCGACCGAGGGGCAGCAGCAATGCTGCCACATGCGCAAGAACGAGCCGCTGCTCACCGTCAAAGGCCAATTCGACGCGCTGTTGGGCGGCTTGCGGCGTGGCGAAGGTGGCCAGCGCGAAGCCTGCCCCATTTTGGCCGTCGATCCCGAGATGAACTGCCTGCGGATCAATCCGCTCGTCAACCTGACCGACGCGCAGATGGAAGAATACGTCGCCCGGCATCGGGTGATCGTCAATCCGCTGCATGCGCAGGGGTACTCAACCATCGGTTGCAATCGCTGCACGACCCCCGTGCTGCCCAGCGAGCCCCACCGCGCCGGCCGGTGGAGACATCTGGGGCCGTGGTCCGTCTATTGCGGCATCAATCCGACCGATTTCAGCCGCGACACAGCCGTCGCGATCGACCTCTCGCAGGACCTGATCGACCGCATTCTCGGCCGCCGGACCGACTTTGTGATCTAACGCGGCGTGCCCGGCGTTATACTGAGCGGGCCAGGTCCAACGTGCACTGGCTCACTCGGTTATAGGGAGGCGGCCATGCATATCGGAGACTTGGGACCCATCGAACTGGGAATGATCGCGATCGTCGTCTTGCTGCTGGCGGCCGGGATCTACTGGCGGATTCGCCTGGCGCGGATTCCCAAAAACGCGCAGGAACACTTCAAGGACGAGTGACGCTTGCGCCCGGCTGCGGCGCTCGCGTCAGGCTTCGGCCACGTTGACGAACACCTTGAGCGCCTGCTCCTCCATCAGCAGCCGCATCATCTCGTGGTAATTCTCGAGGCCGTCGACGGGGTTCGTCAGAATCCGCTCGATCACACCGGGATAGGTCATTTCGCCCAGCGCCAGGTCGGCGATCCCCATCTCGAAGTGGCGGAAGTTCGCGTTCACCGAGCCGACGAGCAGCTTGTTCCCCAAGACCCAGCTCAGATTCACCTTGTCGGCCGGGATCTCGATCGACCGCTGGCCGCCGGTGATGCTCGTCCAAACGACGACCCCGTTGTGCCCGATGATTTCCATCGCCTGGAAGGCGACCGCGCTGCTGCCCGTGGCCTCGATGATCAAGTCGGGCTTGCCTACGCGCTCCACCAGCTGGGCGAGCGGCGTCTCCCGCGTGCTGATGTAGTGCGCGCCGAATCCCTCGGCAATTTCGGCCTTTCGGCACGGCTGGGGCGTGCGGGCGACCGTGTAGACCTCGAGCCCGCGCAGCCGCAGGATCAGCGTGGAGAGCAGGCCGATCTGCCCGGCACCGGTGACGAAGGCCCGCTTGGGCTCCCACACCTGCAGGCGGCGCTGGGCTTCGTACGCTTGTTGCACGGCCTTGGCGGCGCAGCTCATCGGCTCGGCCAGAATGTGCAGATGCTTGAGCCCGACGGGCATCCGCACCACGAACTGGCAATCGTCGACGTAATATTCGGTCATAAAACCGTGCAGCAGATTGATGCCCCGCTCGTAGTAAATTTCCTCGCTGGTGATATCGGAGCGGCCGATCTGGTCGAAGATCGAATGGCCGGGCCGCCGCACGGTGCACGTGACGTAGTCGCCCGGCTTTACATGAGTGACCTTGGGGCCGACCGCCTCGACGCGGCCAAACGACTCGTGCCCCAGCACCAAAAAGTCATCGCCCGGCGGCGCGTTGCCGTAGAGCGCCTCGTTGATCTCGCGATCGGTGGCGTCCACGCCGATCCTCAGCACCTTGACCAACACGCCGCGCCCGCCCGGCACATCATCCAACCGCGGCATCGGCACGTCGGTGAGATGGACGCTATTTTTTCTGCCGGGACGAACGGCAACGGCTTTCATGGAGGCGAGACCTTATTGCAACGTTCTGCGTGCGGCCGGGGCGGGGGGTAATCACGGAGAGTTGATTTCAAGTCGCTCGGAGGACGGCGTCAAGTCGGCAGTGACCGCCCGGCGCCGGAGGCTGTTGTTGATAAAACGAAAAAATTACTGATTTAATATTGATTTTATTGAGTTATTGGATAACCTGGGTGCGAGAAACAAAGCCGTGACTGAATCCCTCCCCCACTCCAGCGTCAGCAACGAATGTCCTTACTGCGGCACGCCCATGGCGGTGACGCAGATGACCTGCGGCGGGTGCCGGGTGTCGATCACGGCCGAGTTTCCCATGTCGCGCATTGCCGGCCTGCCGGTCGAGCACCAGCGATTCATCGAGATGTTTTTGCTGGCCGGCGGCAACCTCAAGGAGATTGCCGAGCAGGTCGGCGTTTCGTATCCGACGATTCGTTCGCGGCTCGACAAGGTGATCGAGGCCCTCCGCGGCGAGATCGCCAAGACACAACGCGTGCGCGGCAACTTGCTCGACGCCATCGAACCGGGAAAGACCACCGCCGAGAGCGCGGCCCGGCTGATTAAACGAATCTAAGAGTCCGTTCCAATCACTCGCGTCTGATTCTCGCAATGACGATCGCCGTTCTTCGCGGTGGTCCAAAGGAAGAAGAATCATGTCGGCACACAACTCGAATCCTCCGTACTCGGAATCGAACCTCGAACAGGCGCGTCTCGACGATGCCGTGCGGCGAGCCGACGATCTGCTCGTCTCTTCGCTCAAGAGTGAAGACCGCCGGCGTTTGCGTCGCAAGATTTTGATCGGCGCCGGTTTTGCCGTCCTGGCCCTGGTGGTGGCGGCGATTGTCGTTTCGTCGACTGTCGCGGTGCGGCTCGACTCGACGGCCGTTGCGGGCGACTCGGAAGAGAAGGCCGCCGAACTGTCGGCCGAAGGCTGGCAGTTGTGGCGAAAGCGCGAGCTCAAATCCGCCATCGAGAAATTCGAGGGCGCCGTCAAGCTCGACCCCAAGAACGCCGCTGCCTGGAACGGTCTCGGTTGGGCCAACTTCAACAGCGGCAATACGGATGCCGCCAAACAGGCCTTCAAGAAGGTGATCGCGCTTGAACCGAAGCATCCGGCCGCGCTCAACGGCCTGGGGCAGATCGCGCTGTCGCAACGCAACTACCGCGAGGCCGAGGAGTATCTGCTCAAAGCCGCGCCGCAGGCCTCGGCCGCCTGGTACGGTTTGGCGAAGCTGTACCTGCTCACCGCCAAGTACGACCAAGCCGAGAAGTACGCGAAAAAGATCCTGGCCGAAGGCGAGACCGATCCTTCCGTGCAGGAGATGCTGAAAGCGGCGCAAGCCAAGAAACTTACCGCGGAACTGCTTGAGCAAATCGAGCCGAGTCCCGCGCAGGCGGAGGTCGGCCGCGCGTGGGCCTTGATCAACCAGGGACGCCATGCCGAGGCGAAGGCCATCTTGAACCCGCTGGTGACCAAGAATCCCAAAGACGCCAACGCTCTCAATGGCATGGGGTGGTGCCTGCTGACTGAGGGAGACTTGGACGGCGCCAAACCGTATTTTGAGCGAGCCATCGCCGCGGAATCCGGCGCCGCCGGCGCGATGAACGGCCTGGCCCGCGTGCTCTCCGCCAAGGGCGACACCGACGGCGCGATCAAGATCTGGAAAGAGATGGTCGAGAAAATCCCCGGAGTGCACGCCGGCACGGTCGGCCTGGCCGATGCCTATTTCGAGAAAGGCGAATACGACAAGGCGCTGCCGCTCTTGGAAAAATGGGTGGCCGCCGATCCGCAGAATGAACAAGCGCAGAAGAAACTGAAGCTGGCCCGCGACAAGGCGAAGTCGCCCGCGAAGAAGAACTCGTAGCGATAGGGTGGCGGGGGCGCTCCGCGCAGCGGAAGCCCCCGTCCTGTCCTTAGTGATTCGATTTAACGTCGATCGTCCGGGGCTTCCGCTGCGCGGAGCGCCCCGGGCCATCTATGAGAAGGGTAGCGTCAAGGGTTGGTTTTTGCGTTTGAAGTGGTGATCTGGGCGATGCGGTACGCTCAACCATCTATTCGGGATCACCAACGGTCTGGAACAGGTCCGTCGATGTCGCCAGGAAGCCGACTTTCGAGAGACGCCCCATTCACCCTTCGAAGGTCGCTCTTTTGAGGGAACGCCTTCATGGCCGGGGGCGGGGTCGTCTGTGGGTCGTCGCAGCGCTTTCGATCGATGTTTTGTTTTGTGCTCTCCTGCCAAGGTCAGGGATTTAAGTCGGTTGCTGGCTGAGCGAGTAGGGTTGGCCCGTCTTCAAGATCGCTGTCATCAGGCACAACAACCGGCGGGCCACGGCGACGATCGCCTTCTTGGCACGCACGCGCAACTTCAATCGTTCATAAATCCGACGCCAACGTAACGAGTGCTGAACCAGCCGCCAGGCGGCTTCGACCAGCGTCGAGCGCAGCAGCGTCGAACCGTTCTTCTCCAGGTGCAGCTCCCGACTCTTGCCCGCACTCTCGCGTTGACCCGGTGAGAGCCCTGCGTAAGCGACGACCCGCTTTTGCGAACCGAAGCGATCAATGTCTGCCAACTCGGCCAGCACAACTTCGGTGGTCACGAAGCCCACTCCGGGGATCGTCCGCAACAGCGTCCGCGCTTCCTGCTCGCAAAGCGGCGCCGCCTCGGCGAACTCCTTCAGCCGGGCGTTGACGGCCAGCAGCTGACGCCGCCCGAAGTGCAACTCTTCGACGATCTGATCCACGGCGAACCGATCCGCTCCCAAGAGAGGCACTTGGGCGAGATACGCCAACCCGTCCACGGTGAACAGACTGGGACGATCCGCGTTGTAGTCGCAGAGAATGCGGCGCAGACGGTTCTTGACGGAGGTCAATCGCCGTTGAACGCCGCCCCGCTGACGCACCAGTCGTCGATGCTCATGCTGCCGCGGAGTCGCCCGGTAAGACGTCGGAATCATGTCCAAGGCCAGGAACTCCGCGAGGATTTGCGCGTCGAGCCGATCGCTTTTACGCGTGCTCTCGGCAATCACACGCAGCTTCTTCGGGTGAGCCAACAACACGCGATGGGCCACGGGCTCGATCAATCGCACGAACCATTCGTAGCTGGCGGTCGCTTCCACGACAGCCTCGAACTCCCCGAGTCTTTCGAAGAAGGCCAGGATGGTCCGCTCTTCGCCACAACGCACGGTCCGACGCTCCAAGACCCGCCGCGATTGGTCGACGACACAAATCGTGATAGTCTGCTTGTGTAGGTCGCAGCCGGCAAATTTCATGGCGGTGTCCTTTTGTGGAAACGGTTTGCAACAAACTCCGTTTACCACGTTCAAGCACAACCACCAACCGGCTCGGCCTACCTCTTACCGCTCCTCATAGCTTCACCC
>Ga0210396_10004453_pt1 | contig 13728 bp, 14 predicted proteins | sample IncBWH17OmetaG_FD_155466 | JGI IMG/M metagenome (GOLD analysis project Ga0210396, IMG submission 155466) | Forest soil microbial communities from Barre Woods Harvard Forest LTER site, Petersham, Massachusetts, United States - Inc-BW-H-17-O ...
ATCGCGTCCAGGACTTGGGCGTCCGAGATCACCGGCCAGGGCACCTGCGGCTCGGAAGACCACAGCGTCAGTTCGCTGATCGTGCTGTTCTCCGGGTGCGCGACCAGGTAGGTGTGCATGATCACCGGTCCGCTGATCACCGCGGCCAGCCGATTGGGCTCGTCGATGGTGACGGATGGCGACTCTGCCGCCGCACCGAGTTGGCAACCGCGCAGCGCGGCCGCGGCCACGCCGACCACCGACGACGCGTTCTGGCCGCCGCGCGCGGTGTCGCCGCGCCAATGCAGGACTTGGGCCTGTAGCTGCCACTGACCTTGTCCGTTAGTTACAGTCGCCCGGCTGGCGACCGCCGAATTGCGGGTGTCCTGCGGAAAGGCAGGCGTCGCACACACCTCTTCGAACCGGAACCGCGGCGTGGCCGTCCCGGTCATCGGTGCCGCAACGCCGGCCAGCGATGGCCAGCGGTACGTCGAGTTCAGCGGTATCCCGGACGACGAGATCCACGCCGTGTCCGGAATCCGATCGCATACCGGCGGGCAGGTCTCCGGGTCCGCGTGGGCGGCGACCAATGACATGCACCCAACGGCCAGGCCGCTGGCGACCAGCATCGTGGCCAGAACTAGGCGCATGCCAGGCACCCCATGAGCGCACAATCGTAGACATGCAACTCACGCATTTTGGGCATTCGTGTGTACTCGCCGACTTTGGCCACACCACCCTGCTGTTCGACCCGGGAAATTTCTCGCATGGATTCGAGGGCATCACCGGCCTGTCGGCGATCGTGATCACCCATCAACACCCCGACCACGTCGACGCGGCGCGACTACCCGCGCTGCTCGACGCCAATCCCGGCGCCGCGCTGTACGCCGACCCGCAGACCGCCGAGCAGCTTGATGTGCCGTGTCAGCAGGTCCAGGTCGGCGACGAGTTGTCCGTCGGCGACCTGACCATCCGCGCGCTCGGGGGCCGGCATGCCGTCATCCACCCGGAAATCCCAGTGATCAACAACATCTCGTACCTGGTCGGCGACGGCGAGCACCCCGCCAGGTTCATGCACCCCGGCGATGCGCTGTTCGTCCCGGATGAGCCGATAGACGTTTTGGCCACGCCCGCGGCGGCACCCTGGATGAGGATTTCCGAGGCGGTCGACTACCTGCGGGCGGTGGCGCCGGCCCGGGCGGTGCCCATCCACCAGGGCATCATCGCTCCGGACGCCCGCGGCATCTACTACGGCCGGCTCACCGAGATGACCACCACCGACTTCCAGGTCCTGCCGGAAGAAGACGCGGTCACCTTCTAAGCCTGCGACGAGTCTAAGCCTGCGACGAGTGTGCGGCTAGCCGCACGCCCGGTTGCGAGTGTGCGGCTAGCCGCACACTCGTCGGACCTTCTAGGCGATGTCGTTCGCCGCACCACGGCCCGCGGCGCGGCCCGAGAAGATGCAGCCGCCGAGGAACGTTCCCTCCAGCGCCCGGTAGCCGTGCACACCACCGCCGCCGAAACCGGCCACCTCGCCGGCCGCATAGAGCCCGTCGAGCGGAGTCCCGTCGGCCGTGAGCACCCGCGAGTCTAAATCGGTTTCCAAGCCGCCCAACGTCTTTCGCGTCAGGATGTGCAGCTTGACCGCGATCAGTGGTCCGGCCTTGGGATCCGCCAACCGGTGCGGAGCGACGACTCGACCCAGCCGGTCGCCCAGATACCCACGCGCAGCACGGATCGCGGTGATCTGACCGTCCTTGGTGAAACGGTTGGCGACCTCGCGATCACGGGCGGTGACCTCTTCCGCCACCGTCGCATAGTCCAGCGGCAGAACATCGGGCAATGTGTTCATCGCAGTCACCAACTCGCGCAATGAGTTTGCGCTGACGAAGTCGACGCCCTTGTCGACGAAGGCCTGCACCGGGCCGGGCGCGCCTGATCCGGCCCTCGACGCGAGCAGTTGGCGCACGCTGCGTCGGGTCAGGTCAGGGTTCTGTTCCTGACCGGACAAGGCGAATTCCTTGCCGATGATTTTGGCGTTCAGCACAAACCAGGTGTAGTCGTAGCCCGACTTCGCGATGTACTCCAGCGTTCCGAGGGTGTCGAAGCCCGGATACAGCGGGACCGGCAGACGCTTGCCGGTGGCGTCCAACCACAGCGACGACGGTCCCGGGATGATCCGGATGCCGTGCAGCGGCCAGATCGGGTCATAGTTGGTGATGCCCTCGGTGTAGTGCCACATCCGGTCCCGGTTGATCACCCGGGCGCCGGTCTTCTCGGTGATCGCGATCATCCGGCCGTCGACATGGGCGGGCACACCCGCGAGCATCCGGTCGGGCACCCGACCCATCCGCTCTGGCCAGTTCGCGCGCACCATCTCATGGTTGCCGCCGATGCCCCCGCTGGCGACGATTACCGCTTGTGCGCGAAACTCGAACTCCCCGACCGCTTTTCGTGATGACGTAACGCCGCGCGGATCGGTCGAGGGCTCCAGGACGGTGCCCCGCACCCCGGTCACCGCGTCACCTTCGACAATCAGCTCATCCACCTGGTGGCGGTGCGCGAAACGCACCTTCGACTGGTCGCGCAATCGCCGGGCGAACATTTCCACCGCAATCGCCGGGCGAACATTTCCACCAACGCCGGCCCGGTTCCCCAGGTGATGTGAAAGCGCGGCACCGAGTTACCGTGCCCCTGCGCGTCGTAGCCGCCGCGCTCGGCCCACCCCACCAACGGGAAGATCTGCAAGCCCCTGGCGCGCAGCCAGCTGCGTTTCTCCCCTGCGGCGAAATCGACGTAGGCATGCGCCCATTGTCGCGGCCAGTAGTCTTCCTGCCGGTCGAACGCCGCGGTGCCGAGCCAATCCTGCAGAGCGAGTTCGTGACTGTCGCGGACGCCGAGTCGGCGCTGCTCGGGGCTGTCGACGAAGAACAGCCCGCCGAACGACCAGAAGGCCTGCCCGCCGAGGTTGGCGCTGTTCTCCTGATCGAGGATCAGCACCCGCAACCCGCGGTCCACCACCTCGCAGGCGGCCACCAGGCCGGCCAGGCCCGCCCCGACGACGATGACATCAGCAGCCGGCCCCGCCGGCGCAGCCCCGGTATCGCTCATGGCGCTACACAGTAGCGACCCGGCGCATCAGGCCGCGTCGAGAACCGCTTGTTCACCCCGCCACTGATACACGGTCGGCTCACAGCCTTGCAGCAACGCCAGGTCCACCGCGTCCAGCATCGCTTGCAGCGGCCCGGGCTTGCGCAGGTGATGCGCGGCGACCGCGACCCGGACGATCCCGCCGCGGCGGGCTACCCGCTCGGCGGAGAGCACCAGCATCCGGCACCACCACGGCTCGGCAAGGAAACCTTCTCCGATGCCGAGCACCCGTGCGCGCACGGTGGCCCCCCGGACCAAGTCGGTGATCCCGTGCAGATCGGCGAGCAGTCGAAAACCATTGCGCGGCAGCGCTGTAACGGTACCTGGCGATGCCGTCCAGCCCGGCGCCGCGAACAGCCGGGTGCGCAGCCCGAGGTGCTCGAGCACTCGGTCAGCCGCCATCAGCCGCAAGTTGGCCTCGTGTGCGGGCAGCGCCGCGAACTCGCCGCGCCGTTTCTTGGTGGCGGCCTGGTCGTAGCCGTTCAGCAGGAGCGCATCACCGGCGGCGCGCCGGTCCGCCAGCCACTCGACGGTGTGCGGGTCACGGTCGAGCCGATAGCCGCCCTTCAACCGCGGGGCCGCCAACAACGACACCGGAACCGACCGGACGTCCATCTGTGCGCAGAACTCGGCGACATCGTCCAATGTGCGTTCACAGATCCCCGAGACCGAGACGATCAATTTCCCAGACACATCACAATTTTGACGATGTCAGATGTCCAAATGGTGACATACACGCGGACAACAAACGTCCATCGGGCCCTGCGACCAGCTAATTCGGCAGCACCGCCTCGATCGCAGCGACTATCTCCGGCGCATCGGGGACCGTCCGGGGACGAAATCGATTGACCACATGTCCGCCGGGAGCGATCAGAAACTTTTCGAAATTCCACTGCACGTCACCGGCCTGCCCGTCGGCGTCGGGGGTCTTGGTCAGTTCGGCGTAAAGCGGGTGCCGGCCGGGCCCATTGACCTCGGTCTTAGCTAACAGCGGGAACGTCACGCCGTAGGTGGTGGAACAAAACGTTTGGATTTCTTCGGCGGTCCCAGGTTCTTGGCCCATGAATTGATTGCACGGAACACCGAGGACAGTGAGCCCGCGGTCGCCGTAGTCTTTCGCAAGCTGTTCCAGCGCAGCGTACTGCGGTGTCAGGCCGCATTTGGACGCGACGTTGACCACCAAGACTGCGTGGTCACTGTAGTCGGCCAGCGACGCAGGATGGCCGTCGAGCGTGGTCAAAGAGATATTGGTCACAGACATAGCCGCCCACGCTACCCCCATCACACCCAACGCAAAGTACATTGGTCACCTAGCTAGTTTCTCGTTAGGCTGGCGGTCATGGTTTCTGGCACGGCACCGCCGACTCCGCACACCGAGCCGGCCGCCGGCGACCTGCGTGACTACCCAGACTCGCTCGATGCCGGCCTGCTGCGCATCGCCGGTGTCTGCATTCTCGCTTCAGTAATGGCGATCCTGGACGCCACGGTCGTCAGCGTCGCACAGCGCACGTTCATTGTGGAGTTCGGATCCACTCAGGCCGTCGTCGCATGGACGATAACGGGTTACACGCTCGCGCAAGTCGCGGTCATCCCGCTGGCCGGTTGGGCCGCCGACCGATTCGGCACCAAGCGGCTGTTCTTACCGACCGATTCGGCACCAAGCGGCTGTTCTTAGGTGCGGCGTTGTGGTTCACACTGGCGTCGCTGCTGTGTTCGATGGCGTCAAACATCGTAGAGCTCATCGCGTTTCGGATGATACAAGGACTCGGCAGCGGGATCCTGGTCCCGTTGACACTGATCATCTTGACGCGCGAAGCCGGTCCGAGGCGGCTCGGCCGGTTGATGGCGGTGCTGGGTATCCCGATGCTCCTCGGCCCGATGTGCGGGCCGGTGCTGGGCGGCTGGCTGATCGGCGCTTACGGCTGGCAATGGATCTTCCGGATCAATCTGCCGCTTGGCCTGATCGTGCTGATGCTCGCGGCCTTGGTCTTTCCGCGAGATCGTCCGCGATCATCGGAGACGTTTGACTTCGTGGGCATGCTCTTGCTGTCGCCCGGGTTGGCAGCACTGCTGTTCGGGATTTCGTCGGTTCCGCGGCGCGGCACCTTCGCCGACAACCATGTATGGATACCGGCGCTCATCGGCGTTACCTTGATCACCGCGTTTGTTCTGCACGCGCTGCACCGTGCCGAGCACCCACTGATCGACCTGCGACTGTTCGAGAATCGAGTGGTGACGTTAGCCAACTCGGCGATGTTCCTGTTCTCCGTTGGTTTTTTCGGCGTCGTGCTGTTGTTGCCCAGTTATTTCCAACAGCTACTGCATCAGACGCCGCTGCAGTCCGGGCTGCACATGGTCCCGCAGGGACTCGGTGCGATGCTGGCTATGCCGCTCGCCGGCACCTTGATGGACAAACGCGGACCCCGCAATGTCCTTCTCGTCGGGATCACGCTGATCAGTGCCGGATTGGCCGTATTCGCCTATGGCGCATGGAAACAAGCGGACTATCTGCCGATCCTGCTTGCGGGACTGGTCGTTGTCGGCATCGGCCTGGGCTGCTCCATGACGCCGCTATCCGGGGCGGCGGTGCAGACGTTGGCGCCCCAGCAGGTGGCGCGCGGGTCCACACTGCTCAGTGTCAATCAACACGTCGCCACTTCGATGAGCATTGCATTGATGTCGGTGATTTTGACCAGCCAGTTCAACCGCAGCGAAAGCATCACCACCGCAGGGAAACTCGGGATCCTCCGCGGAAAAGTCGGGAAGCTCGGTCCACCGGCGCCGTCCCACCACGAGGTCTCCGCTGATTTCACCGTCCAGCTGATGCACGACCTCACACACGCCTACACGTTGGTCATCGGGGTGGCGATGGTCGTTGTCGCGTTGGCACTGGTACCCGTGGCCTTCCTGCCCAACAAGCCACCGGCCAAGAGCCAGCCGCACGTCCCGACGTTTTAGTCGGGTTACTCTTCGAAGAGCATGGTGGCGATCCGCTCGACGGTCGCTATCGGATCGGTCGCCTTGAGGCGGGCGTTCACCGCGTCATTGAGCCAAAGCATCGAAAACCCGTGCACCAGTGACCAAGCCGCCAGTTCGGCACCGGACGGATCCGCTTTGGCGTGCTGGTCCGGCAGCGACGCCACACCCCGGGACAACTCGGCGCCGGCGGCCGCCTGGGCGGCTGCCAGGTCGCGGTTCGAGGAATCGACCAGCGACTTGTCCTTGTCGAACATCACCCGGTAATGGCCTGGGTGCTCGATAGCGAACCGCACATAGGCGAGCGCGGCGTCAAGGAACCGGGGCCGGGCCTCGGCAAGGGCCACTGCCAACAGTTCGAACCCTTGAGCGGCCAGCGCGGTGAACAGACCGCGCCGATCGGTGAAGTGGTGCGCCGGCGCTGCGTGCGACACCCCCGCTTCCCGCGCTAACTCGCGCAGTGACACCCGGTCGGCGCCGCGCTCATCGACAAGGCGTGCGGCCTCGGTCAGGATCGCGGCCCGCAGGTCTCCGTGATGGTAGGTCGGGCGAGTCATAACGCCAGCATAGACGGCTAACTTGACAGCGGCTAGTTCGCGGCCCGGATCGCGGGCTGGGCCGGTGTCGACTATGTCGGCACCTGGACCAAAGCGGTCGCCGTCGGCCTAGCCGCGATGTTCGTTCTGACCGGTGTCGCGCACTTCGCCCCACCGCTACGCGCCGCCTTGATTGCGATTGTGCCCCCGCAGCTACCGGCGCCCGGCCTGCTGGTGACCGTCACCGGCGTGCTGGAGTTCCTTGGCGCAGTGGGGCTGTTGATTCCGACCACTCGCGTCGCTGCGGCCGGTTGCCTGCTGCTGCTGATGCTGGCGATGTTCCCGGCCAACATCTACGCGGCGCGAATGCCCAATCCGCCCAAGTCGATGACGACGCAGCTACCCTTGCGCACCGCTGAGGAGATCGTCTACCTGGCCGCTGCCGTAGTGGTCGCCATCGGCGGCAGCTAAGAGCCAGGAGTACTGGTAGGCCACTTCTTTCCAGCGCTCGTAGCGCCCGCTGATACCACCATGGCCGGCGGTCATCTGGGTCTTCAACAGCACCGGATTGCCGTCGGTTTTGGTGTGCCGCAAAGCCGCTACCCATTTCGCAGGTTCGACATAGTAGACCCTGGTGTCGTTCAGCGATGTCATCGCCAGGATGCGCGGATACTTCTGCGCGGCGACGTTCTCGTACGGCGAATACGATTTCATATAGTGGTAAACATCGCTGTCGCTCAACGGGTTTCCCCATTCGTCCCATTCGGTGACGGTCAACGGCAGTGACGGGTCCAGAATCGTCGTGAGCGGGTCGACGAACGGGACCTGCGCCAGAATCCCGGCGAACAGATCGGGAGCCATGTTGGCCACTGCGCCCATGAGCAGCCCACCGGCGCTGCCGCCCAACGCCACCAACTGCTCCGGTCGGGTCAGTCCGGAGTCCACCAGATGGTTTGCGACCGCGACGAAATCGGTGAACGTGTTCTTCTTCTCCAACAGCTTGCCGTGCTCGTACCACAGCCGGCCCATCTCGCCGCCGCCGCGGACATGCGCGACGACAAACGTCATGCCGCGGTCCAACAGCGACAGCCGCGCGATGGAGAAACGCGGATCCTCACAGATCTCGTATGCACCATAGCCGTAAACGAGTGCCGGAGCGGGGAACTCGATGTTCGAGCGGTGCACGATCGAGATGGGAATCCGGCTTCCGTCGGCCGCGTAGGCCCAATCTCGGCGTTCGACGTAGTCCTCGCGCCGGTAGTCACCTAGCACCGGCTGCTCGCGCAGCAGCGTGCGCTCGCCGGTGACGAGATCCAGGTCGTAGATCTGCACCGGTGTGACAAACGACCCACCGCCGATCCGGAGCTTGGGTGAGTCCCAATTCGGGTTGACCCCCAGTCCGGCCGACATCAGCTCGGACTCAAACGAGATCTCCTCGGGCTGTCCGTAGTCGTCACCATCGATGGGCCACAACTGAATTCGCGGCAACGCTTCACCGCGGTAGCTGACTACCAGATGCCCGGCGAACGCGTCGACGCCGTCTAGTCGCACGTCGTCGCGGTGCGCAATCAGCGTCCGCTGCGTACCGGCGTCGGTCGTCGACAGGCGCCTCCACGAGGGTGAAGTTCACGGCGCCGTCGTTGTGCAGGATCAAAAACCGATCCTGACCGTCGACGATTGCGTGTTCCACCGAATACTCGACACCGTCGCGCCGCGGCAGCACCGTGACGAACTCGGCATCTGGGTCGGCGGCGTCGCCGTAGCGGACCTCCGAGGTAATGGCCGACCCCGACGCGATCAGCACGTAGGCATCGCTTCGAGTCCGGCCCACCGCAAGCCAAAACCGCTCGTCGGCTTCGTGATACACCTTTTCGGCGGGCAGACCGGAGGCGAGTCGGTGCCGCCAGACTGTTTCGGGACGCCAGGCCGCGTCGACGGTGGTGTAGTAGACGGTTCGGTTGTCGGTCGCCCACGTCGCCCCTGCGCCGATGCCGACAATCTCGTCCGGGTATTGCTCCCGGGTCCGAAGATCCCTGAACCGCAACGTATAACGCTCATCACCGACCACGTCGACGGAGTACGCGAGCACATTACCGTCGGGGCTGATACTGGCGGCGCCCAGTGCGAAGTAGTCGTGTCCCTCGGCTTCGACGTTCTCGTCGAGCAGAATCTGCTCACCGGGGATCTCGGTGTGCTCATCGAACACCGGCGGGTTCCAGTCAGCCGGATCGGCAACCGGGCAACGGCATTGCACGCCATATTGCTTGCCCTCAAAGCTACGGGCGTAATACCACCAGCCGTCGCGCCGGATGGGCACCGACAGGTCGGTCTCCTTGGTGCGTGCCTTGATCTCGTCGAAGATCCGCTGCCGCAACGGTTCAAGCTGAGCGGTCGAGTGGTCGGCATACTCGTTCTCGGCTTCCAGATGCGCGATGACTTCGGGACTGGACTTGTCTCGCAGCCATTCATACGGGTCGACGAACACGTCGCCGTAGATGCGCGATGACTTCGGGACTGGACTTGTCTCGCAGCCATTCATACGGGTCGACGAACACGTCGCCGTGAAATTTCCGTCGGCTCTCCACCCGCTTGGTGACGGGGGGTGCTGTCGCATCAGTCATGAGCACCTCCTCATCGCGTCGCTCTGCATCGTCGCCGGCGCGGCTCATGCGCCGGGGCCGATCCAGTCGTCGAAGCGCAGCCCGGAAATCCGTTCGTAAGCCTCGATGTAACGGTCGCGAGTGGCATCGATGACGCCCTCGGGCAGCGGTGGCGGAGGCTCCGATCCGGAGCGGTCCCAGCCGGAGTCGGGGCCGGTCAGCCAATTGCGGACGAACTGCTTGTCGAAACTGGCCTGCACCACACCGGCATGGTAGTCGGCGGCCGGCCAGTAGCGCGACGAGTCGGGAGTGAAAATCTCGTCGGCCAGCACCAAGTTGTCGTGCGCGTCGATACCGAACTCGAATTTGGTGTCGGCGATAATGATTCCTCTTCTCAACGCGTGGTCGGCGGCCTGTACATAGGTCTGCACCGTGCGGTCGCGCAATTGGTTGGCGCGAATCCCACCGACCATCTGGATCACCTGCGGGAACGAGATGTTCTCATCATGTTGCCCCAGTTCGGCTTTCGTCGCCGGCGTGAACAGCGGTGAGGAGAACCTGCTGGCCTCGACCAGGCCGGGCGGCAACGCGCAATTGGTTGGCGCGAACCCCGCCGACCATCTGGATCACCTGAGAGAACGAGATGTTCTCATCATGTTGCCCCAGTTCGGCTTTCGTCGCCGGCGTGAACAGCGGTGAGGAGAACCTGCTGGCCTCGACCAGGCCGGGCGGCAATGTGATGCCACAGACTTTGCCGGTCTGCTGGTAATCCAGTAATCCTGAGCCCGTCAGGTAGCCGCGGGCGACGCACTCCACCGGCACCATCTTCAGCTCGCGCACCACCAGTGCGCGGCCGAGGACCTCGTCGGGGATGCGCGGATCGTCCGGCGGCCCCGCAAGGTGGTTGGGCGCCTCGACGAGGTCGAAGAAGAACACGCTCATCGCGGTCAAAATCCGACCTTTGTCGGGAATCACGCTGTCGAGCACGTAGTCGAACGCTGAGATCCGGTCGGTGGCGACGAACAACAGGTGCTCGGCGTCGATGCGATAGAGCTCGCGGACCTTGCCACTGGCCAGGTGCCGGTAGTCGGACAGTGCTGGACGCATCGGGTCAGCCTAGCCGGGCGACGATGCGGGCCCGAACGGCCCGCGGTGGGGGTACCCGCAGCCGCGCAGCGGCGAGGGGGCGAGGCCGGCAATCAGATCTAGCCGGGCGACGATGCGGGCTGCGTAAAGCCGACCGTCAGACCCGCGCTGTGCTGGGATCGAGCTATGAAATCGCGGTTTCTCCCCTACGCCACCACTCCGGGCCGACTGCTGGCACAGTTGTTCAGTGACGTCGTCGTCGTCATCTGGACCTTTATCTGGGTGCTGGTCGGACTGGCCGTCCACAGCGCGGTGTCGACCATCGCCGAGGTCGGCCGACAGGTCAAAGGCGGCGCGGACGGTGTTGCCGACAGCCTCGAGTCAGCCGGTCATAGTGCCGATCACATCCCGCTGGTCGGTGACGCGGTAAGCAAACCGCTTACGGCGGCCAGCAAGGCCGCCCTCGACATCGCCGGCGCCGGCCACAACCTGGACACCACCGCGACCTGGCTGGCGGTGGTGCTGGCGCTGGCCGTCGCCGCACCGCCGACCCTCGGCGTGGTGATGCCCTGGTTGGTGCTGCGCATCCGGTTCTTCCGCCGCAAATGGACCGTCAGCACGCTGGCAACGACACCGGCCGGCGAACAGCTGCTGGCGTTGCGGGCCTTGGCCAACCGGCCGCTGCGCCGACTGGCCGCCGTCAGCCCCGACCCGGTCGGCGCGTGGCGGGTTGCGGATCCCCGCGCCATCCGTGGCCTGGCCAACCTCGAGTTGCGTTCGGCGGGAATCGCCGTGAGGGCGCGTTAGCGCAATTCCACGACTAAGTGCCGGATACCGGTGTGCCGGTTGCTGCGCGTCCATTCGACGGGCCGCACAACGCGCACGGATTGGAAACGCGAAAACAGCTCCTCGTACAGCACCCGCAGTTCTAGCCGAGCCAGATTGGCACCCAGGCAATAATGCACACCCTGGCCGAAACCCAAGTGTGGGTTGGGCTTTCGAGCGATGTCGAACTCGTCGGCACGGTCGAACACGCTGGCGTCACGGTTGGCTGAGCCTTCCCAGATCTGCACCTTCTGTCCCGCCTGCACCGACGCACCGCCGACTGTGACACTGCGGGTGGCAGTACGCCGCTTGGACGGCGATGGCGACGTCCACCGGACGATCTCTTCGACCGCGGTCGGCAAAGTATCGAAATCCTCACGCAGCGTGCGTAATTGCTCTGGATGTTCAGCCAGTGCCAGCAGCCCACCGCCCACCGCGTTGCGCGTTGTCTCCGCACCGGCGCTGAACAGCAGACTGAAAAACAGGTACAGCTCGAGATCCGACATCGCCGGCGCGTTCGCGTCATCGAGCATCGCGTTCGCGACGACCGACAACATATCGTCGGTCGGCTCGGCCCGCTTGGATGCGATCAACTCCTGGCCGTAGGAGTACATGCGCGACCCGGCCTCCTCGACGGAGAGCTGCGACAACTGTGACGTTGAAGCCGTACGCGCCTCGCCGAAGTCGAACTGCGGCTCGATGGCCTCGAACAGCCAATGCCGTTCGGACTCCGGCACTCCCAGCAGGATGCAGATCATCTGCATCGGCAGTTCGGCGGCGATGTCAACCAGAAAGTCGAACGGTTCACCGCGCACCACCGCATCCAGCAGCCGACACGTCCGGGCCCGAAGGTCGTCCTCGACAAGGCGGATCATCCGTGGTGTCAGCCCGGAGCTGACGAGTCGCCGAATCTGCGAGTGCCGCGGATCGTCCATCATGTTGAGCACCTGACCCGCGATGGACAGGTCCTGCAACAGCGTCCCGCCGAACGGCCGCTCACCGCCGGTGACTGATGAGAAGGTCACCGGATCCTTGAGCACCGCAAGCGTTTCCGCATAGGTGGCGACGGACCAGAAGCCCTCCCCGTCGGGGGTGTGCTCGGTGGGCTCGTGCCAGTACACCGGCGCTTCGCGCCGATGGAGGGCGAATAATTCATGCGGAAACCCGCTCGCGAAGTTGTCCAGATCGGTGAAGTCGATCTCGGCGAGGGCGCCGGCGAGGGTCACAGGATCGCACCCGGCGTGTACTTGGCCGCGTCCGGGTAGCGGGCGACCAGTGCGTCGACCCCGGCAACCACCGCGTCGACCTGGTCGCCGGCGGCGCCGATGAACGCCTGCTTGTCGGCCAGTGCTGCGTCCAGCGCCGCTCGGTCCAGCGGCAGTCGTGGATCGGCGGCCAGCCGGTCGAGCAGGTCCGGCTCGGCGCCGCGTTCGCGCATCACCAGTGCGGTCGCCACCGCGTGTTCTTTGATCACCTCGTGGGCGGCCTCACGCCCCATCCCGGCGCGCACCGCGGCGATCAAGACCTTCGTGGTGGCCAGAAACGGCAGGTACCGGTCCAGCTCGCGCGCGATCCCCGCGGGGTAAGCACCGAATTCTTCGAGCACGGTCAACATCGTCTCGACCTGTCCGTCGACGGCGAAGAAGCTGTCCGGCAACGCCACTCGGCGCACCACCGAGCAGAAGACGTCTCCTTCATTCCACTGCGCACCGGCCAATTCAGCGGCCATCGAGCCGTAGCCGCGCAGCACCACCTGTAGTCCGTTGACCCGCTCGCAACTGCGGGTGTTCATCTTGTGCGGCATCGCCGATGACCCGACTTGTCCCGGCGCGAAGCCCTCGGTGACCAGCTCGTGGCCGGCCATCAGCCGGATGGTGTGCGCGAGTGACGACGGCCCGGCACCCAGCTGAACCAGAGCGGACACCACTTCGTGGTCCAGAGAACGCGGGTAGACCTGCCCGACACTGGTCAAAACCGTTGTGAATCCGAGGAAGTCGGCAATGCGTCGTTCGAGTTCAGCCAGCTTCGCCACGTCGCCGCCGAGCAGGTCGAGCATGTCCTGGGCGGTGCCCATCGGGCCTTTGATGCCGCGCAGCGGGTAGCGGTCGATCAGTTCGCGCAGTCTGGTCAACGCCAGCAGAGTCTCCTGCGCCGCCGAGGCGAACCGCTTGCCCAACGTGGTGGCCTGCGCCGCGACGTTGTGGCTACGTCCGGCCATCACCAGGTCGCGGTAGGTCACCGCGCGTTCGGCCATTCGGGCCACCACTGCGACGCCGTGGCAGAACACCAATTCCAGCGACCGGCGAACCTGCAGCTGCTCGACGTTCTCGGTCAGGTCGCGGCTGGTCATGCCCTTGTGCACCTGTTCGTGCCCGGCCAGCGCGTTGAATTCCTCGATGCGGGCTTTGACGTCGTGGCGCAGCACCCGCTCGCGGGCGGCGATCGAGGCCAGGTCGACATCGTCGAGCACCCGTTCGTAGTCGGCGACGGCGGCTTCGGGGACCTCGACCCCCAACTCCGCCTGCGCCCGCAGCACCGCCAGCCAGAGCCGCCGCTCGGCGACAACTTTGGCTTCC
>Ga0210396_10004457_pt1 | contig 13711 bp, 13 predicted proteins | sample IncBWH17OmetaG_FD_155466 | JGI IMG/M metagenome (GOLD analysis project Ga0210396, IMG submission 155466) | Forest soil microbial communities from Barre Woods Harvard Forest LTER site, Petersham, Massachusetts, United States - Inc-BW-H-17-O ...
ATCAGCGAACAGGTGGTGTCGCAACTGCGGGATCGCGGCATCGCGCATTTGTCGGTCATGAATCGCTCGCGGGACCGTGCTGAGGAACTGGCGAAACAGTTTGGAGGAAACGTCGTCGGGTGGGGCGAATGGGATACGGCCTTGCGGTCGCCGGATGTCGTGGTGTCGTCTGTGTCCGCGGACGAGCCGGTGCTGCGGCGCGCCATCGTTGAGTCCGCGATGTCGGCGCGGGAAAACCGGGCATTGTTCCTGATGGATCTGGGAATGCCGCGAAACATCGAGGCCAGCGTCGCGAAGCTGTACAACGTTTATGTCTACACGATGGATGACCTGAGCGACATCGTGCAGCAGAACCGCAATGCGCGGGAAAGCGAGATTCCGCGGGCCGAGGGGATCGTCGAGGAGCACGTTGGAAAATTCTTGTCCTGGCAGGCCAGCGTGGAGCTTGTGGGACTCGTGGAAGCGCTGCGCATTCGGATGAAAGAGGAACGCGCCGCCTTCATTCGCGCTCGACTGGATTCCATGAATCACATGAGCGAAGCGGACCGCGCGCGCGTTGAAGGATTGATGGACGAAATGCTGGAGAAGCTGCTGCTGAAGCCGGCGGAGCAACTGCGCGGCGAAAAAGAATTGCGGCGAAAGATCCAAAACGTCGAAGCGCTGCGCGATTTGTTTCTTTCCAACCGAGAGAAGCCGTGAGACACCTGCGGATCGGCACGCGCGGCAGCATTCTAGCCAAGTGGCAAGCGGAATCCATCCGCAAAAAACTGTTTGCCGCGACGGGGATGGAAGCGGAAATCGTCATTATCAAGACTGCGGGCGATAAGATGCAGCAGATTCCGCTCACACAGTTCGGTGGGAAAGGCATCTTCATCAAGGAGTTGGAAGAGGCACTGCTGGACGAATCGATCGACCTGGCGGTTCACAGCGTGAAAGATATTCCTACGGACATTCCTTCCCGGCTGATGTTTCCGGCGGTTTGCCGGCGCGATGACGTACGCGATTGCCTGGTCGGATCCACAGTTGCGAATCTTCGGCGAGGCGCGCGCGTGGGAACGAGCAGCTTGCGGCGGCAAGCACAGTTGTTACACCTGCGACCGGATCTGGATATTCGCGATTTGCGCGGCAACGTGGATACGCGATTGCGCAAAGTTGAGAGCGGAGAGTATGAGGCCGTGATGGTCTCGAAGGCTGGCTTGGATCGGCTCGGGCTGAGCCAACGAATTTCGGAGACGCTGGAACCTGATGTTTGCATGCCAGCGGTGGGGCAGGGCGCGATCGCAGTCGAATGCCGGTTGAGAGATACGGAGGCGGGGGACATTTTGGCGCCGCTGGATGATGCGGAAACACGGACGGCGATCATTGCGGAACGCGCGCTGCTCGCGGCGTTGCATGGCGGCTGCCAAGTGCCGATGGGAGCATGGGCGAGAATCGAGCGCGGGGAGCTTGTAATGGAGGCCTGCGTTTGTTCCGTGGATGGCGTGCAGTACGTGAAGCAGCGTGCGGCTGCGCCACCGGATCAAGCCGCGGCTTTGGGCGAGCATATGGCGCGGTTGCTTATCGAGGCTGGGGCGCAGTCTATTCTTGAAGAAGTGAGCCGCCAGCGTGGCTGAGACCGTTCGATCGCCGCTGGCGGGGAAGCGGATTGTCATTACTCGCGCTGCGGTGCAGAGCGAGGAGTTCGCCCGCGAACTTTCGGCTCTCGGGGCGATTCCGGTGGTGCTTCCGCTTGTGGCGTTTGAAGATCCGGATGATTTTGCGCCGCTGGATGCAGCAATCACGCAAGTGGAGCAGTTTGGATGGATTGTTTTTACGAGCGGCCAAGCGGTCCGTGCGGTTGCGGTGCGGAGTGAGAGACTGGGCCATCCCTTGAGTCAGGCGGCGAACAAATCCCGGATTGCGGCGGTAGGTCCCGTAAGTGCCGGCGCTGTCCGGCAGGCTGGATTGACGGTGGAGTACGTGGCGAAGAATCATAATGGTGTAGCGCTGGCGAACGAATTGGGAGAGCGGCTGCGGGAGCAACGTGTGCTCTTGCCGCGGAGCGATCGGGCTAACCCGGAGTTGCCTGCGGCACTGAAGGGGCACGGCGCGCACGTCACAGAAGTGATCGCGTACCGGAATTTGATACCAAGTGAAGTGGATAAGCAAAACCTGGGAAAGATTGCGGCAGAAGAGGTGGATGCAATCCTTTTTTTCAGCCCTTCGGCTGTGCAGCATTTTGGGGAACTCTTTGGAAATGAGAAACTGCGCGCGTTGCAGGATGGGGTGGCGATTACGGCGGTAGGGCCGGTCACCGCGAACGCGTTACGGCAGGCAAAGATTGGGCGTATGGTTGTGGCGGCGGACACGACGGCGGGAGCGGTTCTTGTCGCGCTTGAGGAGCATTTTGCGAAGATGGCGAAGCACTCCACGGCGGGAGCGAAGCGAGGATGAGTTTTCCGACACAACGGCCGCGGCGATTGCGGCGAAGCGAAGCGTTGCGAAGTTTGGTTCGCGAGACGCGACTGACGACGGCGGGGCTGATTTATCCCATGTTCGTTTGTCCTGGCACGAGGGTCCGACAGGAAGTCAGCTCCATGCCGGGCGTTTATCAGCAGTCGGTGGATCAAATTGTCGAGGAATGCCGGGAAGTGGAGTCTCTAGGGATTCCGGGAATTATTCTGTTCGGGCTGCCCGAAACCAAAGACGCGCGGGGCGCCAGTTCTCTCGGCGCCGATGGTGTGGTTCAGAGGGCCATCGAAGCGGTTCGAAAAGCCAAGCTGAAACTTTTAGTGATGACCGACGTTTGCCTGTGCGAGTACACGGACCACGGCCATTGCGGGGTGATCGAGAATGGCGAAGTGGCGAACGATGCGACGATAGCCGTTCTTGCGCAGCAAGCGCTATCGCATGCGCGCGCGGGGGCGGACATTGTCGCGCCGTCGGACATGATGGATGGGCGCGTGGCGGCCATTCGCGAAATACTGGATGAACATAAGTTTGAAAACATCGCCATTCTTTCTTACGCCGCGAAGTATTGCTCTGGTTTTTACGGGCCCTTCCGGGAAGCGGCGCAATCCGCCCCGCAATTTGGCGACCGCCGCAGCTATCAAATGGATTCGGCGAATGTGCGCGAAGCGTTGAAGGAAGTGGCGCTGGACCTGGAAGAGGGCGCGGACATGGTGATGGTGAAGCCGGCGCTGCCGTATCTGGATGTGATTCGCCAGGTGCGGGATGAATTTGACGTCCCGGTGGCGGCGTACAACGTCAGCGGGGAGTATGCGATGATGAAGGCGGCGGCGCAAAAGGGATGGCTGGACGAGCAACGCGTGGTGTTGGAAATTCTCACGGGAATTCAGCGCGCCGGGGCGGGAATCATCCTTACCTATCATGCTAAAGATGTCGCGCGCTGGCTGAAGCAGTGCTAATTTGACAGAGAAAACATGAGCGCAACGCAACCACGACTGAAACGCGAGCGGAAACGCTCGCGGGAGATTTTTGAGCGCGCCGAGAAAGTTCTTGTCGGCGGGGTGAATAGTCCCGTGCGGGCCTTCCGGTCTGTGGGCGGGGAGCCGCTGATTATCGAGCGCGGCAGCGGGCAGTTTCTGTATGACGCGGATGGGAATGAGTTGCTGGATTACGTGTGTTCGTGGGGCGCGATGATTCTGGGCCATGCGAATCCCACGATTAGTGATGCGATTGCGGAGCAGGCGCGGCGGGGGACTAGCTTTGGGGTGACGACGGAGTTGGAGTTGGAGCTTGCGACGCTCATTACACAGGCGATTCCTTTTATCGAGAAGATTCGGTTTGTTTCCAGCGGGACTGAAGCGACGATGAGCGCGGTGCGGCTCGCGCGGGGCATTACCAAGCGCGATTTCATTGTGAAGTTTGAGGGCTGCTACCACGGCCATGCGGATAGCTTTCTGTCGCAGGCGGGGTCGGGCTTGGCGACGCTTGGGATTGCGGAGTGTCCGGGAGTGCCGCAAGGGCTGGCGGCGCTGACGTTAAATGTGCCGTTCAACGATCACAACGCGGTTGAGCGGGTGTTTGCGGCGCACAAAGGGCAGATTGCGGCAGTGATCGTGGAGCCGATCGCGGCGAATATGGGGGTCGTGCCGCCGGAAGCCGGCTTTTTGAAGGGCTTGCGTGAGATAACGAGAAAGAACGGGGCACTGCTGATCGTGGATGAAGTGATCACCGGTTTCCGTCTGCGGTATGGATCGGTGCAGAAGCTGTTCGACATTGAGGCGGACCTCACGACGCTGGGGAAAATTATTGGCGGCGGAGTGCCGGTGGCGGCGTATGGCGGGCGCGCGGAGCTAATGAACCATGTCGCGCCGCTCGGACCGGTGTATCAGGCGGGAACGCTTGCGGGAAATCCACTGGCGATGCGAGCGGGAATTGCGGCACTCAAACAATTGACCAGACCCGGTTTTTACGAAGAGATTGCACAACTTGCAGAGCGGCTGGTGCATGGGCTTCGCTCCGGGCTGGCGGACGCGGGAGTCAGTGCGCGGATCAATGCCGTCGGCCCGCTATCAACCATCTTCTTCACGCCGGAGCCGGTGAAAAACTATGCCGACGCCAAGCGCGCGGACACGAAGCGCTACGCACAGTTTTTCCGGGAGATGCTGGATCGGGGAATTTTTCTAGCGCCGTCGCAGTTTGAAGCCACATTTGTCTCCGCCGCGCACACTCCGGCGGACATTGATCGCACGGTGGCGGCGGCACTGGAATCGTTGCAGGTCATCGCTTCTGATTCCGCTGTTTAATCCAATCGGAGAGAAGAGGAATGCCTGAAGGCTTCGAACTCCCCGAGCATCATCACGGGGCCGAGGATGATCCGCTGGTCCTCCCGGTATCGCTTACGCTCTCAATCATGGCGGTTTTGGTGGCGGCGGTAACGTTGCTTGGGCATCGCACGCACACGGAAGAATTGCTGCGCCAGAGCCAGGCGGCGGACCGGTGGGCACAGTATCAGGCCAAGAGCGTCCGATTGCACGAGACGCAAGGATTTTCGGATGTGGTGAACATTGTCGCTTCCCTGGATAAGGAAAAAGGCGCGGTGCTGCGGGAGAAGTACGCCAAGGAAGTGGAGCACTACCAGAGCGACAAGGAAGATATCAGCAAGGAAGCCAAAGACCTGGAAGCGGAAAGAGACCTCGCGGCACGCAAAGCGGACCGTTTTGATGGGGGCGAGGCCTTCCTGGAAATCGGGCTGGTCATTTGCTCGATTACGCTGCTGACGAAACGTAAGGCTTTCTGGTTCGGAGGCCTGTTTATTGGAGCGGCGGGCATCGCTCTCGCGCTAACAGGTTTTCTTCTTCATTGAATCAAGCGCGAGCCGGCGGCTGAGAGCCTCGCAGCAGCGCGATTTCCTGGCTCAAGCGCTCGAGCCGGCCCATCAGTTCCTGATGGCGCACATCCTCGGTGTCAGGTTTCTTGCCCACAAACGTTAACGTCCCGCCGGGCTCCAGAACGCATTTTTGTACCTCGGCAAGCGAATCGAAACCTTGCTTGCGCGCTGCCGCTTCCAGTTGAGGCATGGTAATTAGTTCCTTCTTGAGGTGATCCGTGCGCACTTTGCCGTTCTCAACCAAGACGTCCGCATTGCCTTCCACTAACTGGTCGAGCTTCGAGTGATCATAAAGGAAGCGGACGACGAGATAGTTGGTGGCGAGCAGGGAAGTTGCGCCGATCAGCCCGCCAAGAACGCTGTTGTCCTCTCCGATGATGGCGTTCTGCACGGTGTTCGAAAGCGTCAGCAAGACAACCAAGTCGAAAGGATTCAGCTGAACCAGTTCGCGTTTCCCGGAGAGCCGCAGGCTGATTACTAAAAAGGCGTAAACGATGATGGGGCGAAAGATCTTTTCCAACAAAGGCATCCCCATGACGAACATATCCTTCCAGATAGCGTGCATTGCGGAAGTACCTCCTGAAAATGTTTGAACGGAATGCGAACGGGCTTGTTTCTGACCCTCTTCCGGGAGCCGGGGGAGCGTAACATGCGTGGAATCAGAGGCAAAGGCACCTGTACGGTGGGGCTCTCCTGTCCGCTGGGACAGTCATTGTTTCGCGTCAGGCCCTCAATCAGGGCCTGCGAAGAAGAAGGAATCTTGTAGCATGAAAGCGTCTCGTTTTCCGGTTGCCCGTTAAACCGTTGTAGGACGATCACTTCCGACGGAGGATCAGGACTCACCCTCGCCCGCGGGCTCTTTGCGCAGGCTGGTGTCGCGAGCAGCGACCACATGCTACAACGCGCCCCTTCCGAGCAAGACCTTGCCATCGGCCCGGAGCTACTCTCCACGTTGCTGGACTCCATTCGGGAACTCATCGCCGTCCTGAGCCCGGACGGAACCATTCTTTTCGCGAGCGCAGGATTTACCCGTCTTCTTGGCCACGCCACCGAAACTCTTCTAGGTACTCCGATCGTGTCCGTAGTTCATTGCGCTGACGCGACGGGCATGCAGGAGTCTTTTCGAAATCTGGCGAAAAGCGGGGGTGGTTCGTTCAGCAGACGCTGCCGGTTGCAGAGCAAAGACGGGGGCTGGCGCTGGTTTGATGCTACTGCGCGGGACTTCACCGCCGTGCCAGGCGTCGGCGGAATTCTACTCAATTTTCAGGATGTCACGGACCTGCAGCGAATGGAGGCGGAGCGCCAGGTTAATTCCGAGGTTGTGCACGCGCTCAACCAGACGTCGAATCTGGACGAACTTCTCGCGGGCATCCATCAGGCGCTGAAAAAGGTGCTGTACGCGGAGAACTGCTTCGTGGCGTTGCACGACGCGGAGACCGACACTTTTGCCTTTCCATTCTTCGCGGATCAAGTGGACACGGCTCCGCCGCCGCAAAGAGTGGGCCGCAGTTGTACGGCATTCGTATTCCGCACGGGATCGCCGATGTTAATTCCGCAGCGCGAATTTGACCGGCTTGCGGCGCAAGGCGAGGTCGAGCTGGTCGGCTCGCCTTCGCCCGCGTGGCTCGGTGTTCCCCTGAAAACGCCCACTGCCACCATCGGGGTGCTCGTTGTCCAACACTACAACAACGAAGATGCCTACGATTCCCGCGACATGGAATTTCTCGGGTCCGTTGGCGGGCACATCGCTTTGGCAATCGAACGGCGGCGCGCGGAAGAAGCGCTGCGCAAGAACGAGGAGATGTTCCGATTGCTCTTCAGCTACAATCCGCTTCCCACCTGGGTGATCGATCTGGAAACCTTGCGGTTTCTCGAAGTGAATGAAGCGGCGGTCCGCCAGTACGGATATTCCTCTAATGAATTCAGGAATATGACCATTCTGGACATTTGTCCGGAAGAAGAAAAAGATAAATTGTCGGATTACTTCAAGCAGTATAGTGCCGACACAAAGCGGAGTGGGAACTGGAAACATTGCAAGAAAGATGGAAAGACGTTCCAGGTCGAAACCATTTCTCACGAGCTGGAATATGCGGGAAGACGGGTCCGCCTGGTCGTGGCGCAAGATGTCAGCGAGCGTCGCATCCTCGAGCAGCAGTTGCGTCAATCGCAGAAGATGGAAGCGGTGGGGCGTTTGGCCGGTGGAGTAGCGCACGACTTCAACAATCTGTTGATGGTAATCAAGGGGCACACGGAACTCCTTCTGGGCGCGTTACCGCCTGCGGACCAATTCTTCAGGAAAATCGAGCAGATCGAGCGCGCGGCGGATCGCGCATCCGCGCTGACTCGGCAACTTCTGGCTTTCAGCAGACTGCAAGTTTTGCAGCCGCACGTGATGAATCTGAATGACGTCGTGGAGGACATGGGTAAGCTGCTCCCCCGATTGATTGGGGAAGACGTCGAGCTGGTGGTGCGGACGTCGAAGGATTTGGGAGCGATTCGCGCGGACGCCAGCCAGATGGAACAGGTGATCATGAACCTGGCGGTGAACTCGCGCGATGCCATGCCTGGCGGCGGGAAACTCCTCATTGAGACGCTGAATGTGGATCTGGACAGCGAGTACAGTTCTGCCCATACCGTGGTGCGCCAGGGAAAATATGTTCTTCTCGCGGTTTCGGACAGCGGTTCAGGAATGGATGCCGAAACGCAGGCGCACATTTTCGAACCGTTCTTCACCACCAAGCCGCAAGGGAAGGGCACGGGACTTGGCCTGGCCACCGTTTACGGCATCGTGAAACAGAGCGGCGGCTTCATCTGGGTGTACAGCGAGGTCGGCCGCGGAACGTGCTTCAAGATTTATCTGCCGCGCGTGGAACAGCCGGTGGAAAAATCTGCGTTAACCCAAAGCGTTTCGGTGGCGCCGCGAGGAACGGGAACGATTTTGCTTGCAGAAGACGAACACGACTTCCGGGAAGTGGCGCGAGAATTTCTCGAATCCGGCGGCTACACGGTGATTGAAGCGCACGATGGCGCGGAAGCCATTCAATTGGCGGAGAAACATGCCGGCGCCATCCAATTGCTGGTGACAGATATGGTTATGCCCGGAATGACCGGCCAGGAATTGGCCGGCCGTCTGCATCAGAGGCGCGCGGGGCTGCGCGTTCTGTATATGTCTGGTTACAGCGAGCACGCCGCGGCGGAATCGGCGCTCGGGGACACCTCCATGCGCCTGCTGACGAAGCCCTTCAGCCGCTTGGCGATTCTGCGTGCGGTCCACGAGATTCTCGCGCAAGCGTGAAGTCGTTTTACTCCTAACCTGCTCGGAACTCCCTTAATGATTTCTAATGAATCTTGGGATGTCTTTTGTGCCAGTCGGTATGTTGCTGGAACGCGCGTGCCGCCTGGATAACGGCGATGTCGTCACCCGCCCGCGCCAAAAACTGCAGTCCGACGGGAAGATTCTTATCCGTGAATCCGCAGGGAACGGAAAGCGCTGGAAGACCGCAAAGATTTCCGATGCCGCCAAGCGGATCCGGAAAGACGAGGCCGGTTTCCAGATTGAGTTCCAGCGGCGTGGCTGCGACGGGTTGAGAAGCGGTCACGAGCACGTCGAACGTTTCGAACAACGCGTCCATTGTTTTCTGAAGAATTTCTCTTACTTTCAGCGCTTGCAGGTAGTCCGCGGCGGAATATTGCTCGTTCACGTAGCCGGCGATTTGTCCTAGAGGATCGGCCAATTCGCTGACGCGCCCGGAGCGAATCAGCGAACGGAAGGAAGCGGCGCCTTCGACCGCAACCACGATGCCGCCCGCGTCCTCCCAGGGACCTTCGGGGAGCGTGGCGTCCTTCACGCTCGCGGAATATTTTTTGAGAGTTCGGTGCGCGGCCTCCACAGGTTTTGCAACGCCGGGTTCGAGCGATTTCCAGGCATTGGTGAGCCAGCCGATTTTCAGCGGCCGCGAATGCAATTCTACCGAAGGCGAATACGTGAAGGCTCCTTTATCAATGGGGACAGTCCCGCGGTCTTTTGGGTCGTGGCCGGCGATTGCGGCAAAAATGCGGGCGCAGTCTTCCGCCGATCGCGCCATTGGCCCGATCTTGTCCATCGAAGGCGCCAGCGCCATGGCACCGTAACGGCTAACGCGGCCGTAGGTAGGGCGCAGCCCGCTGACGCCGCAGAAAGCCGACGGGCAGATGATCGAGCCCCACGTTTCCGTGCCGATAGCAAAAGCGGCAAGGCCTGCGGCCACGATCGCTCCTGACCCTGAGGACGATCCGCACGTCCAGCATTTGGCGTCCCACGGATTTTTGGCTTCGCCTTGCAACGATGCGGAGGCGAAGCGGTAGCCCATGCCACCGGCAAGCTCGATCATGGCGGCTTTGCCGATCATCACCGCGCCGACGCGATTCAAGTGTTCAATCACCGTGGCGTCGTAAGCGAAGACCTGATTGGCGTACGGTTTCGCGCCCCAGGTGGTGGGAAGACCCTTCACGGCGAGCAGGTCCTTTGCCGCGTAGGGAATTCCGTGGAGAGGGCCGCGATAGTGGCCGCGATGAATTTCTTTCTCGGCGGCTTTCGCTTGCTCGAGAGCGATCTCCGGAGTCAGCCGGGCGTAGGCGTTGAAGCGCGGGCCGAACTTCTGGCTGCGGTCCAGGTACATCTGCGTCAGTTCAACCGGAGAGAGTTTCTTCGACTCGATACGTTTCGCGAGTTCGCTTACAGAGAGGTAGAAAATCTCTTCGCCAGGCATTCGGTAGGCTCCTCAGGAATTTTTAGGCGTGGCTGCGGGTTTTGGCGGCGCGGGTGGCATGGGTTTCTTTTCGCGTTCCATCAACGGTTTCATATACAGGGCCGGCCCGTCGCCATTTTCGGTTGGATAGGCGCGCAGACGGTCGAGCGGAGGCTGCGCTTCCGTCGCCAATCTTCGAATGTCGGCTTTTTGTGCGTCGGAAAGGCGGCTGCCGTACTGCGCGAGGATGGTCTGGATGCGCGAATCAACTTCAGCTTGGCTTCCGAGCGAGAGCTTGGGCACGGTTGGCGGCTGCTGCGATTGGGGCGGTGAAGCCGGGGGTTCCGCATTGAGCAGATTTGTGGGCGCAAGCGAGGCTGCCGCGGAAACCATGGCCGCGCGGCGCGCGAATTCTCGGCGCGATATCGCGGACTGTTTCTTGTTGTTCATCGAGCTTCTCCCAGGAATTGGAGCTTCGATTGAAGTGCAAAGCGAGGCTACTGAATCTGCCTTCGAGCGTCAACTAGCCGCTGCCGCTGGTCGAGTGAGAAACGTGGACGCAGGGAGATTCTGGCGCAGCTATTCGACTTCGGTTAGCGTGCGAATCTGGGTTTCAAGCGCTTGATTGTATTGCCGCTCGATCTGCAGTTCGGTTTGCAGTTTCTTCACGAGCAAGTCCAAGTGGGCGATTTCGACTCGCAGCTTGTGCACGTCGGAGGCGCTGGGAGCGGGCCGAGCAGGCGCCGAGCTGGATGTCTGGGCGTCCTGGTTTTGCTGCAAGGCCTGGCGCGGATTAAACGCTTCGGCGAGTGCGCGCGGCCAGACAGACTCGGAAGGCTGCTGGGATGGCGGCGGAGGCGCGGGAGCAGTGTTGCGCGGCGCGACCGGCGCGGCTGGAGCAGGTGGAGGAGCGAAAAGATTGCTCAACGCGTTTGAAGCGACAGAGCGTTGTGCTGCCGGCGAAGGCGTAACGCCCTTGGGCTCCAGCAGACTTTTCACCCGCCCAATCAACTCCTGAGGCTGAAAGGGTTTGCGAATCAGCTCATCCGCTTTTACCGCGACGGCTTTATCCGCCACGCTCTTATTGACTACGCCCGACATCAAGACCACAGGGGTGTTGCTGAAATCCGGGTGCTGCTTGATGTGGCTACAAACGGAGTAACCGTCCTGATCCGGCATGATGACGTCGGTGATGACCACGTCGGGACGGTTCTGTTCGAATTGAGCCAACGCGGAAGCGGCATCGGCACAGGTGATGACGTTGATGTCTTCGCGGCGGAACGCGATCTTGATGACTTCACGCATGGTGGCGCTATCATCAATGAAATAAACGGTGGGCGTGCGCTTCTGCACGGTTTCTCCCAGCGGTGGAATGGTCATCGCCTCGCTCATAGGGCTTCCTTATCCGCCATGTCACGCGTCCCTTCATCGAATTCGCGCATGGCATCGAGCATTAGATCGGTGGCCGAGCGCAGCACGGTGCGCTGCGACGAAGTCGTTCCGTACGCAAATTTGTAGACGCCCGAAACGCCATCTACGCAGCTCTTCAGGATGTGAATTACCGCTTCGTCGCCAAAAAGATGTCCACATTCCGCGTGAATGACCTCTCCCGCGTCGAAGAACAAGATGCCATCGGTAACGCCGGCGTTGATGTGCAGTGCCCCCGTCTGGTGCGCGTGACCCAGCATTTGCATTACGCCCGTGAGGTCGTGGTGGGTCAGGTTGCCGCTCAGGCTGGTGTCCGATTGCGAAAGCATCTGCGTGGGCTGAAAACCTTCGGCCTTGCTGACGAGAATCTGTTTCACGTGTGCGGCAATCACCGTAGGCTGTTGGTTGCGGTCAATGTAATCATCGCAGCCGGCCTGGAATGCTTCCATCAGGGCGCGCTGGCTGCCGTCGCCGAGGGCGATGATTTGCATCGCAGCGTTTTTTGCGTCGGCGTGAATTATTTTTGCAATTTCGAGAGCGCCCATTTCCCGCATGTTCGTGGCGCACAGGATGGCTGTTGGCGCATCGTATTCGAGCGTGGTCAGCGCAAAAGCCGCCTGCGTGCTGGTTGCGACTTCGAAGCCTTCACGCCGCAACGCATCACCAAGACGCTTCGCGAAATAGACGTTGCTATCGATCAAAAGAAGTTTGGCGGTACGGCCGGCAAGGATCACGGCTGCGCCTCCAGTGTTGCTTCAGCCGCGGCCGTAGCCTCGGCGAGCAGATCCTCGGGGCCAGGCGTCAGTGCGTCGAGGTTCAAGACCTCCATCACATCGCCGGCATGGGAGAGCCAGCCAGCCACCTGCGCCGCGTCGGATTCTCCCGGCGCGATCATCTCCGCGTGGATCAATTCGCAGTCTCCGGTGACGGGCAGCGCCACCCATTCCGTCTGCGCGCCAAAGTGGCGCACGGCAATTAGATAAAAGCGCCGTGACGTCAGCTTCTTGCCGATCAGCGTTTCTGCTACGTCGCAGACCGGGACGATTCGGCCACGCCGCAGGATCACGCCCTCGATTTTTGGCGTGCGGTGCGGGAATCGAAAGACTCGGCTGGGAGCCACAAGCTCGGCGATCTGCGCCGCGGCAACGGCAAAGCGTCGTTCGCCTAGCCTTAGGAGGACGAAGGACTCCAGTTCGAGTTCTGCCGAGACGGTCATTGCGCGAATTCAGCCCCTTGGTTCGTTTCTGCTTCGGGCAGCGCCATCGGCGGCAAAGCCGCATCCAGCAGCGCGAGCTCTTCTTGTGACAAGAAGCCTTCCGGATGTACCACCGGGACGACGGTTTGATCGAGAGCTGTCAGACCGCGGTACCAACGCCGCTCGTCGTGGCAGAAACACTGAGGAAGCGCCTGAAGCCGCGTCATGCTGGTCATTTTTTCAATGCCGTCAATCAACAGAGCAGTGCGTGTCTTGCGAAGAACGAACACCAGGGCCCCTAGCGGAGCGGAAATGCCAAAATGCGTCGTGCCGTCCACGATGAAAAGTGATTTATCCCCACGCCGCACTACATGACGGACTTTGCTCATGCCAGGCGCGTTGATTTCAATGGACGCTCCAGACAAGCTATCCGCGCTCCGTACTTCCTGCACGGAAGCGGAAGAGATCGCGAAGAGCTGGCCCCCGACGCGGAAGAGAATGATCTGTTCCGCGCGCAGCGCACTGGGTTTCACTGGAGTGGCGAGCCGCATTAGCGAACTCCCGCGGGAGTAGGGCGGCAGATACCGAGGACGCGCTTTTCGATGGCGGCATAGATGTCGTCGATGCCAAGGACCTGGTCGACAGCGCCGGCCTTAATGGCTTCGGCGGGCATGCCAAAGATTACCGAGGTGGCTTCGTCTTGTGCGAGCACTAGACCGCCGGCGGCTTTGATCGCTTTGGCACCGTTGGCGCCATCGTTGCCCATGCCGGTCAGCACGCCAGCGATACTCAACGAGCCGGCGAAGGCTGCTACGGATTCCATGGTGGCGTCAATGTTCGGGAGATAGCCGTTGATGCGGCCGCTGGTTCCGTCCAGCTGGATGCGGCCCGTCGGCGTAACACGCAGATGCTGGCCACCGGGGCAAATGTAAAACGTTCCAGGCTGAAGGGCTTCGTTGGCCTCGGCTTCTTTCACGCGGATTCCCGTAAACTCGGCAAGTTGCGCGGCGTACTGTGTGGTGAAAG
>Ga0210396_10004458_pt1 | contig 13709 bp, 16 predicted proteins | sample IncBWH17OmetaG_FD_155466 | JGI IMG/M metagenome (GOLD analysis project Ga0210396, IMG submission 155466) | Forest soil microbial communities from Barre Woods Harvard Forest LTER site, Petersham, Massachusetts, United States - Inc-BW-H-17-O ...
GATCACGACATCCGGCTGCCCTTCCACAAGCCAGTGGACGACATGACCGGACTGAGCCAGGCCATCCGGGTGCTGATGGGTTGCCCATTCTTGAACGGGCTGCGCGCCCGCCGATAAGTTGCTGCGACCGCCTTTAGCGGCCCGCCCCGCCGGATGGTCCCACTGATTGTGGGTGCAAACACGTAAGTTATCCGGGTGAACGGTGACCGATCACCGGAACTTCGACGGCCACGAAGACCGATCCCCCCGGCCCAAGCGCGGCCGGAGCCCTCGCAGGTCATTCGCCGCGAAGCCGGCCCGCCGCAACCGCCGGCCGATCAGACCGTCCCACTGCGCCAGCTACCCCGCACCGGCTCCCTCGGTAATGGCGGGTCTCCCCCGCCGCGGTCGGTGGCATCCAATGCCCGTCGCCGTCCGTCGGGTGCCTCGACGCCTCCCCGGCGCCCGCGTGCGCTCAAGGCGCGCCGCAAGCGCCGCTGGGGCCGGGTGCTGGCGCTGAGCCTGCTGATGGCCCTGCTGCTGGCCGGCGCCGGCATCCTCGGCGGAGCTGTTTGGTTTGACACGTCGCTGCACCGCGAGCCGGTGCTGACGGACTACCCCGATCGGCCCGCAACCGCCCACGGCACCAACTGGTTGCTGGTCGGTTCGGACAGCCGTCAGGGCCTCACCGACAAGCAGCAGCAAGATCTGGCCACCGGCGGCGACGTCGGCAACAGCCGCACCGACACGATTCTGCTGGTACACCTGCCGGGGTTGGGGTCGAGCGCACGGGTGACGATGGTGTCGATACCGCGCGACTCGTATGTGCCGATCCCCGGCCACGGCAGGGACAAAATCAACGCCGCGTTCGCGATGGGCGGGGCGCCCCTGTTGACCCAGACCGTAGAACAGGCCACCGGGCTGCGCCTCGACCACTACGCCGAGATCGGATTCAGCGGCTTCGCCGGGATAGTCGACGCGCTGGGCGGGGTCTCCCTGTGCCTGGCCGAGCCGATCAGCGATCCGCTGGCCGGCATCGACCTGCCAGCCGGCTGCCAAAAGCTAGACGGCCGTAATGCGCTGGGATACGTGAGGACTCGGGACACACCGCGGGCGGATCTGGATCGGATGGTCGACCAACGGCAGTTCATGGCCGCACTGCTGCACCGCGCCGCCAGCCCGGCGGTGTGGCTAGATCCGTGGCGCTGGTACTCGGTGCCGCACGCGGCTGTCGACGCCCTGACCGTAAACCAGGGCGACCACGTTTGGGACCTGGCCCGACTCGGCTGGGCCCTGCACGGATCCCCCGTCGCGTTGACGGTGCCGATCGGTGAGTTCACCAACAGCGACGTCGGCTCGGTAGTGGTGTGGGACCACGACGCTGCGCGCAACTTGTTTGACGCGCTGGCCTCCGATTCGCCATTGCCAGCCGACGCTCTCGACGGGCAGCACTAAATCGAATCGTACATTTCAATATAGCCTTGCTTTACTTAGGCAATCCTGGCCTGAGAAAAATGGGCTGACGGCGTCCTCTCGCAGTTAGGAAACCCTTTCCTGAGTAAGTAATACCTTCGTTGCACACCCGTCTCTACCTGCGTTAACCTGCGAACATGAGCGATTTTGGCGGCCCCAAGACGAAATTTCACGCATTATTGCAAGAACAGATTTACAACGAATTCACGAGTGCACAGCAGTACACGGCGATCGCGGTTTATTTCGATGGCGCCGACCTGCCGCAGTTGGCGAAACACTTTTACAACCAAGCGGTCGAGGAGCGGAATCACGCGATGATGCTGGTGCAACATCTGCTCGATCGTGACGTGCGGGTCGAAATCCCCGCGGTCGACGGTGTGCGGAATCAATTCGACAGGCCACGCGACGCGCTGGCGCTGGCGCTCGACCAGGAGCGGGCAGTTACCGACCAGGTCAGCCGGCTGGCAGCGGTGGCCCGTGACGAAGGTGACTACCTCGGCGAGCAGTTCATGCAGTGGTTCCTGCAGGAGCAGATCGAAGAGGTAGCGCTGATGACCACCCTGCTGCGGGTCGCCGACCGCGCTGGAGCCAACCTCTTCGATCTGGAGAACTTCGTCGCCCGCGAGGTGGGCCCGGCACCCGGCGACGTTGGTGCGCCGCACGCCGCTGGCGGACGCCTATTAGCGAACTAGCCGCTGCCTCCGTTCGCGCGCGCGTTCTGCAACCAGGCCTTGGTGCGACCTGGGTGATGCGTGGCAATCCATGCCACTCCGATATCCCGGCAAAAGTCGATGTCCTCGTACTCGTCGACATTCCAGCAATACACCGCGCGGCCCTGGGCGACGGTGCGGTCCACAAGTTGGGGATATTCCTTCAGCGCCGACAGCGATGGCCCCACCGCGGTGGCCCCGACGGCGGTGGCCGCGCTGCTAGTCAGGTAGCGGGCGGCCGTACCGAGCAGCACCGTCGGCAACAAGGGCGCGGCTCGCCGGATCCGCCAGACCGCGGCGGCCGAAAACGACATCACCACCGCACGGGATCGGTCGGCCGAGGCGGGCGTGGCGATACCGAAACGGTGCAGGAGTGCCAGCAACTTGCTTTCCACCAGCGAGCCGTACCGGACGGGGTGCTTGGTCTCGACGAAGATCTTGACCGGCCGGTGCCAGTCGAGAACCAGCGAAACAAGGGTGTCCAGCGTCAGCAGACTGGTATCACCGTGAGTACCGTCCGGTCGCCAGCTGTCGTGCCACGCGCCGTACTCCAGCTCGCGTAGCTGGGCCAGCGTCATCGTGCTGACCAAGCCGGCTCCCGTCGACGTCCGGTCCAGCCGGCGGTCATGGACGCAAACCAGATGGCTGTCGCGGGTCAGCCGCACGTCGCATTCAACGCCATCGGCGCCCTCTTTGAGCGCCAGGTCATAGGCGGCCAGCGTATGTTCCGGCCGAGCCGCCGAAGCGCCGCGGTGGGCGACCACGAACGGGTGCCCGGTGAGCACTTCGTCGGCCCACGTCATAACCACTATGCTGCCGGTTCCTGCCCGCTCAACTCAACCGGGGCAGCAGATGCAGCGGCGGCCGGTCGATCTGGGTGATCCGGGCTTAACACCACCCAGCGGCGCGCGGGGCGTTGAACGGGTTTGCGCTCGAACCCTTCAAAGACCCTGGCAACGGTGGCCACCGCGGCTGCCGCAAACAGGTACGCAAACACCATCATGACGGTGTTGTTGGCGATGCCCTGGGCGTCCGTGGCAGAGCTGGTAACGATGGCGAAGATCGAAACCACGTAGCTGACAATCCAAGTGATCCACCACAACATGATCGGCCGCTGTAGCCGGACGTACTGGTTTTCGATGGTTGCCAGCTCGATGACGTATACGGGAGCCCATAGCAGATTGACGAACGGCACCAGGCAACCAGCCCACAACGCTCGGACGGAGCGGTGCTCTGGCAACGCGTAGTGCGAGAACGCGGCGGCCCGCCGTGCGATCAGCCACCGGATCAGCACGACAACACACGTGATCAAAGCAATGATCGCGGCCACACTGGCCACCACCCCGAGCCAGTCCGCGGCACCGGCTACCACCGAGTTCAGCAGTGTGCTCCGGTTGATGACCAACAGCACATACCGCACGACATACACCAGTGCGGCAAAGGCCAGCACCAGCAGGCCAAGGAACAGGGTGGTGCGCACCGTCGCCGCCGATGGCCCTGTCGTCGCAGGTGCTTGCGCCGTCGCGGGAGCCTGCTCGACGCGGTCCGCCAGACCCCAACGGGGTATCACGGCGTAGCGCGGTGTGGGCCCGAGGGGCCGTCGCCTGTGGGGGGCGGGCGGCGCGGCGCCGGGGCGCACGGCTATCCAACGGAAGCCCGGCGGCAGCCGCGGCGGCATGCGCTGCCACGCGGGAGGCCGCGACACGGTAGCCGCCGGCGGGCCATCGTGCGAACTCCACCGCGCGTCTGCCGGTGGCACGTCCGCCAGCGGCGCCATCAGCGCGCCGCGACAACGGGGACACCATTCGCGTCGCCGATCGCGGACATTCCACCGCGTGCCGCATTGCGAGCACACCTGAATCACCGAACCAGCGTAGCCCGGGCGACGGTGAGCGCCGGAACGGCGCGAATAAGGAGCCCCCGGGCCATCCAACCCAGCCCGGGCGACGACGCGGGCCACGGGGCCGGATCGCGCGCATCTCCACCAAGCCCGCAACACAATAGCTACTTGCAGGTATCCACAGTTTCCACAGCTTTATCCACAGCAGTTCCGCGCCATTGATACAGGCTCTGTCGGCTAGCCGGGCCCTAACTGTGGATAACAACGCCCTGCCGAGCCGCAGCGATCGACAGCCTGGCGGGGACTGGAGCGAAATGGCTTGTCGCGCTAATCATCCGCCGACAGGCCCGCTGCACGGGCGTCGAACCGGCCCCCGCCCCGCCGAGCGAGCGCCCCGGGCACCCAAGAATCCGTGGACGCAGGCACGACGTCAGAGCCCGCGATCGTTGCGGAATTTTCCAAGCGGTGCGCAAGGGGTTAAGATCGCCATCACGACAGTGACCCACCTCACTCTAGTGAGGTGAACGTGCAGGTGAGGGGCGTTCGATGACAACGCATTCGTTCGGTCCGGGTTCGCCTTCTCCGTCGGACTTGCACTCCGACTTGCCTGCGTGGAGCCACTCCTATAGCGCCGCGGCCCTACGTGCCGGCCTGATCGCTCTGGTGTTGCTGGCAGTCCTGGCGGTTATCGTTTTGTCTTGAATTCACGCCAACCGGGTATCCGAGGCATCAACCCATTGCAGTCGTTCTTGCGGCGCGCGCGGTCATAGAGCAGGGTTGACTACGCTAGGCCGTCGCGTGGCGGAAACGCGTGCGAATGAGCGTTAGACGATCACCAACGATCAAAGGAAGGAATGCCGTGGCTGAATACACCCTGCCCGATTTGGACTGGGACTACGCAGCGCTGGAACCCCACATCTCCGGTCAGATCAACGAGATCCACCACACCAAGCACCACGCTGCCTACGTCAAAGGCGTGAACGACGCCGTCGCCAAGCTCGAAGAGGCGCGCGCCAAGGACGACCACTCCGCGATCTTCCTGAACGAGAAGAACTTGGCCTTCCATCTGGGCGGACACGTCAACCACTCCATCTGGTGGAAGAACCTGTCCCCTAGCGGGGGCGACAAGCCCACCGGCGACCTTGCCGCGGCCCTCGATGACGCCTTCGGTTCGTTCGACAAATTCCGCGCTCAGTTCAGCGCGGCCGCCAACGGCTTGCAGGGCTCGGGCTGGGCTGTGCTCGGCTACGACTCCCTCGGGGACAAGCTGCTGACGTTCCAGCTGTACGACCAGCAGGCCAATGTGCCGCTCGGCATCATTCCCCTGCTGCAGGTCGACATGTGGGAGCACGCCTTCTACCTGCAGTACAAGAACGTCAAGGCGGACTATGTCAAGGCATTCTGGAACGTCGTCAACTGGGCGGATGTTCAGTCCCGCTATGCGGCGGCAACCTCCAAAACCCCAGGGCTGATATTCGGCTGACTCCAGCTCTGCCAGCTTGGGCGCCGCGCACATTGCGCGGCGCCCTTGCGTTTTGCCGGACCATCATTGAGAACCCCTTGTGAACGTGCGCACTACCAGCCGTGTCGAGTTGCCAGGCGCCTAAACCGCAGTCATGCTTAGTTATTCGACTACCGGCGTGGTTATTCGGACGGAGGCTCGGGAGGGTAGGGCGGAGGGCGAGATGGAAACTGGGTCAGGTCGGCCTATTGGGGTTGCTCCCTTCCATTCTCGTGGTGCCCTGAAAGGGTTTGTGATCTCTGGGCGTTGGCCTGATTCGACGAAAGAATGGGCCCAGCTGCTGATGGTGGCGGTGCGGGTTGCGTCATTGCCGGGATTGCTTTCCACCACAACCGTGTTCGGCGCCCGCGAGGAGTTGCCCGACGAACCCGAGCCCGGCACCGTTGGCCTGGTGCTGGCCGAGGGCACGGTGTTCGGTGAATCAGCCATCCAGCCAGGATATTTCGCTGATCATCAGCCCCCCGCCCTACTGATGCTGCATCCGCCCTGTGAAACCATGCCATCATTGCCGGAATGCACCGGGGCGGCGTCGGGATGCGTACTGCTGCCGGGATTGCCGTATCTGGGGCTCGAGCACCGGGCGGCTTGGGTGGAGGCAGAAGCCGACGGCACCATCACATCGATGGTGAGCCGCGTCGGTGTTGATCCGATCAGTCATCCCGACACCGCGATTCTGGCGATGCTGCTTGCAGCATAAGGGAATTCAAACCCTATTATTCGGGCGGCGAATCGAGGAATACGGGCGTCCGAACTTCGTCGTCTTCCTGGCGCACACCGGATTTGCCCGCTAGCCTAGGACCGTTAGCGAAGGGGAGTAGCCCCGAATCGTCGAGTCGACATACTGGCGCACAGCCCGGCTGGCGAACCGGTCCGAGCGATCGGTGGGCGAGACCTTCGACCGATGTTGGGTGGACCGGATGGTCCCAGACGGCCACCGACGACGTGTCGAAAGGTCGCCCTCATGCTCGCCGCCACGCTACTGAGTCTCGGGGTGGTCTTCCTCGCCGAACTCGGCGACAGATCCCAGCTCATCACCATGACCTACGCGCTGCGCTACCGATGGTGGGTGGTACTCCCAGGAGTAGCGATCGCCGCGTTCGTGGTGCACGGAATCTCGGTGTCGATCGGCCATTTCTTGGGTACCTCGCTCCCGACACGCCCCATGGCCTTCGCGTCCGCGATCGCCTTCCTCGTTTTCGCTGTGTGGGCCTGGCGCGAGGGCACCACCGAAGGCAACGTCTCGACCACCAATGAATCCCGGTTCGCTCTGCTCACCGTCGTGTCGTCATTCGTGCTCGCCGAGATGAGCGACAAGACGACATTGGCAACGTTGACGTTGGCCAGCGATCACGATTGGGCCGGTGTGTGGATCGGCAGCACCCTCGGCATGATTTTGGCCGATGGCCTGGCGATTGGTGTCGGCACACTCCTGCATCAGCGGCTTCCCGCGCAGCTCTTGCACGTCTTGGCAAGCCTGTTATTCCTTCTGTTCGGATTGTGGATACTGTTCGACAGCGCGCTGGGGTGGCGGTCGGTGGCCATCACGGTTGCCACAGCGGTCGCGCTGGTGGCGGGAATTGTGGCTGTGATTCATCGGGCGCAAACTCAGCGCCGGCGCCGGACTGAGGCCGCAATCGTCGGGAGGTCACCGGACGTCGTCTAGGGTGCCGACGGCACCCCACCCCCTCACCCGCCTGTCTGGCACCCGCCCCCAGAGGTATCTCCGCGCGGGCTGCCGAGTGCAACCTGGGTCGGCTTCGCACGGGCCGCAAGCAGCCAGACAGCAAAGGTGGCTCGCAACGAATCCCCGATGTCTGCTGGTTGCCCGGGATCAGGCATTTCGCGCCGACACGCTCTGCTCGCTCCGTTTGTTAACCACGATGAAGCTGAAACGCCACCAACCCTAATTAGACGATTTCTGCGGATACGCTGTGAATTTCGTTCAATTTGTAGACATCTGTGCTGGCGGGTTGCAGGCTCTGGAGGGGAGGTGTCGCTTACCGCTTCGAACGCCAGTACCAAAATAACTGGGGTTTGCACTTGGTTGTGGACAGAACTGTCGCTACCATGATCAGCAAATACCCATAGATAAACAGTTCCCTCTTCAGCCTCGTGGAGGTCACATCGATGAGCACGACGTTTTCCGCCCGCCTGAACCGCTTGTTCGACACGGTCTATCCACCCGGGCGCGGGCCGCACACCTCCGCGGAGGTCATCGCGGCGCTCAAGGCGGAGGGCATCACGATGTCGGCTCCCTACCTGTCACAGCTACGCTCAGGCAACCGCACGAATCCGTCGTCAGCGACGATGGCCGCCCTTGCCAACTTCTTCCGCATCAAGTCGGCCTACTTCACCGACGACGAGTACTACGAAAAGCTCGACAGGGAATTGTCGTGGCTGTCCACGATGCGTGATGAGGGTGTGCGTCAAATCGCGGTGCGGACCATCGGGTTGTCTTCGCAGTCCCAGCAGAACCTCGTGGAACGAGTCGACGAGCTGCGCCGCGCTGAGAAGCTCGACGCTTAGGCCCGCTGGCCGCCGCGCGTGGCTAGTGCCGGCCCGGTAACCAATCTGACGTTATGTTCAGCCCGACCTGGCGGGCTGCGGTCGACCTCTGCCGATTAGGGTTGGCTCACCGATCGCGCACACGCGAGAGCGTTAGTCACGAGATACCGGGAGGCGGCCGGGTATGGGCCTGTTCCGCAAGCGAAAGAGCCGCGCGACGCGTCGCGCAGAAGCCCGCGCGATCAAGGCCCGCGCCAAGCTTGAGGCCCGGCTGACCGCGAAAAACGAGGCGCGCCGGATCAAGGGCGCCCAGCGGGCCGCGGACAAGGCCCTCAAGGCGCAGTTCAAAGCGCAGCAGGACAGCGACCGGTCGGCGCTAAAAGTCGCCGAGGCCGAGCTCAAGGCGGTGCGGGAGGGCAGGTTGTTGTCGCCGACACGGATCCGCCGGGTGCTGACGGTGTCTCGGCTGCTCGCCCCGATCCTGACGCCGCTGATCTACCGGGCGGCAATGGCCACCCGCGCGCTGATCGATCGGCGCCGCGCCGACCAGCTGGGGATTCCGTTGGCTCAGATCGGCCAGTTCTCCGGTAGCGGCGCGCGACTGTCGGCGCGCATCGCCGGGTCGGAGCAATCGTTGCGGACGGTGCAAGAAAAGAAGCCCAAGGACGCCGAAACCAGGCAGTTCGTGTCCGCGATCACCGAACGGCTCAGCGAGCTCTCGGCGGCCGTCACCGCCGCGGAGCATATGCCGGCCGCGCGCCGGCGGGCCGCCCACTCCGCGATCTCGTCGCAGCTCGACGGCATCGAGGCGGACCTGATGGCCCGGCTCGGGTTGACCTGACGGGCGACGGACATGTCACCCCACGGTAGGTGGATTTCGCGCGTCCTGATCGCAGGCGCCGCGACGGTCACGCTCTATCTCCCCGCGGGCACCGCGCTGGCGTGGGGCCATGTCCATGCCAGCAGCGACAACACCGTGCGCGGCGGCACCGCGATCATCACCTTTCAGGTACCCAACGAATCCAACACCGGAGCCGCCACCACCGCGCTGACCGTCACCCTTCCCGATGTGAAGTCGGCGAGCACCGAATCCATGCCTGGGTGGACGGCCAAGCTCGACCGCGATGCGGCATCCGGGACCGTTCGCTCGGTGACGTGGACGGCTGCGCCCAACGGCGGGATTCAGGCGGATCAGTTCGCACTGTTCCGGATATCGGTGCAGCTGCCGGACGCCGACACCGTCAGCTTTCCGGCTACGCAGACCTACTCCGACGGCTCGACCGTGAAGTGGGATCAGCCGCCGCTGCCCGGCGGCGGCGAACCGGAACGTCCAGCGCCCATGCTGACACTCGCCGCGGGGCCGGCCGGGCCTCATGAACACCATCCACCGCCCGGCGCGCCGGCGGACCGCAGCGCTCCATCCGAGCAGTCGAAAGCACCGGCGGACAACACCGCCCGCGTGTTGGGCGGGGCAGCCCTGATAGTTGGCGCCCTGGGTATCTGTTTTGCGTTGGTCCGCCGGCGGACATGAGACGCCTGGTACACATCGCGTGGTTGAGCCTGCTGCTGGCCGCCATGACGTTGGCTTCGACCGTGAATGCCCAGGTCGCGTCCGCGCATGCCACGCGCGTGTCGTCCCAGCCCGCCGACAACGCGGTGCTGACGGCCGGTCCCGATCAGGTGACCGCGACCTTCAACGAGCAATTGCAAACCACGTTCGCGGCGATGGCTGTCGTCGGTCCCGATGGCAATGTGTGGTCCAGCGGACAGCCCACGGTGCAGGGCGCTGTCGTCAGCATCGGCCTGCGACCGCTTGGACCGGCCGGCACCTACACGGTGAACTACCGGGTGACATCTGCCGATGGCCATGTGGTGTCCGGGTCCTGGTCGTTTCGGCTGACGGCGCCCGGCACCGGTACGCCCGGACCCGCACCCGCCGCCACCGGTGCGGGCGGCAACATCCCAATCTGGCCGTTTGTGGTGGTTACCGTCGCGCTGGTCGCCGCTGGAGCATTGTGGGTAGTGCGGCACAGACCGTGACCGGGCCCTGGTACCCGAGACGCCGCAGGACGTCCTGGCATGATGGGACCCGAGTAACCAGTGCGCTAGAACAAAGTGCGAGAAAGCTGTAAAGGAGCCGCCGCATGGCAGACCCGCAGGATCGACCCGACAGCGAATCTGACGACGCATCGGCACCTCCGGCCAAGCAGCCTCCCGCCAAGGCCGTCAAGAAGACCGCAAAAGCGCCGGCTAAAAAAGCACCTGCGAAGAAGGCGCCAGCCAAGAAAGCGCCAGCCAAGAAGGCACCCGCTAAAAAAGCACCCGCCAAGAGCCCTGAGCCTTCGCCACCGAAGGCCGCCGCCCAGCCCCTCGGCCTACAGCAGCGGATCGAAACCAACGGCCAACTTGATGCTGCCAAAGTTGTGGCGGCACAAGCGAAATCAACTGTCGAGGCTGCCAACAATCCGGTCTCCGGCGACGAGTCTGTGCCAGCACCGCGTACCTCGCCGGTGCCCCTGGCGGTGGCGCTGGCGCTCAGCCTGTTGGCCATCTTGCTGATCCGCCAGCTGCGTCGCCGCTGACGGCCGCCTCGCATGTCAGATGTGACCGTACCTTTTCGGCCAACCGCCGACCTCGTCGATGAGATCGGGCCCGACGTACGCAGCTGCGACGTCCAATTCCGCCAGTTCGGCGGCCGCCCGGAATTCGCCGGACCGATCAGTACCGTGCGTTGCTTCCAGGACAACGCGCTGCTGAAATCTGTGCTGTCGCAGCCGGGTACGGGCGGGGTGCTGGTGATCGACGGCGCCGGCTCCCTGCACACCGCGCTGGTCGGTGACGTCATCGCCGAGTTGGCCCGCTCCAACGGCTGGGCCGGGCTGGTTGTACACGGCGCGGTGCGTGACGCAGCCACGTTGCGCGGCATCGACATCGGCATCAAGGCGCTGGGCACCAACCCCCGCAAGAGCACCAAGACCGGCGCCGGAGAGCGCGATGTCGAGGTCAGCCTGGGCGGTGTGATGTTCGTGCCAGGCGAAATCGCCTACAGCGACGACGACGGCATTGTCGTCGTCTAGCTGCAGGTGACCCTAGACCGCTACTAAACCGCCACTGCGGCAGGCATTTTGGCGAACCGAAGTCCCTCGTCGTCGATCTTGCCGCGCCGGATCAGCCGGATGTCGCGCAGATAGTTCTGGTTCAGCCGCCACGGCGTGCGGGAACCCTGTTTGGGCAACTCGTCGAGTGAGCGCAGCACGTAGCCCGGGGTGAAGTCCATGAATGGCCGTTCGTCGACATCTGAACCCGGATGCTCGACCACCACGTTGTCAAAACCGTTGTCATCCATGTAATTCAGCAGCCGGCAGGCGAATTCCGAGACCAGGTCGGCCTTCAGCGTCCACGATGCGTTGGTGTAACCAACCGTGTAGACCATGTTGGGCAAGCCGGAGAGCATCATGCCCTTGTAGGCCATCGTCTTGGTGAGGTCCACCGGCTGCCCGTCGACGGTTACCGTCGCGCCGCCGAACAGCTGCAGGTTCAATCCCGTTGCCGTGATGATGATGTCGGCCGGTAACTCGCGTCCCGAGTTGAGCCGGATGCCGGTCGCGGTGAACCGGTCGACGGTGTCGGTGACCACGTCGGCCTTCCCCTTGCGGATGGCCCTGAACAAGTCGCCGTTCGGTACCAGGCACAGCCGCTGCTCCCACGGGTTGTAGTGGGGACCGAAATGCTTCTCGACGTCATAGCCCTCGGGAAGCTGGCGCTCAACGTAGCGCAGGAAGATGCTTCGCATCCGGTGCGGCCACTTCTGACATGCCCCGTACACCGCCGACTGCCGCAGGACGTTCTTCCACCGAACAGCGGCGTACGCGTACTTGTCGGGTAGCCAGCGGTTGAGCCTGTCGGCCATCTTGTCCGTGGCCGGCTGAGTGACGATGTAGGTGGGTGAGCGCTGCAGCATCGTGACGTGCCTGGCGCCCGAATTCGCAAGCGCCGGAATCAAAGTGACGGCGGTCGCGCCGCTGCCGATCACGACGATGTTCTTGTCGGCGTAGTCGAGGTCCTCCGGCCAGTGCTGCGGATGGATGATCGGGCCGGTGAAGTCCTCCGTGCCGGCGAACGTCGGCGCGTAGCCCTGCTCGTAGTTGTAGTAGCCGCTGCACAGGAACAGAAACGAGCAGGTGATCGCGCTCAGTTTGCCGTTGTTTTCGATCTGCACGGTCCAGCGGTTCTCGGCGCTCGACCAGTCGGCGTTGATGACCTTGGTGTCGAGCCGAATGTGCTTGTCGATGCCGTACATGGCCGCGGTGCTGTTGACGTAGTCAAGGATGGGCCCGCCGTCGGCAATGGCCTGGTGCTCGGTCCACGGACGGAACCGGAAGCCCAGTGTGTACATGTCGGAGTCGGAACGAATGCCGGGGTAGCGGAACAGGTCCCAGGTGCCGCCCATGGCTGCGCGCTTTTCCAGGATGGCGTAGCTCTTGGTCGGGCAGCGGTCCTGCAGGTGCCAGGCCGCGCTCACACCTGAGATGCCGGCGCCGACGATGACGACGTCGAGGTGCTCAGTCATGGGGCCACGCTATCAACGCTGTGTCGAATTCGTCAACGGTATGTCGAAATTCTCAACAGCGTGTAAAGTAACGTGGGTGACCTCGCCGAGTGCGACCCGCGCCCCGCGGGGCCGGCGTTCCAAGCGCCCGTCGGGCGACGACCGCGAGCAGGCGATCCTGGCGACCGCCGAAAGGCTGCTCGAACAGCGCGCGTTCGCCGACGTCTCCGTCGATGACCTGGCCAAAGGCGCCGGCCTTTCGAGGCCGACGTTCTACTTCTATTTCAAGTCCAAGGAGGCGGTGCTGCTCTCGCTGCTCGAGCCGATGATCGCCCGCGCCGACGCGGAGATCGACGGCGCGGCGCAGCGGCTGCCTGCGGATCCGAGCCGAGTATGGCGAAACGGCATCAATGCGTTTTTCACCGCGTTCAGCTCGCACCGCGCGGTGGCCCTGGCCGGGGCGGAGGCGCTGGCCACCAGCACCGAGATCCGGGCCTTGTGGTCGGGCTTCATGCAGAAATGGATCGACCAGACCGCAGCCATGATCAGCGCCGAACGAGCGCGCGGCGCGGCACCGGAGACCATCCCGGCGGCAGACCTCGCGACGTCACTGAATCAGATGAACGAGCGCACCATGAGGGCAACCCTGTCTGCCGAACAGCCGGCGGTCAGCGAGGACGAGGTCGTCGACACCCTCACCCACATCTGGGTCAGCAGCATCTACGGCGAGGGCCTCAAGCCTTAGGGATTGTCGCACCGCCATGCGAACATATGTTCGTGCGGAGTGAGGCGTCCATCCTGCACGCGGACCTCGATTCGTTCTACGCGTCCGTCGAACAGCGCGACGACCCCACCTTGCGCGACCGCCCGGTGATCGTTGGCGGCGGGGTCGTGCTGGCGGCCAGCTATGAGGCCAAGGCCTACGGCGTGCGCACCGCGATGGGTGGGGCGCAGGCGCGGCGCCTTTGTCCCCACGCCGTGGTGGTGCCGCCGCGGATGAGCGCATATTCACGGGCCAGTGACGACGTGTTCGAGGTGTTTCGGAACTGCACCCCGATCGTGGAGCCGCTCTCGGTGGACGAGGCGTTTCTGGACGTCGGCGGCCTCGGCCGGGTCTCGGGTACACCGGTC
>Ga0210396_10004461_pt1 | contig 13705 bp, 10 predicted proteins | sample IncBWH17OmetaG_FD_155466 | JGI IMG/M metagenome (GOLD analysis project Ga0210396, IMG submission 155466) | Forest soil microbial communities from Barre Woods Harvard Forest LTER site, Petersham, Massachusetts, United States - Inc-BW-H-17-O ...
ACGTTTGTCCGGCGTGGAAGGACGCACACGCTTGACAGGCAAGTATTACTTTGAATGTATCAACTGGGGTGCGGAGTGTCAAAATGCGTGACCTCGTTCCGGACAGATCTCGTCCGCAAGATCGCAGAAAAGGTCAGCGAATTGAGCATTTCTCCCCGTCAATTTGAACCGCAAGCCCGGAAGCCTCGTATTTCATTTAAAGTTGATCGATATCGGACATGAATTTTGATGGCCCCACCCCACTGGGGGTCAAATGGCCTCAGCGAAGATTTCGTGAAGCCTTCGCGACGCAAATGAATCAATAGCTCAAATGCAGTCCTGACGAGTGTTCGACCGTTTAGAGTTCAAAGAACAAAGATTGAAGGATTCAAACGAAGCGCCGGGCATGCTCCCCCTTCGAACCGAAGGCTGTAACTCCCTGAGCGGAAATATGGAAATACCGGCCATGCCGGAATGAAACATCGAGGATCTCCATTTGAAAAGCAGGCTTGGTCTTTGCTTCTTGTCCGCCACCTCCCTTCTCGTTGCGTTGGATTTGACTGCGTGCCATAAGGCGGCAACAGCCGCGCCGGCACCGCAGGCACTCCCCGTACAGACGATGACGGTTGCGTCCTCGCCTGTTCCTCAGTCAGATGAATATGTTGCGACTATCAAGTCGCGCCGGTCGGCGACCCTGAATCCGCAGGTAGACGGCAATCTGACGCAGATCCTCGTTCACTCGGGCGACCATGTTTTGCATGGTCAGCTGCTGATGCTGATCGATCCTGCCAAGCAGGAAGCGACGGTCGCGTCGCAGGTTGCGACTGAAAAGCAAAAGCTGGCGGTCTACAAATATAACCAGACGGAGGTAGAGAGACAGCGAGCGCTCTTTGCTGCAGGAGTGACCAGCCGCGATACCCTCGACCAGGCCGAGCAGTCCTATGAAAACTCCAAGGCCGACTATGAGGCGGCCGTAGCCTCGCGGGTATCACAGGAAAAGCAGTTGGAGTACTACAAGATACGTGCACCTTTTGACGGCATCGTGGGAGATATCCCGGTGCGTCTGGGAGATTATGTATCTGCCACGACACTGCTGACGACGGTCGACGAGAACAAAGATCTCGAAGCCTACATTTATATACCCACGGAGCGCGCTGCTCAGGTGCGCAGCGGACTCGGAGTGGACATCCTCGACAACAACGAGCAGTTGCTCGAGCACACCTCGATCGATTTTATTTCGCCTCAGGTAGATAACCAATTGCAAGGCATTCTGGCCAAGGCATCAGTTCACTCTCCCCAAGTCATGTTGCGCACAGCTCAGCTTGTAAAAGCGCGCGTCATCTGGAAAACCAGCCCAATCCCTGTGATTCCGGTGCTGGCGGTGACGCGGCTCGGGGGTCAGACCTTCGTCTACGTGGCTCAGAACAAGGATGGCAAATACTTTGCTCACCAGCTGGCAATCGAGCTGGGTGATCCCGTTGGCAACAACTATGCGGTGCTGGGAGGATTGCAGAATGGAGACAGGGTCATTGTCTCCGGCACACAGTTTCTTGTGGATGGAATGCCTGTTCAACCGCTGGGATAGAGAATGCGGAACAGGAGATTCGCCATGACAGGTTCACGACGTGTAGGCCCGGCATGACAACAGACAGGTAGGCTCTCTTGGTTGACTTTTTTATTCACCGGCCGGTATTCGCAACCGTATGCGCGCTGCTGATCATCCTGGCAGGCGCAGTTGTCATTCCGACGTTACCGATTTCTCTCTATCCCCAGCTGGCGCCCCCGCAGGTTACGGTGACAAGCAACTACGTAGGCGCAAACGCACAGGTTGTCGAGTCCGCTGTAACAATTCCGCTGGAGGAGCAGATCAATGGCGTCGAGGGCATGCGTTACATTGACTCGGCCAGCTCGACCGACGGCACCAGCTCCATCACCACGACTTTTCGCACCAATTACGACCTGAATATCGCAGCCGTCGATGTACAGAATCGCGTCGCGTCCGCCCAAGGCCGCTTACCTCAAGCCGTCAACAGCACGGGCGTCACCATTACCAAGGCGAACTCGAACTTTGTTTTCGCAGCGGCCTTTATCTCTCCGCATAAAAGCTATTCTGATCTCTTCATCAGCAACTATATCGACGTTTATGTAAAAGACGCGCTCAAACGAGTCCCCGGCGTCGGAGATGTAATCATCTTTGGAGAACGCAAGTATGCCATGCGGATCTGGCTGGACCCTGCAAAGCTTGCGGCCCGCAGCCTTACCACCGTTGACGTAGTCAATCGGAGCAGAACGTTGAGATTCCCGCCGGCCAGGTGGGCCAGCCTCCCGCGGACCAGAAGCAGGCGTATCAAATTCCAGTGCGCGTTGTTGGCCGCCTCACGGATCCAGTTCAATTCAACAACATCGTTATTAAGAACACCCCGGCTGGCATCGTTCTACTCAAAGACGTCGGTCGTGCACAACTTGGAGCTGAGACCTACTCCACCGATCTTCGTTATAACGGCTTGGACGCCGTCGGTGTCGGCGTGCAGCAATTGAGCAACGCCAATGCACTGCAGGTCGACCGCGATGCAAAGGCTGTTCTGGATCAGCTGGCCAAGTCCTTCCCACCGGATTTTCAGTACGTCATCCCATTCGATACCACCACCGTCGTCGGAGACTCGATCCGCGAGGTTGTAGGAACGCTCGGCGAGGCGATCATTATCGTCATCGTTGTCATTTTTCTTTTCCTGCTTGACTGGCGAGCGACGATCATTCCCGCGATTACGATTCCGGTATCGCTGATCGGCACGTTTGCGTTCATTAAGATATTCGGTTTCTCGATCAACTCCCTCACGATGTTCGGCATTACCCTGGCCACGGGGCTGGTGGTCGACGACGCCATCGTCGTCATCGAAAATGTCCAGCGGCACATTAACGAGGAGCACTCGGACCCGCGTACTGCAACATCGATCGCCATGTCCGAGGTGACGAGCGCGGTCATCGCGACTTCGCTCGTGCTGATTTCGGTTTTTGTGCCAGTATCGTTCTTTCCTGGAACGACTGGCATTCTGTATCGGCAATTTGCCCTTACGATTGCCTTTGCGATTGCCATCTCGGCATTCAACGCGCTCACCCTTTCACCCGCGCTGGCAGCTCTGTTCCTGCGCGGTGAGAAGGTAAAACATGGGCTATTTGGCCTGATTGACCGCGCTATTCAGAAAACCACGCAGATTTATGGGACAGTCACTCATCACGTGTTGAGGGTCCGCTATCTGGTGTTGTTGCTATTTGCAGGCGCATTGGCTTCGACAGTTTACCTCTACACGCACGTGCCCACCGCATTTGTGCCGTCAGAAGATCAGAACTACTTGATTTGCATCGTTCAGGCTCCGTCGGGCGCCTCACTGAGTTACACGAGTAATGTTGCCGAGAAAGCCGTCGAAATCATCAGGAAGAACGATGATGTCTTCGGAACATTTGCCGTGATGGGCTTCAGCCTTAGCGGAGGAAGCGCATCGAACTACGGCCTCATTTTTGTTCCGCTGAAAGCTGTGGAGATTCGTACGAAGAAGGGGAAAGGCCATTCGGCGGCGGATATTCTGGCGAAGCTTTCCCCTCAGCTCTTCGGTGTGCCAGGAGGTCTGGTAGTAGCCTTTGAACCGCCGGCCATTCAAGGTATCGGCTCTTTCGGAGGCTTCCAGTTCGAGTTGCAGGACCTGGGCCGTAATACCCTGGCAGATCTCGACCGTGTGGCTCACCAGATCGTGGGGGCGAGTCGCCAGCGAAAAGACCTGGTCAATCTCTATACGAGCTACACCGCCAATGATCCGCAACTTCTGGTCGCGATCGATCGCGAGAAAGCCAAGGCTATCGGCGTTTCACTCACTCAGATCAGCTCCACGCTGGGTGTATTCATGGGATCGCAGTATGTGAACGACTTCGACTTCAACAACCGGTCATACCGGGTATATGTACAGGCGGATCAGCCTTCGCGCATGACGCCCGGTGATCTGCGGAAGTTCTATGTTCGATCCGACTCAGGACAGATGGTTTCACTCGACAATCTGGTGTCGATTGAGCAGTCCTCAGGACCGCAGGTGATCTCGCACCACAATCTCTTTCGTGCGGCTGAGATCGATGGTGCAGCTGCTCCCGGTTACAGTTCGAGCGAGGGCCTGAAAGCGATGGAAGACCTCGCTACTCAGAATATGATCCAGGGCATGACCTTCTCCTGGACCGGGCTCTCGCTCGAAGAAATCGAATCGAGCGGCAAGGCAATTCTTATCTTCGGGCTGGGCATTCTCGTGGTGTACCTTACTCTCTCCGCACAGTATGAGAGCTTTGCCCTGCCTTTCATTATCCTTCTGGCGGTCCCAACTGCGGTTTTGGGGGCATTGGGCGCTGTCACGCTGCGCGGCCTGGCGAATGATGTCTACTGCCAGATTGGACTGGTGATGCTCATCGGCCTTTCGGCCAAAAACTCTATCCTGATTGTGGAATTCGCGGAGCAAATTCGAGAACAGGGCAAGTCGATCGTCGATGCGGCAATTGAAGCGGCTGAATTGCGCCTGCGGCCGATCCTCATGACCTCATTCGCCTTCATCCTGGGAGTGATGCCACTCTACTTCGCCACGGGCGCGGGGGCGTTCGGCCGGCGGTCGGTGGGCACCACGATTGTCGGAGGTATGCTTGTTTCTACAGTGCTGAACCTTTTCTTTATCCCCGCGCTCTACGTGATTCTTCAGACCATGCTGAACTCGTTTGGACACAAGAAGACGCGCGGAACAGAGACAGCAGCACAGGCAACCACAGCCCGTTAGAGGACAACAAGCCCACGCCCTGATCCTGCACTATGCGGATTCCAAGATGATATTGGCATACTGTGTCGTGTCTCCCGTGCGAATGAGTCCGATGGCCCGCGGCACACGCTTCTTGAACTCAACATGCGGCTCAAATGTGACGAAAATACCCGAAAGCATGTTGAGGTACGTTTCGTGAGTCTCTGGGCGGTTCGCAGCCCGGAATTCCTCCGCCATAAATGCAGAGCCAATCACGAAATTCTGGCGAATCGCTTGAACAACATCGAGGACGCGTGGGATATCGTCAACCAAAGATATATCGACGATCTCGATCTCCGGCCAGAATGGAAATCCTCGGTCCGCGATCACCACCGCATTCGTATGTCGAACACGGCTCAGCAGAGAATTGATTGCGGGATTAAGAATGCCGGTTTTCAACATGGGTTCTCCATTGGATCTGGTGCTAGGCGGGGAGCACCTGATTCTTTAAAACGCGTGCTCCTGCGAATGAATAAAACATGATGAAGACGTAGCAGCCCAGAGGTACCAAATAAGCAAATGCCAGGCTTCGTGAGGAGATGAGTCCCATCACCGGTGTAAGCACAGCGCCTCCAACGATCGCCATTACGAGGAGCGAGCCGCCAAGCTTCGTGTCCTCGCCAAGCCCTCGAAGTCCCATCGCAAAAATAGTCGGGAACATCAGGGACATGAAGAAGCTGGTGAGGAAGATGCTCCACATACCAATCCATCCCGGGTGTGTAACTCCTATAGTTACGAGAATCACGTTGGCGAGACTGTAGATTCCCATTAATCGTCCGGGGTTCACGAACTGCATCAGCCAGGCCGATGCGAATCGGCCGACGGCGAATGCGAACAGCGATCCAGTCAGAAAATATCCTGCTGTCTTCACCGGCTGATGAGCGTAGTCCTGAACGTACTGGATGAAGTAGCTCCATGTTCCCACCTGCGCGCCCACATACAGAAACTGCGCAACGACCGAGAACATAAAGAATGGACGTCGCAACAGATGCGGAAGCCTCGGTCCGCGGCTTCCTTTGCCCGCAGCGGCTGAACTGCTGCGCGCCTCAGGAAACTGGACGCTTGCGATGATTGCTGCGAGTATGAACGCCACCGCTCCGAGCACTACGTAGGGCTTCACCACGCGAAGCGTCTCGCTCTGGAGGTACACAGCATACCGATGCGATGCTTTGAGAACACTGACCTGCGCTGGCGTTAACTCCACGCCGGAGAATATGAAAGTGGTACCGATGGCCACGCCGCTGATCGATCCGATCGGATTAAACGCCTGGGAAAAATTGAGACGCTGCTCTGAGCTTGCCGCATCGCCAATCTCGGCAATGAAGGGATTGGCCGCAGTCTCCAGAAAGGCCAGACCGCTGGCGATAACGAAAAGCGCGAAGAGAAAGAAGCCGTAGCGATCGACAATGGCGGCAGGCCAGAAAAGAAAGGTTCCTGTTCCGAAGAGGACCAGCCCGGTGACGATTCCCGTCTTGTATCCAGACCGGCGCATGAGCATGGCTGCGGGCATGGCGAGCAGAAAGTAGCCTAGATAGAAGGCTGACTGCACTAATCCGGCCTGAAAACGGGTAATCGCAAACGACGTCATGAACTGCCGGATGAGCACGTCGTTCAAGTTGTTCGGTACGCCCCACAGGAAGAACAGGATGGTGACGAGCGAAAATGGAACCATCTGGCCTATTGGGAAAAAGGACGGCCTGATTTCTACCGGAACTTTACTTCTTACGGGCGTCAACATTCCTGCGTGCTCCACACATCTGTTCTTCAATCGACCTGAACCATGATCTTCGTAAAATCGTTTGGAAAATCGCTCCATCGCCGCAAGATCTCTGAAGCAGCATCAAGCGGGACAGTCGCGGTTACATATTCCGTCACTGGAAATCGTTTTTCTTCGAGCATGCAGAGCACTTCAAGGAAATTCTCCGGCAACGCATTGCGCGATCCCAAAATGTCGAGTTCTTTCTGGACAAAGAAGCGAGTTTCATACGCGACGTCTTCTTTTGCGTAGCCGATGTAGACGACTCGGCCCGTGAATGCAACCTGTTCTACAGCCGCGCGAAATGTGGCTGGCCGCCCAACCGCCTCGATGATGACGTCTGGACCGCGGCCATCGGTAAGTTCCCGCAATCGATCCTCCAGCGACTCCGTTGCCGTATTGATCGAGTGCTCAGCTCCGGCCCTCTTAGCAATTTCAAGCGTTGTCGACTCCACATCGATGGCGATCGTACGAGCATTGCGAAAACTCGCTCCGGCAACTGCACCGAGGCCCACCCCGCCGCAGCCAATCACTGCGACGGTATCTTCGGCTGTTACTCTTCCGCGAGCAACGGCGTGGAAGCCGACAGTAAGCGGCTCGACCACGCAGAGTTCTGTGATGCTCAGATCGGCTGGGAAGACTTTGTCCACTGGCGTCTGGATAAATTCCGTGAGTGCTCCGTCGCGCTGTACGCCCATCGTTTGATTGAACTGGCACGCGTTCGGACGATTTCTGCTGCACGATGGACAGTTCCCGCAACTGGCATAAGGCGAAACCATAACGTTGGTTCCTTGAATCAAATCTGGCCGCAGACTGCTCTCCCCGACCACTGTGGCTGCCGCTTCATGGCCAAGGATATGCGGGTATGTAATCAAAGGATTAGTGCCACGAAATGAGCTGAGATCGGTTCCGCAGAACCCCACGCTCCGCACTTTGAGATGGACCTGGTCCGGTATCCGCACAAGATCGGGAACGAGTTGGACGATGGCTTCCCCCGGATTTTTCAGGACAAACGCCTTCATCGGCTGGCAACCTTTTGCGAGCTATCAACAATCTCCATAAGACGATAGGCTCGGTTGGCCGTCCCACCGCAAAACTGCTCCCGCTCGTGATCGCTCATGGCGGCTGTGTAGCGGTCAAGAAAGCTGAACCACTGTGCATACTCTGTGGCAAGCAGACACACCGGCCAATCTGAGCCCATCATGAGGCGATCCGCTCCAAATGCGTCGAAGACCGTATCCAGATAGGGACGAAGATTGGCCTCGGTCCACGCTTGCCAAGCTGCTTCCGTAACCATTCCGGAAACCTTGCAGAAGACGTTTTCCCGCCGCGCCAGATCCTGGATCTGTTCCCGCCACGGCGACAGGAGTTGCTCACGAATCTTTGGCTTGGCGATGTGATCGAGCACGAAAACCTGGTTCGGATGCGCATCGACAAAGCTGATGACCTGCGGCAGTTGTCGTTCGTAAACAAGAATTTCATAAACGAGGCCCGTAGAAAGCAAGGTATCGATGCCGCGATTGAATTCTCTGCCCAATATAAAGTCATCGTCCGGCTCTGTTTGAACGACGTGACGCAGTCCTCTGAGTTTTTGATGAGCAGCGAAATCTTCAAGGCATGAGGGGAAGTCTTTGCTGGCAATCGGAGCCCAACCCACAACGCCGTCCATGAATGGATGTGCCTGAGCAAGAGAAAGAAGGTCGTATGTCTCTTCGAGAGTCTGCCGGGCCTGTATTGCGATTGCACCGTCGATGTCGGCCGACTCCATAGCCGTCAATAGATCGGCAGGAGTGTAATCGCGTTGCAAGCGCGTCATGGCGCTATCTATCCAACCATATTCGGCTGCTGTATAGCGCCATAGGTGATGATGGGCGTCGATCCGTTTGACCATGATTTCCGAGTGGTTTCAAGCCTATATGGAGGGGCAAGAGCATGCAAGAGACTCGCGAATTTCTCTCGATCTCGCGACGATGAACTGGGCACGTCACTCACGCGGCGGTCCAGCCGCCATCGATAGATACTATGGAGCCCGTCATGAAGTCCGCTTCCGCAGAGCACAGGTAGCGGACGAGCGAAGCGACCTCTTCCGCCGTACCCAGACGGCCCATGGGTTGTCGTGCCTTGAGTTGGGTGCGCACCTTTTCTTTTTCGTGGGCATGATATTTCTCAAGATAGTCTTCCACAAATGGAGTCTCCACCGTGCCCGGGCAGACGCAGTTCACACGGAGTTCCTTCGCATACTCAACGGCGAGTTGGCGAGTCATGGCGACAACGGCGCCTTTGCTGGAGCAGTATGCGAAGCGCTGTTTAATACCAACCAGGCCAGCAACCGAGCCAATAATCACGATGCTGCCGTGGCTCGCGAGCAACTGCGGCAAAAAAGCGCGGGTGACCAGATAAACCGATCTCACGTTGACTTCAAATAGCCGGTCGAAGTCAGCTGGATCAGTATTTACGATGTTCCCCACGTGGCCAATCCCGGCATTATTTACAAGGATTTCGAGCTGGCCGATGTGCGCTGCCGCAGCGTGAATTGAGTCCTGGCTGGTTACATCCAGAAGAATGGCCTGAGCGTTGGGAAGTTCTTTCGCTAGCTGCTCCGCACTTTCAAAGTGTATGTCGGCAACAAAAACGCGGGCACCGGCGCGGGCCAATTCGCGGCACGTCGCTTCGCCTATACCGCTGGCGCCTCCAGTCACGAGGGCCCGTTTGTTATCCAGACGAAAAGCCTCAGCTGTAGCAGGCTTATTAGTCATCGGCATTCGAATATCCCCGCCCAATTAAACTCTCAACTCCACACTAACCGTTCAATTCTTACAAATCGTCGAAGGCAACTCCATCCTTTTCGCTCGACATATAAGCAGCTTCCACAACACGCATCGTATCGATCGCATCCTCTACGCTGGTGGGTAATTTGTCACTCGCTCCCGTTACATACGACTGCAGCGATCTCATCGATCCTGCGAACGCATCCGGAAACCAATTACCTACTGTGGGCAGCGTTCGCCAACCGTTTCCGCGGACTGCGTAACGAAGCGAGTCGGGCTTGCCGGCAGGGTAGTCGAGATTGACACCCATGACGGCGTGCAATGCGCCTTCGGTTCCCTCCCACTGGACATAGCTGCATTGCGAATCCGGAAAGGTATGCCCATGATTCGTAGCAATGTAGACCCGCTTCCAATCACCGTAGTCCATGACAATGACGCTTTTCGTCGCGGCGAGCTGCGGAGTCTGCGGATTTCGCAGCGTCTTTGCAAGAACGCGGCGTGGATTGCCAAACCATGATCGCACCAGGTCAACGTAGTGGATGCTGTGGTAGAGGATTTCCAGACGTGGGCTCGTCGCCAGAAAGCTCCAAAGATCCCACGGCATATAGACGTTGACGCGCACTTCCATATCGTGCAGATCGCCGATCAGGCCCGCATCGGTGATGCGTCGCGCGGCCGCCATGACGGGCGCCCAGCGCAGTTGGAAATTGACCGCGGAGGTGAGTCCCTTGCTGCGGCACAGCATGAGAATCTGTTCCGCCTCCGCCAGGGTATTTCCCATCGGCTTTTGAATCAGAACAGTCGCGCCGTCCGGCAATTGTGGCAGTATTTTCAAAATGGAGCCAGCCGGCACGGCAATATCGAAAATGCTATCCACTGGGGCCTTGGCTCTTGCCTCCTCTAGAAAGCCTCCTGCGAAAGGCACGTCAAATTGCCGAGCAAGTCGCGTGGCCTTCCCGGCATCAGCGTCAACAATCGCAGCAACGGGAAAACCCGCCCGACGGTAGGCCGGAAGGTGTGCGTCGTGCACAATACCGCCAGCACCCACAATGATGATCGGACACGGATTCCTGAGACTGACAGGGCCAACGCTGCAAAGCGCTTCCTCAATTCGTAAATCCGTATTCGCCTTCATCCTGTTCCATTTGTATATAGAGCAATTGTCAGTTATTCAACCCCAGCAACAGCTGACCCTTTTGTCAGGTAACGTTCGAAAAGGGTTGCGCGGATACACCTGTTTCGTGGTACAGTCTTGGCTGTTCCTTGCCAGGGTTAGTATAGAATTCTATTTCTTGTTGCACTTTCTCTCCCCGACTCCGCACATCAGAAAGTTGTATCTTCCCCCCTGGTCTCGACACGTTTCCTTTGGGGGATATACGGATTCTTCCCCCGGGAGATGAAGATGGATCTGGAAATTGCTGTGGTTGGTGGCGGAGCATCAGGCGCATACAGCGCTTGGCGTCTCCAGGAGGCGCAGGGCAGCTCAGATCGAATCGCCCTCTTTGAATACAGCAACCGGATTGGCGGCCGGTTATTCACTGTCACCATGCCCGGTCTGCCGGATGTTAAAGCTGAAGTGGGCGGCATGCGGTACATCAAAGATGCTCATCCGGTAGTGACCAGCCTGGTCGAACACTTGGGGCTTTGTACCAAACCGTTTCCCATGGGCGCGCCAGCCCCGGTCGGCGCTAACTGCAATCTGTTTTATCTTCGCGGAAAGCACTTGCGGCTGCATGAGTTGGCCGATCCTAAGAAGCTCCCGTACAACTTAGGCTGGCCCGAGCACGGGCTGGGGCCCACGCAGTTACAGATACAGGTGATGAACAACCTCTATCCGAACTTTGGCAACCTGACTCTCTGCGAGCAGATGAACGTTCAGGTCTTTGGCCAGCCGATGTATAAGTTCGGCTTCTGGAATCTGTTGTATCGCGTGCTGAGCAATGAGGGCTATCAATTTATGAAAGACGCCGGCGGTTACGAGGCCAATGTAGCCAATGCCTGCGCGGTTACCCAGCTTCCCGCTACGGAGTATGGAGATAACACCGAGTTCCTCACGCTGCGCGACGGTTACGATCAGTTGCCGATTACTCTGGCAAAGTGCTTTCAGGAACTGCCTGGGGCGCTCCCGTCCGAGGAGCGTCTGCTGATGAATCAGCGGCTGGCGCGAATCGAACTCGGCAACGGTGAATTCCCGTACACACTGTATTTCGAGAAGACGGTCACTGAGAGACATGTGACCAGGCGCATTCGAGGCACGCCGGAAGCACCCGCGCCCGAACCGCTGGTGGTTCGAGTGAAAAAGGTGATCCTGGCCATGCCGCGGCGTTCGCTCGAACTGATCGAGAGCAGTTTTTTCAAGCACCCGTGGCTTAAGCAATATCTGCCGTCGGTACTTATCCAGAGCGCTTTCAAGCTCTTTCTTGCGTATGAGCGCCCGTGGTGGCGGGCTCTCGGTCTGGTCGCGGGCCGCTCAGTTACCGATCTGCCGGTCCGGCAGATCTACTACTTCGGCACCGAGGCCGAGCAGAAGGGCGGGAAGCCCTGGTTCAACTCGCTGCTGATGGCTTCCTACAACGACATGGGTACAGTGCCCTTCTGGAAGGGGCTCGAAGAGGGCAAGCCTTACCTTGGCTATCGGCCCTCCTGCGGAGGCGACAGCGAGGGCAATGTCCTTTCGCCCGGTGATCTTCCGGCGACCGACCAAATGGTTCGCGTGGCTCACAAACAGGTTGAGGAGGTTCACGGTCTGCCAGAAATCCCGCTGCCTTATGCCGCGGTCTATCACTCATGGAACGAAGACCCATACGGAGGCGGCTGGCATGAATGGAAAGCTGGATTTCGTTTGGATGAAATCATGTGCCGTATGCGCAAGCCCGTTCCGGAATACGATATCCACATCGTAGGCGAGGCGTACTCCTATGGCCAGGGCTGGGTGGAAGGCGCACTCGACACGGCCGAGTCCACTCTGCAGGACTTCTTTGGATTGAAGCAGCCAGGATGGCTCAAGCTTGGAAACAACACCCTGATGCCGAATCCTTGCCCCGGATGCGGTCCAATCGATGACGAGCACCCGGTTTGCGTACCGGTCTGCAGTGAGACCAGCGATCTGAAAGACATCACGCCGGATTGCTTGAAGAAAGAGCCGATTCAGTAGCCATGACCACACCGTCTTCTGCCCCTTTTACAGTAGCGGCGTATCTGGCGACGCGGCTGCGCGACATTGGAATCGGCCATGTCTTTACCATCCCCGGGGACTACTGCGCGCCGTTTCTGGATGTGCTCGACGCCACGCCCGGTATCGAGCGCGTGGCCAATATCAACGAACTCGGCTGTGGCTATGCCGCGGACGGATATGCGCGTCTGAAGGGCGCAGGGGCGGCTTGCGTGCAGTACGGCGTAGGTACATTTTCCCTGCTGAACTCCGTCGCAGGATCCTTCGTCGAGTTCGTGCCTGTCGCTATCGTTTCGTCAAGCCCCGGCGCATCGAGCCGCCTGCTTGAGGAACACCAGAACATCCTCTTCCATCACTCTACGGGCGACTTGCTCGCCGATCGGAATGTCTTCGAGCAAGTCACCGCCGCGTCCGTCGTTATCACGAATGCGGGGGCGGCGCCTGCAGAGATCGACCGCGCTCTGACGCTGATGCTCACGCATCGCAGACCGGTGTACATCGAAGTGATCAACAGCGTCTGGAGCCAGAACTGCGCGCAACCCTTAGGAAGCCTTGCCTCGATCCGTCCGTACACTGATCCAGCTTCCCTTGAATCTGCAGTCCAGGCCGCGTGGACCGCGCTTGCGGCTGCGCAGTGCCCGGTCTTCTTCTTCGGCATCGAGCTGCAGCGGTTCGGGCTGCAAGACCTTGCCCAGCAACTCGTCGAGGTCACGGGCATTCCCTTCACCACAACCTCTCTGGCCAAGACTGTACTCGACGAGAGCCAGGCGCTCTTTGCCGGCACCTATGCCGGGCCGGCGTCGCCGAAGATTACCAACGATCTCGTCACCAACAGCGATTGCGTCGTCGCGCTCGGCACGATCATTACCGACGATTACCTCGCGCTGATGGCCTCGTCCTTCGGCAAGATGATACGCGTCTCGCACGGGGAGACCCGGGTCGGCGCCACCTACTTCCCACCGGTTTCGGTGGCGGACTTTCTTCCAGCATTCCTCGAGACTCTTCGGCAGCGACCATTGCCGCACCCGCCCTCACCACCCCAAAGCCCATTTGCAGCACCTTTAGCTTGCCCGCCGCCTGGGATCGAGCTCACGTACGAGCGCTTCTACGAAATTCTGGGTGGTCTCCTGTTGCAGAGCCCGCTGCTCCGAAGTTCAGTGCTCGTCCTTGGCGAAAGCACTTCGCTCTATGTCTTCGGAAATCTTTTTGG
>Ga0210396_10004464_pt1 | contig 13701 bp, 15 predicted proteins | sample IncBWH17OmetaG_FD_155466 | JGI IMG/M metagenome (GOLD analysis project Ga0210396, IMG submission 155466) | Forest soil microbial communities from Barre Woods Harvard Forest LTER site, Petersham, Massachusetts, United States - Inc-BW-H-17-O ...
GCGCAACGGATCCACGACTACGACACGCTCGTCGAACGCCTGCAGATAGAAAGAGAACTTCTGCGGATCGAGACCGCGTTCTTTCATGCGTTCGACGAGCGTGTCGTAGTCGTGGATCCGTTGCGCGCCGCTGTTGATCTCCAACCCGCGGAACAAAAGATCGAACCCGCGCGAATACGGTGCTTCCGAAGGGTCTTCGTACGTGTAAAAGGCGCGCTTTTTCGTCGGGAATCGTGTGATAAATACGAAATCGGAGCCCTTGTGCTCTTTGGCCCAAGCGCAAATGCCGCGTTCGTCTTCCGGCTCGAGATCAGGGGCTTCCTCCTTACTGAGCATCTGCAAAGTCTCTTGCAAGGTCAACATCGGGATTTCCTCGGGTATCAAGGGCGCCGTGGTGCCGAAGCGTGCGAACATATCCGGATGTTGTTCGGATACGTGCTGAACGACATCACGTATCGCTTTTTCGAGTACGCGCATCGGGTCACGTTCGTTCTCGACGAATCCCATCTCAAAATCGATACAAGTGGCTTCACTGAGGTGACGCGTCGTGGCGCTTTTTTCGGCGCGGAATATCTTGGCCACCGTGAAGGCGCGTTCGAACGGGCCGACCATTATCTGCTTGTAGAATTGCGGCGAGGTCGCGAGGTAAGCGACTTGTTCGTAAAAATATTCCACTTTGAACGCGGCCGCACCCCCCTCGGCGTCCCCTCCGACCAATACGGGAGCCTCAAATTCGGTGAAATCCTGCATCCGAAGGGATCTCCGGTACGAGTCGAGTATAGAAGCTTGCATCATAAAAATGTCGCGGCTTCGTGTTGAACGGAGCGTGAGTGGAAAATGGTCCAAGTGCGTGTCGAGATTGACCTCCGCACCGACTTCGAAAGGTAATTCCTGTGCCGGCGATAGGACTTCTATCCGCTGCGCAGAGAGCTCGACCCCTCCGAGTGGACCTTCACTACGCATGTTTTCAGGTCGGGCCTTGACCTCTCCTTCGATCGCCACCACCCATTGCGAGCGGAGCTCTTTTGCCGCTTCAAGCGCCAGTTCGGCCTTCGGTGTCACCACCGTCTGCACGATACCGCTGCGATCTCGGATATCGAGAAAAATAAGCTTGCCGTGGTCTCGACGGACCTCCACCCACCCTTCGATGCGTACGGTGTTCCCGACAACTTCCGGCAGCTGTTTGTTCAAAGTTCGTTCCATATCTACAATGCAACGCCGATCTTTCTTTTGACGTCCGTAATTTTAGCCGAAGCCTGCGTTCGTGCCTTATCGCTTCCCTCCTGCAGTATTCTCGCAACATCGCTGTCGGAAATATTCGCGCGACGTTCACGCATAGGAGAAACGATGAGTTCGATATCCTCTATCAGCGCCTCTTTGCTGGCCTTGTAGTTTCCTTTGTTCGCTTCGTAGAGAGCTGCGAGATCGGAATCATTTTTGAAAAGTTTGTGAATGTTATAGACGTTAACGGGGATATCGCCGCCTGAGTCGGTCACGATCCCCATGACCGCACTCTTGATCTCGTCTTTACTGGCGAACAGCGGGATCGTGTTGCCGTAACTCTTACTCATTTTCTTGCCGTCGGTGCCGGGCACGACCGCGACCGTTTCAAGTATCTTCTCATGCGGCTCTTTGAAGGTCTGTCCGTATGCGGCATTGAATTTTGCGGCGATCTCCCGTGCGTACTCCACATGTTGCTGCTGGTCCTTTCCTACCGGAACGATGTCAGTGTCATACAGTAGAATGTCGGCCGCCATCAGCGCCGGGTACGTGAACAGTCCAGCGTTCGCCTCAAGTCCTTTTGCGACCTTGTCCTTATATGCGTGCGCCTGCATCAAAAACGGCACTGTAATGAGACAGTTGAATATCCACGCGAGTTCTGTGTGTTCGGAAACGTCTGACTGCTTAAAGAGCACAGAACGATCGGGATCGATGCCTATCGCGATGAGGTCCTTAAGCGCCTCTGTGGTGTACGTTCGGATCAGCGCGGGATCGCGTACGCTCGTCAGGGCGTGATAATCGACGAGACAGTAGATACACTCCTCTTTGCGAGACATATCCGCCCACTGCTTGAGAGCCCCAAAATAGTTGCCGATATGGACCGCCCCTGACGGCTGAATACCGCTAAAAACCTTCATAGGCATAAATATAACAGAAAAGGCGCCGTTTTGTGACGGCGCCCTAGGCTTGTGATGTGGAGGCGTTTTCAGGCTTTTGCGAGTGCGAAGTATTCGCCGTAGCCCTTCCACTCGTTCAGACAGAAATTCGCGCACGTATCGTAGGTGCGTTTGAGCCGGCTGTTTGCGACGCGCGTCTCAACGAGTGAACTGTCCCCGAATTCGTCAAGCGGAGGCGCGTCCTGACCCTTATCTTGGATCAGGAGTATGGCGTGTACTCTGGCGACGATCGCGGTCGTTGCCAAAGACTTCAGGTCTTTCACATTCTTGCTACGCAATTTCCGCGAAGAGATATTCAGCTCTTCGAGAAGTGCGTTGATGTCTTTACCGAAGCCGTTCATCGAAAACTCGTAGAACGTCTCGAGCGAAGCTTTTAGCGGGAACCAGATCACAATAGTTCCGAGAGCGGCGTTCCCCAAAAGGAAGAACGCTATGCTCCGTCCATCATCGATCGAGCCCCAGCGGTAGACACCTATATTCAGAAGGACCATGAAGACGAGACCGGCGGCGGCGATGTAGTAAAAGATCTTCACCTTCCGCCAAAGCAGACGCGCTTCCTGAACCGGGTCCTTCCGATGTTTGGTCGCCCAACCGACGATCAGGTCTTCCGAAATGTAGCCAAAGTACCTGAGAACAAGGAATGTTATCGGTGACATATGTGTCACTCCGCCTTGTACCAGACCGTTCGTGGTCCCACAGCGAAGGGATTTCGTCCCTATCGGCAGGCTTTTCGAGCCTAACGATATTTTATTCGTGTGTTTAGCCTGACAAGGAACAAGCTCTTACAACTATAACACGATAAGGGAAATAGCGCAAGTACCTATGCCGCCGTGTGAAGTTCGATTATGAAGCGCGATCCCTTGTCCTTACCATCTGATTCAGCCCAGATCTTGCCGCCCATTCCCTCGATAAAGGTCTTGGCAAGATAGAGGCCGAGTCCCGTGCCAAGGAGGTTCATCTTCTGGGCGTCTGCGCGCGAGAACTTTTGGAAAAGGTTCGGCAGTGTTTCATGCGGAATGCCTACGCCCGTGTCCGCGACAACGACGCGCGCCATACCGTTTCGTTTCTCGACGATCACGGTAACCCCGCCGGTTTTGGTGTATTTCATCGAATTATCGATAAGGTTACCGACTACCTCGCGCAACTTCGCCTCATCACCTTTTGCCATCAAGCGCGGGAAGTCGATACGGATATCGAAAGAGAGACCGTTCTGCTGCGCATGCGAACGAAAACCTTCGGCGATGCTTGTTATCGTCTCGCCTACGTCCATCGGCGCGTCGGCATACTCGATCTGACCGAGTTCGAGCTTCGATTTATTAAGGAACTGCGAAATGAGCGATAGCACAGTGTCGCCATTGACCTGTATCTTCTGCGCCGCGTCTTTTACCTGCGAATTCACCTCTCCGGTGGTGCCGTCAGTGATCAAAGAAGCATAGCCGCGCATCGCGGTGATCGGATTTCGTATCTCGTGAGATGCGAACGACATGAATTCCGATTTTTCCTCGGAGAGTTTCTCGATCTCGATACGCTGTCGGATCTCTTTGTTCACGCTCCGGATAAGGAGAATGCCGACGACAACGGTGAGAAGGAGGAGGATGGATTCAATGATCTGATCCTGGGAACCTAATGGTGAAAGAATGACGCGCGCCGTGATGAACACCCAGAGCGCGAACACGGCTGCCTGTGTTGCCACTACTTTGAAATCCCAGAGACGGTATTTTAAGACCGCATATCCCATGATGACCGGATACAGACAAACGGCGATGTTCGGATACGGATAGAGCGCAAGATTATACTCAGGCAGGAACGAGAAGCTCCCGCCGAAAAAACCTATGAATGATCCGAGAAAGAAGAGCTTGATCTGTTCGCGTCGTTCTCCCGTTGTGTGTTTGAATTCCTGGTACAGGAGCACGTGTGCATACGGTATGAGCACGATCCATAGCAACATGTAGGAATCGTAGAGTGGTGTTGGTGTCATGAAATAGAGCCCGCCGACCGATTGGTGCACGCCGGCCATAAAGACATTCGGGAACACGTTCGCCACGAAGTAGATGGTACTCAGTCCGTACAGCAAAAAGACCCGCCACCGCGATCGTATACCGATGAACTCGTACACGAAATGGGTGAAGGCCGTCGGGATGAACGTTACACCGATATAACCGACCTTCCACCAGAGAAGCGCGGTAGCAGGGTCCGTGGCAAGACCGATGTTATACGCTCCTATACCCCAGAACGCCACGAGAATGCAGAATACGCCCCAGAACACCTGAATGAACGTGTCGCGTTGTGAAAGGAGAATGACGGCCATGGCCGTCGAGGTGATAAATATGAGTATACCTGATATCGCGAACCAGGTGAGCATTTGAAAATTGTAGCATCCAAAGGTCCTCGTACACGGAAAAAGAAACGGGGCCGGCGGAAAAGCCGGCCCCGTGCAGAGATCGTTATTCGGCGGGAACAAGAATGCGCTGGCGTTCGCCCCAATTGGACTCAAGGGCGAACGAGAGCAGACGTTCCATGAACGCAGTATCGAGCTTGGGAGGAGCGACGTAGCTATCGCCCAGAGCTTCCTGCACCCGTTGCATGCCGAAGGTGACGACATGGTTCGTGTACGGATAGTACTGGTCCAAGACCCGGTCCAGCTGCGCCTGCAGTCTCGCCGTGAGCGCGTCCTGTTTCGCAAGAAGCGCATTTTTCTCCTCGATCGCGGCGACAACGTGATAGCCGGCAACCTTGAGGTATGCCATCGACGTGTCGATGACCCAGCGCACGAGCGGCGGATCGGGATTCACCAGATGGTACGTGTCGAAGTGCGGGTACGCACCGAGCAGTTGCACCATAGTGTATCCGTTCCAGTCGATAGGGATCAGGTTCAGCGTTGCCGCTTCCGAGGCCTGCAAGACGAGCGGAATATTGACCCAGTCGCCCTGAACATGCACGTCGGCGGGAAGGGATTTCCCCTGCCGCTTGTGTTTGCGCATGCCCTCCGCGATGCGATGGATCGGCTTGAAATAGCCGTAGTACGCATCGAATGTCGGCGATGTGCCGTCCGCGCATCCGATCAGGATACTCGGCCGGAATATCATGAGCCGACGTTCTTCACGCGCCAACGCCCACGCGCGAACCATTGCTTCCCCGAGTTGTTTCGTCGCCTCGTATTCGTTACGCGGACGGAACTGGATGCTCGAGGCTCGTTGGCTCTCGTTGAAGAAACGGGCGTCTCCGCCGGCGTACGCCGTCGACACGTGGACGAATTGCCAAATGTCGAGCAGATCGGCGAGCTCCAGAACGTTCCGCGCGCCGTCCACATTGGCTTTGTGAGTGGCGATCTTGTCCTGAAAGCTGATGGACGCAGCGCAGTGGAAGATGCGTTGGATGCCGCGCGCCATCATCTGCTCGCGATCAAGATCGCTAATACCGCAGCGTGGCTCGGTGATATCGCCGCGTATCGCCTTGATCCTATTGTTCTGTCCGACTATGTCGCGGATGCGACGATTGGCTTCCGCACGGTCCTTCGCGCGGACCAAGCAGTAGACGCTGTATCCTTCTCGCGCGAGACGCGGAAGGAGGATACGGCCTAGAGCACCGGTGGCGCCCGTAAGCAGGATCGTGTCCCTCATTTCTGATCTCCCTTCCTATCTCTCTTTGTTCATTAGCCAGTTAACGATCTAAGCCTACCATAATCATGACACGACTTAGGGCTACTTGCAAGTGTTTAAGAACGATCTGGGGATAACCATAGCGACCTCCCGGTGACCTGCCTATGAATTTCTGTTCAAGTCGCGATAAAGGCGAGCGCGAGGTACGACGCGAGCAGCCAGAAAAAGCGATACGACTCGCTGAAGATCGCGCGGACTTGCGGGTCAAAATGCCACACCGAGAGCAGCGCCGGTATCTGTACCCAAATGACGAGAAGAACTACGGTCGCCGCGAACCCCGAAACAGCCGACGAGAGGAGGGACGTATAGCGCTCGAATGAAAACAGCATTTGGTTCACACAGACGAAGAGGACAGCTTCAACGATCAGAAAAAGTACCGCTTGTTCGACGGGCTGGTTGAACTGTGCAGCGATCGCGCCGAAAAAAGCCGTTTGCGGGACCGCTTGGAAAATAAAGAGTGATATCGGCAAAGAAACAGAAAGCGCTATCGCATGTGCGGATCCGGCTCGCAGCGCGTCTGCAGCGACCAAAAGAAAAAAGACGCCGATGATGATCCAATCGACGGGGATGCTCTCCAGTGCATTCAGGGAGCTGCCGATATCCATCCGAAAATTATACCCTAGCGTATGGAGCGAAGTGAACACATATGTTCATTTCCGAACGAGCCAACTATAACCCCTCGTCGCGGAGCCTCTCGATCGCCTCACGCGCGGTGCGGGATAACTTCTTTGGCAGTTCTATATTCAACTTGACCAGCAGATCGCCCCTGTTGTTGCGCGCGAACGGGACTCCCCTTCCTCGAACACGAACGACGTCGCCGTGCCGTGCGCCGGCGGGAACGTCGATCCTTTCCTCGCCGTCCAATGTCGGTACTGTATACGCGCCGCCGAGCAGTGCGTCGGTCAATTTAATGGAAAGCATTGTCGTGAGATTATTCCCGTCACGCGAAAAGCGGGGATCGGAGCGCACATGTAATTTCACGTACAGATCGGCGGCCGAACCGCTGGAAGTGGCTTCACCTTTGCCCGGCATGCGGATCATCTCCCCATCCTCAACTCCCGACGGGACGATGATGCGGATCTCCTCTTCGCGCTTTACCACCCCCTCTCCGCGACAAGTCTCGCAAACGGTTTCCGGGACCTCACCCCTTCCCCTGCAACGCGGACAGACGCGTTCTTGTGTGAATGTACCGAACAGGGAGCTGCGTGTCTCTCGTATAGACCCTTTACCGTTGCAGGAAGTGCAGGTCTTCATTTTTGTGCCGGGCTTGGCGCCTGTTCCGGCGCAAGTCGTGCAGAGGCCCATTTTGGAAACAAGCACCCGGCGCTCGACACCGAACATCGCTTCGCGGAAGGAAAGCTCTATATCAATTGAAATATCGCGCCCGCGGTCGCTGCGCGCCGCTCCCTGACCGAAAAACTCCGAGAAAATATCACCGAGGTCGAACTCGAAGGCCTGTCCGTTCTGTCCAAACCCCTGAAAGTTCGAAAAATCGAATCCGCCGAACCCTCCCTGCGGACCCTGTGCCCCGCCTCCTGCGAAGGTTCTACCGTACGTGTCGTACTCGGTGCGTTTCTTTTTGTCGGATAGGACCGCATAGGCTTCGCTCGCCTCTTTGAACTTGGCCTCATCGCCGCCTTTTTTGTCGGGATGATATTTTTGCGCAAGTTTGCGAAAGGCTTTCTTTATATCGTCTTCGCTCGCGCTTTTTGAAACGCCCAGAATGTCGTAGTAATTTTTCATGCCGAGTATCTATACTACTCGAACGGGTTTCGCAAAGCAAAGGGCGCCGCGTTGGCGGCGCCCGTTGTTCCCGATCATTATGTGCGCGTGTGATCCGACGAACCCTTAACTGAGGATCCGGTACGACGTGTGCAGACCGAGCGCGGCTCCGAGACCGATCGCAACGTATGCAGGACACAGAACATCGGCGTACGTTTTGATCGTGTCGAACCCGTCGAAGCTCAGGAACAGATCCTTCATCTCGGGGATGAATGCAAAGCACATCAAGACCGTCACGAATGCGAGCGATAGCAAACTCGTGGTGCTTGATGCGGACGGATACTCGACGAATGCGCGCAGCGAGAAGCCTGTAAAAGCACCGCACAGACCGAGCATGAGCAGTATTTCAAGAATTTCAACGACGTTCCACATGTCGTCCTCCCTTCGTTGTCTATCGACGGGCGCAAGAAGAAATCTGATATAAGTCTACAACGAAATAATACTATTGTCCAGTACCCTCAGGCGGTTTTTGATCCTGCGGAGGTTGTTGACCCTGACTCATTGATTGCCCTATTGAACTCATCGCGGCGGAAAGCGCCTCTGATGCCGTCTTCATAGCGTTTATGTCGGTACCGCCCCGTGCTGCTTTTAGCGCGTCGATCTTTTCCTGCACGTTCTTTTTGATGTCTTCGCTTACCTTGTCGCCATAGTCACGAAGGGCTTTTTCGGCGGCGTAGATGATCTGGTCTGCGGCGTTTTGCGCTTCAACAAGGTCCTTCTTCTGCTTATCGGTGTCCGCGTTCTTTTCGGCATCCTGCCGCATTTTTTCGATATCGGTTTCCGAAAGTCCCGAAGAACCCTCGATCCGGATCGATTGCTCTTTACCGCTCGTTTTGTCCCTCGCCTTGACCGTGAGGATGCCGTTGGCATCTATATCGAAAGTCACTTCGACTTGCGGCACGCCCCGCGGAGCCGGCGGGATACCGTCAAGATTGAAGCGGCCGAGCGATTTGTTGTCGGCGGCCATCGGACGCTCACCTTGTACGACATGGATCTCGACAGACGACTGGTTGTCCGACGCCGTTGAGAAGACCTGTGATTTTGAGGTCGGAATAGTGGTATTGCGATCGATGAGCTTCGTGTCGACGCCACCCATCGTTTCGATGCCGAGAGAAAGCGGAATGACGTCGAGAAGGAGTATGTCCTTGACGTCGCCTTGCAGAATACCGCCTTGGATCGCCGCGCCGATCGCGACGACCTCATCCGGATTTACGGACATGTTGGGCTTTTTCCCGAAGTAGTCCTGTACCGATTTTTGCAATGCCGGCATGCGCGTCTGGCCGCCGACAAGGATCACTTCGTTCAGATCGCCGACCTTGAACGGCGACGCCTCCATCGCGCGCTTGGTGATGGTCATTGCGCGGTCGATGAATTCGCGTGAAAGCTCCTCGAGTTTCCCGCGCGTCATTTTGATAAGAAGGTGTTGCGGACCTGATGCGGTTGACGTGATGAAAGGAATATTGATCTCGGTTTCGAGTGCGCTCGAAAGCTCTATCTTCGCCTTTTCGGCGGCTTCATCGAGACGCTGGCGAGCCAAGGGATCATTGCGAACATCCACACCTGATTCCTTTTTATACTCGTCCGCTATCCAATCCATGATCTTCTGATCGATATCCTTGCCGCCCAAGTGCGCGTCACCGTCGGTGGAGCGGACCTCGATCACATCGTCGCCGACTTCAAGTACGGACACGTCGAACGTCCCGCCTCCGAAGTCGAAGACGGCGATCTTCTCGTTCTTCTTTTTGTTGAACCCATACGCGAGTGCTGCCGCGGTCGGTTCATTGATGATACGCTTGACTTCGAGTCCGGCGATCTTACCGGCGTCACGCGTCGCCTGACGCTGAGAATCGTTAAAGTAGGCGGGTACGGTGATCACGGCTTCGGTGATGGTTTCGCCGATACGCGCTTCCGCATCCTGTTTCAATTTTTGCAGGATCATCGCCGAGAGCTCTTCGGGACGATACCACTTATCGCCCATTTTCACTTCGATCCCGCCGTTTGCCGATTTTTGGACCTGAAACGGTACGGATTTGATGTCCTTCTGTACACCGTCTTCGTCGAAAGTATGCCCGATGAAGCGTTTTATCTGATAGATAGTATTTTGCGGATTGGTAACGGCCTGGCGGCGCGCCAACTGCCCTACCAATCGTTCTCCTGTCTTCGAAACGGCGACGATCGAAGGCGTAGTGCGCGCGCCCTCAGCGTTCTCAATGATATGAGGTTCGCCGCCCGAGACGTATGCGACCGCCGAGTTGGTTGTTCCTAAGTCGATTCCGATGATCTTTGCCATAGAAAAAGAATATACGCTTTAAAAAGACGCATGTCAAATTCTGCTAATTATGTTTTGACGATGACCTGCGCAGGTCGAATGACCCTGTCTCCCATTTTGTATCCGAATCGCAAAACGCGGACGATGGTTCCCGGTTCGCCCGGCATGTCATCGCTTTCCTGCACTGCTTCGTGTAGCGCATGATCGAATGCCTCGCCGATCTTGCCGAAGCGCTTTACTCCTTGGCGGGAAAGCACGTCCAAAAGCTGGTTACGTATCTGGTCCACCCCGCTCCTCCATTCCGGCGCGACCGATTCCCATGAGGGAGAGCCTGCAGCGAGATCAAAACCGTCCAGCGCGGGAATAAGGTCCTCTATGAACGACTCTACGGCGCGTTCCCCCTTCCGTTCAGCCTGTCGCATCGCCTCCTGACGGGAATTGACCATATCCGCTTTAGCCCGTTGCCAGCCGTCCAAGTATTCCTGTCGCTCTTTTTTCACCTTTTCCAGCTCATCTTTGAGTTTCTGGAGCTTCGCTTTCGCGGCACCGACACTCCCGAGCTCATCCTCGGGCTCGAAATCAATATCGTTCTGTTCTTCCTCGCTCTTCATGAGAGCGAGTATAGCAAATTGAATCCGCCAGCACACATCGCGTGCGCTGGCGGTCAGAAAAATGCAGGGATTAAAATCCGGTCAAGCGTGATGATCGCCATCACGGGCGGAACGAAAACACCGAATGAAGCGATGAGTTTCCTGAAGCCCCTGCTCTTCCGGAAGCCTCGCAGCCAAGTCAAAAAGACGAATGCGTTCAGGGCAAGCTGTATGCAGCCCGCCAGCACGTTTAATCCGGTAAAGAAGTCGGTAAGGTTCGCTATCAGGAAGAAGCCGAGACCGGCAGCCCCCGAGATAGCCATCCATCGAGAACTCTTCATCGACGTCTCCTTTCGTCGTTACCGACAGGATTTATGTCACAGAAACAGATTGGTGTCTAGCGTTTACTCCACTGAGGAGCGCGACGCGCGGCTTTGAGACCGAACTTCTTGCGCTCTTTGGCGCGAGGATCGCGCTTGAGGAAACCGCGGACCTTGAGGTCTTTCCGTTGTTCGGGAACTACCATCGTCATTGCGCGAGAGAGACCGTGACGGATCGCCTCCGCTTGTGCTTTGTGTCCGCCTCCGTGAACTTTCGCGGAGACCGCATACGTCGCGCCGAGCATCTGCATGGGGGAAAAGGCCGTCTTGACCATCTGTTCGAGCGGAAAATATTCCTGTGCGGTCTTGCCGTTGATCGTCATCGATGCGCTCTTCGCCTCGCTGATGCGAACGCGGGCGGAGGCCGTTTTGCGACGCCCGACAGCTTCAGTGTAATCGTTCTTTGCCATACAAAAAATTATTCTGTTATCGTAAGATTTTTCATGCGCGACGTTTTCATCGTGTTACGCGGTAACATACGCGAGATAGCCCGACGGATCACCTCCCCGTTTCCGCCCTTGCGTGCTGCGAGCTGGGTCCATGTTTCCGACTTGAGACCACCCGGGTATCCGGAGTAGCTTGTATATGTTTTCTGGCTTCGCTTCTTCTCGCGTGAGTAAAGTTTGGATGCGTTCACGATACTGACCTTTGTGTTCGAATTCACGTGCGGCACGTAATCGGCGCGAGTTTTGCCCATCAACGCCTTTGCCGCAGCCGAAGCGACGCGGCCGAGTGTCTGGCCGCCTGCGTCGATCGTGTATGTCTTGTCGTCTGCCATATTATTGTATGAACTCGATGCGGGCCTGTTCCCCGACACGCTTCCCGACACGCCCGAGACGGACGATGCGGGTGTATCCCCCCGATCGTTTTGCGTAGCGGGGCGCGAGAGTGTCTTTAAGCTTCTTCGCGGCTTCTCCCGAACCGATGCGTGAGATCACGTCGCGGTGCGATTGTAACGTCCCCTTCTTGCTCTCGGTAACGAGTTTCTCCACAAAAGGACGCAGCTCTTTCGCTTTCGCGACAGTGGTCGTGAGGCCCTCCTGCAACACCAGCGAACGCGCCAATGAACGAAGCAGCGCGGTGTACTGGCGCTTGGTACGGTGCAATGTTCGTTTGGCTCGATGGTGACGCATACTGCTTTTTGATTACTGCGAGCGGAGCGTTAAGCCGAGGTTGGAAAGCGCGCGCTTAATGTCCTGCAAGCCTTTCTGGCCTAATCCCTCGATGGAAAGCAGGTCGTCTTCGCGCTTGCGGACCAAGCCGCCGACGGTACGGATGGACGCGTCATCGAGCGCATCCTCAACGCGCTGCGGCAATTGCAGTTCGGTAATGCGGGTCTTCAGTACTTCCGCGTCCATTTGCATACCGCGGTCCTCTTTGATCGCAGGGTGGCTGTCCGAAAGGCCCATGAGCTCCTGCGACTCCTCTTCTTTGAAGCCGACGATCGCTTTCAACTGATGGATCATCGTTTCGATCGATGACTCGAGCGCTTCGCGCGGCGTGAGCGTACCATCGGTCTCGATGAGAATGCGTAAACGATTGAAGTCTGTGCGGTCACCGACGCGCATGTTCTCGACTTCATAGTTCACGCGGCGGATCGGGGAAAAGATAGCGTCGAGCGCGATCATCCCGATATCAACGCGCTCTTTTTGGTGCGCTTCCTTAGGAACGTACCCGAGGCCGCGCTCCGCTGTTAGCTCCATTTCAAGCGACGACTTACCGGAGATCTCCGCGATCTGCTGCTCGGGATTGAGGATCTCTACCTGCCCGGGAAGCTTGAGATCAGCGGCAGTTATGACCTTCGGGCCTTTGGCGCTAAGTGTGATGGTCTGCGGTTCGTCGCTCGAAAGACGAAAACGCACCTTTCGAATGTTAAGAAGCATCGTGACGACGTCCTCTTTTACACCTTCGATCGTCGAAAATTCATGGGCGACGCCCGGGATCTTGACGTGCGTGACGGCTGCGCCGCGAAGCGACGACAGAATAATGCGCCGAAGTGAGTTGCCGAGCGTATAGCCGTAGCCGGGGTAGAGGCCGTCGATCTCATACGTACCGCTGCGCTCGGATTCGGAGACGACGCGGGGTTTGCTCGGGAGTGCGATAAAGTGATCGGACATATGGGTCAATTGCTACAAATGAATAAAAATTGCGACTAAAAGAAATAGAGAAATAAAACGCCCGCCAGTATACCACTATCTGCTATAAAACTCAAACACTGTCGGATAATCGAGACCGGCTTCGATCAGGTTGTATTGCGGCTCCCCCGCGATCTCGATCGACAAATGATCCGCATCGGCGGTAAGCCATTGGGGTACGGGGCGCTTGTCCTCCTTTTCAGCCAGTCCCGCGTAGAGGATGCTCGTACGAACACCGTCGCGTACCTCGATCTTATCCCCTTTCTTCAGGCGATACGAAGGACGCGTGGTGCGGGTACCGTTGATCTTGACGTGACCGTGGGAAACCGCCTGACGGGCAGCGCGACGGGTCGGCGCGAAGCCCGCGCGGTAGAGCACGGAGTCGGCGCGCATCTCAAGCGCGCGATGCAATTCGGTCGACGGGTCCTTCTTGGCGAAGGCCTGCTGCGCGTAATTGGAAAGCTGTTTTTCGGAAAGGCCGTACGTGTAGCGGACACGCTGCTTCTCAAGAAGTTGGCGTCCGAAATCGGACCCGCCGCGTCCGCCGCGTCGCTCTTTCTTCGAGCGGGCCTCCGAGAGCGCGAACTTCTGGGTCTGCGTCTGTTCGAAGACACCTGCACCGAGGCGTTTTGCGATCTTGTACTTGGATGTAATGCGAAGCATGTAAATTTGAAAAAATGATTAGACGCGGCGGGCTTTTCGAGGGCGG
>Ga0210396_10004465_pt1 | contig 13700 bp, 12 predicted proteins | sample IncBWH17OmetaG_FD_155466 | JGI IMG/M metagenome (GOLD analysis project Ga0210396, IMG submission 155466) | Forest soil microbial communities from Barre Woods Harvard Forest LTER site, Petersham, Massachusetts, United States - Inc-BW-H-17-O ...
AATCAATCCGTCCACTCCCTCACTCCCTCCCTCCGCCGCCTCACTCCACCCTCCCCGTAATCACCATCACCGACGCTTTCGCCACCACAATCTTCTCCCCCTCCTTCACCTTCCTCCGCTTCGCAGGCCCCGCCGGCTCCGCGTGACTCGCCACCCCAAACGGGTGCCACACATATTCCGCCGCGCCAAACGTCACCGTCTCCAACTCACCCGCAAAATGCTGAGCCACATCCTTCCCATCCGCCCCAAACACAATCTTCACCTCATGCGCGTTGCTCGCATCCTTGTTAATGACCAGCAGCGACCATTTCCCATCCGGACGCTTCACCGCATACGCCGTCATCAACACGTGCCCCGCCTCGTCCCGCAAATCCGTGCTCGCCGGATACAGCTGGTGCACGCCCGCGCCATGCTTTACCCAATCCAGGTTCAGCAACTGACTCGCGAAATATTGCGCCGTGTGTTGCCGAATCTCCAGATTCGCATCCGCCACAAAATTTCCGTACGTGCTCCATGCATGACATCCCGGCCGCAGTTGCTCCGGTTGCATTGGCGAGTGGTAATACACCGTGCCCCCATTGGCCAGAAACGCGCCCACGCTATCCGCCAGCCACAATCCCGCGAACACATCCTGCATCGGGTCCGTCAACTCCCACGACACATTGCTCTCCGTATTCATCAGCGGCACATCCACCGGTACCCCATCCTCCCTCCACGTTTTTAGAATATTTCCCATCAACTCCGGCTCGCGATACAAATCCGCCCACGAAATCTCGCACGGCGGAAACGGATAATGCTCGAACGACATAAACGTCAAATCGCTCATCCGTCCATGCGCCTTCAAATAATCCACAAATCGCCCCAGCCACGATGTCCGTCCCTGAGCATCCGGCCACACCTTAATATCCTCATTCACGCCGGTAAAAATCGGCCCGCCCAATTTCAATTTCGGATCCACTTTATGCAGCGCCGTCGCCCATTGCAGGTACAGCGCCGCATAATCTTCCGGCAACATGAATTGCCCATCCGGCTCTTCGCCCATCTCGACATACGAAACCGGATACCCGCGCTTCTCGATGTACGCCAATTCCGCCGCGCTGTCCTCCGGCGTCGCGTACACCATGGCCACCGGCACCATGGCCGGCAAATGATTGGTAATCCCGCTGGTAAAAAATAGATCGAAGCCGGTCTGTACTCGCGTCGCGATCAAATCCCCTTCCGTGTGCCACGGATCAATCGACGAAACCTGTACCGCCGTTTGCGCCTGCCCCGGCGAGTGATGAATCAAATCCACAAACTGTCCCAGCGAATTGAAATTGCCCACGTAAATTTCCCCAATCGCATAGCCCACGCAGTTCCGTGGATCTTCGTTGCCATGCGTGTCGCACGTATTCGAAGACTCCGTCATCCACACCCGCAAAAATCGCGCGCTCACCGGATGTTCCGCCAGTCGCATCAGGTCCGCATCGCCTTTCCCCGTACTCATTTCGCCGTTTGCGAATTTCACCCACGTGCCGCTGGCCTGCTTCGTAATCGCATCCTCTTTTCCGTTCCAATACTCCACCACATATTTCTTCGCGTAAGGGTTCCCCCAAACAATCTGTATCGCACTGATGTCCTGCATCGTTCCAAAATCCACCACCAGCCATTGCGGGTGCAGCGCGTCGCTTTCGCCCGTAAATTTCTCCGTCAAATACGGATTGCTCTTCCAGTAGCTGCCTTCGTCTCCATCCGTAATCCGCGAAAATTGAAATTCCCCCGCATCGCTACGCGTCGTCCCGCGATGCGGCAGCGAATATCCATACGACCGCCGCAAAAAGTCCTTAGGCTCGGCACTTCCCGTAAAGTAGCCACTCTTCTCCTCAGCGTTGCTCCACGTCCCATTCGGATTCCAGTGCCAAGCATCAATCGTCAATTCCGTATTCTGCCGGTACGTCACCGGCCCCCATCCCGCCGACAGCGACTCCTTAATCACCGCCTCGCTATACACCGCATCGAATTCCTTAGCCGGCAAAATATCCATAGACGTCCCCAAAGCCTTATCGGGATCAAACCCAATCCCCCGCCCAGCAGTAACATCCACCCGAATCGTCTGCGCCCAACCGCCAGCCACCGCCACACTCACCATCACCAAAATAAGCGACATAACTCTCAAAGTTTTCTTCAGAGCAGGGAAGCCTCGGCCAACAAAACGCACAACAGGGAATTGCCGGTCAAGCGAGCGCACACCGAATAAGCGTAGTGCACGAAAGTGCAGAGCAGAGAAGTCCATCACAAGTTCCTCCGATGCCCGCCATTATATCGATTTAATAGAAAACTTGATGCTATCTCGACGCGTGAGTCAGCAACTCGTGTAGCACAGCCATTCCTGTGTATTAGGCAAGCGAGATCCCTTACAGATTGGGATGGCTGAACAAGCTCGCGAACACGTTCAGCGGGCGTCTTACCCTTGAGCGCGAGATGCGGTCGATCCTCGTTATATTCCGTTTCCCACCTCTTCAGTTTTCGAGCGAGGTCTTTTTTGTGCCGAAAGCACCTCACTCGATAGAACTCTTCAGAGTCTGTCTTGTGACTTCGCTCTACCTTGCCATTTACCTCAGGGCATCCGGGAGGGATGTGCCGATGAAAATGCTGAGATCAGAAAGATGCCAGGTGAACTGTGGTCCGAACGAAGAGTCGTTGTCCGCCTGGATTTTTTGAGTGGCGAATGGGAAATGCTCACGAACTTCCCTAAGGAAGTCGATGGCAGTCTTGGTGTTGTTGTGGTCGTAGACTCGCAGAACGCGAAAGCGTGGAGCCTCGTCAATCGCAGTAAATTGATAAAAGCGTTGGCGAGCTCTTCCAATTCGCGGGACAAACTTCACATCGAGCTGGACTGAGCGCCCGGGAACCTAGAGGGGAGCGTCCGCGGGTTTAGGGCCAGGGCGATATTTCTTCAATGAAATGCGGCCAACACGATGACGCCGGAATATTTTAAAGATGGTCGTTGGGGAGACGTACGCATGATAGTGCCGCTGAAGATATAGGCTGCTCCGGACGGCGCCGTAGCGGCGTTCTTCGCGAACGCGGAGGATCAGCGAAACAATCTCCGGTGGAATGCGATACCGGATGTTGTGCGGTCTGCGGGGTTGATCCCGAAGACCGGCTAAGCCGCTCTTTTCATAGCGATGCTTCCAGATGTAGAAAAGTGCCTTGGATACCCCAAAGAAGCGGCAAGTCTGACTGACATTGCCGCTCACGCGCTGCGCATGCTGCAGCATGCGCAGCCTGGCCTTCACCTTCCTTGCTTGGACCTGCTCCTTGACTTGGTTCTCCATCCAGAACCTCCTTCGGTGGGTTTTGAAGATACCTCACCTGTCCTGGATGTCTATTAGCAGCTTCACAGGAATGGCTCTGCTCTCCCAACTTAATTGGAATTCCTATTTTGCTCCACGCGATTTAGCGACAGTACACTCCGCCACCCAGCGATAACCAACAGAACAGAAAGTACGAGGATTACGATGAACAGGATTTTTGCTCGCATGGGAAATCCTCTTGAGCGGCCAAACGAAGTGGTGTAGATTGTCGGGTAGCGTAAGGCGAAAGTAAAGCGAAATATAAGGAGTCCCTCATGCGCCCGCAACGACGCCTCCAAGACCTCATCTCCATTGGCCCAGCCATGCTTCACGACTTCGAACTCCTCGGCATCCGTTCCGTCAAACAACTCGCCGCGCAAAAGCCGCAAAAAATGTATGCGCGCTTACAGGCTTTAACCAAACAGCATCAGGATGTCTGTGTTCTGGATACGTTCGAAGCCGCAGTGGCCCAGGCAAAAAATCCGCGTCTACCCGCCGATCGCTGTCAGTGGTGGTATTGGAGTCGCAAGCGGAAGGCTTCCGCCAAAACAAAATCTTCAGTTTAAGTTCAGCGCCCCAGAATAAATCAGTCGCGCCTTGCCCGTATCTCCACGCTCAATGCGCCCAATCCGGAAAAACTTCTCGCGACGCCGTTTCAAATCCGCTTCCGCTTCCTTCACATGCTCGGCCGGCACAATCACAATCATGCCCACACCCATATTGAACGATTGCAGCAATTCCTCAGGATCAATTTCACCCAGCTTCGCCAGATACTTGAAAATTGGCGGTACCGGCCACGCATCCAGGTCGATGATCGCCTTCACTCCGCTAGGCAAAACGCGCGGCAGATTCCCTGGAATTCCGCCGCCGGTAATGTGTGCCAGCGCCGACACCCATCCATTCGCCAAAGTATTCTTCAGTGCCGGCGCATAGCACACATGCGGCTTCAACAATTCCGCGCCAATCTTGTTCCCAACTTCCGCCACATATGTGTCCGGCTTCAACTTCGCAATTTCGAAAATCAATTTGCGCGCCAGCGAATATCCATTGGTGTGCAACCCTGCAGACGGTAAAGCCAGCAGCGTATCTCCGGGTTTCACATTCTTCCCGGTCAGAATTTTCTTCCGCTCCACCACGCCGACGATAAATCCTGCCAAATCGTATTCACCGGGAGGATAAAATCCCGGCATCTCCGCCGTTTCCCCGCCAATCAACGCGCATCCTGCTTTGCGGCACGATCGGCTCATTCCATCCACCAGCTGCTCTACCACATCCGGCTCCAGTTTGCCCATCGCCAGATAATCCAGGAAAAACAGTGGCTCCGCCCCCTGCACCAATATGTCGTTGATGCAGTGATTGACCAGGTCGCCACCCACCGTCGAATGAACTCCTGCCGCCATCGCCACCTTCAGCTTCGTCCCCACTCCATCCGCACTGGAAACCATCACCGGCTCTTTCCACTTCTTCATGTCCAGTGCAAACAGCGCCCCGAACCCGCCAATTCCGCCCAGCACCGCTGGCGTGAACGTGCGGCTCGCCAAATGGCGTATGCGCTGCTTCGCGTCGTCAGCGACAGCTATGTTGACCCCAGCGTCGGCGTATTTCATGGTTGAGCCCGCCTTCAAGAGACTTTCGTGATGCAGCGACGGGTGGTGCAGCTGACTGCCCCATGGGCCGCGGCGGTGGGACGCCACGTAGGACGAGTCACCTATCGTGAATCACACGGTGGACGTGCGCTTCTATTCTAGTTCGAAAATCGGCCTGACGGTTTGGGGGCGCCAGACCGCCTACAGCTTAGAACACATGGAACAATCTGCGCCAGCGTATCGTGCCGGGATGAATGATGGCGTTGGCGTAGGCTAAAAACCGGTCCGCAATGTTTCCGTTCCACGCATCCCGCGGTGCATCCAGCGACATATAGATCAACACCGGCGTCCCAATAATGTCGTTGCGCGGCACACAGCCCCAGTACCGGCTATCCTGCGAATTTTCCCGATTGTCGCCCATCGCCCAGTAACAATTGTCCGGAATTTTGTAAGGCAGGCTGCCGTACTGCGTCATCAATTGGTCCGCTCGCGGAGCTTCAGTGCGTCCCAACGTATAGTTTTCTTCCAGTTTCTTCCCGTTGATCCAGACCGCTCCATCCTTCACGTCTACGGTCTCGCCCGGCAATCCGATCACCCGCTTCACATAATCCGGCTGCGTCGGATCAAATGGCGGCTTGAAAATAATAATCTGCTGCCGGTGCGGATTGCGCCACAGCGGCACGTGCCAGTTGGTGAACGGAATGCCTGCGTCGTAGCCCACCCGGCTCATGATCAGGTGGTCGCCGATCAGCAACGTGTTTTCCATCGAGCCCGAGGGAATCACCCGCGCCTGCCCCAGCGTCCCATTAATCAACATGAACGCCAGAATCACCCAGAACCATGCAATGATCTCGCTCTTTACTCGCGAACTCATGGGAACGTGAGCTTCGCTTGCCACTGCTTCTCGCTTCTTGTTCACTCTGATTGCGTCAGATTTCACGGTCCACCGTCACCACTTCATTCATTTTGCTTTGCGACGCCCCTTCGGGCACTTCCAGTTGAACCAAATCGGTCGGATAATTTCCCGTATAACACGAAGTACAGAAATTCCCCTTTGTATCGCCCACGGCCTGCTTCAACCCGGTCAGCGAGAGGTATCCCAGCGAATCCGCACCCAAATAATTTCGAATCTGCTCTGGAGTGTTTGCCGAAGCGATCAGTTCTTCCTTTGTCGGCGTGTCCACCCCGTAGTAACACGGAGAAATCGTTGGCGGACAACTGATCCGCATGTGCACTTCCTTCGCCCCAGCTTCCCGCACCATCCGCACCAGCTTGCGGCTGGTCGTTCCGCGCACGATCGAATCGTCCACCAGCACCACGCGCTTTCCGGCAATCAATTCGCGCACCGGGTTCAGCTTCAGCTTCACCCCAAAATTGCGAATCGCTTGCGACGGCTCAATGAACGTTCGCCCAATGTAATGGTTGCGAATCAGCCCCATACGGAAGGGAATTCCCGATTCCAGCGAGAAACCAATCGCCGCTGGCACCCCGGAGTCTGGCACAGGGATAATCATGTCCGCATCGACCGGATGCTCGCGCGCCAATAGCCGGCCCAGCATTTCGCGCGACTCGGTCACGCAGCGCCCGAAGATAATGCTGTCCGGCCGCGAGAAATATACATGTTCGAAAATGCAGTATTGGTGCGGCTTTGGCGGGCTAAACCGAATCGACTCGATGCCCATCTTCGAAATGCGCAGCATCTCGCCCGGTTCCACTTCCCGCACGTATTGTGCGTTCAGCAAATCGAATGCACAGGTCTCTGAAGCCACTAGCCACGTGTCGTTGCCGTCGTGCCCGGCGATCCTTCCAAGCACCAGTGGCCGGAAGCCTCGCGGATCGCGCACCGCATACAATTCGTCAGGTGTCAGCACCAACAGCGAATACGCGCCTTCCACCTGGTTTAACGCGTCGCCCAATGCCGCGGAAAAGTTGCGAGCCTGCGACCGCGCAATCAGGTGCACGATCACTTCCGTGTCACTGTTCGTCTGAAAAATCGATCCGCGATGCTCCAGCTTCCGGCGGTGCTCCGCCGCATTCGTCAAATTCCCATTGTGCCCAACGGCGATTTTGCCCTTGCTGCAATCCACCAGAATCGGTTGCGCGTTCAGTAGCGCTTTGTCGCCTGCCGTGGAATATCGCGTATGCCCGATAGCACTCGCCCCAGGCAATTTCGCCAGCACGCTGGGCTGGAAAATTTCTTCCACCTCGCCCATCGCCCGATGCATATGCATCTCGTGGCCATCGCTGGAAACAATTCCAGCCGATTCCTGCCCGCGATGTTGCAACGCATACAGCCCTAGATACGCCAGGTTCGCCGCTTCGGCATGACCGAATACGCCAAACACCCCGCATTCGTCGTGAAAATGATCGTCCGCGTAAGCGATTTTTTGTGTCATTGAACTTTCAGGGCATGCTCGACCGCATCCGCCCAGGAATTTCGCAGCGCCGGAACTTCCGCCGACACTACAATCCTCCCCTTATATTCGATGCGAAGAGTGTTGTCACGGTTCACTGTGCCGATTTCGTGCGCGCCCACGCCGTATTGTCTCGCAGTACTTCGAACGGCGGCAAGCTTTTCTGGTGCCACCGACACGATCACCCGCGCACCGCGTTCATTAAACAGCGCATACTCCGCCGCGTTGTTCTCCGGCACCTTAATCTCTGCGCCCAATTCATTCGCCGCGAAACACGATTCCGCCACCGTCACCGCCAAACCGCCATCGCTAATATCGTGCGCCGATTGCACCGTTCCTTCCGCCGCCAGCGCCACCATACAATCAATCAGCCATTTTTCCGCCCCCAGCTCAATCGCCGGAGGATCGCCCGCCACAATCTCAGCAATCGTCTTCGAATATTCTGAAGAAGAAAATTCCCGTTGCTTCCCGCCGCGCGGCGGGGCCTGGTGCGCAGCCTTCGACGAAGTAGCCCCATCCAGCAGCACAATCACGTCGCCCTCATTACGAAACGCAACCTTCAAAACCTTCGAAGCATCCTCAAGCACGCCCAAAATCCCAATCGTCGGCGTGGGATAAATCGACTTGCCCAGCGTTTCGTTATAGAAACTCACGTTCCCGCCGGTAATTGGCGTGTCCAGCGCCACGCACGCCTCTCCAATCGCATCAATCGCCTGCGAGAATTGCCACATCACATCCGGCTTCTCCGGACTCCCAAAATTCAAGCAGTTCGTCGCCGCAATCGGCCGCGCTCCAGACGTTGCCACGTTGCGCGCCGCTTCCGCCACCGCATGCATCGCGCCCAGCCGCGGATTCAAAAAGCACCACCGCCCGTTGCCATCCGTAGCCAGTGCCAGCGCCCGCTTCGTTTCCTTTACCCGCACCACCGCCGCATCGCTAGCCCCCGGCCCCGCCAGCGTGTTCGTCCGCACCATCGAATCGTACTGATCCGTTATCCATTTCTTCGATGCAATCGCCGGAGACGCCAGCAACTTCTTGAAATTCTCCGTCAGGTCCGTGCCTTCCTTCGCGAACACGAACCAATCCTTGTCCGTCTCTCGGCGCCGCGAAGGCTCTGCCATCGGCCGGTTATACACCGGTCCTTCCTCCGCCAACGGGTGCGCCGGAATTTCCGCCACCACGACGCCATGATCCTTCACCACCAGTAGCCCGCCATCCTTCACGTCGCCAACCACCGTCGCGTCCAGTCCCCACTTCTTAAACACATCTAGCACTTCCTGCTCGCGTCCCTTTTCCGCCACCAACAGCATGCGTTCCTGCGATTCGCTCAGCATGATCTCGTAGGGCGTCATGCCCGTCTCACGCTGTGGCACCTTTGCCAGATCAATCTCAATTCCCGTTTCTCCACGCGACGCCATCTCGCACGTCGAACACGTCAGCCCCGCCGCGCCCATATCCTGAATCGCCACCACCGCGCCCGTCTTCATCGCCTCCAGGCACGCTTCCAGCAGCAATTTCTCCATGAACGGGTCGCCCACCTGCACATTCGGCCGCTTCTGCTTCGATTCTTCTGTAAACTCCGCCGACGCCAGCAGCGATGCCCCGTGAATTCCATCGCGCCCCGTCTTTGCGCCAACGTAAATCACCGGATTGCCAGTCCCTTTGGCCTTCGCGAAAAACAAATCTTCTTTGCGCGCGATTCCCAGCGCCAGCGCATTCACCAGCGGATTCTGCGCATAGCACGGCTCGAAGCCCACTTCACCGCCCACCGTCGGCACGCCAAAACAATTTCCATAATTTCCCACGCCGCGAATCACACCATCCAGAATTCGCCGGTTCTTTGCCGCTTCTTCTTCGCTGGTCGTCTTGCTTGCCACAATCTCGCCGAACCGCAGCGAGTCCAGCACCGCAATCGGCCGCGCTCCCATGGTGAAAATATCGCGCAAAATTCCGCCTACGCCGGTAGTCGCCCCTTGAAACGGCTCTACGTAACTCGGGTGGTTGTGCGATTCGATCTTGAACGCCGCCACCAGCCCGTCGCCGATATCCACCACGCCGGCATTCTCGCCCGGCCCCTGTACCACCAGTCTCCCGCGCGTCGGCAAACGCTTCAGATGCACCTTGCTCGACTTGTACGAGCAGTGCTCGCTCCACATCACGCTGAAAATTCCCAGCTCTGTAATATTCGGATCGCGCTTCAGGATTTTCTGAATCCGCGCGTATTCGTCGCGTGTTATGCCATGCTCCGCCGCAATTTCCGCAGTCACCTTAATTTCCGTCTGTGCCGTAGCCATGAATCCCCAGTAGGGGCACGATAAATCGTGCCCCAGAATCCGCCGACTCTTTCCACTCTAACTAAAATCCCTACGCCGTAGCCTTAGCCGCCCCTGTCAGCGCCTCCACCATCGACTTAAAAATCACCAGTCCATCATCCGAATCCAGCGCCGATTCCACCGCCCGTTCCGGATGCGGCATCAACGCCGCCACGTTGCGCTCGCGATTGCAAATCCCCGCAATATTCCCCTTCGACCCATTCGGATTTCCCGCCGCATCCTCGCTGCCATCCGCTGTGGTGTAACGGAACAAAATCTGCCGGTTCTTCTCCAATTCCGTCACCGTCGCTTCATCGCACGTGTAATTCCCGTCGCCATGCGCGATCGGAATCTGCAGCACCTGCCCCGTCTTCGCCGCGTTGGTAAACGGCGTATCCGTCTGCTCCACCCGAATGTGCACCTGTCTGCAAATAAATCGCAGTCCCGCATTGCGCATCATCGCGCCCGGCAGCATCCCAGCTTCCAGCAAAATCTGGAATCCGTTGCAGATGCCCAGCACGAGCCCGCCGTTCTTGGCAAATTTCTCCACCGCACTCATCACCGGCGAAAACCGCGCGATCGCTCCGGTGCGCAGATAATCGCCATAAGCAAAGCCGCCCGGCAGAATAATTGCGTCACAATTTTGTAAGTCTTGGGATTGATGCCAGATAAATTCCACCGGCTGGTGCAATACCTGGCCGATGGCATGAAACGCATCGTGGTCGCAGTTCGATCCGGGAAAGACCACTACTCCGAATTTCATCAGATTTCCTCCGGAGAGCATTTGCGGGAAGTCTTATTTTACCACAGGGGTTGGTTCGCTGCGGAAAAAGCGCCGATTAAAATCTAAATGCGCCTCGATTAAAAAGTTGCTCTGATCCAAAATAATTACGACCGCGGTTCGCCCGCCAACTACTTCTTCTTTTTACGCGTTTTGTGAGCTTTGTCATGCCTGGCACTCGCCGCCAGTTGCCGCCGCTTCTTACTCGCCCAGCCCGGCTTGTTCACCTGTCGTCCCCGCGCAATTCCCAATCCATCCGCCGGCACATTCTCGGTAATCGCCGACCCCGCCGCGATATACGCGCCATCTCCCAACCGCACCGGCGCCACCAGCGTCGAGTCACTCCCCACAAACACCCGGTTCCCAATCGTCGTCGGATGCTTGTGAAATCCGTCGTAATTACATGTAATCGTCCCCGCTCCAATATTCGATTTCGTCCCGATCTTGGTATTCCCAATATACGAAAGATGAGGCACCTTGCTGCCTTCGCCCACCGTGCTCTTCTTCAACTCCACGAAATTTCCCACCCGCGCGCCCGCCTTCAAATGTGTTTCCGGCCGCATCCGCGCAAACGGCCCCGCAATCACTTGCGAATCGATCCGGCTCGAAGTAATCACGCAATGCGGCTCCAGCACCACATCATCCCCCAAAATCGTATCGTGCAGCACGCAGCCCGTCTTGATCACGCACCGCGCCCCAATCTTCGTCCTCCCCAACAACTGCACGCACGGCTCAATCACCGTGTCTTCCCCGGCCACCACTTCCGGATCAATCACCACCGTCTCCGGCAACTGAATCGTCACTCCGTCGTTCATCAATTGTTCGCGTTTCCATTCGCGGAAAGTGTGATCGACTCCCGCCAAATCGGCTCGCGTGTTACATCCCAGTGCCTCGCGCGAATCCGCGGCAATCTCCGCCAACACCGTTTCGCCCTTCGCATTCAGCACCGCGATCGCATCCGTCAAGTAAATCTCCCGGTGCGCATTATTCGGCTTCACATGCGCCAGCGCCGGCCACAGCTTCGCCGCCGTGAAGCAGTACATGCTCGAATTGATCTCGTTGATTTCTTTCTGCTCCGGCGCCAGGTTCGATTCTTCCACTATCGCCGACACCGTATCCCCAGCCTTCCGCACCACTCGCCCGTACCCGGAAGGATCCGCCAGCACCGCCGTCAATATCGTTGCCGCAGCCGCCCCCGATTTGTGTTTGCTGATCAGCGCTCGCAACGTTTCGGTACGCACCAGTGGCGCGTCGCCTGGAAGCACCACAATGTACTTGGCATTTCCAATCGTCCGCTTCGCCACCAGCAACGCGTGGCCCGTCCCGTTTTGCGGCTGCTGCAGCACCGTTTCCACATCTAGCGGCTCAACCACCGCCTCCACCTTCTCCGACTGGTGACCAATCACCGCAATAATTTTCTTTGGCTTCAGCGGCAAGCACGCCCGCACCACGTGTTCCACCAGCGGCCGCCCCCCGGCACAATGCAAAACCTTCGCTAAACTGGATTTGAGTCGCGTACCTTTTCCGGCCGCCAAGATGAGGACTGCCACATCCTTATTATTCATATCGTCAGCATTGTCCTGTGCTCTGCGACTTTTGACAATCCGGCTCCAGCAGTAGTGTTTCCGAAACCGCCAAGCACGCGCGACTGACCTGCATCCCCAACCTTCAATTCAGCACCTCTTTTACTAATCCCGCCACCTGCGCCGCAATCGATGGCGCCCCCGTCAACCCCGGAGACTCGATCCCTACCAGATGGATCACCTGTGGCACCTCGGCATCCGCCTCAATCACAAAATCCGCTGGCCCGTGCAGATCCGGTGGCACCAACTTCGGCCGCAGTCCCGTATACGCCAACTGCAAATCCGCTTCCTCCAATTCCGGCAGGAGCGTCTTCGCATCCTCCACAAACTCCGCCACGCTCATCCGCCCTCGCTCGTAATTATCCTTGCCCTCCACGTACGTTGCCGTTGGCCCCAGCAACGTCGTGCCCCACAACGTCTTCGTGAAATGTAGACCCAGCGTCAAGGCGCCCGTGTGCGGCATGGGATAAACCAGGTCCCGCACCAACTCCGATCGCTTCCCACGAATCTCGCAATACTCCCCACGCACCGGATAAATCTTCCACGGCCTCGGCCCCAGCATTCGCGCCACATCGTCTGCATACAATCCCGCCGCATTAATCACGCAGCGCGCCTCAATCATTTCCGTTTCCGATTGCTCTTCATCCCCAATGCGCAGCTCCACCCTCACCGTATTCTTATTCGGCGTCAGCGACATCACCTTGGCATGCCGCACCAGGTTAGCGCCCTGCGCCTCCGCCACCCGCGCAAACGCGTGCAGCAAATCTTCCGCAATGCATATCCCGGTCGACGGCACTTCCAGCGCCATATATCCACGCACGTGCGGCTCGCGTTTCCGAATCCCCGCCGTATCGATAATCTTTAGCCCTTCCACCCCGTTGTCTTCGCCTTTTTTCTTCAACGCCAGCAGCGCCGCCTCTTCGCTCGCATCCTTTGCCACCACAATCTTCCCGGTGGTGCGATGCGGCACGTTGTGTTTCGCGCAGAATTCCTTGGTCATCACATTTCCCGCGACGCAATGCCGCGCCTTCAATGAATTTTTGGGGTAGTAAATCCCGGAATGGATCACGCCGCTGTTCCGCGTGCTCGTCGCCATTCCTAGCTTCGGATATTGCTCCACTAAAAAAATATCCTGCCACTCCGCAGAAAGCGCGGCCGCAATTGCGCAGCCCACCACGCCCCCGCCGATGATCAGGATATTTGTCTCATCCATAGCCGTTCAGAATATCACTCGTAGCCCGCGTCTCTACGCTTCGTGGCCGATTTCGTCAAAGAACGGTTTGCAAGGCGCCAGCTTCGATTGCGTGCCATCGTGCACCGCAAACATCGCCATCTTCGACTCTTCGTAGCCGTTCTTCCACAGCGATACGCTGCCGTATTCCCCATCCTTATTCAACGCGTAAAAATACAAATGAAACGTCCCTAATTTCTTTTTGTCGTTGTTGTAATTCCTCACCACCCGACCCATCGCTTCCATGCACGCTTCCGTGGGCTTCATACCCTTGCGCATCATCTCCACAATGGTGTGCCCGCCGCACACTTTGATATTCTCTTCTCCCTTGCGTCGATCCCGCTCCGCCCACATCCCCATCCACATACAAACCGGCGCCAATAATCGGCGAATCGCCAATCCGCCCTGGAATCTTCCACGCCAGCCCCGATGTGGTCGTCGTGCCGCTTACCTCGCCC
>Ga0210396_10004467_pt1 | contig 13695 bp, 11 predicted proteins | sample IncBWH17OmetaG_FD_155466 | JGI IMG/M metagenome (GOLD analysis project Ga0210396, IMG submission 155466) | Forest soil microbial communities from Barre Woods Harvard Forest LTER site, Petersham, Massachusetts, United States - Inc-BW-H-17-O ...
CGGGAGGCGGCTTTCTGGCGCCGTTCGCGGTGCTCTCGGTGGCCGTCGTGATCTCCGCCGGCTGCATGATCGCACTCACCAAAGAAGGATTTTGAAATGGCAATATCAGAAATGACGCGTTTGCCGAGCATGACCGTCGGCGGCGTGCAGGTGCACGGCTTGAGCGACGGCACGCTGCCGACCGCGCTCGACAAGGTCGTCGACATGGACCGCGCGCAGGCGCACAAGCTCGTCGGCGAGGCCGACGACACCGGCACTTTTCCAATTCCGGTGAACAATTTCGTCATCCGCCGCGGCGACAAGGTGATCATGATCGATGCCGGCGCCGGCAATACGATGTATCCGACGCTCGGGCGGCTGCCGGCCAATCTGCGCGCCGCGGGCATCGATCCAAAAGCTATCACCCATATCGTCATCACGCATTTGCACGGCGATCACGCCAACGGTCTGGTCGACGATGCCGGCAGTCCGCACTACCCCAATGCCGAGATCGTGGTGCACGAGACCGAAGCCGATTTCTGGATGGCGGCGGACCGCGCCGGCGATCTCGACAAGGTCAAGGCCAACCGCGCCCGCACCAAGATCAACCTCAGGCCTTATCTCGACCGCATCCACCGTGTCCGCGGCAGCGAGGACTATCTCGGTTTTGTGCCGGTGCTCGCGCCCGGCCACACGCCGGGCCATACCTGTTGGCTCCTGTCAGCGCCCGGCGGCGGCTTCATGGCGCTCGGCGACGTCATTCATGTGTCCGCCATCCAGATCTCGCATCCCGACGCCGGCATGATCTACGACCTCGACAAGGATCAGGCGGTCCGGTCACGCAAACGGATCCTCGACATGGCCGCGAGCGAACGCTTCGCCATCGCCGGCGCCCACGTCAACGCACCCGGATTCGGCTACATCACGCGCAAGGGCGCGGCCTTCGCCTTCGAGCCCGCCGGCTAGAGCGGAAGAGATCGCGCGCAAACAAACGAAAAATCCGGGCAGTGGAAATGACAGCGAACGGTTACGACTACATCATTGTCGGGGCAGGCTCGGCAGGCTGCGTACTGGCAAACCGGCTGAGCGAAGACGGCGACGCGAATGTCCTGCTCATCGAAGCCGGCGGCCGCGATTGGCATCCCTACATCCATATTCCGCTCGGCATGGGCCGCATGCACGACGCCGCCATGTTCGACTGGGGCTACGAGACCGATCCCGAGCCCAATCTCAACAATCGCCGTATCGAGGCGATGCGCGGCAAGGTCTTGGGCGGTTCGTCGTCGATCAATGTCATGGCCTACACCCGCGGCAATCGCGGCGACTACGACCGCTGGGCCCAAAAGGGCGCACGCGGTTGGTCCTATGCCGACGTGCTGCCGTACTTCCAACGCAACGAGACGTTCGAAAAGGGCGCCAATCCGTGGCGCGGCGGCAACGGGCCGCTCGGCACCGAGTTCGCCAGGACCCACGACCCGCTCTACGAGGCCTGGATCTCCGCGGGAGAAGCCGCCGGTTATCCGTTCAACCCGGACTATAACGGCAAGCAGCAGGAAGGTTTCGGCCGCAGCCAGTACACCATCCGCTACGGCCGGCGCTCGTCATCGGCAAATGCCTTCCTCAAGCCGGCGCGCGGACGCAAGAATCTCACCGTTGCGGTGAACGCCCAGACCACCCGCGTGACACTCGACGGCACGCGCGCCACCGGCGTCGATTATGTCCAGAACGGCGCGACTGTGCATGCGGCAGCGGGCCGCGAGGTGATCCTTGCCGCCGGCACTTTCAATTCGCCGCAGCTCCTGATGCTGTCCGGGATCGGGCCGGCCGCGCATCTGCGCGAATTCGGCATCAAGCCCGTGGCCGATCTGCCGGTCGGCCGTAATCTGCAAGACCATCTCGGCGCCTACATGACTTATCGCCGCAAACAGCCCGGCACATTCCACGGCGAGATGCGGTTCGACCGCATGGCGGTGAGTATGATCCGCGCCTACCTGTTCGGCAGCGGCCCGGGGACTGTCGTGCCGGGCGGCCTACACGCCTTCATCAAGACGCGGCCCGAGCTTGCAGTGCCCGACATCGAGTTCATGTTCCGCGGCACGGCGGCCAAGCCGCATCTATGGTTTCCGCTGGTTCGTCCCGCCTTTGTCGACGGCTTCGGTATCCGCCCGACGCTGCTGCACCCCGACAGCCGCGGCGAAGTATTGCTCGGCTCGGCCGATCCGCTGGCCCCGCCGCGCATCGTCTATCGTTTCTTCACGGCGCCGAACGATCTGCCGACGCTGCGCGAAGGGTTCAAACGCGCCCGTGAGGTCGCGTTCCAGAACGCGATGGATCCCTATCGCGACGAAGAGATCAATCCTGGGCTCGTGGTGAAGAGCGATGCCGAAATCGATGCCTGGATCAAAAAGACGGTTATCACCGCCCATCACCCCTGTGGCACCTGCGCGATCGGCCAAGATGGCGTTGTCGATTCCGATCTGAAAGTGCACGGAATCGAAGGCTTGCGGGTCTGTGACGCTGCGGCAATGCCGGATCTCGTCTCCGCGCATATCAACGCCTGCGTGCTGATGATGGCGGAGAAAGGCGCTGACCTCATTCGCGGCCGCCCGGCGCTGCCGCAGGCCGAGGCCGCGTAGCGCGTCCTAGCCTTCTCGTCGCCGGCCCGGGCTATATCGCTTTTGTCACAAGCAGCGCCTGCACCCGCGACGGCGCTTTCGCACGCTCCCCGCTCAGCCATTTGTTCAGGCGGTCGAGATAAAGGTAGACAACGGGCGTCGTATAGAGCGTGAGATACTGGCTCACCACGAGGCCTCCGACGATGGCAAAGCCGAGCGGCCGGCGGATTTCCGCGCCGGTGCCGCCGCCGAGCATCAGCGGCAGGCCGCCAAGCAGCGCCGCCATCGTCGTCATCATGATCGGGCGGAAACGCAGCAGACACGCTTGATAGATCGCCTCCGCCGGCGACATGCCCTCTTCGCGCTCCGCGGCGAGCGCGAAATCGATCATCATGATGGCGTTTTTCTTCACGATGCCGATCAGAAGAATAATGCCGATGATGGCGATGATGCTCAGCTCGTAACCGCCGGCGCGCAGCACGATCAGCGCGCCGAGGCCGGCCGACGGCAGGGTCGACAGGATCGTGATCGGATGGATGTAGCTCTCATAGAGCATGCCGAGAATGATGTAGACGGCGACGATGGTGGCGAGGATCAGGAGCGGCTGCGTCGACAACGAAGCCTGGAAGGCCTGCGCAGTGCCCTGGAATGTCGCCTGGAGCGCGGCGGGTTTGTGCAATTCCCGTTCCGCGGTTTGAATCGCGGTGAGTGCATCGCTGAGCGCGACGCCACTGGCGAGATTGAACGAAATCGTCACTGCGGGAAATTGGCCTTGGTGGCTGATCGTGAGATAGGTCGACTTGCTGGTGTCGACTTTGACCAGGAGCGACAGCGGAATCGGCTGCCCGGTCGTGGGCGAGTTGATGTAGATGTGATCGAGCGCCGCCGGGTCGCTTTGCAGCTTCGGATCGACCTCCATGACCACGTGATATTCGTTGAGCTGAGTGAAATATTGCGTCACCCAGCGCTGGCCGAAGGCGTCATAGAGCGTGTCGTCGATCACTTGCGGCTGAATGCCGAACCGCCCCGCGGTGTCGCGATCGATGGTGAGGGTGGCGGCGGTCGCATTGGACTGTTGGTCGGTGGCGACGTCGCGCAGCTCCGGGAGGCTCCGCAACTTGTCGAGCATCACCGGCGACCAGGCGCCGAGCTCGTCGAGATTGGCGTCCTGGAGCGTATATTGGAACTGCGAGCGCGCCGGCCGCCCACCCATGGTGACATCCTGCTGCGCCTGCAGATAGGCCGATATGCCCGGCACTTTGGCGAGCTGCGGCCGCAGCCGGCTGATGATCTGATCCGCCGACGCGGTGCGCTCGTTGCGCGGCTTCAAGTTGATCCAGAACCGGCCGTTATTGTTGGATTGCGAGCCGCCGGTGACGCCGACGACAAAAGCCACGTCGGCCACGCCCGGATCGCGCCCGATAATATCGGCGAGCGCGAACTGATGCTGCGTCATGGCGTCGAAGGAAATATCCTGCCGCGCTTCGGAGATGCCCTGGACATAGCCGGTATCCTCCTGCGGGAAGAAGCCCTTGGGCATGACGACATAGAGATAGACGGTGGCGGCCATGGTGAAGAACAGGACGCCCATCATCACCCGCCGATGCGCCAGCGACCATTTCAGGCCGCGGTCATAAGCGCGCAACAGCCAATCGAAAAACGCTTCCGATTTCAGATACCACCAGCCGTGCGCGGCGTGCTTGTGGTCGGAGAGATAGCGCGCACACATCATCGGCGTCAGCGTCAGCGAAACGAAAGCCGACATCGCGATCGTGATCGTCACGACCACGGCGAATTCGCGCAGCAGCCTGCCGACAATGCCGGACATGAAAAGAACCGGAATGAAGACCGCGATCAGCGACACGCTGATCGAAACGATGGTGAAGCCGATCTCGCCCGCCCCTTTGAGCGCCGCCTGGAAGCGGTCCATGCCGGCCTCCATATGCCGATAGATGTTTTCCAGCATGACGATGGCATCGTCGACCACAAAGCCGACGGCAATCGTCAAACCCATCAGCGATAGATTGTCGATCGAGTAGCCGAGCGCATACATCAGCGCCAGCGTGCCGACGATCGACAGCGGCACGGTGACGCCCGGGATGACGGTGGCCCAGAGGTCGCGCAGGAACAGAAAGATGACGCCGACCACCAGGACGATGGTGAGCAGCATGGTGAACTTGACGTCCGCGATGGAAGCGCGGATCGGACCGGTACGATCGATCAGCACCGAAACGTCGATGCCGGGCGGCAGCGCCGCCTGCAGGCCCGGCAATGCCTTGCGCACGCCATCGACCGTCTCGATGATATTGGCGTTCGGCTGTTTGAAGACGACAAGCAGCACGCCCTGTTTGCCGTAGTGCCAGGCCGAGATCTTGGTGTTCTCCGCGGCGTCGACGGCTCTGCCGATATCGCGCACTTTGATCGGCGAACCGTTGCGGTAGGCGAGAATGAGATCGTTGTAGGGGGCCGCGTGCAGCAATTGGTCATTGTCGTAGATCGTAAAGCTCTGCGCCGGTCCGTCGAAATAGCCCTTCGGCGCATCGTTGGTCGCGGTCGACAACATGGCGCGAATGTCTTCCAGGCTGAGCCCCAACGAAGCGATCTTGGCCGGATCCACCTGCACGCGCACCGATGGCTTCTGCTCGCCGTCGATATTGACCAGTGCGATGCCCGGTATTTGCGAGATCTGCTGCGCGAGAATGGTGTCGGTATAGTCGTCGACGACGGTCAAGGGATAGTCGTTCGATTGCACGAACAGATTCATGATCGGCGAATCCGCCGGATTGACCTTGCGGAACGTGGGCGGTGTCGGCAGATTTTTCGGCAGCACGCCCGACGATGCGTCGATCGCCGTCTGCACGTCCTGCGCGGCGCCGTCGATGCTGCGGTTGAGATCGAACTGCAGCACGATCGAGGTCGTACCAAGACCGCTCGACGAGGTCATCTGCGTAATGCCGGGAATCTGGGCAAATTGCCGCTCGAGCGGCGTCGCCACCGCGGACGCCATGGTCTCGGGGCTCGCGCCTGAGAATGACGCGGTGACCTGAATGGTCGGGAATTCGACCTCAGGCAGCGCGCCGACCGGCAGCAACGGATAAGCGATCACGCCCAGGATCACGATGCCCGCCATCAACAAATAAGTCGCGACCGGGCGGCGAATGAAGCGTTCGGAAATGTTCATCGCGGCGGCACCTCGCGATTGGCGGTGCGTTCCACTTGCTGCGGTTCAGCGGGCGGCGTGGACACGGCGACCTTGGCACCCGGCTTCAGCTTGAATTGCCCATCGAGGACGACACGCTCGCCGGCGGCGAGACCCTTGTTGATCACGGCTGTGCCATCCTGCACCGGGCCGACCGTCACGCGCCGGCGCTCCACGGTGGAATCGGGCTTGATCACATAGACGTAGAGCTCGTTCGGGCCGCGTTGCAGGACTTCGGCGGGAACGGTGACGGCATTGCGCCGATCCTCGATTTCCAGATGCGCATGCACGAACTCGCCGGGCCATAAGGCATCGTCTTCATTGGGGAAGACCGCCTTGAGGCGAATTGTGCCGGTTGCGGCATCGATCTGATTATCGATCAAGACGAGTTTGCCGTCGGCGACTTTGCTCTTCTCGTCGCGGCTGAAGGCCGACACCTGCAGCGCGCCCTCTTTCATGGCGGACGCGATGTCTTGCAGATAATCCTGCGGCAGCGAGAACAGGACCGCGATCGGATGGACCTGGGTGATGACGACAAGGCCGTTGGGATCGTTGGCGTGGACGATATTGCCGCGATCGATCAGCCGCATGCCGGTCCGCCCGTCGAGCGGCGAGGTAATCGACGTATAGCTGAGCTGAGTCTGCGCGTTCTCGATCGCGGCCTCATCACCGCGAATTGTCGCCTCTAATTGCGCGATCAATGCCTGCTGCGTATCGACACTCTGTCGCGTGGCGTAATCCTTGGCGACCAGAGACGTGTAGCGCTCAAGATCGAGCTTGGCATTGGCCAATTGCGCTTCGTCATGCGCCTTGGTCGCCTCGGCCTGATCGAGCTGCGCCTGGAATGGACGCGGGTCGATTTGCGCCAATTGGTCGCCCTGTTTGACGTCCTGGCCCTCCGTGAACTTGATCGCTTCGAGCTCACCGTCGACACGCACGTGAACGGTTACACGATTGAATGCGGTGACGGTGCCGAGCCCGGTGAGATAGACCGGAACGTCCTCGCGGCGCGCGCTCACCGCGGTGACCGGAATTGGCGGAGTGGTCACAGGCTTCGCCGACTGAGCCTGCTCGCGGCTCTGATAAATGAAGCCGGCTGTGCCGAGTGCTAGAACACCCGTCGTCAAAAGCCAGTATCGCGTCTGAATCATCGATGATCCCCCGACTGAAAATCAGGTGAATGGCCGCGTTGACTCCCAGCCAACGGTGCAGCGAGCGATGCAGGAAGAATGGAATTACGCTGAGGGGGGAGCGCGAGCCTGAAATGACGGCGCAAATTTTACCGCCACGCCGCGCGACGCGATCTGAATCAACCAGACATGCTGGATTGGCGTCGGGACGATGATGACCGGCGGCAGTGACGGCATCGCCGTCGCAACCAGCACCATGCTGGCGCAGATCGCGCAATAATCGTCAGACGCGGGATGATGGTCCTGGTTCACCGGTGCAGATACCGCGCCGGAAACGATTTGGGTTGCGCCGGCGGGCAGCGCCGGCAGCCCGAGGTCGTCCGGATGCATGTGCCCGAATGACAGGACGAATTGCAGCGCCAGCGCTGCAAGCGCGAGCCGAGCGCCGCTTCTTTTGTGGCGATTGACCCATCCCATCGCCACGATGATTAGCGTTATAATGTTACATTAGGCAAGCACGATGAATCCGCGCCAAAAAATATCGTCAAATCAATCATGTGGTAGAAGGCGCGGACGCGCCGACCCCGGCGTGCGAAGCACAGTTTCCACTTTTTGGGACAACGCGGCAGTTGGAGTTGAAGGCTCGATCTAGCCCTTCTCGTCGCAGGCCCAGGCGCGGATGACGCAATCGTGGCCGCCATATTCGACGCAGCGGCGCACTGAGATGTTCTCAGCCTTGCCGAGATGGGAGTCGATGGCCCAGCCGAACGAGCCGCAGGGATTCTTGGCATCGACCGACATCGCGGCGCAGGCGCGATGCAAGGTGCCGACAATCCGGCATTTGCCGCTTGAGCATTTGCGCATCGCCGCGGTGCGCGCGCCGGCCTCTGTCGTATAATCGAAGCCATAACCGTAAGCGCCGCAGGCGCCGACCGCGAGCGCGCCGGCAGCGTCAGCGGCGCCGATCGCGCCTGTCAAAAAAGCAAGACTCATCGCCGCAACGGCGACGCTCCGCCCGATTTTCGGCATGTACTTCCCTTCCCCAAGGCCAGGCGAAAGCTAGCCGGGAAGGGTTTCGAGTTGGTGAATAAAGCAACGCCCGGTGCGGCTAGAGCGGAATTGTTTCAGATCGAATCAATCGTCGCTCTAGCATTTTGAGTGAGCATGATCTTTTCGGAAAACCGGTTTCCACTTTTCCGGATCATGCTCTAGGCGTCCGCGACCGCCCTAGTTTTTTCGAGCTCGGCCTTCACTGCTGCAAACGCTTCCGGCGTATCGACATCGGTGAGCGCCGCCGTACCGTCGACCGGCACTTCGGCGACAGCCTCGGCATAACGGCCGATCAGATAGCGGGCGCCGATATCGCCTTCGACCGTCATGAGGTCGGCAAAGAAGCGCCGCGACCACACCACGGGATTGCCGCGCTTGCCTTCGATCACCGGCACGGCGATGAGAGCGCCTTTGTCCGGATCGATGGCGCCGATCAGCCGGTCGATCAAGGCGGCATCGACCTGTGGCATGTCGCCGAGGCAGACGATGGTGCCGTCGATGTTCGGCTTGAGCGCGGCGATGCCGGCTTTCAGCGAGGTGCCGAGCCCGTCGGCAAAATGCGGATTGTGCACGAACTGAACCGGCAGGCCCGACAGCGCGGCTTCGACGCGTTCGCGCTGATGGCCGGTGACGACCAGCACCGGCCGCGCCCGCGAGGCGAGCGCCTGCTCGACCACCATGCGAATGAGCGGCTTGCCGTTGATTTCGGCGAGGAGCTTGTTGGGGCCGCCCATGCGGCTCGAACGGCCCGCGCCGAGCACGATGGCGGCAATCGCAAGACTGGAATCATGCCCGGAGGGTAGCGGCTCTTCGCGCGGCTGCGGCCGCGTCACGATTTCCATCAGCAAGCCGCCGACGCCGAGCCCGGTAATGTCCTCGCGCGGCACCGGCAGCCCGGCGAGAAGCCGCATCAGCACCCAATCAAAACCGTTTTCCTTCGGACTCCGCGCACAGCCCGGCGCACCGATCACCGGGCGGCCGGCGGCGGCGCCGATCATCATCAGATTGCCGGGATCGACCGGCATGCCGAAATGCTCGACCGTGCCGCCGATTTCCTCAAGCGCCGCCGGGATGACGTCGCGACGGTCGGCGATCGCCGAGGCGCCGAATACAATGGCGAGCTCGGCGCCGGCTTTGAGCACGTCGTCGAGCGCCTTGGCGAGCGCCGCGCGATCATGCGGTACGCGCCGTTCGGCGATGATCGTGGCGCCGGCAGGAGCCAGCCGTTCGGCCGTGATTTTCAGCGTCTTGTCGATCACCTTGGCGGCGAGCCCCGGCAGCAGCGTCGACACCACGCCGACCTTGCGAATGCGATAAGGCGCAACCCGCAACAGCGGCGCCTTGGCGCCGGCGACCGCTGCGTCGCGCGCCGATTTGGCGACGCCGAACGGAATGATTTTCACCGTCGCGACCATCTCGCCGGCCACCACCGGCTTATAGGCCGATAGCGTCGCGAAGGTGATCGCTTCGTCGACGCGGTTGAGCCGATCGACGGCGTCCTTGTCGATGACGAGCACGCCCGCGGATTGCGCGAACAGATTGGCGCGGCCGGTGAAAGCCCTGTCGACATGCACGCCCTGCCCGGCCACCGCGTTGGCGATATCGGCGGCGGCGACGTCCTCGGAGACGTCGTCGGCTTCGAGCCGCGCGACGACAATCTCCTTGATGCCGGCGCCCTCAAGCGCCGCAGCTTCGGCCGGACCGATCAGCGTGCCTTTCTTGAGCACCACCGTTCCCTGGCGGATCGTGTGCACGGCGGTGGCGCCGACGGCGTTCTTGGGCGCGACCGCACCGAATTTCATGACGCGGCCTTCGCGAGCGACGGAGGAATTGCGAGGGGGTCCGCCTCTTCGCGCAGCCGCTCGGTGATCTGCGCCATGATCGCGACCGCGATCTCGGCCGGCGACACCGCGCCGATATCGAGCCCGATCGGCGCGTGGATTCGCGCGACATTGGCGTCGGACGCGCCTTGCTGCTTGAGCCGTTCGACACGCCGGGCATGGGTTTTGCGCGAACCGAGTGCGCCGATATAGAAGCAATCGCGCGCCAGCGCGTGCAGCAGCGCCGGATCGTCGATCTTCGGATCATGTGTGAGCGCGACAAAAGCCGTGTAGCGATCGACATTGAGCGGCGGCAGCGCCACGTCCGGCCACTCGGCGACAACTTTCACGTCGGGAAAACGCTCCGGCGAAGCAAACGCCGTGCGCGGGTCGACGATGGTCACGTCGTAATTGAGGAGCTTGCCGATCGGCGCCAGCGCCTGGCTGATATGCACGGCGCCGGTGATCACAAGCTGCGGCTCAGGCACATGGACGGTGAGAAAGACGCGGCCCTCGGCCGTCTCTTCCATGCCGCTTTTGCCGGTGCGCAGATGCTCGGCGACGACCGCGCGCAGCGCATCCTTGGGCGCGTCGGCCGCCTTGACGAGGCGCTGCTGGCCGCTCTCGACATTGGTGACGACGACGGCGGCGCGGCGCGCGGCGCGCTCGGTGTTCAACGCAGTGAGGATGTCGAGCTTCATGGCGGTGAACTTACTCCACCTTCTCGACGAAAACCCTAATCCTGCCGCCGCACGACAGGCCGACCTTCCAGGCGGTCTCGTCGGCGACGCCGAATTCCAGCATTTTTGGCTGGCCGCTTTCGATCAAATCAAGTGCCTCGGTGACCACGGCGCCTTCGACGCAGCCGCCCGACACCGAGCCGAGAAAATTGCCTTCATCGTCGATGACGAGGTTCGAGCCGACCGGGCGCGGCGCCGAGCCCCAGGTCTCGACTACGGTCGCGAGCGCCACATCGCGGCCCTTTTTGCGCCAGTCCTCGGCGGCTTTGAGGATGTCGTTGTCGTTCGAGAGCATGATCTGCCTCCGTTTCCACCGCTATATCCCATCGGACATAGCGTTATATACCACCGAATATAATGCCAATATAAGCCGTCAGGCCACCTTTTGCATCCACGCTTTGGGGTCTGCCGCCCGGCCACCCGCCTGCAGGTCGGCGACCAGGGCGGCGATGGATTCCAGGTTATGGATCGGGCGGAATTCATCGACATAGGGCAGCATCGTTTTGATGCCCCGCGCGCGCGCCTCGAAGCCCTCGAAGCGCAACAGCGGGTTGAGCCAGACCAAGCTCCGGCAGGAGCGGTGCAGCCGGTCAATTTCAAACGCAAGTGTGTCGTCGGCGTCGCGTTCGAGCCCGTCGGTGATCAGAAGCACAATGGCGCCCTGGGTGAGCACGCGCCGTGCCCATAGCTTGTTGAAGGCGTGCAACGACGAGGCAATGCGCGTACCGCCCGACCAGTCGGCGACGCAGGCCGAACAGGCGGCAAGCGCGTCGTCGGGATCGCGCTCGCGCAAGGCGCGCGTCACATTGGTGAGCCGCGTACCGAACAAAAACGTACTCACGCGCCGCCGCTTTTCCGTCAGCGCGTGCAGGAAATGCAGGAAGATACGGCTGTATTGGCTCATCGAGCCGGATATATCGAGCAGCGCCACGATCGGCGGCGGCTTCAATTTCGGGCCGATGAAGCGCAGATCGATGAAATCGCCGCCGCCTTTCATACTGGCGCGCAAAGTGCGGCGGATATCGATCAGATGGCCGCGCGCATGCGGCTTGAGCCGCCGCGTGCGCACTTGCGCGAACGGCATCACGAGCTTCTTCATCGCTTCTTTTGCCGCAGCGATTTCGGCTGAGGTCATCTGGGCGAAATCCTTGCGTTGCAGGATTTCGCGATCCGACACCGTCATGCGCGCATCGAGCTCGATCTCTTGTTCTTTCTTGAGCTTGTCGTCGAGGCCGGAGAACAGCGCCTCGTGCACGCGCGTGGCGCCGGCCTGCGGCGCATGCGGCTCGGTCGGCGGCGCCTGCGGCAGCATCATCGCCATCAGCTGATCGATATAGCCGCGGCGGCGGAAGAAGATGCGGAAGGCCTGGTCGAACAAAACCGAATGCTCGTGCCGTTTCACGAAGACCGCATGCAGCGTCCAGTAAAATCGTCGCCGCGTGCCGACGCCGGCCGCCTTCACCGCTTCGAGCGCATCGAGCACCGCGCCCGGCCCGACAGGAATGCCGGCAGCGCGCAACGCGCGCGCGAAATAGACGATGTTCTCGGCGAGGCGGCCGTTGCTCTCTGCCATTCGGTATCCTTACCGCTCGTCCCCGCGAAGGCGGGGACCCAGACTGGATTCCCGCTTGCCCGGGAATGAGCGGAGCTAAATCACTCCGCCGCGCGCAACTCCGACTTCACGTCGTCGAGCAGCTCCTTGACCTTGGAACCTTCGAGCTTGGCGATGTCGTCCTGGTATTTCAGGAGCACGCCGAGCGTGTCGGACACGGTCGCCGGATCGAGCGCGACGACGTCGAGCTCGGACAAAGCCCCGGCCCAATCCAGCGTCTCGGCGACGCCGGGCGACTTGAACAGATCCTGCTTGCGTAGCGCCTGCACGAAAGCCACCACCTGCTCGGAGAGTTTTTTGCTCACCCCCGGAACCTTGGCGCGCACGATGGCGAGCTCGCGCTCCGCTGTCGGATAGCCGACCCAGTGATAGAGACAGCGGCGCTTGAGCGCGTCATGCACTTCGCGGGTGCGGTTCGAGGTCATGACCACGATCGGCGGCTGCGCCGCTTTCACCGTGCCCATTTCCGGGATCGTGATCTGAAAGTCGGCGAGCACTTCGAGCAAGAAAGCTTCGAAGGCTTCATCGGTGCGGTCGATTTCATCGATCAGCAGCACCGGCGCGCCGGCGGTGTCAGGCTCGAGCGCCTGCAACAGCGGCCGCTTGATCAGAAACCGCTCCGAGAACACGTCGTGTTCGAGGCGCGTGCGATCGTGATCACCTTCGGCCTCGGCGACGCGGATGGCGATCATCTGCGCGGCGTAATTCCATTCATAGACCGCGGCCGCGACATCGAGGCCCTCGTAACATTGCAGCCGGATGAGGCGGCGCCCGAGCGTCGAGGCCAGCACCTTGGCGATCTCGGTCTTGCCGACACCCGCCTCGCCTTCGAGGAAAATCGGCCGGCCCATTTTCAGCGCCAGAAACAGCACCGTGCCGAGCGAACGGTCGGCCAGATATTCGCCCTCGGCGAGGAGATCGACAGTGGCGTCAATGGAAGCGGGCAGCGGGCGGGGCGACGTTGTCATCGAAGACGTTGGGATGGCGGCCTTGGTCATGCCAGCAATGTAGTCATCGCCGCAGGATTTGTCCCGTCGTCCGGGCCAATCCTGCGGATATAGCAAACAAGCATTTCTGCCGCTTTTGGCCTATTTCCCGATTGCTTCCGCCACCGCCCGGCGAGCGAGTACGCCGACCAGATGGGCGCGGTATTCGGCGCTGCCATGGATGTCCGAGTTCATGCCGTCGGCCGGAATGGTCATGCCTTCGAGCGATTTCGGCGAGAAGCGTTTCTTCAGCGCCTCCTCGAACGCGGTCACGCGGAACACGCCGTTGGAGCCGGCGCCGGTGACGGCGACGCGGATCTCGCTGCCGCGCTTGGCGACGAACACGCCGACCAGCGCGAAGCGCGACGCCTGATTGCGGAATTTCTGATAGGCCGCCTTCTTCGGGATCGGGAAGCTCACCTTGGTGATGATCTCGGTCGGCTCGAGCACGGTCGAGAACATGCCGGTGAAGAAATCGTCGGCCTTGATGCGGCGCTTGTTGGTGATGATGGTGGCGCCCAGACCGAGGCACGCGGCCGGATAATCGGCGTTCGGATCGTTATT
>Ga0210396_10004468_pt1 | contig 13695 bp, 9 predicted proteins | sample IncBWH17OmetaG_FD_155466 | JGI IMG/M metagenome (GOLD analysis project Ga0210396, IMG submission 155466) | Forest soil microbial communities from Barre Woods Harvard Forest LTER site, Petersham, Massachusetts, United States - Inc-BW-H-17-O ...
CGTCCGCTCGCCCGACGGTATTTCCATCGAGCTGCTGCAGAAGGGTGGCTCCCTGGCGCCCGCCGAGCCGTGGACGAAGATGGAGAACATCGGCGCCTGGTAGCCCGTTCGCCGCGGCCGCTCAGGGCGAGGTCCTGTACGAGGATCTCAGCCAGTCGACCGCGGCGTCCACATAGGCCCTGTCCCTCGCCAGCGGCGAGACGTGGCTGGCGCCCTGAGCGTAGAGGATCCAGTGGATGTTCGCGCGCAGGGCGGGGGCCTTCTCCGCCTCGGCCCAATCGTGGGGCTCGCGCCAGTCCGGCGGGTCCTCCGAGCCGGTGATCGCCACAGTGGGGATCTGGCGCGTGTCGTCCGGCAGGGCCGCGACGGCCTTCAGGCCGGCGACGATCAGGACGTCCTCGTCGCGCGCGGTCTGGAGGCAGGGCACGCAGGTGAGAGACGCGCGCTTGCGCGCCTCCGCCTCTTGCGAAAGTCCCGGCTCGGAGAGGGTGTCCGCCACGAGTCCCGCGAGATGCGCCTCGCCCAGGCCGGCGGCGAGACGCGAGAGGCGCCGCTCCTGAGTCAGCTCGCCCATCAGCAGGGGATAGCGAAGGTCATCGACGCCCACGCCATTGACGTAGACGAGGCCCGCGACGCGCTGCGGCTGAAGATGAGCGAAGGCCTGGATGTAGAGCGCGCCGTTGGAGTGGCCGACCAGGATGACCGGCCCCCTCTCGCCGATCTGTTCGATGAGGCGGGCCAACTCCTGCGCGCGAGAGATGACATCCAGGCCGCCGGCGGACGGCGCCGAGCGTCCCAGACCCGCGCGATCGTAGGCGCAGACCCGGCCTCCCCGGGAAAGGTCGTCGAGGACGCGGTCCCAGTCGGCGGACGTGCCGAACGCGCCGGCTTCCAGGATCACGGTCGGCGCCGGACCAGGCGTCCCGCGGCAATCGACGAACAGGGGCGGGTAGGGCTGGGCGATCGCCTCGTAGGCTGGCCTCGGGCCGCCGGCGCAGCCAGCGAGCGCCAGGAGGCCGAGGCCAAAGGCCACGTTTGCGGCGTTCCGCGCCCTCCCGGCCAGCGTCATGGACATTCACAAGCCCTTGTTGTCAGGTCGATTCCAACGTGACCAGGGGGACTGCATGAAGACGGCGACGGGCTTTTTCGCGGCTGTGAGCGCCGTTGGCCTACTGTTGGGCCTGCCTGCCGTGGCGCAAACCGGCAAGACCATTCTCACCCACGAGGCCCTTTGGTCCATGAAGCGGGTCGGAGAGCCCGCCGTGAGCCCCGATGGCAAGTGGGTCGTCGTCTCCGTCATCGAGCCCTCCTACGAGACAGACAAGCAGGTCAGCGATCTCTGGCTCGTCCCGACGGACGGCGGCGCCCAGCCGCGGCGGATCACCCACACCAAGGCCGCAGAGAGCGGCGTCGCCTGGTCGCCCGACAGCCGCCAGATCGCCTTCGCCACCCGGCGCGAGGGCGACGAGGTCGACGAGATCTATGTGCTCGACATTGCCGGAGGCGGGGAGGCGCGCCGCGTGACCGACGTCTCCACCGGCGCCGCGACTCCGAAGTGGCGGCCCGACGGAAAGGCCATCCTGTTCGAATCCCAGGTCTGGCCAGGCGCGCTGGACGATGCGGCCAACCGAAAGGCGGCCGCCGAGCACGAGGCTCGCAAGTACAATGTGCGGATCTACGAGCACTATCCCGTCCGCTACTGGAATCGGTGGCTCGACGATCGCCGTCCCACGGTGATGGTCCAGCCGCTCGAGCCGGGCGCCCCGGCGCGCGACCTGCTCGCCACGACGCGGCTCGCGCAGACGCCCGGCTTCTCCGGTTCCGAAGGCGACGAGCGGCCGACGCTGTCGCCGGTCTGGAGCCCTGACGGCTCCGAGATCCTGTTCGTCGCCACGACCGAGCGCTGGAACGCCGGCTTCGCCCACGTCGGCTACCACATCTACGCCGCGCCGGCGGCGGGTGGGGAGCCACGCGTGGTCACTGCGGCAACGGGGCGGTACGAGGCGCCGACCTTCAGTGCGGACGGGCGCTGGCTCTATTTCAGGTACGAGCCCCAGGACGCGCAGATCTATCACCTCCCGCACCTCTCGCGGATGGCGTGGCCGGGCGGAACGGTGAGCGAACTGACGCCGGGATTCGACCGTGAGGTCGAGGACTTCGCCATCCAGCCCGACGGAAAGACGGTGTGGATGCTGGTTCCGGAAGCCGGCCGCGAGGGGCTGTACAAGGTCGACGCCGCCGGGGGCCATCCCACGCCCGTCATCCAGCCGGCGAGCGGCGGTTACGAGAGCCTGCGCATCGCCGAGCACGCGGCCCATCCAGTGATGATCGCGAGGTGGGGGAGTTCGGTGAGCCCGCTGGAGGTCGTTCGGATCGATCCGGCCGCCCGCCGCCACGTGAACCTCACCAGCTTCGACGTCACCGAGGCCGCCGCGATCGACTGGAGCCCGCCGCAGCACTTCTGGTTCACGAGCCGCGGGGGACGGAAGATCCACAACATGATCGTCCTGCCGCCGCGCTTCGACCCGGCAAAGAAGTACCCGCTGCTGGTGATGATCCACGGCGGCGCGGCGAGCACCAATCCCGATCAGATCGGCCTGCGCTGGAACTACCATCTGCTGGCCGCGCCTGGTTACGTGGTGCTGATGACCGACTACACCGGCTCGACCGGGGAGGGGGAAGCCTTCGCCCAGGCGATCAAGGGCGACCCGCTCAAGACGCCCGGCGAGGAGATCATGCAGGCCGTCGACGAGGCGCTGTCCCGCTATCCGTTCATCGATGGGAGCCGCATGTGCGCCGCTGGCGCGAGCTATGGCGGCCACCTCACGTACTGGCTCGAGGCGACAACGACGCGCTTCAAGTGCCTGATCAGCCATGCCGGCGAGGTCGACCTCGTCAGCCAATGGGGAACCAGCGACGGCGACTACGAACGTGAAGTCACCAACGGCGGTCCGCCCTGGGAGGGCAACCCGATCTGGCGCGACCAGAGCCCGATCACTTACGCCGCCCACTGGAAGACGCCGATCCTGCTCAGCGTGGGCGAGCGAGACTTCCGCGTTCCGATCAACAACACTCTAGAGGCCTGGGCCGTCCTGCAGAGGGAGCAGGTCCCAAGCCGCCTGCTGGTGTGGCCCGACGCCTGGCACTGGATCACCAAGCCGGAGGACAGCCGCCACTTCTATGACGAGGTCCACGCCTGGCTGGCTGCCTATCTGAAGCCGGACTCGCCGGCCCCGCACGTCCCGGCGGCGGTGCAGTAGGTTAGAGCCTGATCCGTTTGCACGGAACAGATGCAAGCGGTGAATCAGGGTCTTCACTTTTGAATCTAGAGCAAATCATCCCCGTTCAGACGGTTCCGTCTGAACGGGGTTTGCTCTAGGGGGCGTCCAGGAAGGGCGTGATCCCGATCCCTCCTGCGGTGAGGCGTTCGCGCACGACCCTGGCCATCGCCACGGCGTGCGGGCTATCGCCATGGATGCAGATCGAATGACCTTCCAGCTGGATCTCTCCGCCCTCGCGGGTGGGCATGCGTCCCGTCTCCAGCCAGCTCAGCAGGCGGTCGGCGGCGGACTCTGAATCATTGATCATCGCGCCAGGCTGACTGCGTGGGACCAGTCGGCCGGCTGGCGTGTAGCCGCGATCGGCGAAGATCTCGCTGAAGACCGGCACGCCCGCCTGCCGCGCCGAGATCTCCAGCTGGGTGCCGGAGATCGCGAGGATCGCGAGATGGGAGTCTACTGCACGCACCGCCCGCACGATCGCCTCGGCCGTCTCGACCTCGTCGGCGGCGACATTGGCGAGGGCGCCGTGAGGTTTCACATAGCGGACCGGATGGCCGACCAGGGCGGCGATCGCCATCAGTGCGCCAGTCTGCGCGGCGGTGAATCTCTCGATCTCGCCCGGCGTGCTGGGAAGGCGGCGGCGGCCAAAGCCCGGGAGATCGGGATAGCTGGGGTGGGCCCCCACGACGATCCCCCGCTCGCGCGCCAGGGTGAGCGTGCGATGCATGGTCTCGGGATCACTCGCGTGGCCGCCACAGGCGATGTTGGCGCTGGTCACGATGTCGAGCATCGCCGCGTCGTCGCCCATCGACCAGGGACCAAAGCCCTCGCCGAGGTCGGAGTTCAGGTCGATGGTTCGGGGCTCGGTCATCGTGCGGCCTGGAGGCGCTCGCGTGCGGCGCGAAGCGCGTTATCGATATCCAGCAGGCGTCGATCAAGCTCCTGCGTCGCGTCGATCGCCTCTTCCCAGCTCACCAGCTCGAAGCCGACCGCCTCACCGCTGCGCGTCTGGGCCAGCGCCCAGAGGTCCGCGCTGATGACCGTGCCGATCTTGGGATAGCCACCCGCGGTGTTGGCGTCGGCCATCTGCACGATCGGCTGGCCTGAGGGTGGGACCTGGACCACGCCGGGGACCAGCCCGTGCGAGAGCAGCTCCTGAGGCGCGTGCATGCTCAGGGAAGGGCCGGACAGGCGATAGCCGGTGCGGTTCACCTCCCGGCTGACCGTCCAGAGGGCGCCCTCGAAAAGACGCTGCGCCTCGTCCGAGAACGCGTCCCACTCGGCCGCGGCGATGGCCCTAAGGCGCGTCTCGCCCTGCGCGCCAACCCGCCGCGCCGGGAGTGCGCCGAAAGAGACGCCATAGCCTTCGACTGGAACGCCCGACTCTTGCGCTACGGGGCGAGGGCCAAGAGTCTGACCGGGGGAGAGACCCTGGCCGCCGGCGCCGCCAAAGCCGCCCTTGAGATCGGTGGCGCGCGATCCGAGCCGCTCGGGAACGTCCAGTCCGCCGGCGAACGCCACATAGCCGAAGGCGCCGCGCGGACCCTGGTCCAGGGTGAGCGTCTGTCCGGCGCTCGCGTGCAGCGCCCAGTTGGCAGGGAGAACGCGGCCATCCAGACTGGCCGCCCCCGCGCCGGTCACTGCGACGGCGCAGTCGGACTCGAATCGCAGCTCGAAGGGAAAGATCGCGACCTCGATCGCCGCTTCGCCGGCCGCCTGACCGAGGAGGGCGTTGGCTGTCCGAAGCGCCACCGGGTCCATCGCCCCCGCGCGCGAAACGCCCCAGCGCCGGCCCTCGGCGCGGCCAAGGTCCTGGATAGTGTTGAGAGGGCCCGAGCGCAGGATCCGGATCACAGCCGGATGTCCTCGACGATAAAGCGCAGACGATCGCCAGGGGCGAGGAGGGCGGGCGGATCACGTTCCGGGTCGAACAGCACGAGCGAAGTGTGGCCCAGGCAGTGCCAACCGGTCGGCGCCTCGCACGGCATGACGCCGGTCTGGGCGCCGCCGATCATCACCACGCCCGCGGCGACACGGGGTCGAGGCGAGGCGTGACGCGGCCAGGAAAGGCGCGGGTCGAGCCCGGCCAGGTACGGAAAGCCTGGCATGGCCCCGATGGCCGCCACGACGTATTCCCGGTCGGCGTGGAGCCGGACCGTCTCCTCGATGGAGAGATGGATCCGAACGGCCAGTTCGGCCAACTCGTCTCCAGCCGGTCCGCCATAGACTGTGGGCGCCTCGAAGGTCCGCCCGACCCCGGCTGCGGGCTCGACCTCGGCCCAGATCCCGCGCAGGGCTGAGGCGATCGCGTCAGGGTTCCATCGGCTGGAGTCGAAGGAGACCGAGAAGTTGTTCATCCCCGGGATGGCTTCGCGGACACCGTCCAGCTCGGCGGCGGCCTCGCACGCCGCCCAGACGCGTCTTTGCAGGAGGTCGTCGAACCGTGTTCCACCGACGTCGAACAGCACGGCCTCGCAGCCCAGTAGGCTGATCCTCGCTTCCTGCGGGTCCGGACGCGGCGCCATTGCGGTCACGCAGCTTCCTGGCGCGCTGTGCGGTTCCACAGATCGAGCGCCGACGCCTTCGCGCGCTCCAAATAGATGAAGATCACGGGGGTGATGTAGAGCGTCAGCACCTGGGAGAAGATCAGGCCGCCGGCCACGCAGATCCCGAGCGGCCGGCGCGAGTCCGCGCCCATGCCGACGCCGAACGCAATCGGCAGAGTGCCCATCAGGGCCGCCAGGGTCGTCATCATGATCGGGCGAAAACGCACGATCGCCGCGTCGTAGATGGCGCCCTCGGGCGTCGTCGACGGATCGGCGCGCATCCGCGCGAGCGCGAAATCGATCATCATGATGGCGTTCTTCTTCACGATTCCGATCAGCATGATCATGCCGACGAAAGCGTAAATCGTGAGCGGTATCTTGGTCAGGTAGAGCGCGACAAGGGCGCCCAGCGCCGCCGCCGGCAGTCCTGACAGAATTGTCAGGGGGTGGATGAAGCTTTCGTAGAGGATGCCCAGCACCACGTAGACGACGAAGGTCGCGACCAGCAGAAGCACGCCCATGTCCGAACTGGACTGCTGGAAGGCTGACGCCGTGCCCGCAAAACCGCCGCTAACCGTGTCCGGCAGGCCGACCCGATCTGTCGCCGCCTTGACCGCCGTGACGGCGTCGCTGAGCGCCTTTCCAGGCGCGAGGTCGAACGACAGGGTGATCGAGGGAAGCTGACCGGAGTGGTTGATGGTCGGCGGCATCGTGCTGCGTGAGGAGTCGGTCACCGCGGACAAGGGGACCATCGAGCCGCTGTTGCTCGTCAGGTAGAGGCGCGACAGGCCCGAGGCGTCCGCCTGGTATTCGGGCAGAAGCTCGAGGACGACCTGGTACTGATCGGTCGCAGCGTAGATCTGCGACACCTGCTCGCCGCCGAAGGCCGCGCCGAGCGCGGTCTCGATCTGGTCCGGCGTGACGCCGAGTGCGGCGGCGCGCTCGCGGTTGATGTCGACATGGACGGCGGGCGTGACCTCGTCCTGGTCGCTGTTGACGCCGACGAAAGTCGGATCCTCCTTCAGCGCCGCGATGAGCTGCTTCGACGCCCGCTGCAGTTCGGCGAAGTCGAGGCCCTGCAGGGTGTACTGATAGGTCGAGCGCGAGCCGCGCGCTCCGACCCGGATAGTCGGCGGGTTGCTGATGGTGACGTTCGTCCCCGCAATGTCCCTCAGCTTGTGGCGGAGCTCGTCGGCGACCTCGTCGGCCGTGAGGCGCCGCGCGCCGACGGGCTTGAGGGAGATGGTCATGTCTCCGCCCTCGTCGGCCTGAACATCCTCGACGTTCGGGTCTCGCTCGATGATCTTCACGACCTGGCGCACGTACCAGGTCGTCTGGTCGTAGGAGGACCGGGTCGAGGTTTGGACTGCGCCGGTGAGGAGGCTGTAGTCGTCGCTGGGCAGGAAGCTCTGCGGCATGACTGCGAAGAGGGCGTAGCTCAGCGCCAGGCTCGCGATGAACGACCCGAAGATCAAACGGTGATGCTTCAAGGACCAGTCGAGGCTGCGCCGGTAGGCTGCCTGAACCGCATCGAAGCCGGCGTCGATCTTCTGCAGCCATGGCGCTTCACGCTCGCGGTCCTGGTGGCGCAGGACCCGGGCGCAGAGCATCGGCGTCAGGGTCACCGACACGAACCCCGACACGAAGATGGCGGCGACGATGGTGACCGCGAACTCGTGCAACAGCCGGCCGACGACGCCGCCCATGAACAGGACGGGGATGAAGACCGCCGCCAGGGAGACGGTGATCGACAGGATAGTGAAGCCGATTTCGCGCGAGCCCTTCAGCGCGGCCTCGAGCGGAGTCTCACCGTTTTCGATGTGGCGCACGATGTTCTCGAGCATCACGATGGCGTCGTCGACGACAAAGCCCACTGACAGGGTCAGGGCCATCAGCGAGAGGTTGTCGAGGCTGAAGCGGAAGAGCGCCATTCCCGCAAAGGCGCCCAGGGTGGAGATCGGCAGGGCCAAGGATGGGATGAGAGTGGCGCCGAGCCGCCGCAGGAAGACAAAAATGATGGCGACGACCAGGCCCGCGGCGATGAGCAGGGTCTTCTGGACGTCATCGATCGAGGCCCGGATCGACTGGCTCCGATCGTAGAACACCTTCGCCTTGATGCCTGCCGGAAGCTGGCTCAGGAACTGCGGCAGCACCTGCCGGATGTCCCTGACGATCGCCGTGGTATTGGAATCGGGCTGGCGCTGGACGGCGATGCTCACGGCGCGCTGGTCGTTGAGCCAGTCGATCTGGCGGACGTTCTCGAAGCTGTCGACGACCTTGGCGACATCGCCGAAGGTGACGGGCGCGCCATTGCGGTAGGCGATGATCTGCCGACGGAACGCGGCGGCGTTCGTCAGCTGGCCGTCCGAGTCGATCATGGACGTCTGCGAGGGCCCGTTCAGCGATCCTGAAGGCTGGCTTGAGTTCGTGGACCCGGCTGCGTTGATCAGGTCCTGAAGGCTCATCTGCCGTGCGGCCAGCGCCGCGGGATCGGCCTGGATACGCACGGCGTAGCGTGCCGAACCCCAGATGTTCACCTGCGCCACCCCATTCACCGTGGAGAGGCGCGTGGCCAGGAAGTTCCGCGCGTACTGATCGACTTTGCTGATCGGGACCGTGTCCGAATAGAGCGAGATGAGGAAGATCGGCGGGGCGGTTGGATTCACCTTCCTGTAGGTCGGCGGATTGGGCATGGCCCGCGGCAGCCGGCGCAGCACCGACGAGATCGCCGACTGTACATCCTGGGCGGCCCCGTCGATGTTCCGATCCAGGCGAAATTGCAGGACAATGTTTGTGACGCCCTGAGAACTGGTCGAGGTCATCGAGTCCAGGCCGGGGATCGAGGCGAACGCGTTTTCCAGTGGCGTCGCCACCGATGCGGCCACCGTCTGCGGATTGGCGCCGGGCAGGATGCCCTGCACGCTGATCGTGGGAAAATCCACGTTCGGCAGTTCGCTGACCGGTAGGGTCACATAGGCGAAGAGACCGGCGACCACGATCGCGATCATCACGAGCCAGGTCATGACCGGGCGGGTGATGAAGGGCGCGGACAGATTCATCGCGCCGGATGCACCTTGTCCGAAGCCAGCTTCGGCGGCGGCTCCGACACGCCGAGCACGTGCAACGGCGCGCCTGCGTCCACACGCAGCTGGCCCTCGGTGACGACCGTCTCACCTGGGCGCAGCTCGCCCGTCACGGCCGCGTTCGCGCCATCATCGAACAGAACGGTCACCTGTTTCACGAACGCTTTGTCGCGTTCGACCGCGTAGACATAGGGACCGGATGGACTGTCGTTCACCGCATCGCGTGGGACCACGAGCGTCTGCGGAAGGTCGCCCAACTCCACCACGACCCGAACGAGCTGGCCGGGAACCAGTGCGAGGTCCTCGTTCCTGAACGTCGCGCGCAGTTCGATGGTCCCGCTCTGGGCGTTCACGGCGTTGGAGACGAAGTCGACGGGCGCCGTATAGATCTTGCCATTCGGACCGGGCGTCTCCAGCCTCACCACCAGCTTGCCGGACCGCTGTCGCGCCTGAATCCGGGGCAGGTCGTCCTGGGGGAGGGGGAAGGACACCTTGATCGGTTGAACCTGCGCGACAGTCACCAGCGCCGTCGGAGTGTTTGAAGAATAGACGATGTTGCCGGGATTGATGAGAACGGGGCCAGTCTTGCCGTCGATGGGCGATCGGATCGTCGTGTATTTCAGATTCAGGACCGCTGCGTCGATCGCAGCCTTGTCTGCCGCCACAGTCGCGACGAGGACCTTGGTGTTGGCGATGGCGGTGTCGCGTAACTGCTGAGACGTCGAATCCTGCTTGTACAGAGTCTCGTAACGCTGCTGGTCGCGCTGGGCGTTCTGGAGCGAGGCCTCGTCCTTCCCATCTGTCCCGCGCGCCTGCGCCACGGCGGCGCGGTAGGGGTCTGGATCGATCTGGAAGAGCGCGTCGCCCTTCTTCACGAACTGCCCTTCCTTGAAGTGCTGTTGTGTGATCGCGCCTGTGACGAGCGGGAACACCTGGACATAGGCCTCGGCGATCACTGCGCCGGTGCTCCGCTCGATCACCGTCATGTCTCGCCGGGTCACGACGCCGACGCGAACCGGCGCGGCGGAGGCCTTTGCCTTCCCGGCGTGCCTGGGCTGGGTGAACTGGACAAAGACGGCGAGCACCACGATCAGCGCCGCGCCTCCAAGGAGGCCGGCGCGCAACGCCGAGCGCGCGCTCCGCGGCCGCGGGCCTTCCCCCACCCCTTCAGTCATCTGGGATTTCGCAGCAAAGAGCGCTCACCTCCGGCCGGCCCTGACCGCTCTCGGCCGACTCAGGCGCTGCTGTGGAGGCTATAGAAAACCCACGTGCGGGCACATTTCGGCGGCATTGAAATTCGCCAATCTTCGCCAGACCGACGCGCGGCTCGTTCGACGGCTGGATACTCCGCGGTCTCCAGGCTGGCGCGGGCGACGCTTCAGCAAAATTCGTTCCGCCGAGCTTCAATGCACCCAAGCCGTCGGCGCCTCAGGCGACGCCGGACGTGAGAACCACGATCTTCCCGCCCGCCTTGTTCTCCTCCATGCAGCGGTGCGCCTCGGCGATCTGATCGAGGCGGAAGACCTGGCCGACGTGGACTTTCAAGGCGCCCGTCTCGACTTGCTGGACCAGCTCCTGCAACGGCGTGCGCATGAAGTCCGCCGGGCCGCCACTATAGGTTGTCAAGCCCACGGCCGTCGGGATCACGTCCATCGGGCTGAACCGGTCGAACCACCATTTGTCGCCGACCATGCCAGTCATGCAGACGAGGCCGGGCTCGCGGGCGCACTGCAGGGAGTCGACCAGAGTGGTGGTCCCGATCAGTTCGAGCACCTTGTCGGCGCCGCCGTCCGAGAGCGCCTTCACCTTGGCCGCGATCGCGCCGTCGTCGATCACCACGTCGTCGGCGCCGGCGGACCGTAGCAGGCCCTCCCGTTCTGGATTTCGGCTCGTCGAGATGACCTTCGCGCCGTGGGCCTTGGCTATGGTGGCGGCGGCCAGGCCCACTGAAGTCGTTCCACCGCGGATCAGCAAGGTCTCACCCGCCGCTACCCTGAGCGCCCGGAACAACGAACCCCAGGCGGTCTGCAACATTTCCGGCAGGGCGCCCAGCGTCTCCCACGGCAGGCTCGTCCCGATCGCCTGGACCTGGCCGGCGGGCGCGCAGACGTACTCGGCGTAGCCGCCGTCGAACTGCCGGCCCATGCCGCCCATCGCCGTGGCCACCACTGCGCCCGTCTCGAAGTGACCGCCTGGCGCGTTCGCCACCTCGCCGGCCGCTTCTATGCCGAGCACCCGCGGGAACTGGACGTCGGGCGAGAGCCCACGCCGCGTGAAGAGTTCCGAGCGGTTGACGCCGAAGGCCCGCACACGGATCAGCACCTGATCCGCTGTCGGTTCGGGAATTGGCCAGTTCTCAATCCTCAGGACCTCGGGCCCGCCGGCCTCGCGGATGATGGCCGCTTTCATGGTGTCCATGATCAGGCTCCTTGCCAGGAAGGCAGGGGCGTCAGGGCGCTGAGGGCGGGCTCGTGGGGGAGAAACTGTAGCGGACGATCCGCCACTGGCCGTCCGTTTCCTTCCGGAAGATAAAGAGCTCCTGATTCCCCTCGGCGCTGACCCTGCCGGTGGCGTGCAGGGTATTGGTTCCCGCCGAGTTGGTGCGGACGAAAGCCCAGGTTGGCGCGACCTGTACGATCTCCGCGATCGTAAATTTCACGTTCAGGGTGATCGTCTCGAAGACCTTGACGTAAGCCTCACGCACCGCCGCTTTTCCCACGGCGGAGGAACTGTAGGGCGGCATGAAGACGCCGTCCTCTGCATAGAGAGCCAGTGACTGATCCACGCTCGAGGCGTTCAGGGCGTCATTGTATTTCGCGAGGATCGCTCTGAGGGCTGCTTCGTCTTGCTGCGAGGGCGTGAATGCATCTGCCGGCATTTGAGCCTCCTGCTTCTGGCTGACGCAGATATGCGACGAAAGTCAAAGTCACTAAAACTCGAGCCTCAAACAAGACGACGACGCGCCGAGAATGAACGGCAGCCGTCTAGTGGAGCGGGTGGCTGAACGCCTCCTGCGTCGCCCGATCGGGAGATGGGACTGGGCAAAGCGCGGAGGAGACGGCCTGCTGGACGTTCTCCAGCCAGACGAACTCCAGCTTGTTGCGCGCATCCGCGGGGATCTCCTCGAAGTCCCGCCGATTCCTGGCTGGCAGCATGACGCGCTTGAGGCCGGCTGCGGCCGCCGCGACGACCTTCTCCTTGATCCCGCCAACCGGCAGAACCAACCCGCGCAGACTTATCTCACCGGTCATGGCCGTGTCGCTGCGGACCATTCTGCCGGTGAAGAGCGAGGCGAGCGCGATGAACATCGCCACGCCAGCGCTGGGTCCGTCCTTGGGGGTCGCCCCTGCCGGCACGTGGACATGCACGTCCACGCGTTCGAACGCCGCGTCATCGAGGCCGAGCAGAGACTCCCGAGTCTTCACCAGGCTCAGCGCCGCTTGGGCGCTTTCCTTCATCACGTCGCCAAGCTGGCCGGTCAGGATCAGCCTGCCCCCGCCCGGCGTCTTGGCCGCTTCGATGAAGAGGATGTCGCCGCCGACCGGCGTCCAGGCGAGCCCGGTGGCGACGCCTGGAATGGAGGTGCGCATGGCGACCTCGTTCTCGAACCGCAGCGGCCCCAGCACCGCCTCCAGGTCGGTTTCGGTGACGTGTACGTGCTCGGCGGCGCCCTCGGCGATCCGCATGGCGACGCTGCGCATGACACGACCGATTTCGCGCTCCAGCCAGCGCACGCCGGACTCACGCGTGTAGCCGGAGATGATGCGAGCGATCGCCGCGTCCTCGATCTCGGCCTGATCTGGCTTCAGCCCGTTCGCCTCGATCTGGCGCGGGACCAGGTAGCGCCTGGCGATCTCGAGCCTTTCGCCCGAAGTGTAGCCGGGGAGCGAGATGATCTCCATGCGGTCGAGCAGCGGCGACGGCACGGTGTCCAGCATGTTCGCCGTGGCGATGAACACCACGCGCGAGAGGTCGAAGGGCACGCCCAGATAGTTGTCGCGGAAGGTCGAGTTCTGCTCGGGATCGAGCACCTCCAGCATGGCTGCGGAGGGATCGCCCTGGATGCCCGCGCCCATCTTGTCGATCTCGTCCAGCATCATCACGCAGTCGCGCGCGCCGGCCTTTCGGATGGCCTGGATGATGTCGCCGGGGAGCGAGCCGATATAGGTGCGGCGGTGTCCGCGGATCTCCGCCTCGTCGTGGAGGCCGCCGAGGCTTATGCGCACGAACTTGCGCCCCATCGCCTTGGCGATCGACTGGCCGAGCGAAGTCTTGCCGACGCCGGGTGGCCCGACGAAACACAGGATCGGCGCCTTGCCCTCCGGCGCGAGCTTCCTCACCGCCAGGTATTCGAGGATGCGAGTCTTTATCTTCTCCAGGCCGTAGTGGTCGGCGTCGAGGATCCTGCGCGCCTCGGCGATGTCGATCGCCTTGGGGGCGGTGACGACCCAGGGCAAGTCGATCAGCCAGTCGAGGTAGGTACGGATCATGCCGTACTCGGCCGCGCCCTCGGGCATGCGCTGCAGCCGGTGGAGCTCCTTGCGGGCCTGGGTCTGGACCTCCTCGGGCATGCCGGCCTTGTCGATCGCTGCTTGCAGTTCGGCGACCTCGACGGCGGTTGCGTCGCCTTCCCCAAGCTCCTTCTGGATTGTGGCGAGCTGTTCGCGTAGCAGCACCTCGCGCTGCCTTTCGGAAAGCGCAGCCTGTGTCTGCGCGCCGATCTCGCGCGACAGGCGCAGCACCTGCAGCCGGTGTGCGAGGAGGGCGCTGATGCGATCGAGCCGG
>Ga0210396_10004469_pt1 | contig 13695 bp, 13 predicted proteins | sample IncBWH17OmetaG_FD_155466 | JGI IMG/M metagenome (GOLD analysis project Ga0210396, IMG submission 155466) | Forest soil microbial communities from Barre Woods Harvard Forest LTER site, Petersham, Massachusetts, United States - Inc-BW-H-17-O ...
AAATACATAAATCAGCTTAACCCTAATCAATAAAATGCAAATCCAATCAATTATGAGAAAGTTTTACGCGGCAGTAGGTTTGCTTGCATTCTTCATCCCGGCACACGCCCAGGTCGGGATCGGCACCGCTTCACCCACCTCCATGCTCGACCTGCGTGGGTCTTTCGCACCCGGCTACCGTTCCTTTAGCGCGTCTACGGCACTCAGCACCACCGATCACACGGTGTTTTTTACCGGGACTTCGGCGGCGACCCTTACGCTCCCGGACGCCACTACCTGCGGCGGGCGGATCTATTGTGTCAAGAACTACAGCGGCTCCTCGCCCGCCGCGGTGCTCACGCTTTCACCCAGCAGCGCTCAAAAGATCGACGGTTTTTCGTCCTGGGTGCTCGATGAGACTAACGAGGTGATGACCCTGGTAAGCGATGGAGCAGGCTGGGAAGTTGCCGATCAAAGTATCCCCGTCCCTTCCACCTCCACCACCGGCGGCGCCTGGAACCAGGGAGGCAATTCGGTGACGGGCACCATGTCCATGGGTACGATCAGCAGCTACGATCTCCCTTTTATCACGGCTAATACGGAGAGGATGCGCATCAACAGCGCCGGCTCCGTAGGCATCGGGACTTCATCTTTCTCCGCCAACCCGGAAGCCTTGCTGGTCTATCAGAACAGCACTACTTCCTTCAACGTCATCGGCGGTAAAGGCAATCTTAACAATTACCTCCAGCTCAATATCCAGAACAAGAACAGCGGCGCCAACGCCAGCTCCGACGTCGTAGCGACGGCGGACAATGGCAACGAGACTACCAACTACGTCGACCTCGGGATGAACTCGAGCGGTTACAGCGCCTCCGGCATCACCGGCGGCCCCGATAACGCCTATCTTTACAGCTCCGCCAGCGACTTCATCATCGGCAACAGCATTTCCGGGAAAAATCTCATCTTTTTCACCGGCGGTACGGCCACCACCAACGAAAGAATGCGTATGACCTCTGCCGGTAATGTAGGTGTCAACAACAATAACCCGCAAGCCACGCTCGACGTCAATGGGACGGTCAAGATCGGTACGGCGGGTACGGCCCTGAATTCCATCCTCCGATTTACTAACCAGAGTGTCACCGATAATAACATCTTTACCTATAACCAGGCCAGGACCGAAACGCTGACGCTCAGCGGGGTCAACCAGTATGCCACGGTGATCGTCACCCCACGGACTGCCCTTGCGGTAGGGTTGGGCATTGCCTATGCCTATGCTTCTGCGGCTAATACGGTACAGATCGTTCTCATGAACGGTTCCGGTAACAACCTGTCGCTGGGAACGGTGGCTTTCGATATCACGGTCATTCAATAAAACCGCCATCATGGCATAAACTTCCAGCATGAAACGAATTCTACTTACCATGCTTCTCTTTTGCGGTTGGTGGCTGGCTCATGGACAGCCTGTCGTCCTCTCTGCCGGAGGCGGCACGAGCCTGGTCGTCAAATCGGGGACATTATTCGGCGCCGACAGCCTGGTGCTGACACCTTCCGCCGATCTCACCTTCGCATCGAATACGCTGACCAAATCTTCGACCGCCCTTGCCATTGCTCCACATCCCAGCATTCAACGGGTATATTATCTGACGAGTCAGCTCAACTATTCCGGGACCATCCAATTGTATTACCAGACCTCGGAATTGAATGGGGATGCCGAAGCCAATCTGAAATATACGGATTCGTCGGTGGGCGGCGCGTGGCTGCAATCTGCTTCAAGTACCGTCAATACGGCGCTTCATTATGTGCAGGTCAATTTTACGAATCATCTCTTTAATGGGGCTACGGCTAATTCGGTCACTACCTTACCGCTGGAATTGGTGTCCTTTACCGGTTCCTGGGTAGGCAACAGCGTGCCCCTCTCATGGGTCGCCGAGCAGACCAGCGAACCCGTGAATTTCACCGTTTTCAGCAGCACGGATGCTTCGAACTGGACCAGGATCGCGGCCGTAGCGGGCGTTCCCGCCGCCCGAACCTATAGCTATAATTACACGGATTTTTCCCCCACGGCCGATGCTATGTTCTATAGGATCAGTCTGGAGCAGGTCTCCGGCGATTCGATCTACTCGGGGATCGTCAGCGTTCATAAACCGGGAGCCGCCGCCGGCACGATACGACTGGTGGCGGATAACAGTTCCGTGCATGCGTATTTTGACGGGGCTTATCCCACGGCTATCCGGATCATTAACCTATCCGGCCAGACGATCCATGTGGACCCCAGCTCCCGTGCGAGGTATGATGTTTATGGGCTTTCAACGGGCGTCTATTTCATGCAATATGCCATCGGCGGGCAGTGGACGGCCAGGGAATTTTTGATCCCCTGATCATCCTATTTATGGTATATTTGAAATCAAATATGAAAAGGCATCTTTTCTTTTTATTTGCCGGCAGTCTTGGGATGATGATCGCCTGTAATACAGGTAATACGGGCGGCGCCGGCAATGCCGCCCTGGAGGCGCGGATAGACAGTCTGCAACGGAGGCTGGACGACGCCTATAAGCCTGGGCTCGGCGAGTTCATGTCCGGTATCCAGGTGCATCACGCAAAGCTGTGGTTTGCGGGAAGCGCCGGGAACTGGAAGCTGGCGGATTTCGAGGTAGGGGAGATCAAAGAGACACTCGACGATGTGGAGAAATATTGCAAGGACCGGCCGGAAGTAAGTTCCCTCCCGATGATCCGGCCGCCGTTGGATAGCGTCAGCGCGGCCGTCGGTGCGCGTAATCTCCCGGCGTTCAAGAACGCCTTTGGGCTGCTGACCAGTTTTTGCAATAACTGTCACCGGGCGACGAAGCACGAGTTCAATGTGATCAAGATACCGGATACCCCACCCTTTACGAACCAGGTATTTACCAAACAACCATAAACGTGGCGACTACGACCAGCGGCCCCCGGGAATTGTTCCGGTTGTTCCTCCGCCTGGGCCTGACGGCCTTTGGCGGACCGGCGGCGCATATCGCCCTGATGCAACGCGAGGTGGTGGAGAAACGCGGGTGGATGGATCACGACCATTTTCTCGACCTCGTCGGAGCGACCAATCTCATACCCGGACCCAACAGCACCGAGATGGCCATCCATATCGGCCAGGAACGCGGCGGCTGGAAGGGGCTGCTGGTGGCAGGAGCCTGCTTTATTTGTCCTGCCGTGGTGATCACGGGATTGATCGCCTGGCTGTATCAGCGGTATGGCCAGCTGCCGCAGGTGTCGGCGTTCATCTATGGGATCAAGCCGGCGGTGATCGCGGTGATCCTGGCGGCAGCGCTGCCGCTGGCGAGAAGGGCGTTGAAGGTGCAGGGCCGGAAGCCGGGGCAAATTCCGGTGATATTGTTGTGGGTGATCGCTCTTGCGGCGCTGGTGGCGGGATTGCTGGGAATTAACGAGATCTATGTGCTTTTTGGCGCCGGGTTGCTGGCGCTCGTCGCGGCGGCGGCGCACCGCCGGGACGGCGGCCTTCGCGGGTTTGTACCGGTGCTGTTGCAGGTGCCCGCGATAGCGATCTCGAATGCACGCATCTTTTTCACGTTCTTAAAGATCGGCGCTATCCTCTACGGCAGCGGCTATGTATTGTTTGCCTTCCTCGACAGCGAGCTGGTCGCCAAAGGGCTGTTATCCCGAAAGGTGCTCATCGATGCCATTGCCGTCGGTCAGTTCACCCCGGGGCCGGTATTCTCATCGGTGACGTTTATCGGCTGGCAGATGGGTGGATGGCGGTCCGCGGCGCTGGCTACGCTGGCGATCTTCCTGCCGTCCTTTGTATTTGTCGCGTTGTCGCACCCGCTGGTGCCGCGGATGCGCCGGTCGAAGCTGTTCTCCGCCTTCCTGGATGGTGTGAATGCCGCTAGTGTGGCCATCATCCTGACGGTGTGTATCGAATTCGGCCGGGCGACCATCACGGACTGGCGTACGGTCACGATTGCCGTGGCGAGCGCGATCGTCGTTTTTGGTTTTCCGAAGGTGAATAATGCTTGGGTGATCCTGGGCGGATCGGTGATGGGATATTTGCTTTCACTATAATTCGAGAGCGTGCGACTGGACATAGCAGATAAGGGCAGCAGTGTTTTTTAATTTCATCTTTTTGAGAATATTATGCCGATGAACTTCGACCGTCTTTACCGCTATGCCTGATTTTACGGCAATCTCTTTCGAGGTATCGCCGCCGCTCAGGAAGCTAAGGAGTTGCAATTCACTTGCGGAAAGACAGTTTATGTCAGGCGTCTTATTATCGCCTTCACTTGTCTGCCTGGAGAGCAAGGCCTGTACTTCCTGACAAATATAGATATTCCCCTTTTTCACCGCGTTGATGGCATCGAGCATCTCGTGACGGGGGGAATTTTTGGTCAAATACCCTTTTGCCCCTAAGCGAAGGAGTTTCTTTGCGAATGCCGGTTCGGAACGCATAGACAGACCTATGATCTTCGACAAAGGCGATAGCTGACGGATGATTTTCAACACCTCAAAGCCGTTCATCGGTTTCATATTGAGGTCCAGTAATACGATGTCAGGCCGCGCATTTTTCGCCAATTCTCCTGCAAGTCGCCCGTCGCCGCATTCCGCCACTATTTCTATATTCTCCACAGTAGCGAGTACTGCACGCAAGCTTTCCCGGATCAGGGTGTGATCATCAACGAGCATGATTGAGATTTTCTTGATCGGTGTCATAAAAGGGGTTTATAAAGTGAATGGATAGATAATTGATAATTTCCGGCGGTCATCCAAAGGGTATGTCGATTCGAATAGAACAGCCTTCCCCCACGGAGCTTTCCAGGATCATTTGGCCGTTGAAAGACTCAATTCGGTTCATCATATTGGATAGGCCGATCCCGCTCCTTTTCATGGTCGGGTCGAAGCCTGAGCCATCGTCCTTCAATTCAATGTGAAGACCGGCAGGTTTTGCCTCTATGGCAATAGTTACTTTCCCGGCCGATGCATATTTGACAATATTTTGGATCTGTTCCTGAATGATCCGATAGATATTTAACTTAAGGTCATCGGTCAATTCCCTTTCCGCTACATCATATGTAAATACCGTATTGATCGATGTGTTTTCCCGGAGCCTGTCCAGCAATGACTGCACCAGGTCCCGCAGATCGACATTCTTTAATGGGGTCACCTGCCTGCTGCTCAACGATCTGATCTCCTGGATGGAGCTATCGATCAGTTCGCTGGGGTATTTGACCAACTCCTTCAGGGATTCATTTCCCTCGCAGGCTGAAGACAAGAACAATTTTGAACTAGCCAGGATCTGGCTGATATTATCATGCAGCTCCTGGCCAATACGGTTCCGCTCTTTTTCCTGCGCGTTAAGGATAGCCCTGGCGATTTTCTTCTGCTCCTGGATCTTTTGATTCGATATTTCCAACTCCATCGTCCGCAAATCCCGTTCGTTCTTTGTTCGTTGAGTTACGTCCCGCGAAAAACAAGCTGTTCCGATGATCGTATTCCCGTTGAGAAGAGGATAAAATGAAACTTCCGACCACAGGTCGGCAGGGTAATCGAGCCGGTCAAGGATGGCAAAGCTCTCCCCTATCAAGGCCTTTTCATATAATACTTTAAAGGTGTTCAAACGATTCTCGTTGACATAGGATGAAAGAATGTTTTCTCCTTTTCGAGCGGGTTTTCCGGTTGTCGACACGATGGCTTTATTGAACGCCTGGTTGAAAGTGATCAACCGGAGATGCGCATCGATGCTCCACATCATATCATCCGTATTATTGATCAATGCCGCGAGGTTGTTCCGGTCAAACTCGATTTGCTCTTCGACAATGACCAGCTCAGCCGCCCGCAGTTCCTTCTCTTTTGTTTGGAGGAAGAATTTGCTGGCGGTTACCAATAGAAGAACCGCGATTGCGCCCATTAAAAGAAGCATTCCCAGGGAAAATAATTTGAACGCCGACACGCTGCGCTCGTTGGTTAGTATGCGTTGCTCGAGTATGCTGTTTTCTTCCTGCTGAATATCCCTGATGATAGAGTTTATACGGTCGGTATAGTGAAGGCCTTCTTTGGTAGCAATGAAAGCGATAGCTTTTATTAATCCCTGGCTATTCCTCAATTCGACTGTCTGGTAGGAGAAGTTCAAATACTTGAACATATACAAGGTCAGCGAATCTATCCGTTGTTGTTGTGAGGGATTATCCTGGGTAAGTCGTCTAAGCTGACCGATGTAGGTGAAAATCGTTTTCGGGAATATACGAGGTTCGAGAGATGCGCTGTCGTTAGTAATAAGACAGCCCTGTGTTTCGATCTCAATATCTTTACTGAGCGAGTATAGATTGTCCGATTGATAGATTACCCGCTCCGTTTGTTGCACCCATTGTCCTGAGTCGACAAGTTTTTGGTTCGTCTTATAGTCAGCATAGCCTATTAACCCGATTCCGGAAAGCGTAATGAACGATAGAAGAATGAGTTTTTGACTAATATTTCGTTTCACGAGGATATTGGTTTTATTAAACAGCGCGCGAAATGTTCAACGCTTCTTCAGAACGAATCAGCTGACAAAAGGGCAATAGTAAACGGACATAAAGAAAGGGATATGGAAGGGAGGATAAATCAAAGGTAATGGTAAAGAATGACGATACATGCGTAGAAACACTCGAATATAGAAAAATTACTATAACTTCTGTATTTACTTTAGATTTCGCCCAAAATACCATTAGAACCGGGCCTACCCAGGCGGAATGTGGAATTATTCCTATTTTGCTTCTCGCAAGTGAAAACCTTACAATATGAACTTACTCCTTGGATTGGTCCTCGTCTCGCATCTCTACACGGCCCACTACGAAAATGTTCTGGGCACTTCGCTCGAGCTCAAGGTCTCCGCCGTATCGCAACAGGCTTCGGATCAGGCGGAAAAGGCGGTCCTCGGCGAGATCAGCCGGTTATCGAAGATCCTCAGCGCCTACGATCCCAATAGTGAATTCAGCCGCTGGATGCGCACCCGCAATACCGCCGTGCCGGTATCCCCTGAACTCTATGAGGTCCTTGGGCTGTTCGATGCGTGGCGGCTGCGGACCTCCGGCGCCGTGGACGCGTCTGCGGAAGTGATCACCCGGGTATGGAAAAAAGCGGCAGCACGCGGTTCGTTGCCCGCGGCAAGCGAATTGGATTCGGCTATCGGGCAGGTCCGGCAGCAGCATTGGACATTGGACCCCGGGAACAGAACGGCCACGCATCTGGATGATGCCCCGCTGATGTTGAATTCCTTTGCCAAAAGCTATATCATCCGGCATGCCGCGGAGGCCGCGCTGGCTACCGGCGGTGTATCCGGGATCGTCGTCAATATCGGCGGTGACCTGGTGGTGGCCGGCGATTGGCAGGAACCGGTGCTGGTAAGCGATCCCCGGGCGGATGCCGAGAACGATCAGCCCGTTTGCCGGCTGGCCATTAGCGACCGGGCCATCGCCACCAGCGGCAACTACCGGCGCGGGGAGCTCATCGCCGGACATTGGTATTCGCATATCGTCGACCCCAGGACGGGACAGCCCGCCGACGGCATCCTCAGCGCCACCGTGGTGGCTCCCGATGCCACGGATGCCGGCGCACTCGCCACGGCTTTCAATGTGATGACGGCCGAAGAAAGCCAGCAACTGGCGGCGACACTGCCCGGTGTCGACTACCTGATCCTCACCCGTGACGGCCGGCGATTGGAAAGCGCCGGCTGGAACCGGCTGGAGACACACGGGAATGATGGCGCTGCCCCGGGTAATTTCGAACTCCTGGTGAACCTCGAGATCAACCTCCAAAAAGAAGGATTTGCGAAACGGCCTTATGTAGCGGTATGGATCGAAGACGAGGACCATGCCCCCGTGCGCACCATCGCCATCTGGCATGGCAGCGATCGCTATCTGCCCGAGCTGAAATCCTGGTATCTCAAATACCGCGGACTGTATACGGAGGACAAGAATTTCAATGCTTCGATCACGAGCGCTACCCGTTCCGCGGGAAAGTATTCCGTCAAATGGGATGGGCTCGATGATCATGGCAATCCCGTAAAACCGGGGAAGTATATCCTCAAGATCGAAGCTGCGAGGGAACATGGGACATACCAGCTGATGCGGCAGGAGATCGTTTGCGACGACACGCCCAAAAAGATCGATCTTGCCGGGAATGTCGAGATCGCGTCCGCCTCCCTCGATTATCGAAAAAAATAGCTAATGCCGACCAACGCTGCCCTCAACCGCAAAACCGCCATGCTGGTGCGCTGGTTGCACATCTATCTGTCCATGCTGAGTTTTGCGATCGTTTTCTTTTTCGCGGTCACCGGGTTGACGTTGAATCATGCGGATCGATTCGCCGGCCAGGTGCATACGACCCAGGAAAAAGGCCACCTGAACCCCGCCTGGACGCGCGGACCCGATACCCTGCATATCGACAAACTGGCTATCGTGGAATATCTGCGGCGGACGCACGACATCAAGGCGGCGCTCAGCGATCTGCGGATCGACGACGGTCAGATCGGCGTATCCTTCAAAGGACCGGGCTTTGCGGCGGATGTGTTTATCGACCGATCCTCGGGCGGGTACGATCTGACAAAGACCAGCGCCGGCGTTGTCGGTTTGATCAACGATCTCCATAAGGGCCGCGATACCGGCCCCGGATGGTCGCTGTTCATCGATATCTCGGGGATACTGCTGTCGCTGGTCTCGCTTACGGGGATGGTGCTGCTGTTGTTCCTCAAACGGCGGCGGCTGAGCGGCTTGCTGATCGCGGTGCTTGGGCTGCTGCTGGCCTGGCTGGTTTATACGATCTGGATAAAATAACGATATATGCAAAAATACACCCTGGCGATCCTGATCGCCTTATCGGTAAGCTGGCTTCCATCCTTCGCACAGCCCCGGCTTAGCCCGGAGCAACTGAAGGCTTTCGAAGGCTATTATCGCAATCCGCAAAATAAAGAGATGGTCGTCCACATCCTGCTGCAACGGGATACCCTGGTGGCCAAACCGCTCTGGGCCGACCTGACCATCCATTTGCTTCCCAAAGGGGACATGGTCTTCCATACCATCGAGGACGTGGAACACGGGCCCATCGATATCACGTTCAGCCGGGATTCCACGGGCGACATCGCCGCGCTGGACCTCGGCAACGGCGCTAAATGGAACAGGGATAAAGGCTATAAACAGGTGGTGAAAAAAGAAATGGTACATACCCCGGCGCAGCTCAAACCCTACGAAGGCGTTTACGGGCTTGACCGGGAAGGGGAGCGCTTCCTCCAGTTTTTCGTGAAGGACAACAACCTGATCCTGAAACAGGTCTGGGATGGCATGGCGATCCCCTTCCACCCCGAGAACACCGAAGATTTCTTTACCGAAAAGATGCCCATTTTTACACTGCATTTTACAAAAGACCAGGGCGGCAACGTCACCCAGGTCCTGGCCTTTGGCCGCGATCTATGGGTTAAAATGAAACAACCCGACCTGAGCGCCGCGGTGCTTGGTGGCGCCAGCGGAAAATACCAATCCAAAGACGATCCCGACAACCAGGTTACCATCAGCGTTCGGGATAAGGAGCTGGTGGTCAAACAGCTTTGGGATGGAAAGGAGATCGCCGTGCAGGCATTGACGGATACGTATTTTTACAACCTGGCTAAAGCGTACAAATTGCAATTGCGCAAGGACGACAACGGTAAGATCAACGAGGTGGTGTTGCTGGAAACCAGTGTTTTTGTGCGTGTCCCTCAATAAGTTAAATCTTTGCAAAAGACTGCGGCATAAAAAAATTTCGACGCGCGACAACTTATTGGGACACTATACGTATTTATAAATATGTATAGATTGATCACTTTTCTTTTCCTGAGTATTGGGTATGCCCAGGTTCCCTGGCATTATAATCTCGACGAGGCAAAAACGATAGCCCAAAAAGAGCACCGGTACATCCTGTTGAATTTTTCGGGGTCGGACTGGTGCGGCCCCTGTATCCGGATGCACCGCGAGATCTTCGAGACCGACGTCTTCGAGCACATGGCCGATTCCAGCCTGGTGATGGTGAATGCCGATTTCCCGCGGATGAAGAAGAACCAGCTCGCACCGGCCCAGCAAAAGCTCAATGACGCCATGGCCGACCAATACAATTCCATGGGCAAATTCCCGTATACGGTGCTGCTGACGGCGGATGGAAAGGTCCTGAAGACCTGGGACGGATTTCCCGGCACGGCGCCCGAAGCCTTTGCCCGCGAGGTCGCAAAGATCATCGACTCCAATAAATGACGGAACAGCTAACATTAACGGTCTTCCGGCGTGCGCTGAAATTAATGGGCAACCGTTTCGAGATCAGTGTCGTCGGCGATGACCCCTTACGGGCGCATGAGCACATCGACGTCGCCGCGGAGGAGATCCAGCGCATCGAACGCCTGCTCACGACTTACGACGAGCATAGCGAGACCAGCCAGATCAACCGCTACGCCGGTCTCACGCCCGTCGCCGTGAGTGCCGAGACCTTCCACCTCATCGAACGTTCCATCCGCATCTCGCGGGTCACGCAGGGCGCTTTCGATATTACCTACGGGTCGGTGGACAAACGCCTCTGGAATTTCGATACGACGATGACCAGCCTGCCCGATCCCGAAACGGCAAAGAGAATGGTCCGGCTCATCGATTACCGGAATATCCTGCTGGACCGGGAACAAGGGACCGTATTTTTAAAACATGCCGGCATGCGCATCGGCTTCGGCGGCATCGGAAAAGGCTATGCCGCGGACCGGGCCCGGTACCTGCTCCAAAACCGGGGCGTGACCAGCGGCATCGTCAATGCTTCCGGCGACCTCGCTGTCTGGGGCTGTCAGCCGGACGGACGCCCCTGGACCATCGGCGTCGTACATCCCGACGCGGCGGACCAGCCTTTTTCTTATATGCAGTTATCGAACATGGCGGTCGCGACCTCTGGAAATTATGAAAAATTTATCCTGGTCGACGGCAAGAAATATTCCCATACCATCGATCCGCGGACCGGACTGCCGGTCACGGGTATCAAAAGCGTGACCATCATCACGCCTTATGCCGAGATCGCCGACGCGATGGCAACCCCGGTGATGATCATGGGTATCGAGGCGGGCCTGGATATGATCAACCAGATCAAAGAGATCGAATGCATCCTGATCGACGACGACAATCGTATTTATACATCCTCGAATATCAAGCTTACATGAAGTACAACACCCCCCGCAAATTTTCCGTCTTCGGCCTGCTGGCGATCACGGCGTTCGCCGCCTGCTCCCCGGTAAAGGAATACCAGAAGAACCGCATCAACGATGCGGAGATGTCCCTCTCCAGCAGGAAAGTGGAAAAGAACGAATCGAATTTTCAATCCTACCGAGAAGGCTCCTCCGGCGCCAATGGCGGCAAGACCGGCGGCGGCTGCGGCTGCAACTAAACCCTAACACTATTTTATCACATGAGAAGAATCTGTCTTACCCTCGTGGGTATCTATCTGCTATTCCTGCATACGTTTTCACAGACCACCACTTCGCGGGCGGCAACCCGTGAATCACCCGGCGGGGATACCACCTATCGCTCGAGAAAACTCAGGCTCGAAGAGGTCGATCTCGTCTCCAGCTATTATTGGCAAAATGGCGATCACTCCGCCATAGAAGGCGGCATCGGCTCGGAAAAGGTCACCGATCTGGCCAACGGCCTGGAGCTTAAATTGGCCGGTTATGATTTCAAAGCCCGCAAGAACAACCTTACGCTCGGCATGGGTCTCGACCATCATACCGCCGCTTCACAAGCCTGGGTATCAAAAACCGGTGCGTCCAAAACCGGCGGCACGAGGCTGTATCCGTCGATCAACTGGACCCGGGAGAACGAAGTTAAAGGCACCAGCTTCGGATTCGGCGCCGTCTATTCCTCGGAATACAACTACCATTCCCTGGGCCTCGACGCCGAAGTCTCTTTAAAGACCCACACCAACGGCGAGTTCACCGCCAAATTCTCCACCTACCTGGACCAGGTAAAGTTGGTCCGTCCCTCGGAATTCAATACCACCGAGACGGTCACCAATACAACCGGCGGCACGACCACCTATACCACCGCCAGCGGCCAGACGGTAACCCTGAGCTCCGGCTCCACGTATACCAGCGAATCCTCCAGCGCACATATCCCTTCCAGTCCTCGGAATACCTATACGGCCTCGTTCTCCTTCACTCAGGTGATCAACACCCGTCTGCAAGGCGCCGTGCTCCTCGACCTCGTCGCGCAAAACGGTTACCTGGGTCTTCCTTTTCACCGGGTCTATTTTGCCGACGGCACGGACACTATCGAGAAGCTGCCCTCCACCCGCTATAAGCTGCCCATTGGTCTGCGACTGAATTATTTCCTGGGCGACAGGGTTATCCTGCGCGGCTACTACCGCTACTATACCGATAGCTGGGGTATCCGTTCGCAGACGGCCAGCCTCGAGGTCCCTGTGAAGATCACCCCGTTTTTTTCCGTAAGTCCTTTTTACCGGTATTATACCCAGACGGCCGCGCATTATTTTGCGCCGTATGAAAAGCATACGGTAAATGACACTTACTGGACCAGCAACTACGCGTATGCCGGCTTTACCAGTTCCTTTTTCGGCACGGGCATCCGGCTCTCGCCGCCGGCCGGTATCTTTCACAGCAGTCTCAAAACCGTAGAGATCCGTTGTGGCCATTACACGCAGACGACGGATCTTGTTTCCAACGTGATCTCGATGAATTTAAGCTTTAAATGAGGACTGTTCGAACCGGGGTTACCGAAATTGTAAGTTGAGCGAAATGATATCCGACACCAGGTCGGTCGTCTGAGTATAATGCCCGTAGCGAATTTCCATCATGCTCCAATGGCGGTCGAGGATGCCTTTGGGCGGCGCCAGGCGGATGCCGGCGCCAAAGAAACTGCTGTGGAAAGCCGCCAGTGCATAGTTGCTCGTATAATAGGTGTCGGTCTCGACGTGCGTCGCATAGGGAGCGAAATAGTTAGCCGCGGTTTGTGTATAGTAGCGGTAGAACGGCGTCACGGAAAAGAACGGCGTCAGCTTCACCGATGTTTCGAGACTCGCTGTATGCGAGTGGACACCCCAATTGTCGGTGTAGTAGCGATAGTAGCCGCGGAGGATAAGATTATCACCCAGGAAATAATTCAGCCGCAGACCGATGGGCAATTTGAACCGGTTCGACGGGAGCTTTTCGATCGAATCGACCCCATCCGTAAAATAGACGCGGTGGAAGGGCAGGCCCAGGTAGCCCTGCTGCTCGACAAGATCCAGCAGGAGGCTGCCCTGCAGCCGGGTGTTGATCACCTGGGTGAACGAGAACGAGGCCGTATAGGTTTGGCGGCCGCTGGACCCGTAGTCCGGATGCTTCAGCTCGCCGTTACGGCCCACGCGGTAAGCGCCTGCCGGCTCGAACTCCGAAGGGAGGATCATCGTCACCCTGTCCAGGTAAGCGCTTAGCTTTACGCCGAACTCCCCGTTGTTCTTCGTTTTTTTCGAGGCGTTGACATTGAGCCCCAGGGAATGATAGTTGAATTCGTTGGAGTAGTAAATGCCGGCGCCTATCGAGCTTCCCTTTTGTTCGTTCTCCCTGGTCCAGTCGAGGGTAGGGTAGAGGCGAAGCCCGTCGGTACGCTGCGAAGCGCCGGTTTTCGAGATCCAGGCCTGAGAGGCGGCGGTATGATGGTCTACGCCCAGGCCGGCGATCAGGGTATTCTT
>Ga0210396_10004472_pt1 | contig 13691 bp, 16 predicted proteins | sample IncBWH17OmetaG_FD_155466 | JGI IMG/M metagenome (GOLD analysis project Ga0210396, IMG submission 155466) | Forest soil microbial communities from Barre Woods Harvard Forest LTER site, Petersham, Massachusetts, United States - Inc-BW-H-17-O ...
AAGGTCGACCTGCCCGGCGTCGGAGCCAACCTCAACGACCACACCATGACGCCCATCGTCTGGGCGACGAAAGACTCGACCGATCTGCTGCAACTGGCCACCCCGGAGAACATGGCCCGCTGGCAGCAGCGCGGCGGTGGCCCCTTCTGCTCCGGCGGCGGCGAAGTCGGCGGTTTTCTCTGCACCAACGGCAATGACGTCCCCGATATTCAATTGACCTGTGGACCAACCGCATTCGTGCACCATGGCCGCGTCAGTCCGCCGCTGGAGAACTTCACCATGTTGGTGACAGGTACGCATCCGCGCAGCCGAGGTCGACTCACCTTGCGTTCCAGCGATCCGCTCGGCGCACCCCGCATCGACGCCGGCTACTTCAGCGAGCCCGCCGACCTCAAGGTGGTCATGCAAGGTCTGCGCGCGGTACTGGAAATAGCCGACCATCAACCGCTCAAGGCCAACCTCGGTGCGCTGCGGCTGCCCGACAGCGTTCCCGACGACGCCGCGCTCGCCGAACACATCCGGCGTTGGTCACAAACCCAATACCACCCGGTCGGGACCTGCGCGATGGGCGTCGATGAAGATTCCGTCGTCGACCCCGAACTCCAGGTGCGCGGAGTCGACAACCTTCGGGTGATCGACGCCTCCGTGATGCCGTCCATCATCGGCGGCAACACCAACGCGACCACCATCATGATCGGCGAAAAGGGCGCCGATCTAGTGCGGGCCAAGCGGTCTGGCGCGTAGCAACATCCCCCAGCCCCGAATTGCTCTCACATTTCCCTGCGTTGCACGCAGGAGTTTCTTCAAGAAGAAAAGGTCGAAGATGAACAAAAGGCTGGTTATTCTCGGCGCCGGAATCGGTGGACTCAGCGTGATCAAAGAACTCCGCGAATCAGGCGTGCCCCTCAACGATCTCGACATCACCATCGTCGACGACGACCTCTCGCACTTCCTGGGCTTCACCCTGCCATGGGTAATGCGCGGATGGCGCGACCACGACAGCGTTTCCATCCACCCCAACACCGAAGCCTTGTCGGGGCTCACCACGGTCGTCGGATCAGTCCGCGCCATCGACCCAGAACAGAAAACCGTCACCGTCGCTGATAGCACCGAAATCCCCTTCGACGCTTTAGTTATCGCAACCGGTGCGCGCAACGCTGTAGGCAGGATCCCCGGACTGCAATCGGCCGTCGACAACGGCGTGGCAGTGCACTACTACAGCGCCGACGCCGCCGCCAACGCCCACCGCGCCCTGCAGAGTTTCAACGGCGGCAAGCTGGTATTCCTCGTGACCTCGCTGCCCTACCGCTGCCCCGTTGCGCCCTACGAGGGAGCTCTGTTAGCTGCGGATCTACTCAGGGAAAGCGGTGCACGGTCGGCGACACAGATCGCTGTCTACAGCCCAGAAAAGCAACCCATGCCCTCAGCAGGCCCCTACGCCGGCCCCGAACTGGTCGAACTTCTCAACGCCAACGACATCGACTTCTTCGGCGAACACAGCGTTATGCGCGTCAACGCCGACGAACGGTTCATCGAGTTCGAGGACGGCACCGCTGTCGGCTTCGACCTCCTGGTGTTCGTCCCCCCACACGAACCCGCCGTCACGCTCGACCAACCAGGCTGGATCGCGGTCGATACCAGCACCATGCAAACCCAACATCCCGGAATCTTCGCCATCGGCGACATCACCGCAGTCACCTCACCGTCGGGCCGACCCCTCCCGAAAGCCGCGATCTTCGCCAAAAACGGCGCTAAAGCCGCCGCCGACAACGTTCTGCGCTACCTCGGCAAGACTGACCGCACCTGCGGTTTGTCCGGCGAAGGCTACTGCTACATCGACACCGGGGCACACACCTCCGCCCGCGGCAAAGGCGACTTCTTCACCCTGCCGCACCCCGAAATCCACCTGAACCCACCTTCATCAGAGCTGCACCACGAAAAGAAGCAAGAGGAGCAGGACTGGCGCGCACTGTGGGAATGCAAGCCTCCAGACGCGCCACCTGAGCGGGGCGCAACAGCGCGCCTTGGCGCAGGGGCTGAACCCGCAGGCCAAGTCACCATGGAACATCAGCGCCGCGATCACAACCGCGGAACCGCATCGTGACCGGCCTGAGCGGCAACCTCGTTGCATCGAAAAACCGTCCAGATCTTGGACGTCACGGCCCTGCTACCGAGGCGAGACTCGAACTCAAGTGGCGACGACAGGAGGGGACTGACCATGTTCAGTCACGTCGCACGCCAACTGGGTGCTCATCAGTGCATCGGCTCGTGCGCCAGCGAACTACAGGACCTGGGTGAGGCGCCGGTCATCGCGACCACCGCCATCAATGCCGAGGTGCCCATTTCAACCGAAACCATTTGCCGTTCAATCGAAACGAAAGGACCCTGACGGTCCATGTCTGTTCCCGCCGTGCCGCCCGGCCGTTCAGTAGCCCATCGGAAAGGGAAAGCGGTGCACGGTCGGCGACACAGATCGCTGTCTACAGCCCAGAAAAGCAACCCATGCCCTCGGCAGGCCCCTACGCCGGCCGCGAACTGGTCGAACTTCTCAACGCCAACGACTACGCGCGTCAACGCCGACGAACGCTTAAACACGGTAACGAAAGGCGGCCAGCTATGACAACACCGTTGCGGCCCAACACATCTACTGAGGCCGATGCTGCAGCGAGCGACGTGGAGCGGCTGGCGTATTCGGAGCTCGCTGCCGAATACGACTTCGTCGTGTGTGGTGCCGGATCGTCGGGTTCGGTAGTCGCCCGAAGGCTCGCCGAAAACCCCGACGTGTCAGTACTTCTGCTTGAGGCGGGCCCTCACGACGCGACTCCGTCCGTCATGACCCCGGCTCTGTGGCCGGCAAATCTTGGAAGTGAACGTGACTGGGCATTCTCAAGCGAGCCCAACCCGCATATCAACAACCGGGCGCTGCCGATGTCGATGGGCAAGGTTCTCGGCGGCGGATCGAGCATCAATGTGATGGCGTGGTCGCGCGGCCACCAATCCGACTGGGATTTCTACGCCGCCGCAGCCGACGACGCCGGTTGGAGCTATAAAGCGGTCGTCGACATTTATCGGCGCATTGAAGACTGGGCTAGAACTCGAGATCACCGGTATCGAGGCAGTGGAGGACCTGTCGGGATTCAACCGGCCCCAAGCCCACATCGGCTCGGCGCCACGACGCTCGAGGTCGCCCGGCCCATGGGCCTGCCCACCTTCGCCAATCCCAACGGCAAGATGATGGAGTGCGAGAGCGGCGCGGCGATGTGCGATCTGATCATTGTTGACGGCCGGCGCCAGTCGGTCTTCCGCTCGTACGTCTACCCCATCTTGGATAACCCAAATCTCACGGTTGCAACGCAGGCGTTGGTTACTCGGCTTTCTATTGAGGGCAATCGAGTCACCGGCGTCGAGGTGTGCCGCGATGGCCGGCTGCAGCATGTCGTCGCCCGCGAGGAAGTCGTGCTGTCGCTGGGGGCGATAAACACTCCAAAGGTATTGATGCAGGCCGGTATTGGCGATTCATCTGCGTTGCGTGTGTTCGGGATCGAGGTCCGTCAACACCTACCCGGCGTCGGCAAGAACTTTCAAGATCATCCGCTCTTACCGCTGAATTATGAGTTCCCGCAACCATTCAAGGCGACAAACCAGGGTGAAGCGCAGCTGTTCTGGACGAGTGATCCCCTACTGGACGCTCCCGATCTGTTCTGCTGTCAGGCGGCTGCGCCGTTGGCCAGTCCTGAGAACGTCGCCCTATTCGGTGACCTGCCGCCGGCCTGCTGGACTTTGGCAGGCTCACTCACCCACCCGCGCAGTCGCGGCTCGATCAGCTTGAGCGGCCCGGGTCCCGATGATCCAGTCCGTGTGGACCTCAACTCATTGTCGGATCCCGATGATCTCGAGCTCGCGGTCTCCTGCGTGGAGTTTCTGCGGGACCTCGGGAACTCGGCCGCCCTTCGGCCATTCGTCAAGCGTGAGGTGATGCCAGGCAACCTGAAAGGCGATGAGCTACGGACATTCATCCGCAACGCGGTGATTCCATACTGGCACTTCTCGGGTACGGCCAAATTAGGCAATGACCCGTGGTCGGTCGTTGGCAGCGATCTGTGCGTGCACGGCATGGAAAACCTGCGAGTCGCTGACGCCTCTATCATGCCGCGCATCACCTCTGGCAACACCATGGCCCCCTGCGTCGTGATCGGTGAGCGCGCCGCGGAATGCATCCGAGACCGGCACTCCTTATAGCGCCCGCATGTATGAGATGTGGTCGACGACGAAGTAAAGAAGGTCACGAGGTGAAAGCACTCGGGATTGCGGCGGCAGCCGCCATAGCACTCGCCCCGTTCTTGGTGGTGGCTACCACACCCGTTGTGGCACAGGCGGCTTCGCAATATCGAATTTCGCCGGAGCCCACTCTGCCGGAGCCCGCGCCGACGACCGTGACGCGGGTGCAGACCCCACAGGTCGTTCCGCCAAGTCCCCCGCCCCCGAGCACGATCCCGGTGGTGGCCGCTGATGAGGACCCCACCCAACCCGGGTGGCACGTGGCGCTGCGGTACGGGGTGTTGGTGATAGTAATGAGCCTTGTCGCCTGGCCTCTGGGATTGTCTTTACAGCGGACCACTGACACACCTCCGATCCCGCCCCGGCCGAAACCTCGCCGGGCCGGCCGCGGTGCGCTAGCCGTCAGATCCGCGCTCACGTTTCCGACGATTGATCATCAATGCGCAGAGGTAAAAAGAATGGTGCTGGTCGCGGCGGGCCATAGATGCGCCGTCCCCACCTGTCGGCCCCGAACGACCGAGATAGCTCACATCGTGCCTGAGTCACAGAGCCATGACGACTTGTTCGAGAACCTCTTTGCGTTATGCCCGAACTGCTATACCCGGTATAAGCGCAATCTCGGGATCTTGAGCAGCCGCTACTCTGATTTCGAACGCCGGGTGTTCGACCAGATTGCCGAGACCGACCGAAGATCCTTCATCGTCGAGGCGGGTTTCGAAGTCCTCCTCCTGCACGCGGTCAAGGACGGGCTTTTGAAACGAGTCGAACTATCGCCTGTAGCGATCCAACGTGGTGAACCAACCCATCACAAATACGAAGTCACCGATGCTGGGCTGAACTTCGTTAGCCGATACATCCAGGGTGAAGACATATCGTGAGGTCCTGCGACGCCCGTGAGCCGGGCCGCGGTTACTTGTCGAAGGGCAGCGTCTGCCTCCTACCTTTCGAACACCAGCACCGGTTTGCCCCCATGTGCGGGGGCTTCGGCCAAATAGAAGCACGCATACAAGGCAAGAAGCTTGCAGCAGCCCACCACGACTTCCGTGTCCAGATCTTGAACGTCGCGGCCCTGCTACCGACGCGAGACTCGAAAGCACAAATGCCAAACGTCAAACGTCGACGACAGGAGGGGACTGACCATGTTCAGTCACGTTGCACGCGAACTGGGCGCTCATCAGTGCATCGGCTCGCGCGCCAGCGACCTGGCCAGCGAACTACAGGACCTGGGTGAGGCGCGGGTCATCGCGGCCACCGCCATTAATGCCGAGGTGCCCATTTCAACCGAAACCATTTGCCGTTCAACCGAAATGAAAGGAGCCTGACGGTCCATGTCTGTTCCCGCCGTGCCGCCCGGCCGTTCAGTGGCCCATCGGATCGTCAGTCGGGTGTTTCTCTCGCCACTGGGTCGTCGCTTCGGCCGTGACATCGCCTCTCGACTCGATCCGACTCTGCTGCGGCTCACGCGAGGGCGAGTTTCCTCCGTTTGGCCATTCCGCGCCGTCGCTTTGACGCACGTCGGGGCCAAGTCCGGCAGGACCCGCACGAGTGCGCTGGTGTACTTCACCGATCGGGGGCGCGTCATCCTCATCGCCTCGAACTTCGGTGGATCCCGAAATCCGGCTTGGTACCACAACGTTAAAGCCAATCCGCTCGTGACGTTATACGGCCGCGGCATCTGTGGCCGATTCATCGCCGAGGAGATCTACGGTGCCGAACGCGATCGTCTGTTTCAGCGCGCCAAAGACGCCCCCGGGCCTTACGGCAAGTACGAGCAGGCCGCGGCCGCCCGGTCCAGATACGTTCCTGTCATCGCGTTGACGCCGCAGAGCCGCTCTGAAAAGCAAGGCGATCTCCCACCCGCCCCATCACGCCAAACTCAGAAAGGCGCATCATGACAACGTTTCGCGCGGTCCAAGTCACCTCAGCGCGCGGGCAACTGGCCCTTGTCGATCGAACACTGACCGATCCTGCACCCGGCACTGTGCGGGTCGCCGTGGAAGCTTGTGGCATCTGCCACTCCGATGCGATCTTCGTCGACGGCCAGTGGCCGGGTCTGCAGTTCCCGCTCACGCCGGGTCAAGACATCGACGGGCGCATCGACGCGCTCGGCGAGGGTGTGCAGGGTTGGCGCGAGGGTGAACGCGTCGCGATCGGCGCGTCGGGCGGCTATTGCGAACACTGCCGCAGCTGTCGGCGCGGCGACTTGGTGCACTGCGAGGCCGGCATGGTCACCGGCGCAACGTTTCCCGGCGGATTCGCCGAATATGTCGAGGCGCCGGCGAACGCACTGGCCCGTATTCCCGATGAACTCTCGGCGATTGAAGCCGCGCCGCTCGCATGCGCGGGACTGACCATGTTCAATTCGCTGCGCGGCACCGGTGCTGGGCCCGGCGATCTGGTCGCCATCCTCGGGATTGGTGGCCTTGGTCATCTCGGGATTCAGTTCGCGGTCAAGATGGGTTTTCGCACCGTCGCGATCGCGCGCGGACCCGAGAAAAGTTACCTCGCCCGCGAACTGGGCGCTCATCACTGCATCGACTCGCTAGTCAGCGATGTGGCCAGCGAACTGCAGCGCCTGGGTGGGGCGCGGGTCATCGCGGCCACCGCCACCAATGCCGAGGCGATCTCCGCCGCGCTCGGCGGGCTGGGACTGCACGGTGAACTGCTGCTGCTGGCTCTCTTGGCCGACCCGGTGCAGGTCAGCCCGATCCAGCTGATCAATATCTCGGGCACTGTGCGCGGCCATCCGGTCGGCGACTCGAACGACCTTGAGGACACCCTCAATTTTGCTGCACTGCAGGGCATTAAGCCGATGGTGGAGGTCATGCCATTGGAGAAGGCCGCCGACGGCTATCAGCGAATGCTGGCCAACCAGGCCCGCTTCCGGGTGGTGCTTACCACCGCGGAGACCGACGCGTGTGTTTCCTCCCCGAACGTGCTGGTGGGCTGAGTCGTGACGCAAACAACGGCAGGCGACGTCGACCTGGCCAACCCCGACACCTTCGTCGACGGTGTACCGCATGACGCGCTGACAGAGCTGCGGCGTACTGACCCGGTGCACTGGCAGCCCATGGCGGGCGAGCCCGGGTTTTGGGCGGTGCTGCGCCACGCCGATGTGGCTCATGTTGACCGCCACCCGGAGATCTTCTCGGCAAACGAAGGCGGCATCGTCCTCGAGGATCTCTTGCCCGATCAGCTGGCAATGATGCGCAACATGCTGCTGGCGATGGACCCCCCCGTCCACACCGTGCATCGCAAGGCGCTGTCACCGCACTTCCGGGCGCGAGTGATGGCCGGGATCGAGGACCGGGTGCGAGATATCTGCCGAACCATCATGGCCGAGGCGCGGGAGCATCGGGAGGTGGAGTTCGTCCACGATGTCGCGTCACCACTGCCGACGAAAGTGATCGGTAAGTTGTTCGGCTTGCCGCCTGAAGACTGGGACCACATCCATGTGTTGGCCGAGCGCACCGCCTCGAGCCAGGACCCGGAACTCGTTGGGGCAGAAGGCGACGCTAGCGCCGCCGTCATCGAGCTGGCCATGTACGGGATCGGACTCGCAGCCGCCCGCCGCCAAGACGACCGGGCCGACGACCTCACCAGCGTCATCCTGCGGACGGACTTCGGCGGCCAGCCGATGAGCGATATCGACTTCGGCAGCTTCTTCGTGCAACTGATAATCGCAGGTAACGACACAACGAAGGGGATGCTCTCGTCGGGCCTTCTTACCCTGGTCCGGCACCCGGACCAGCTGGCCGAGCTGCGTGCCGACCCCTCCCTGATCCCGGGGGCGGTCGAAGAGATCATTCGTTATGACAACCCGTTGCACTACTTCCGGCGGACCGCGTTGTCGGACACCAAACTCTCGGGCACCCGCATCGCTGCCGGCGACAAGGTGGCGATGTACTACACGTCCGCCAACCGCGACGAAGAGGTGTTCGCCAATCCACAGGCGTTCGACATCCACCGCAGCCCCAACCCGCATCTATCCTTCGGGATCGCCGGCCATTTCTGCCTGGGGGTTCACCTCGCACGCCTTGAAGGCAAGGTCTTCTTCGAGGAACTGCTCGACGCGTTCTCCACGATCGATCTCAATGGCGAACCTGTCAGATGCCGGTCCAACCTGACCAATATGTTGCGACTGCTGCCGGTCCGTCTAACCGCCTGATGGCAGCCGGTACCGATATGCCGAAAATAACGAACGTTGACGCAGAGAGGGAGACCAATGGTGACGCGACTGGCCCTGGTGACCGGGGCTAACGGCGGAATCGGCTCGGCGATCTGTGATTGCCTCCGCGAGAACGGGTTTGAGGTCAGAACGATGGACGCCGTCGAACCGTGCGACGTGCTGGCCGATCTGGCTGTAGATCCAATCCCTGATTTCGCCGTCGCTGATGCCGACGTCTGCGTCTCCGTCGCCGGTGTCGTCGATACGTTCGCGCCAGCGCACTCGATGTCGGCCAAGCAGTGGTCCCGCGATATCGACGTTAATCTCACCGGAGCGTTTCGCGTGGTCCAGGCTTGTCTGCCCGGGATGCGCGACCGCGGGTTCGGCCGCATCGTGGCGATATCGAGTATGGCGGGTTGGATGGGAAACGCCGACAAGGTTGCCTACGCGGCGTCGAAAGCCGGTCTGCAGGGCATGATCCGGACCGTCGCCATCGAGAACTGTGCGCTGGGAATCACCGCGAATTGTGTCCTGCCGGGATTTATCGCCACTCCGGGTTTGCTGGCGATGCCGGAGTGGAATCGGAACCGGATATTGGCTGCCATCCCGAGCGGACGGTTTGGCCGCCCGGACGAAGTCGCGAACATGGTCGCCTTTCTGGCCCGTGACGATGCCGGCTATATCACCGCTCAGGAGATCGGCATCGCCGGTGGGCTGGAGTTGAACACCTTCTCGATCGCGGCACTAACCAAGGAACCTCGCTCAAGCCTGGACCTCTGGCCACCGTTGACTGAGGCGACCGGCGACAGATGACAACTCCACCGCACGTACCAATGGCTGACGTGGGCGAGATGTACCTCGTCCATACGATGTTGCGCCGCGAGTTAAGCTTGCTGCCTGATCTAATCCGCGGCCGAGGCCGAATCGACGCGAAGCGTAGGGCCCGCATCGGTGCGCACGTCCGGCTTGTGTGCCAGATTCTGCATACGCATCACGAAAGCGAAGACGTGATTCTCTGGCCACTGCTACTCGAACGGGCCCAGGCCGAGGCGACCCAGATCGTGGCCGTCATGGAGCAACAACATCACGCCATCGCCGCTGCGCACGACGAAGCGGTCCATCGGCTCGGCGACTGGTGCGGATTCGGCCGCGATCCAGAAGGATTCGCAACGGTGCTCGATGACCTGGCACGGATCATGACAGAACACACTGCGCTCGAAGAGAAGGCTGTGCTGCCCCTCGCCGAGAAGTACGTAACCGCCGCAGAGTGGCAACAGATGGGCCAGCACGGGATGAACACCTTCCAGAAGCGACTCTTGCCCTTAGCCTTTGGCATGCTGATGTATGAAGGTGATCCCGCAGTGATGCGGCGAACGCTTGCCAATGTGCCCCTGCCGGCGCGCCTCCTGATGCCGATCATCGCTCCACGCGCCTTTAGCCGCCACGCTCGGCGGATCTACGGCACCGCGACTCCGCCCAAGATCACATCGAATGCGTTGTCATAGGCATGAACAGAGGGCGAGTATTGGTCACAGGCGGGTCCACCGGTATCAGGGAGGCGACCGCGCTGCATCTGCGCGAACTCGGCTTCTCCGTGCTCGTGGGAGTACGCCGCGACGAGGACGCCGATCGGTTGCGTGAGCAGGGGCTGACACCCATCCACCTTGATGTCACCGTTGCAGAACATCTGGCCGCGGCGCGGACCGAGATCGACGGTCCACCCGAACTGGCGCAATGGTATGGCCCGATGATCACCACCGCGCTCGCGCGCACCCGAACAGCCCTAGCGTCGCGTTCATGAGCAATTGCGCGCCCGCTCGAGAGATCTATGCCGGTCTGTTCGGCGAACTCGGCAACAGCCTGAGCGCCGAGGATTGGATTGCCAGGGCGAACATTTCGCTACCACCAAATCTCTCGGCGCTCAAGGCCCGATTTGTCACGGGGTCCGGGACGGAACAGGCGCTGCAGATATCATACGAACCCGGTCCAGAATCGTTCAGCTTCTTCGCCCTCAGTGGTGGGTGCACGGCGGAGATGCTTGACCAGGCTGCCACCCACTGCGCCACATTGGTAACCGGCTACGGCTGTCCGACCCTGACGATGACGACGAACTACTTTCACCGCGGGACGGGCAGCACGTTCGTCGCAAATGCGCGCATCCTCAGCATGACAAGCGTTTCCGCGTTGATCGTGGCGGAGTTGATCGATCAGCGCGGCCGGCGGATCGCCGCGGCGTCGGTCGCGGTCCAGTTCGTCAAAGAGATCGCCCGGTACAGATGAGGCCGATACGGGTCCTGACAGAACACACTGCACTCAAAGAGAAGACTGTGCTCCTCTTGCCGAGTTGGGGTGAGCGACCTCTGTGGGATTCCCCGCGCGACACCCGATGAGCTACGCGAGTAACAAAGGAATCGGCATGACCCCACCACACCCGTTCGACAATGCCATCCACCTTGACACCATCGACGGAAACGTCAGGCGCGGCCGTACCCATCCGGAGTGGGCCAACCAGGTTGGCCCGTTCGGCGGGATCACCGCCGCCGTCATGCTGCGTGCCATCGAAACGCAGCCCGACCGCATCGGTGAGCCACTGGCGCTGACCGTCAACTTCACGGCGCCCATCGCCGACGGCGATTTCGACATCTCGCTTCGGGCCGCGCGCACCAACCGCACCATTCAACACTGGATCGCCGAACTCAGTCAGGACGGCGCGGTCACAACCACCGCGACCGCGGTGTTCGGCGTCCGCCGCGATACCTGGGCTAGTACCGAAGCGCACCCGCCGGCCGCGCCGCCGCCCGAACAGCTCATCCCCGGTGGGCCGGGCGACTTCGTCGTCTGGGCACGCCATTACGATATGCGGTTCGTTGCAGGCGCCTTTCCGGGCGAACACGCGCAACCCAACCGGTTATCGACGAGCACCTTGTGGATGCGCGACAGCGCACAACGCCCTGTCGACTACCCGGCCCTGGCCGCCCTGTGCGACACCTTCTACCCGCGAGTGTTCTTGCGTCGCGGCGGATTAATCCCGTCCGGAACCATCTCGTTGACGACCTATTTCCATGCCGATCAGCAGCAGCTCGACGCCCTGGGCGGTGACTACGTCTTAGGAACCGCCCACGCCCACCGATTCTCCGGCGGGTACTTCGACCAGAGCGCACAGCTGTGGACTCGCGACCAAGCACTGCTGGCTACCTCGCACCAAATCGTTTACTTCAAGGGCTAACGGCGTCAGGCGTGAGTGATCGAGCTGCAATGACAGAGCATCCAAACGAGGTGATCGCTGACGATAATGTTGGCACGCTGCGGGCGATCGAGTCCACAAGGCAGCTCAAGGCCCCGCTACGCAACCGCCGCAGAGTGGGCAGCACGGGATGGACACCTTCCGGAAGCCGCCTCTTGCCCTTGGCCTTTGGCATGTTGGACGTGCCCCTGCCGGCGCGCCTCCTGACGCCGATCATCGCTGCGCGCGCCTTTAGCCGCCACGCTCGGCGGGTCTACCGCACCGCGACTCCGCCCAAGATCACGGCAGTCAAACCCCACAGCCAAAAGGTTCACGAATGCGTCACCTGATGAGGAGAAATCATGCCCGCTGAGAGCCACATTGCGAACACCGCTGCCGATCTCGCATCGCAAGTCAGGGCGCGTCGAGTCGACCCGGTTGCGATTACTTCAGCCGCGTTGGCGCGCATCGCCGGCGACAGCCGCGCATTGGCCGCATTTCGTCGCGTACGACGCGACGAGGCGCTTGCCGAGGCAGCTGCCCTGGCGGACCGCTCGGACTTAGGTGAGCTGGCGTTGGCTGGAGTCCCGATCGCGGTGAAGGAAGTCGCTGCTATCGCCGGCGAATATCCGGCTTGGGAATCACCTTCCACCGCAGAGCCTTTTGCTGTCGACAGTGATGTCGTCGAGCGGCTACGCGCCGCTGGCGCTGTGATCATTGGGACGACCCGTACTCCACAAAATTGTCAGTTTCCCATGACCGATGACGCGGACGCGATCGTGGCCAACCCCTGGGCCCCGAGGTACTCCGCCGGTGGCTCGTCGGGCGGCAGCGCAGCCGCGGTCGCCGCCGGGTTCGTGCCTCTGGCTCATGGCACCGACGCATTTGGGTCAATACGTATACCTGCTGCGATGTGCGGCCTGGTGGGTATCTCACCGGGAACCGGCACCGTTGCCGCGGAGGACGCTTGGCAGTGGTCTGGCATGTTGCGCCACGGTCCCATCGCGACGACGGTTTCTGATGCGGCTCTTCTGCTTTCGGTGCTGGCCCAACGGCCGCAACTGGCCGCGATCGCTCCGGCGGGGGTGATGCGCGTTGCGACATCAGTGCGGCCGCCAGGCCTCGCAATGCCGATCCCGATCCCCAAGCAGTTCGTAGAGGCGGTCGCACAGACAGCTGCACATCTGCGTGCTGCTGGGCACGACGTCCGGCAAGCAACACCACACTACGGAAACTTGACTCCAGCCCTGCTCAGCCGCTGGCTGGGCGGGCTCGGAACCGCGGCGCCAACGCAACTGGAGAAGCGAACCCGGCGGCACCTGCGCGCCGCCCGCGTGGTGCGTCGAGCCAACTTGATCAAGTCAGTCCCGCGACAGCAATGGATCGACCGAGCACACGCCTTCTTCGCTGACCATGACGTGCTGATCACCCCCATGTTCGCCACACTGCCACCGGCAGCACGGCGTTGGAGTGCACGCGGTTGGACACAGAACGCGCTGGCTTCGATCCGACTCACGCCGTTTCTGAACCCCTGGGATCTTGCCGGGTTTCCCACCATGTCGGTTCCCGCCGCGCGTTACCCCAGCGGGTTACCGATCGGTATCCAATTCGTCGCGCCGCCGGGCGGCGAATCGCAGTTAGTGGCCCTGGCAGCACAGCTGGAATCACTCAACCCATGGCCGCGCGTTGCGCCACAACCGCCAACCGGTGGACGCGACGAACCGGATCAATAACCAACTGCGTTTTGGGGTGCAGCGGTGCCCAAGCCCGCACCGTCCATGCAGCAAGAACCATTGTCACCGGAGGCGGGAGCCGGTATCGGCGCCGCAATCGCGCGTGCCTTCGCCGACGAGGGTGCACGTGTCGTGGTCTCTGACATCGACGCCGCTGCGGCGGAGGAAGTCGCAGCATCAATCGACGGAGCGATCGCAATCACCGCAGACGTCGCCGATGAAACGCAGGTGGAGAATCTCGTCGCCCGAACGGTATCGACGTTCGGACAGCTGAACGTCGTCGTGCCCA
>Ga0210396_10004474_pt1 | contig 13688 bp, 11 predicted proteins | sample IncBWH17OmetaG_FD_155466 | JGI IMG/M metagenome (GOLD analysis project Ga0210396, IMG submission 155466) | Forest soil microbial communities from Barre Woods Harvard Forest LTER site, Petersham, Massachusetts, United States - Inc-BW-H-17-O ...
GGCGACTATTGCAATCAGCTTCCGATTCCGGTATTCCCGACACCGATCTATGAGACATTGGTGTGTCTGGGATTGTTCCTCTTCCTCTGGTCAATCCGTAAGCGCCTCAAAACGCCCGGGAACCTATTCGCGGTCTATCTGATCCTGAACGGCGCCGAACGATTTCTGATCGAGCATATCCGGGTGAACAGCAAATACAATATTTTCGGACTGCATCCCACTCAGGCCGAATTGATCTCCGCTGCGCTGGTAATAGCCGGGGTGGCCATTCTCTGGGCGTTGAACAGAAAAAAATCGGGCACGCCACCCGGGCCCCGCGAATCCATTGCCTCCGCCGGCTAGCGGTCGCCATCCTTCCAACTATCTTTCCTTTTATCATTTGCAGGATAAAAACTGTAACTGCTTTCAGCTTTTTGCGTCAGATACGCAAATGTCCGCCTGTGACTGATGGTCACCGAAACCGGATCATTGGTCAAGTAAACTTCGCGGCAGGTCTGTCGCTGGGTAATTTCGATCCACTTTAATTCACATGAGAGTGCCAGTTATCAATAATAACGGCCTTTCAACACAAAACAATGTTCTATGTAATGCAAAGTAGCAATCTTTGCATTGTAATAACTAAAAGACGGTACCTGACCATTAAAACAACTATATGAGACACATTACTTTGACTGCGCTGCTTCTAACCTTATTCGGGCTCTTCACCAGGGCCCAGCCGAGTGCCCAGGGGGGTACTGAATCAGCCACGCTTTCCGGCGGCCGGATCTCCGGTAATATTATCGACGACAAAGGTCTGGCTTTAGAGGCGGCAACCGTCACCCTTCTGAATGCCGCCGACTCGGGCCGGGTAAGAGAAACGGTGACCAACAAGGCGGGGCATTTTGCCTTTTCTGCCGTTCCGGATGGAAAATATCTTCTTCTTACGTCTTCCGTCGGGTATAACCGGCAGTATTCGCAGCCGGTAGAAATCAAGGGCCAGAATTCCCGGACCCTGCCACCAATAGTCCTGACTGCGGCCAGCACCAGCCTCACGGCGGTTGCGGTAGTAGCTAAACGGCCTCCGATCGAGACAAAAGCGGACCGTACCATTATAAATGTCGACGCTTCCCCGTCCAATGCGGGGAGTACGGCGATGGATGTGCTCGAGAAAGCTCCGGGTGTCACACTCGACAAGGATGACAATATCAGCCTGAAGGGCAAGCAGAATGTCATGGTGATGATCGACGGTAAGCCTACCTATTTGTCTGCCACTCAACTCGCTGATTATCTGAAGAGTCTCCCCGCCTCCGCCATTGATCAGATCGAGTTGATGACCAACCCGTCCGCCAAATATGATGCGGCCGGCAACTCGGGTATCATCAATATCAAGACGAAAAAGAACAAAATGAAAGGCTTCAACGGCAATATCAACCTGACCCAGACGCAAGGTGTCTATTCGAAGCCGAGCACGAGCCTCAATCTGAATTACCGTACGGGGCAGTTCAATTTCTTCCTGAATGCCGGCTATTCCCATTGGGAAGGTTTCCAGGTGCTCCAGATCCAGCGGAAATACATGGATGACGACGCGGCGCAAACAGTCAACTCGATCTTCCAGCAGACGACGGTGATGCATTTTATCAACCCGGAAGGCAACCTGAAATTTGGGATGGATTATTATATGACGCCAAAGACGACCGTTGGATTTGTCGTCAGCGGGTTCCAGAACACGGAGACGGATCGCTCGGGCAGCAATATACAGCTCCTGAATCCCAGCTATGAAGTCGATTCGCTTGTCTACTCACCCAACACCAATGTCACCAAATGGAAGAACGCATCGGCCAACCTGAATTTCCGGCATACCTATGATTCCGCCGGGCGGGAACTGACGGCCGATCTGGATTATGTCCGTTATTCTTCGGTCAGCAATCAGTATTTCAATAACCAGACGTTCACACCGGATAATGCCCTGCTTGATCAGTCCATTCTGACCGGCTATCTGCCCAGTACGATCAATATCTATACATTCAAAAGCGACTATACGCGGCCGCTGGCCAAGGGTTATAAGCTGGAGACGGGAGTCAAATTCAGCTATGTCAATACCAATAACGTCGCCGACTACTATGACCTGGTGGGCGGTAAGCCGAATGTCGATACGACCAAGACGAACGCGTTCATTTATCGGGAGAACGTCAATGCGGCCTATGTGACGATGACAAAACAATATGGTAAGAAATGGACCGTCCAGGCCGGATTGCGGGCAGAAAACACCAATTACTATGGCCATCAGCTGGGCAACGGGCTCACGGTCATCAACAACGATTCTTCGTTCTCCCGGAGCTATATCAACCTCTTTCCGACTATGTACCTGACCTATGAGGCCAATGAGAAAAGCACGTTTACGCTCAACTATGGCCGCCGGATAGACCGGCCGGCTTACCAGGACCTGAATCCTTTTCTGTTCTTTCTCGACCAGTACACCTACCAGGCCGGGAACCCCTATCTCCAGCCGCAGTATACAAATAACGTCGAGCTGTCCCATACCTACAATCACTGGCTGACGACGACGCTGAATTACAGCTATACCGTCAATTACTTTACGGAGACCTTCGAGCAGTCCGGGCAGGCAACTATTGTCCGCAACGGCAATATCGGCAGCCGCCAGAACGCGGGTATCGCGGTGAGCGCCATGAGACCGCTGACAAAATGGTGGACGGCGATCCTGTACAGTAACGTTAACTACAATAAGTTCACGGGAATGCTGTATGGCCAGAATATCGATGTTTCCGCGACCACGCTGCTGCTAAATCTCACCAACCAGTTCAATTTCCAGCATGGCTGGTCAGGCGAGCTTTCTGGCTTCTACCGGACAAAGGGGGTGGAGGGGCAGGTGATCGTCGATCCGCTGGGTCAGGGAACGGCTGCGATTGCCAAAAAGATCCTGAAGGAAAAGGGCAATCTGAAACTTTCGGTTCGGGACTTCCTGTATACTAACCATCCGACGGGGTATATCGACTTCCAGGAAACCGATGCGACCTTTCACAACCGGCGGGACAGCCGCGTGGTGGCCCTGACCTTTACCTGGAATTTCGGAAAGCCGCTGAAGGAGATGTCGAATAACGGTCGCCGGAATGGCGGGGCAGGCGACGAAGAAAGCCGGGTGAAGGCCGGGGGCAACGGGAATTAGCGGTGGATGGGAGTTTGATGCGCGGGCGGGCCGATTGGGGCAAGTCCGCGCATTTGCCTATTTTTGGAGTACAACTCCACGTTATGCCATCCTTCGATATCGTCAGCAAGGTAGACCAGCAGGTCCTTGATAATGCGGTCAACGTCACCCGAAAAGAGATCACCAACCGGTTCGATTTTAAGGATTCCCCGGTTAAGATCGACCTGAACAAAAAGGACATGAAGATCGATCTCGAAGCGGAAAGCGATATGAAGCTGAAGCAGATCGTGGATGTACTGATCAGCAGGTCGATGAAACAGGGACTGGATCCGCTGGCCTTTGACCTGGGAAAGGAACCTCATCAGAGCGGAAAGGTTACCCGGCAGGAGGTGCCGGTCCGAAATGGTCTCAAGCAGGAGGACGCCAAAAAGGTCACCAAGCTGATCAAAGATTCGGGGCTCAAGGTTCAGTCGCAGATCATGGATGACCTTATCCGGGTTACCGGAAAGAAGATCGACGACTTGCAGGCGGTGATCAAGCTGTGCAGCGGCGCTAATCTGGGGATCGCGCTGCAGTATGTCAATATGCGAAATTAGCGGCTCTGGGTGGGTGTGGATCCTGAAGCCATTTTTATTTGCCGGGACCAATTTTAATGCCTACTTTTGCCAGCTCGAACTTAAAAAAATCGTACGGCCAAATCCGTACAAGCTTCAAACAGAACAAATTATGAAAAAAGATCTCCATCCCAAAGGTTACCGGTTCGTTGTCTTCAAGGATATGAGCAATGGGGTCACTTTCCTGAGCAAGTCGACTGCTCAGTCCCGCGAGACGATCAAATATGAAGACGGCAATGAATATCCCCTGATCAAATTGGAAATTTCCAATACATCCCATCCTTTCTTCACGGGTAAGAACATGCTCGTGGATACGGCGGGAAGAATCGACAAGTTCAAGAAACGCTACGAGAAGAAGGCGAAATAATTAGTCTTTCCTGTCACTGTCACACAACTTATTAGCCAGCCGGAGGCCGGCCGACCGAAAGGTCAGACATTAGCGCATTTACGTCAAATGCGCTATTTTCTTTTACTGCGCGTTTGACGTACATTTTCCCCTCCAGTTTGGAGGGGAATTTTTTTTACATGCGGGCAGGAAGAAGGGAATGTTTTAGTTTTGATCATCATGGTGCTATTTGAAGATACCTCCTGTACGGGCGATCTGCTTCCATTCACCTCGGTGCGGTCGGCGCTCGATCTCCGGATGGGTATTCTGACTTTCAGGGAGAAATGGGAGCGGTTGCTGGGGGCGGGCGCTTTTGCCGTCGGGCCCTTGTCGTCCGGGCCGGCATTGGCGGCCAACCTGCTGCCCACGCGGGCGCTGGCGGCAATTATCCATGAAGAAACTGCGCGCGGGCCGTTCACGCAGGCCTCCATCGACCGGCTGATCGTCCATGGCCGGCTGATTCGCTATCCCTGGCATCTCTTCCAGCACAATGGCGAAGCGTTGTCGGAAGACTTTCAGCTCCTGACGGCAGGCAGGCGCAGCGAGCCGGTCCCGGTGTCGGTGCAGGCGGTGGAGCCGGAGAATATTTTTATCGAACCGGGCGCCCGGCTTTCGCATTGTGTGCTCAACGCTGCTTCCGGGCCGATCTATATCGGGCGCAACGCCGAGATCATGGAAGGTGCGTTGATCCGCGGGCCTTTTGCCGCCTGTGAGGGGGCTACCGTCAAGATGGGATCGAAGATATACGGCGCGACCACCCTCGGGCCTTATAGTACAGGGGGCGGGGAGATCAAAAATGTCGTTTTTCAGGGCTATTCTAATAAAGGGCATGACGGCTACCTGGGGGATGCGGTCATAGGTGAATGGTGCAACCTGGGGGCCGGGACTTCGGCGTCCAACGTGAAGAACAATGCAGGCGTTATCCAGGTCTATCATCCGGCATCCGGCGGCTATCTCCCGGCGGGGGTGAAATGCGGGTTATTGATGGGGGATTATTCGCGATCGGCGATCAACACTTCTTTTCACACCGGAACGGTGACGGGGATCTCCTGTAATATCTTTGGGGAGGGCGCGCCGCCCAAATATATCCCCGATTTCAGCTGGGGCCAGGATGGGCTCGTCCGGTACGAATGGGACAAAGCATTGCGGGACATCGCCAACTGGAAGAAAATGAAGGGTCAGGTGCTGCGGGAAAACGAAATACAGGCTTTACGACATATTTTTGATCAATTGTAACAACCAATTACTCTATTCATGAGACAACAAATTGCCGCTGCTAACTGGAAGATGAACCTGACGTATGAACAAGGTCAGGAATTGCTGGACACTATCCTCAACGAAAATATAGAGCTTTCGGGACATCAACGGGTGGTTTTCGCGGTCCCGTTCCCATACCTGGTGATGGCGCACCATAAAGTAGCCGGAAAACAACGATATTTCACATCTGCCCAGAATTGTTCGGATAAGAAATCGGGCGCCTATACCGGGGAAGTGTCCGCAGAGATGCTCCGGTCGATCGGTATCAAATTTTGTGTGATCGGGCATAGTGAGCGAAGGGAATACTTCGGCGAGCAGGATCAGGTATTGGCGGGGAAAGTGGAGATATGTCTGGAGAACGGGATCACGCCTATCTTCTGCTGTGGCGAGCCGTTGAGTATCCGGGAAGTGGGGGCACAAAACGCATTTGTAGAGACACAGCTGCGCGAAGCATTGTATCATCTCAGTGAGACACAATTTCGTCAGATCATCATCGCCTATGAACCGATCTGGGCGATCGGCACGGGCAAGACAGCCACATCGGACCAGGCTCAGGAGATGCATGCGCATATCCGGAAAATGTTGGCCGGCAAATATGGCAAGGCAACGGCGGAAGAGATCCCGATCCTGTATGGCGGCAGCGTAAAAGCAGGCAATGCCCGCGAGATATTCCATTGTCCCGATGTCGACGGAGGCCTCGTTGGAGGCGCGTCGCTCCAGGCGGCCGAGTTCATGACGATCATCCGATCGCTGAAATGACCGGCAGCAAATTAATTTTTGATGTGGGGGCCAATGACGGCGTGGATACGGCCTACTATCTTGGAGAGGGTTATTCCGTGGTTGCGATTGAAGCCGATCCTTCCCTGTGCAATGGGCTTCGGACGCGGTTTGCTGAAGAAATTGCCGGAGACCGGCTAACCGTGATCAATGCCGCAATTATGGAGGAAGACCGGGATGAGGTGGCGCTGTATGTCAGCAGGGACAACACAGAAAGCTCGCTGATCCGATCCATGGCGGAACGATCGGGGTCGATGACGGGCCAGATCATGGTGAAGGGCAGAGGTCTTTGTTCGCTTTTTGATGAATATGGCCTTCCCTGGTACTGCAAGATCGATATCGAAGGTTATGATGCGCAGGCGGTAAGGGGCATGTCCGGCTGCGGCGGCCGTCCTGCCTATATCTCTTGCGAAGGGACAGGACAGCCGATCGGTGAGATTATTCGGGACGAAGGATTGTTGTATAAGGCGCTTGACGCATTGGCGGCTCAGGGATACCGGTCGTTCAAGGTGGTCGACCAGGAAAGCCTGCAGGTATTGACGGACGCAGGGCATTATGACCGCCTTCATTCCTGGCCTGTTCGGATCAGAACAAAGCTGGAACGATGGATGGGCCGGCTTAGCCGACAGAGGTGGCCGGAGGCTGGGTTTGTTTCAGGACCTTTCGGAGAAGGGCTGGCGGGGGAATGGGCCGGTTATGAGGTGATCCGAGGCCGGATGGCTATGCATTTCTCCCACTATTATCAATATACGAAAAACAAGCAGTATATCTTTTGGGTAGATATTCACGGAAAATATTGAATGTACTCCGGTCCCATTTGAACGACGGGCTGAGCGAAACCGACCGGCGGCGTATCGTGCGGGGGACGCTGCAATCCTTTCTGATCCAGGGCGGCTCCGTGGCGCTGGTTTTTATCAGTAATCTTCTCCTGGTGCGGTCATCCGATCCTGATTCCTACGGACTGTATGTGCATGTGTTCAATTGGGTGAGTATCCTAAGCGTCGTGGTCGCAGGGGGCTGGGACGACCTGGTGCTGGCGCAGCTGCCGCGGTATACTGCCGCGCAACACAGCCGCCTGGTCGCCTTGGTCCGGGCTGCCAACCGGTGGATACTGGGTGCGGCGGTGGTTGTTGGTCTGGCGTTTGTCGGTCTGTTGCATTTGGTGCCCATCGAAACGCTGAGCGATCATCAGACGCTGTTCAGGGTGGCGATGATCGCGGTCTATCTGACGGCTGCGCTTGGTCTGAACCAGCTTGTCTTGCAGGCGCTCAACTACATCCGGCTCAGCCAGGTGGTCGAGAAGCTGGTCAAGCCGCTGCTGCTCATCGTTGCGGTGAGCCTGCTGCGGGTGTTGGCGGTTCCGTTTAGTGCACGGACGCTGGTTGTCCTTTCCTGTGTGGTGCTGGGTGTCTGCTTCGGCGTCGTCGCCTCGCTCGTTGTCCGGAAAATGCGGGCTTACAGGGAATCCGGCGTTGAGAGTGGTCCTGAGGACCGGCATGGGATGAAAACGACCTATTTTTTCTTCATCAGCCTGTTAACCTTGCTGGCGACCAAGATCACGATGCTCATCCTGCCGGTATACCTGCCGCCAAAAGATGTCGGCATTTTCAACATTGCCTACCGGTTTGCGGACCTGCTTATCTTTCCCTTCTTCCTGATGCATACGGTACTGCCGCAACTGTTTGCGCGGCATGCCGTCACTGGCCGGGCCTATACCCAGTCGCTGTTCAGTGAAAGCAATAAGCTGATGACGTTGCTGAGCCTTCCGCTGCTGCTGGTCAATGTGGTGGCGGGAGCGTTGCTGCTGCGGCTTTTCGGGCCGGAGTTTTCCGCCGGCTATGCGGCGGTGATCTATATCAGCGTGGCCCAGTTCCTGTTCTCGGTGTTCGGACCCGCCAATACGATCCTGATGATGCAGGACCGGGAAAAATATTCGGCGGGTTGTCTGCTGCTGTATGTTGTTATGCTGGCCGGGACCAGCTGGTGGCTGATCCCTGCGGGCGGGATTACCGGCGGTGCGCTTGCGATAATGATCAGCAGCGCGGCTTACAACATCGTACTGGCGGTCACCTTGTATAGGGTCTGCGGGGTGCGGTCGCCGTTCTTTGGCTGGTTATTCCCCCATTAATTGCCGGAATGCGCCGCTGAAATTCTCTTTTGAAAAATAGCTGAATGCCTGATGGATCGTTTCGCGGACAGCCACATAGCCATTGGGGTCTTCGAGAAACCGGCGGATAAGCCCGCACGCTTCTTCGGGTGAGCCGTACTGGTAGATAGCGGTGCGGAAGGGCTCGGGAATGACAAATCCGGCGGGGACGATGGCGGGGATATTGCTGACGAGCAGATCGGCTGTCAGCCCGCTGGCGGTTGTAAGGCCGTAGGTTTCGGGATGATTGCGGCTGTTTCTTTTATGGACGTTCAGCGGGCTCCAGATCAGGTGGGCGTGGGTCAGCTCCTGTTCGTATGCGGATTCCGAAATATAGCCTTTAAACGTACGGAAGTTGGCCAGGTCGGAGAGAAGGGGTTGGAATTCGGCGATGATGTTGGCTGCAGCTTCGGTGGAGGCATCGCCGAGCAGGATAAGCTCGATAGGGGGGGCAGGCTGCAATAGCAGGAGAGTCTTTATCACCTCCTTGTAATGGCGGCGGTTGGGGTCGACGGAGCCTGGAACGACGATTCGGAAAGGCGGGGCCGGGGATGCCGGCGATGTTGGGGATACCACACGATGGCCGGAATAGAAACGGGATGGAATAAAGACAGCGGTTGATCCGGGCAGTCGTTGCCGGAGCTGATCGGCCATCGCGGGTAGAAAAACGTGATAATGATGGATTTGCCCGCGAAGGAACTTCTTAGCGATCGTTTCGGTCCAGTCGCGAAGGGTTTTATAGGAAGGTGAGCAATATTCATTGACCTCATGGACGGTCAGGCTGAGATGGACGGGGCTGATGAAGGTAAGCCGGGCGGCAAAGATCAGCAGGTTATTGTCGAGCGTACCGAGATGAAGATGGGTAAAGCCATGTCGGCGGATAAATCGGAACAGCTGCCGGATGAAGCGGCGGTTAGGGCAATCCCTGGTCTGGATGAAAAATTCGGTGTGAGGCCAGCGTTGTTCCGGTGAACCTTCGCCGGTGAGATTATGATAGGAAACCTCCTTCAGGAAAACAGCAACCTGGTGGAATTGTACTTCACACAGGTCAAGCAGGGCCGGGAGGTTTTCGTGGTGAGTGGTCTCATATAAAACGATCTTTTTCTCTTTGGATCGGGAATTGTCGGGGGCGCGAAGCCAAAGCGGGACTGCGCCGAGCAGGATGGTCCAATAAGGAATGCGCATCACGATCAGGTCCGCAAGGACGAATAGGACGGCAAGCGCGATGAGCAGCCGGTCCCGGCGACGGGTAAAAAAGCCAAGGATAAAACTCGCCTCCAACAGGACACTGGCGACGTACAGGGTCTGGGAGATTGAGGGGCGGGCGATCAACCAACCGTAGAATCGGCAGGAAAGTGAAGTACGGGATCCGATCAGCAGGTCGGCGTCGTGCAGGAGAAGGATACGGCTCATTTCTTCCCCGTTAAAGATGGCACCCCGTCCAATTTTCCAAAGCGCCGCGCTGACAAAAATATATAGAAAGTAATAGCGGCAGCCTGTCAACAGCAGATAGAAGCGATCGGGACGGTTGGTGGTGAAGACCAGCGCAAGCAAAAAGAACAGAATAAACGGCTCGTGATGGACCTGCCAGAAAATATCGGCTAAAAGGAGATAAAACGCGGTATTTAGGACAAAAATGACCCAAAAACCGACAGAAAAGCGCTTTTTTCGGCCAAAAATGACCAAAATCGGGAGGGGCAAAAGGAAGGCTAAAGCGTCCGCGGCCGCAAAAGAGAAGGGGTGGGCGATCATCCAGCGGGGAATACCCGTGGCCATCAATGCCAGCTCGGTCAGATCCCCGTTATAATTGAAAAAAATGGGGTGATATTGGGATAAAAGGCGGTTTTCGAGCCAAAAACCCAGCAAAAAGGCATAATAAAACAGGAAATATGCGGTCAGGATCAGGCGTCTGTCCCGGGAAAAATGCTGCTGAGATATGGTTAGCGGTTGATCCAAGCGATTTTTTGGAGGAGGATGGGTTGGTTCTGTTTGAAAAGGTACCGGCAGCGGTTAACCCGGAGGGAATGAATGGGCCGGCGAAGAAGGCGGCTCAGGTAGCCGAGGTACCAGTCCGGAAAGGCCGCCGCAACGGTCGGCGGATTTTCGAGGTTGAGGGAAAGCCGGGAATAGATGCCGGGAAAGGAGGTCCTGATCCGGGAGCGATCGGGCGCAAAGTCGGCGGTCTGGGATTGCCGGTCGAAAGCGGCAAGGGGCTGCTGGATCATATCCCAGCGATAGATGCCAAAGTCAGCTGCTTCCAGCCGTCGGCCATCGGCGATTATTTCGAAGGTAGACAGGCTATCGGGGGCTGGGAAAGATTCCGAGAACATCCCGTAGTGCTCGAAGGGATAGGCAGTGACCGAGTGAGCAAGGTCGATGGTGACCTGGATCAGGAAGAAAGCTGCCATCAAACCGATGAGGCTTTTTTTCGCCCTGGACTTCAATGGTTTCCGACCATCTCTCATGGGCTGAATTTAAGGTATTTTGCGTACTTTTGCCGGGAATGAAAAATATCCGGAATTTTTGTATTATCGCTCATATTGACCACGGCAAAAGTACATTGGCGGACAGGCTATTGGAGATGACCAACACGATTTCTGCGCGGGATATGCAGGCCCAGGTGTTGGATGATATGGACCTGGAGCGGGAAAAGGGCATTACCATCAAGAGTCATGCGATCCAGATCAATTATTCCTATAAAAATCAACCGGTTACGCTGAATCTCATCGACACCCCCGGGCATGTCGATTTCAGCTATGAGGTGAGTCGGGCGCTTGCAGCCTGTGAAGGTGCTTTATTGCTGGTAGACGCTACACAGGGGATTCAGGCACAGACGATCTCCAACTTGTACCTGGCGATCGAGAACGACCTTGAGATCATTCCGGTCATCAATAAGATCGATATGGACGGCGCCATGATCGAAGAGGTAAGGGACCAGATCATCGAGCTCATCGGCTGCAAGCCGGAGGATATCCTGCTGGCCAGCGCACGAACGGGGCTGGGTGTAGCCGAAATCCTGGATGCGATCGTCGAGCGGATCCCTCCGCCCGAAGGCGATCCGAATGCGCCGCTGCAGGCGCTGATCTTCGATAGTGTCTTCAATTCCTTCCGCGGGATCATCGTTTATTACCGAATTCTGAACGGCAGTATAAAAAAAGGGGATATTGTCCAATTTGTTTCCACCGGGCTGTCCTATGGTGCCGATGAGGTAGGGGTGCTCAAGCTGACGCTCGACCCGCGCGCCGAGGTAAAAACAGGAGATGTTGGCTACATCATCACCGGGATCAAAAATGCGAAAGAGGTTAAGGTTGGGGATACCATTACGCTGGCGTCAAATCCAAATCCTACGATGATCCAGGGTTTTCAGGAAGTAAAGCCGATGGTGTTTGCGGGGATCTTCCCGGTCAATACGGATGATTTTGGAGAGCTGCGGGAATGCATGGATAAGCTGCAATTGAATGATGCGTCACTCACTTACGAATTGGAAACATCCCAGGCGCTGGGCTTCGGATTCCGCTGTGGATTCCTGGGGATGCTGCATATGGAGATCATCCAGGAACGATTGGAGCGGGAATTCAACCAGACGGTGATCACGACGGTGCCAAACGTAAGTTTTATCGCCTTTACCAATAAAGGAGAAGAGATCATTGTCAATAATCCTACGGAAATGCCCGATCCGACGCGGATCGACCGGATTGAGGAGCCTTTTATCCGCGCCCAGATCATCACCAAGCCCGATTATATAGGGAATATCATGACCCTGTGTTTGGGCAAACGGGGTATCCTGATCAATCAGAGCTATCTGACCACGACGCGGGTGGAGCTGATCTTTGAGATGCCGCTGACAGAGATCGTCTTCGACTTTTACGACAAGCTGAAGGGCCAGACACGCGGCTATGCCTCCTTCGACTATCACCCGCTCGACCGCCGCGAAAGCGATATCGTGAAAATGGATATCCTTCTCAACGGGGACAAGGTTGATGCGTTGAGCGCCCTGATCCACCGGAACCGGTCGACGGATTTTGGCCGCAAGCTGTGTGAGAAGCTCAAAGAATTGCTGCCGCGGCAACAGTTCCAGATAGCGATCCAGGCGGCCATCGGAGCCAAGGTGATCGCGCGTGAAACGATCAGCGCCTTACGGAAGGATGTGACGGCTAAATGTTATGGCGGGGATATCAGCCGGAAACGCAAACTTTTGGAGAAGCAGAAGGAAGGCAAGAAGCGGATGCGGCAAATCGGGAATGTAGAAGTGCCGCAGGAGGCTTTTTTGGCAGTGTTGAAGCTGGACGAATAAACCATCAACTATGCGAACCCCTCTTCAGAAAAGTGAAAAGATCCTGCTGGTAACCTATAGCAGCTGGACAGCGCTCCTGCTGCCGTTATTGGTAGCTTTGGCATTGGTCATCATTGGCGTCGTGGTTGTTTGGAAGGTCCCGTCGGTATGGGGATGGCTGGTCTCGGTGGCGGGCGTCGTCTACTGGCTTCTGAGGTATTCGGCCTGGAAGGTCAATCTCTGGGTGGTGACCAATTTCCGCGTGATCGATGAAGCAGGCCTGCTAACTCACTATGCAAAAGAAAGTCCGCTCGACAAGATCAACAATGTCTCCTACGATCAAACGGTTTGGGGACGGTTGCTAAATTTCGGGCATGTCGAGATCCAGACGGCAGCGGAGGCCGGGGCCACCGACTATTACAACGTCAATCATCCCAAACGATTAAAAGATACGATCACGGCGGCGCAGGCGGAATACAAGAACTGGCAGTTTGGCAACCAGGCCCAGCAGATGGCGGCGGCGATGGATGCGCGGAATGACGGGCGTACTGCGGCGGCAAGAGCGGCTGATGCCCCGGCGATCGCACAGGAACTGGAACGGTTATTCGAGCTGAAAATGAAGGGCGCGCTTTCCGAAGAAGAGTATAACCGGGCAAAGGCGCGGCTGCTCAATCATTGATGTGGCGGCGCAGCTTTCTTTTTATTCTTTTCTGATTGTGCATTAAGCTCGGTCTCGTTGATTTTGCCCTGGTCATCCAGGATCTGGGCTTCGCGCGGGAAATCCCCGTCTTTTAATTTTTGCGTAAAGACTCCTTTTTGCAGATGGACCCATTGCCCATTCTTCCATTGGAAGGCTTCGAAATCTCCATCGGGGACATAAGTATCTTTTTTCTCCGGCTCGTTATTCTCCGAGATCAGTTCATCAAAAACGACAAGGCCCAGTGAAGGGTCGTAGTTGAAGCGGGTGCCTGCTTCTTTTTTATATTCAATGTTGAAGCGATATTGGGTCGGTTTGCGGACGGAATCTTCCTGGAAGGAGAAGTAGGGGCCGCCGAAGCGAGGCTCGCCTTCCGGGCTAAAGGTGAGGACTTCCA
>Ga0210396_10004481_pt1 | contig 13677 bp, 12 predicted proteins | sample IncBWH17OmetaG_FD_155466 | JGI IMG/M metagenome (GOLD analysis project Ga0210396, IMG submission 155466) | Forest soil microbial communities from Barre Woods Harvard Forest LTER site, Petersham, Massachusetts, United States - Inc-BW-H-17-O ...
CCCGCCCGCTCCCGCGCCACCCGCCGCCTCATCCTCCGCGGTTTCCTCCGCGGCGCTGTAGCGTCCCGCACCGATGCATGGCGGCGACAGCGATAGCGAGCATCTCGTGGACCCCGTCGAAGAGGAGGGTTGGCAGCTGACGCTGCCCCTGGATGGGGTCGTCGCCGTGCTCGCGCTTCACGGCCAGCTGCCCTCCTTCGCCTGGGCGTTCGCCCAAGCCCTTCCCGGTGCGCGCCTCGGATACGTGCAGACCGCGGGCGACGCGCGGCTGGGCGGGCAATCCGCGGAGGTCCGCGAGCTGCGTGCCCGCGGACTGCTCGCCGGCCAGCTCGCGGCGGGCTCGACGCGTGCGGGGGTGGGTGAGCAGGTGGGGGCGGGCCAGCCGGCGCTCACGACCGCGGGCGCGCTCTACCACGGGCTGCGCGCGCTCGGCTGGGACGCGGCGGTCTGCGGTCCCGGCCCGCAGAGCGCCGCCGGCGGAGTAGAGCTTGAGCACGGCGGTCTCGCGGCGCTAGACGACGCGCACACCGCGCTCGCGCTCGGCAGTCCCGTGCTGCTCGTGCCGCGGATGTCCTCCGGCGGGCCGCGCACGCGCCGGCGGGGGATCTCGCCGGAGACGCTCGCCGTGCTCGACCTCCTGCTCCAGCCGGTCACCGTCGCGCTGCCCGCCGGCTTGCGATCGCCGGTCGGCGCGGACCTTCGCGCCGGGCTCGGCGCCGTCTTCGGCACGAGCCGCAACGCGCCCGCGCAGCTCGAGCTCGACGTCGCGCGTCCCGCGCGCATCGCGCGCCACGACTGGCGCCGCGCGCCCCTCGATCTCCTCGCTTTCGCCGCCGCCGAGCTTCCCACCGAGGCCGCCGGACGCGGTCTGGTCGAGGATCCATTGTTTTTCGGTGCGACCCTCGCGGCGGGCGCGACGCTCGCCGAGCTCGTCGCCGAGCAGCGCGGCGTGCGCCCAGCCGGCCACGTCGAGGACGGCGAGGGCGCCGCGGCCTGAACGCCGCGTTGCACGCGCAGGGCGCGCGCTCGCCGTGCGCGAAGCTTGAGGGAGGTGGCAAACGCAAGCGACACCGGTGCGAGCGCGCTCGGCGATGTGGGCTCCGCGTCCGTCGATGCGAACCTGATACTCGACTTCCTCGCGTATCTGGAGCTCGAGCGCGGGCTCTCGCGCAACACACTCGACGCCTACCACGCCGATCTGGCGCAGTTGCGCGAGTTTCTCGCCACGCGCGGTGTCAGCGTGCTCGCCGCTCGCCACGGCGATCTCGCCGCGTTCCTTGCCACACTGGCCTCAGGCAGCGAGGAGCGCCCACCGGTCGCGGCGACGACCCTGCAGCGCAAGGTCGCCTGCCTGCGCTCTTTCTACCGCCACCTCCGCCGCGAGGAACTGCTCACGCACGACCCCACCGCTGATCTGCGCGGCCCCCGGCGCACCCAGCGCCTGCCCGCGGTCCTCCGCCGCGAGGAGGTCGCCGCCCTGCTGGCCCAGCCGCGCGGCGCTGAGCCGCTCGCGTTGCGCGACCGCGCGCTGCTGGAGGTGATGTACGCCTGCGGCCTGCGCGCCTCGGAGGCGATCGCGCTGGAGCTACAGGACATCGACCTCGAGGAGGGGATGCTGCGCGCGCGTGGCAAGGGCTCCAAGGAGCGTCTGATCCCCGTCGGCCGCCACGCCGTTCGCGCTCTGCGCGCGTGGGTCGCGCACGGGCGCCCCGCTGTGCTCGGCGCCGCGGCCTCGGCTGGGGCAGCGATGCAGAGGGGTGGGGTCGCGTCGGCGGGGAAAGGGGCGCGGAAGGGTGGGGTGGCCTCGGCGGGGAAAGGGGCGCGGAAGGATGGGGTGGCCTCGTCGTTAGGCCCGGTGCAAAGCACACTGTTTCTCAACCATCGCGGGCGACCGTTGACGCGGCAGGGTCTCTACAAGATCGTCCAGGGGCATGCCCGTCGCGCCGGCCTGCAGGAGCGCATGAGCCCGCATACGCTGCGTCACAGCTTCGCCACGCACTTGCTCGCCGGCGGCTGCGATCTGCGCTCGCTGCAGGAGATGCTCGGTCACGCCGATCTCGCGACGACGCAGGTCTACACGCATCTGTCCGCCGAGAGTCTCAAGGAGGTGTATTTCAGTGCGCACCCGCGCGCATCGCGCTGAGTCGCTGGCGCCGTCCTTGCGCTTCGCGCGGTCCTTGCGCTTCGCGCCGGCCTTGCGCTTCGCGCGGTCCTTGCGCTTCGCGCCGGCCTTGCGCTTCGCGCCGGCCTCCCCGCCGCGCGGATGTGTCGTTCTCTTTTTGGAGTTCTTTCCTCTCGGTAACAGTTCATAGATGTAAGGATCTCTAAAAAGTAGAGATGCACGCGCGGACGCGACCGCTCTAAGCTGGATCGCCGTGCCCGAGCTTCCCGAGGTCGAGACCGTTAGGCGTCAACTCGCGCCGCTGGTCGAGGGCCAGATCCTGCGTGAGATCGAGATCCTCGACGCGCGCTGGTCGCGTCCGCTGGAGCCCCACGAACTGGCCGACGCGCTGCGCGGGCGACGCGTGCAGCGTCTGCACCGTCGCGGCAAGTACCTCATCTGGCAGCTTCAGGACGAGGTCCACCTCGTCCAGCATCTGCGCATGACGGGCGCAGTTCTCTGCGCGCCCCGGCCCGAGCCCGCCCACGTCCGCGTGCGGATCGAGCTCGGGCCCGCGCGTCGGCGTCGGCGGCTCGTGATCATCGACCCGCGTCGCTTCGGGACCGGTGAGCTGGTGCTGGGCGCCGCCGCGCTCGAGCGCTTCTTCGCCGCGCGCCTCGGGATCGAGCCCCTCGACGAGCGCTTTACCGCGGCGTACCTGCAAGCGCTCGCGCGTGGGCGCAGCGCGCCGATCAAGGCCTTCCTACTCGACCAGCGCGCCGTTGCGGGGGTCGGCAACATCTACGCCGACGAGGCCCTGCACCGCGCGCGGGTGCACCCGTTGCGGCCCGCCGGGGCGCTCACGCGCGCGCAGTACGCGCAACTGCGCGACGCGGTCCTCGCCGCGCTGCTCGAAGGCATCGACGCGCGCGGCGCGACGATCGACGACTTCCGCCACGTCGACGGCTTTCGCGGCTCCTTTCAGGACCGCTTTCGCGTTCACCGCCGCGCCGGCGACCCGTGTCCGACGTGTGGGACGACGATCGTCAAGATGGTCGTCGGCGGGCGCGGGACCTACGTCTGCGAGCGCTGCCAGCCGCGGCCGCGCCCGCGCGCTACGCGGCGAGCAACTCGTCCAAGCGCCCGCTCTGCAGCGCGGCCTGCGTCTCGTTGAAGCCCCCGACCAGCTCGCCCTCGACGAGCACCTGCGGGAAGGTCATCATCCCCGTTTTGCGCGCGAGCTCCGCGCGGCCCTCGGGGTCCTTCGAGAGATTGATCTCCGCGAACTCCAGCTCGCGCGCTCGCAAGAGACCCTTCACGCGCGCACAGAACGCGCACGGTTCGGTCGTATAAACAGTGATTTTGCTCATTACTTCACAAAGTATAGCAACAATTTGTCCTTGGCGGACGGCGTCGCTGGGGGGTCGGTTTGCAAAGGGTCAGCTGCCAGGTCAAGTTTGGGCCCCCGCGCAGCGGTGAACCGCCGGGGGCCGCGGCTCCGGGAGGCGAGTCCCTCGGCACACGCAGCGTAGAGCCTCGCCGCATGCCGCTCGGGTCGCGGTTGCGCTCGCGGACGATCGCGCGCTCACGGTCGCCGAGGATCGCGCCGGCCGGCCGCGTCCGCCGCGCGCGATCCTAGACTCGACAGGTATGCCCGGCCCCGTCAAGACCGAGGCGGTCGTCTTGCGGTCGATGCGCTACGCCGAGGCCGACCGCATCCTGCACGTCTATACCCCCCATCGCGGACGCGTCAGCGCGATCGCCAAGGGCGTGCGTCGCGCGCGCAGCCGCTTCGGCGGCCGTTTGGAGCCGTTTTTTCGCCTGCGCCTCGAGCTGCACGAGGGACGCAGCGAGATCCTCACCGTCACCGGGGCGCAGACCGTCGAGGGCTATCCCCGCCTGCGCGAAGACGCGCGCGCGCTCGACGCCGCCGCGCGCGCCTGCGATGCGGTCGGGCGACTGTTCGAGACCCCCGAGCCGCATCCCGCGGTCTTCAACCTGCTCTGCCGCCGGCTGAGCCTGCTCGACGAAGCGCTCGCCGCCGCGTCCCCGACAGGCCGCGCCGCCGCGCTGCAGTTTCGCCTGAAGTTGCTGCACGCCGCCGGCCTCGCTCCCCAGCTCGGCGCGTGTGCGGTATGCGGGGAGCGCGAGCATCTCGTCGGGTTCTCCGGCGCCGCCGGCGGTGTCGTCTGCGGCGCCTGCGAGGCCGGCTCGTTCGCGCTCGGCGAGGCCGCTCACGGCTTCATGGCCGACGCCCTCGGACGCTCGCTCGCGGAGACGCCGCGTGCTTCCGAACCGGTCCTCGGGCAGGTCGAGCGCGCGCTATCGGAGACCCTCGAGCACCACGCCCACGTGCGCCTCATGCCCGCCGTCGCGCGCGCGCGCTGAGGCCCGCGGCGTCCCGGCGTGCGGCGCGCTGCGGTAGGGGCCCGCGGCGTCCCGGCTGTATCGTGCGCGCGCTGAGGCCGTCGCGGTGCCTCGCCTGTATCGTGCACAGCATGGACGAGGGCCTGCCGATCGCCTACACGCTGCTCGACAAGGGCGTCCCCGTGCTCGCCCGCGACGGCTCGCAGGTCGGCACCGTCACGAGCGTACTCGCCGCTCCCGAGGAGGACGTCTTCCACGGGCTGCTGATCGATACCCCCCACGGCGGGATTCGCTTTGCCGCGGCCGACGTCATCGCCTCGATCCACGAACACGGTGTCGACTTGCGCATCGACGCGCCCACCGCCGCCGGCCTTCCCGGGCCCGAGCACGCCGCGCCGGTCTACGACGAGGACCCCTCCAAGCAGGAGAAGTGGCGCCACTACGTCCACCGCTTCACCGGGCGCAGCGACTGGCATCACGAGAAGTAAGCCGCCCCGTTCGCTGCCACAATCGAGGTATGGCCGTAGTCGACGACGTCGAGACCGTAGGGGCCGCCTTCGCCGCGAGCCGCGCCGAGCTCGAGGAGCGGATCCTCGCGCCCGCCGCCGCGCGCTCCTACCCCGCGCGGCGCGCACGCGCTGAGCCCGACTGCTCGCTGCGCACCCCCTTCCAACGCGATCGCGACCGCATCGTGCACAGCAAGGCCTTCCGCCGCCTCAAGCACAAGACGCAGGTCTTCGTCGCGCCGATGGGCGACCACTACCGCACGCGCCTCACGCACACGATCGAGGTGACCGGGATCTCGCGCACCGTCGCGCGCGCGCTGCGCCTCAACGAGGATCTCGTGGAGGCGATCGGCATGGGACACGACCTCGGGCACCCGCCCTTCGGACACATCGGCGAGGAGGTGCTCGACGACTGCCTGCGCGAGCGCTTCGGCGGCGGCTTTCGTCACTACGAGCACTCGCTGCGCGTCGTCGAGCGCCTCGAGCGCGACGGCGCCGGCCTGAACCTCACCGAGCAGGTGCGCGACGGGATCGCGCGCCACTCCAGCCGCGCGCCCGCGCCGCGCACGCAAGAGGGACGGATCGTGCGCGTCATGGACCGCGTCGCGTACATCAACCACGACATCGACGACGCCCTGCGCGCCGGCCTGCTCGCCGAGCGCGACCTCCCCGCCGAGCCGATCGCCGTGCTCGGACGCGGCGGCTCGCAGCGGATCGACGCGCTCGTGCACGACATGGTCGAGCACTCCGCGCGCGCCGGCGAGATCGTCCAGGGCGAGCGCGCCGCGCGCGCGATGGCCGCGTTGCGCGACTTCATGTTCGCGCACGTCTACCTCGGGCCCGCCGTGCGCGCCGAGCGCGAGCGCATCGCCGGCGTCGTGCGGCGGCTGTTCGAGCACTACGTCGCGCACCCCGAGCTGCTGCCCGGCGCCCCCGACGCCCGCGGTACCCCGGCAGCCGATGTCGGGTCGCAGTCGCCCGAGCTTGCTCAAAAAGTCACCGACTACATCGCCGGGATGACGGACCGCTACTGCATCCGGGAGTACACCGAGCTGCAGGTCCCGCGCGCCTTCGAGCCGCTAGCGTAGGCTCGCCGATGGCGCTCTACACCAGCGAGTCCAAGGATCGCGTGCGCGACGCCGTCGACATGATCGAGCTCGTCTCCGCGCGCACCGAGCTGCGCCGCGCCGGGCCCAGCAGCTACGAGGGGCTCTGCCCCTTCCACGACGAGCGCACGCCCTCGTTCGGGATCGACCCCGTTAAGAAGGTCTACTACTGCTTCGGCTGCCAAGCCTCCGGAGACGTGTTCACGTTCGTCCAGGAGACCGAAGGCCTCGACTTCAAAGGCGCGCTCGAGCTGCTCGCGGAACGCTACGGGATCGAGCTGCAGCTCGAACAGGAGGACCCCCGCGCCACCGAGCGCCGCCGCCGCCGCGAGCGTCTGCTCGCGCTGCTCGCGCGCACCGCCGCCTACTACGAGCGCTACCTCTGGGAGTCCACCGAGGCCGCGCGCGCCCGCGACTACCTCGCCACTCGCGGCCTGCGCGAGGAGGTCCTGCGCGAGTTTCACGTCGGCTACGCGCCGAGCGCCTGGGACAGCGTGCTGCTCGCCTCCCGCCGCGGCGGCTTCAGCGAGGCCGAGCTCTACGCGACCGGGCTCGCGCAGCGCTCCCAGGAGAACGGCCGCCCCTACGACCGCTTCCGCAGTCGCATCATGTTCCCGCTCGCCGACATCCGCGGGCGCGTGCTCGGCTTCGGCGCGCGCGCGATGCGCGACGAGCAGCGGCCGAAGTATCTGAACACCTCCGACAACGACATCTACCACAAGGGGCTGCACCTCTACGGCGCCGACCTCGCCCGCGCGCACGCCGCGCGCGCCGGGCAGGTGATCCTCTGCGAGGGCTACACCGACGTCATCGCGCTGCGCCAAGCCGGCCTGCCGCACACCGTCGGCCTGATGGGCACCGCGCTCACCGCCGAGCAGGTCGCCGAGCTCGCGCGCATGGCGCAGACCGTGCTGCTCGCGCTCGACGCCGACAGTGCCGGGCAGGACGCGATGCTGCGCGCCTCGCGCCTCGCCGCCAAGCGCAACCTCGAGCTGCGCGTCGTCACGCTGCCCGGCGGCAAGGACCCCGCCGAGCTCGTCCAGATCGAGGGCGTCGACGCCATGAAGGCCGCCGTCGCGGAGTCCGTGCCGTTCGTGCGCTTCCGTGTGCAGCGCGTGCTCGCCGCCGGCGACCACTCCAGCCCCGAGGGCCGCGATCGCATGATCGACGAGCTGCGCCCCGTCTTCGCCACGCTCCCCCCCAGCGCGATGCGCATGGAGCTCACCCGGCTCGTCGCCGGGCGCCTCGAGCTGCCCGAGAGCCTCGCCGAGAGCCTGCTCGCACAAGCTCCGGGGTCCGGCGCCGGCCGCGCCCCCGCCGCGTCTGGCGCGGGGGACTCCCGAGGCGCGCCGGGCGCCCGTCGAGCCTCCAATGAGCCCTCGTCTCGCGGGGGCGCGCAGCTCGGCGCGGGCGCGCTCGGCCGTCGCGAGGACACCGAGCGCACGTTCCTCGCGCTCTGCATCGCCTCCCCCGAGGACGGCGCCCGCGCGCTGCACGCGCTCGATCCTGAGGAGCACTTCACCAGCGACCGCCTGCGCCGCGCCGCCGCGCACCTGCGCGAGGGGCGCCTGCCCGAACCGATGGCCGCGATCGACGAGCAGGACCCCGAGCTCACCAGCGTCCTCGCCGAGCTCGTCGTGCAGGCCGGGCGCGAGTTCCCCGTGCCCGCCATGCTCGAAGTCCAGCGCATGCAGCTCGAGCTCGCCCGCCTCGACCGCCGCATCCGCGGTGCAAGCGCCAAGGGCGCCGGCGAGGTAAGCGAGCTTGCCCACCGCCGCGCCGAGGTCAAGCGCGAGTTCGAGCGCGCCTACGAGCGCGCGCTCGAGCAGACCGGGGGGTAGGGGGGAACGCTTGTTCGGTTTCCGTCCGATGGGTGTTAGACAATGCAGTGCATGGATCGGGATTCTTTGGCGCAGATGCTCGGAGAGGGCCTGTCGCTTGTCGATTGCGCAGATTGCCACTGCTGTTGGTCGAAGCAAGGCGACGGTTCGTCATTGGCTGCGTGAGTACGGGTTGAAGACCGGCAGCGGCGCGCTGCGTGAGGTGCGTGCCGCGCAATTGGCGGCGGGTGAACTGCCCGGGCAGACGATGCTCGCGTGTCCTCATCACGGCACAACCGCATTCCAACTTCGTGCCGATGGCGGATATCGGTGTCTCAAATGTCGCTCCGACGCTGTCTCTCGCCGTCGGCGCAAGGTCAAGCAGATCCTCGTCGAGGAGGCTGGCGGTAAGTGCATCGGTTGTGGCTATCACCGCTGCATCGCTGCGTTGGAGTTCCATCACGTCAACCCGGACGAGAAGAAGTTCTCACTGAGCCATCGAGGCGTGGCACGCTCATTGGCGAGCGCTCGTGTCGAGGCCGAGAAGTGCATCTTGGTTTGTGCGAACTGCCATGCCGAGGTCGAGGCTGGGGTGCTTGCTCTCCCCTAAACTGTGCCCACGAGCTGGATACCCTTCCGGGGTAGCCCGATCCGGGGTAGCTCAATTTGGCAGATGCGCTCGACTGTTAATCGAGAGGTTGTGGGTTCGAGTCCCACCCCCGGAGCTTGAGATGCACCGCGGCGGTCATGCGGAGACGCCGTGATGGTCAGGCGGAGACGCTGGTCGCAACGCCTTTGGAAGAGCGTTCTGCCAGGCCCTCAACGAGGATCGCGCCGCTGGCAGCGGCGTCGTGCGCAGCCGCCCAATCCGCCAGCTCCCGCGCCCGCGCGCGAATCGAACCATCCTCCAGTGCCCGCTCGACCGCCAACCGCAGCGGTCGCGGCGCGATGAAGCGTCGCGGCAGGCGCACACCCGCGCCGGCCCAATCGACACGCGCGGCGTTCTCGTTCATGTCGCCCGCGACGGGGCACGCGACGACGGCGCAGCCGCTGGCGAGCGCGCGCGCGAGCGTGCCGTGCCCCGCGTGGCAGACCACGACGTCGCAGTGCGGCATGCTCTGCGCGTAGGAGACCCACTCCACGACGCGCGCATTCGCGGGCACCGGCAGCGGGCGGGAGGGCAGGCGCCGGTTCCACGTCGCGAGCACGCGCACCGGGGCGTCCGCGAGGGCGCGCAGCGCCGCGTGCAGCAGCCGGTGCTCGGGGTCCTGCGAGGTCGAGGGCGCGACCAGCACGAGCGGGTCCTCGCCGCGCGGCAGCTCCACCGCCACGGTCGGGGGCTCCCACAGCAGCGGCCCGATGACGCGCACGTGAGGGAGTGGCTCGGCGCGCGGGTACTCGAGCTGAGGGAAGGTCGCGACGAGCGCGAGCGCGCGGCTCGTGCCGTTGTGGACGTGCGCGAGCGCGGGCAAGCCCAGGCGCGCGCGCACATCGTTGAGCTCGCGCCGCCCGCGCTCCAGGCCGTTTTCGACCGGCCGCGACGCGCGCTGCCAGAAGGCGCGGCCGAGCGGCGTGCGCGGCAGGCGGGCCCCGATCGAGTAGATCGGCGCGCCCGCGGGCGGGTGCGGGTTGACGTGCGGAATCAGCGTCGCATAGGGGATGCCGTGCAGCTCCGCCGCGAGCGCCGGCGCGAGCGTGAGGATGTCCGCGACCACCACGTCGGGCTGCAGCTCCCGTACGAGCGGCAGCGTGTCGCGCGTCGCGTGCACGACCGCCTCGTAGAAGTCGAGCGGCTCGGGGCCGTTGGGAAACGCCTGGTACTCGGGCGCCGTCGCGAAGCCGAGGCCCTCGGCCTCGATCGGCGCGCGCCAGCGCTCCCAGGTCTGCACCGTCACGTCGTGCCCCCGCGCCGCCAGCCCGCGCGCGAGCGCGATCGTCGGAAACGCGTGCCCGGGATCGCCGAAGGCGCCGAGCAGGACGCGACGGCGGGTGGTCGTCATCGGCGGCCTCGCGTCGGCGGCGGCGGAGCACTCATCGGCGGCGTATTCATCGGTGCGGCGCACTCCGCCCGGCGCCTCGGCGCCCCGCTCAGGCGGCCGCCAGCTCGGCGAGCAGGCGCATCTGGTTCAGGCGGCCCTCGGCGTCGAAGGCCAGCGGCGTGATCCCGAGTGTGCCGACGCCGGCGTCGCGGTAGACCGCGAGGCGCTCGCGCACGAAGTCCTTCGGCCCGCACAGCGAGACCGTGTCGATCAACGCGTCGGGGATCGCCGCCATCGCCTCCTCGCGCTTGCCTTCCAGGTAGAGGTCCTGGATCGTCTTGGCCTCGGCCTCGAAGCCGTAGCGCTGGACGAGGTTGTTGTAGAAGTTCTGCTTGCGCGAGCCCATGCCGCCGACGTAGAGCGCGATGAACGGCCGCGTCGCGTCGCGCGCGGCGCGCAGATCGTCGGTGATGAAGACGTTGACCGTCGGCGCGATGTCGAAGCCATCGAGCGATTTGCCCGAGCGTGCCGCGCCTTCCTGTAGCAGGGGGCGCAGCTCGGAGACGTGCTCGGGCGAGAACAGCGTCGGGATCCAGCCGTCGGCGATCTCCCCGGCGAGCGCGGTGTTCTTGGGCCCGATCGCGGCGAGGTAGATCGGGATGCGCTCCTGGACGGTGCCGATCGTGAGCTTCAGCGCCTTGCCCGGGCCGTCCGGCAGCGGCAGCTGCAGCGTCTCGCCGTGGAATTCCACGCGCTCACGTGCGAGCGCCATCCGTACGACCGCGACGTACTCGCGGGTGCGCTGCAGCTGCTTGGCGAAGCGCTGGCCGTGCCAGCCCTCCGCGACCTGGGGTCCGGAGGACCCGATCCCCAAAATCATGCGCCCCGCGGAGAGCTGATCGATCGTGGCGGCCGTCATCGCGGTCATCGCCGCCGAGCGCCCCGGCATCTGGAAGATGCCGGAGCCGAGGCGGATCTTCGAGGTCTGCCCGGCGAGCCAGCCGAGCACGGTCGCGGAATCCGAGCCGTAGGCCTCCGCGGTCCAGACCGAGTCGTATCCCAGCCGCTCCGCCTCCTGGACGATGCCGAGCTGGTCCTGCGAGCTGAGGCCGAGGCCCCAGTAGCCGATGTGGACTCCGAGCTTCATGGCGTATGCAACTTACCTTTCATCGGGAGGGAAACGGTTGTGGGACGCGACCGCGTTCCCTACGCTGGATGACATCCGGTCTGGCGATCGGTGCGGCGGGAGCAGGGATGCTTCCGCCGAGCACAGCTTATGCGACTGCTCCCCCTCCATGCCCGAAGCGTCCGCGGCCGCGGCCGGCTGATCGCCGACCTGCGTCTCGCGATCGACTGCCTGCCGGTCGCGACCCGCGAAGCGATGCTCGCCGCTGCGCGCGATCCGCAGACGCCGATCGTCGCCGGCGCCTACGTCGACGGCGAGGGCGGCGTCTGTCCGATGCTCGCCGCGCACCGCCGCGGCGCCCGCGCCGACATGCTCGCGTTCGCGCGCGCCTGGGACCGCTTCGTCGAGGTCGGCCGCGCGCCGCGACGCGCCACGCCGCGCGAGCTCGGTGTGCTCGTAGCGCACCTGGAGGCAAGCCTGCTCCAGGACGCCGCGCCGGACCTCGGGCGCGCGATTGCCGAGCACCGCAAGACCGTCGAGCTGCGCGATTGGCGCGCATCGCGTGAGGCCGCGCGCCGCCGCCGCGAAGGCAGCCGTTCGCTGGGCGAGATCATAGATCCGCGCGGGGAGATCCGGGCGCGGCGACTCAAGCCGCGCGTCCGCTCGCCGCTGCGCCGCCCGCGCTACAGCGCGTCGCCGGGGCGCGTGAACATGATCTCCGGGATCACGCACGCCGGCGAGGTCCTCAGCAGGTAGCGCACCGACTCCGCGATGTCCTGCGGGCGGATCATCTCCTCGGCCTTGACCTGGCCCTTGACGAAGTCCGTCATCGGCGTGTCCACGAACGCCGGGCACAGCGCGGTCGACTTGATCCCCTGCTGGCCGAGCTCCTTGTTCATTGCTTCCGTCCAGCCGACGACGGCGTGCTTGGTCGCCGAGTACACCGACAGCCACGCCTCCGCGCGCTTGCCCGAGATCGACGAGGTGTTGACGACGAGCGCGTTGCGGTGCTCCGCTCCCGCGGCCTGCAGGAGATCGAGGCACTCGCGGTAGAAGATCACGATCGAGCGCAGGTTCACGTCGAGCTGCATGTCGAGGTGCTTGGTCAGGATGTCTCCGAGCGGCGCCCCGATCCCGACGCCGGCGTTGTTGACGAGCACGTCCAGGCGCCCGCAGCGCTCGCGGTGCGCCGCGACGACCCGCTGGATCTCCGCCTCGTCGGAGACGTTGGCAGCGACGCCGTGGACGTCGAAGCCCTCGGCCGCGAGCCCCGCGACCGCGTCCTGCAGCTTCTCCGCGCGCCGCGCCGCCATCGTCACCGCGTAGCCCTCCTCCGCGAGGACCCGCGCCACCGCCAGGCCGATCCCGCTGGAGGCCCCCGTCACGATCGCCGCTCGCTCTGCCATCTGCGCCCTCTTTCCTCGTCGTGGTCGCGTCGAATCAAAGCATCCGCGCCGCCCGCGCGCTGCGCGCCGCCTCGCGCCGACGCCGGCGCAGCGCGCGGGCCGCTGGTAGCGTCTGCCTCACCGCGCGCCCGCGCGCGGGGCGGGCCTGTAGCTCAGTTGGTTAGAGCAGCGGACTCATAATCCGTCGGTCCCTGGTTCGAGTCCAGGCGGGCCCATTGCAGTAGACCGCGCCGTTCCTATCGGGGGCCGGGACCCGCAGCGGCTTGACAATTGTTTCATGGTGCGGTACCGTGTGTGCTGGTTCGGCTGTGTGGCCGGCAGACATAGATTCTCGTTCGGGTCATCCTGGGCATGGTTGACTTCAGGCGCGCTTTGTGTGTAGGGTTGGGGGAGAGGGGCTTGGGTCGTTTCGATGAGGGAGCTTTTGTAATCGTGGTTTCTGTAGGGAGATACGTGACGGGCGTCGGCGCGGTGCGCGGCGGGGCCTTGGCTAGATGCCCCAGCTTCTTGCTGGGTCATCTCTCTCTCTCTCTCTCTCTCTTCAGGTCGGCGGCTAGCAGCTAGCTTCGCCGGCGCGGCGCCTGGGCGCCGGCTGGTTGCCCGCAGGGCGCGGGTGGGGCGTTTGGCGCCCTGGTGTTTGGCGCCCGGGTGTGGGGGGTGGTCGTGATGGCGCGTCGGGTGCGCGCGCACGCGGTAGCTTCCTCGCCGGCGGGGGGGCGGCGGCGTGGGCGGGGTGCGCCGGAGCTTGGGACGCGGATCGCTTCGCGTGGTGGGCTGGGGCATGATCAGGTGTTGGAGATTCAGCGCTCGCGGCTGTTGGCCGGTGCGGTCGGCGCGATCGACGAGCACGGCTACGCCGCAGCAACCGTCGCGCAGATAGCGGGCCGCGCGCGGATCTCACGCCGCACGTTCTACGAGCTGTTCGCCGACCGCGAAGCATGCCTCGTAGCGCTTCTCGAGGACGTGGCGGCGCTGGTCTGCGAGGAGCTACGCGAGGCGGCCCTTGAGGGTCTGTCGTGGCGTGAGCGGGTGCGTGGGGGGCTGCTGGTGATCCTTTCGTTTTTGGATCGTGAGCCGGCGCTCGCGCGGGTCTGTGTCGTGCAGGCGCTACGCGGCGGACCCAGGGTTCTGGCGCAGCGCGAGGCGATCCTTGCGCGTTTGGCTGGGGTGTTGGATGAGGCGCGCGAGCAGAGCTCCCGCGCGAGCGACTGCACCCCGCTCACAGCGGAGGGTCTGGTCGGCGCGGCGTTCGGGATCATCCACGCA
>Ga0210396_10004482_pt1 | contig 13677 bp, 11 predicted proteins | sample IncBWH17OmetaG_FD_155466 | JGI IMG/M metagenome (GOLD analysis project Ga0210396, IMG submission 155466) | Forest soil microbial communities from Barre Woods Harvard Forest LTER site, Petersham, Massachusetts, United States - Inc-BW-H-17-O ...
CTCCCCCCTGGGGTCTAATAGAATCATCGTGTTAAGCACGATTCTACCCGCAAAATACGGATGTCAAAGAACTTAGGTACCAAAATCTAGACGACAAAGGACTTAAGGGCGTCGCGAATTGGCGTCTGCCAACCGTCACGGCCTCGACCATGATTGCGCGAATTAATTTTGCGCGCAAGGTCAGATGTCACAGTGGGACTGTGGAAATTGTTGAACGCGCCGCAGTCCCATCCTCCGGAAGGGGGAGCTCAAGGTCTGGAAGATCGCGTGAAACCGCCGGCGAGGCCTGGGTCCGTGGTGCCCAGCTTTGCAAAACCGGCAAAGCTGGGGCTGCCTCTTCGTTGCGGTGCGGGCAAGAAACATTAAAGACGGGCCAGCCCCCCTTCGCCGATGTGCGGCGAGAAACATTAACATTTAGAGATGGGCCAGCCCCCTTCAGCTACTACGATAAACAGGAGCAATAGTCTATGAGACGCTTCCGATGGAGATGGGTACTATCTTTCTCGAACGTTGTTCTTGCAGTCATTTTGTGGCAGATTGGCTTTCAAGAAGAGCAGTCCGTGCACGATTTGCATCCCGGCATGTTCTACGACGGAAACGCTTCCCATGTCCTCCCGGCGCTAGCAGTTAGCTACAGCTTGAATGCCCCCTCCCTGGTGTTATCGACATTCTTCAACAACCTGCTGACGCGATGGTTTGGCTGGGACGAGCGTTGGTTCCATTACGGCATGGTCGAATATTACTTAACCGCATTTGTATTTTGGTGGTGGGTTGGCAGTAAGCTAGACAAAAAACAAGGATTGGGGAGGCGTGCAAGGTTTATGGCAGTCGCAGTTTCCTTGCTGGGTGCATTTTGTGCGATTGTACTCATGTACTACGGCGTCACTGTTTCTAGAAACGTCTATGGGCCACTAGTCCCGATTTCGATGGTGCTATGGGGTCTCGGTCTTCTGGTTTACTTTGGAAAGGAGTTGGTCGCTATCCGAAGGGAAGTATGACGGAGGGAAGTGGTGGGGGCTGGCCCATCTTTAGTGTTTCTCACCGGCACATCCGCCAAAGAGGCTGCCCCAGCTTTGCTGGTTTTGCAAAGCTGGGCACCACGGACCTCGCTCGGTGTTCATTCGTCACATACCCGGCCTCGCATGCTGTGCTACACCTCGCTGGTGGGCAACAAGCTCCGTCGCTACTACGGCGCGGGATATCTCCATTTCATCACTACTAGCTGTTATCGGCGGCTGCCGCTGCTCGAAAAGCCGCAGCATCGTGATCTCCTGCTGGAAGTGCTCGAACGCGTGCGCTGGCGGTATCACTTTGTGGTTGTGGGCTACGTGATCATGCCCGAGCACATCCACCTGCTGCTGGGCGAGCCCGAACGCGGTGATCCGTCGAAGGTGATGCAGGCAATCAAGCAGGGGTTCGCGCGACGTCTCCTGCACGAGCCGAGCACGGCTGACGGTCCTCCGACTAGCGATCCGCGGCAGGGCGGCTCGTGGGACATGGCCTTCGAACGCGGGCATTTCTGGCAAGCGCGTTTTTATGATTTTGTGGTGTACACGGAGAAGAAGCGGGTGGAGAAGCTGCGCTATATGCATCGCAATCCGGTGAAACAGGGGCTGGTGGCGGAGCCTCGGCAGTGGGACTGGAGCAGCTACCGGCATTACGCTGATGGCGAGCGCGGCATCGTGCTGGTAAATGAAGAGCAGAAAGCCGAGGTAAAGGTCTGGAAGATCGCGTGAAACCGCCGGCGAGGCCTGGGTCCGTGGTGCCCAGCTTTGCAAAACCGGCAAAGCTGGGGCAGCCTCTTTCGCCGATGTTCGGGCAAGCAATCTAAAGGAGGACGGAAGTGGGGCGTCACACCGAATAAGAAAGGGCGTGCCGTTTAGCACGCCCTCCCCGCCTCTGACCTTCACTTCACTCACAACCTCACTGGCAAGTCTGCGATTTAGTGGTGCCCTCCGCCCCCAGAGTGGCCGCCGCCAGAAGAATGGCTGCCACTTCCAGAGCTTGGTGCGCTATGAGAAGCGCCGCCACTATAGCTCGGAGCCCCGTGATAACCACCGTAGCCAGCCGGGGACCGCGGCTGCGCGATGGGCTGCCTCATGTTCAGCTGCGGACGCGAATAACCACCGCGTTCGTAGTTGCTCGAACCGGATTCCCGCGAGTAACTTGAGCTTGGCGTCGTCCGATTCCAGTAGCTCCCGCTCTCACGCCGACTTGCCGATTCAGAACCACTCTCTCCGCGACCTGCCGACTCGCTGCCATTCGAGGGTGGCGTAAACGTCTTCCATTCGCTGCGGTTCGGTTCGCCCCGGGTGGACGAAGCCTGTTCTCCGCGGTTCGCAGAAGACGTTGCCGGTGCCATCGAGGTGCGAGCTCCATTCTCATTCCCTGTGGCCTGATTCCCTGCGCTCCTTGCCGTGCCGCTATTCATGTCCCTGCCAGACGCTGTCGTGCCGCGAGACTCCGCAGACCCCGTCCCCGTTGTACGTGCGCCCGCCGCCACCGGCGAAAAGTGGCTCTGCTGCATGGACTGTTGCAGATGCGCCGTCTGTTGCTGGAACGACTCCGTGTGCGACGCGCTCTGCGTGCCGAAGAAATGCTGCGACGCACTGTTATGAATTGTCGAAGGAGACGCGGCCCGTCCGCTCGCCGACAAGCTAGCGCGCGTCGGCACAACCGGCATGTTGCCGGTCATCATGCGAGCTCCGCTCAACTGCGCATGGGAAGCTGCCACTGCCGTCGTTCGGCCTGCTCCAAACTTACCCGCAGCCACCGTCGAAAGCGCGCCCCCGATGTGCGCGTCATTGATGTGCGCTAAGTTCGAGAACTGCGTGCCCGCGTGCAGCGGCGCGATCCCGCCGAAGCGGTTCAGTGTGCCAAATCGGTTGAAACCGACCACGCCGAACCGCCCGCCGTATCCACCCCACCACGGGAAGAAGCGGTCACCCGGCCCAATCGGCAACCAGCCAAAGCCGCCCCATCCACCCCAACCGAAACCAAAGCCGAAGCCCCATCCGCCTCCGAATCCGAAGAACGATACATATGCCGGCGCCCAGAACGGACGATAGAAGCCCGGCCCCCACACCGGTCCCGGCCACCACGCCCACGAATTGCCGTACCACATCCAGCGACCGTAGTGATATGGCGCCCAACCCCAGGGCTCATAGCCAACCCATGTCCAACCGTAATAAGGCTCCCAAACCCAGTTGCCATCGCGATACGGAGCCCAACCTTCAGGCTCACTCGGCACCCACACCTGCCCGTAGTCCGGAGCATTTTCCCAGGTTCCATTGGCATCCAGGTCTTCCGATCCAACGTAATACTTATTCGTGTGATTCCACGCGGCCGCTTCGTGAATCATGCGGTCGCGATCGCTGTTCCAGCGGTCCCAGTCATCCCGCTCGGGTGCCGCCGTGATCTTGTACTTCGCATCGGCGCCCGAACCGCGCACCGTCGCCATGTCACCCTGCTTGAGATCGGCGATGCCTTGTGGCGTTGAGATCTGTGCTTGACCCTTGCGCACGATGATGAGGCTATCCCCGTCAGGTCGCACCTCAATGCGGAACACGCCATTCACGTGCGCTGGGTGAACTGCAACGTTAGGAGTGTCGATCTCCGGCTCAGCCTCGCTCTCATTGAACACGGAGTAGTTGGCCAAACCCTGTCCAAGCTGAATCTGAATGTATTTATGAGTAAAGTTCGCGATGTTGGCTTGGGCATTCGATCCCAAGCGGAGAATGTTCGCGTAATCCAGCTGCACCTCAGCCCGCGCCCCAGGCCCGGTGGAAACTTTGTCGCCATTCATCACCGGCTGATTCAACACCGCCGCTGACCAGGTACCCGAATCCCCGCGCTGCGTCGACACGTCGCCATGAGTCATGCTGATCCGGCCCACACCTTGATCAGTCTTTGCCGGACCTTCACCCGAGGGCCCACCGGGCTGAGCTTCCTCTCCGAGTTGCGGAGGTTGGCCAGGTTGCGGGGGCTGCCCGGCTTGAGGTGGCTGAGGGGCTTGAGGTTGTCCCATTTCCATCGGCGCACTCGGTTGCTCCGAGGGGCCGGGGCCCTCCTGAGTAGTTTGCGCTTGCGCGCTAGTCGAGAACGCACCAGCCAACGCCAGCGTGAAGATTACCGAACTTGCTATGAATCGGATTTTCATAACCCGCCTCTTCCCGAACCCATCCGACACACTTAGATCCGCAAACTGCAATGATTGAGCGTTACAGGGAGAAGCAACTGCCATGCCAAAGACGGGACGTTGGGGAGTCCCGTAACTCGTTTGTTTTCAGGCAAAAAGGCGTAAGTATTCGATGCGGAAAGTGGCGGAATCCGAAGCTGGTGGCCACTCTGAGCCGAGGTGGTGGTTTTCAGCCAGCTGCGCCAATCGGGGCAGATCCGCTGGTCCCAGCAAACATGAAAACCTAGGGGTCGGCCGGAACGTGAGACAAATAGCTTGTCGGTTGGAGCTATCTGGATTGCGCCCCCTGCCAAATCGTCGTGATCGTAACCCGCTTCGGCCACACCCGGTAGAAAACCAAATACGGAGTGCCTCCCACCACCAACTCCCGCACTCCGGGCTCGCTTCCCATGCGGCCCAGGTAAGGATGCTCCTTCAGAGCTTCGACCAGCGCAACGATCCTAATCGCCAGTCTCGCCGCCGCATCAGGCTTGTCCCGGGCCACGTAAGACCGTATCTCCTGCAGCCGCGCCCGCGCCAGTGGAGACCAGACAATCTCTAGGGGCACAGCTTCTCGTCATCGTGTTCCTTGCCACAGGCGCACTTCGGCGGCGGCAGTTCACCCGCAGTACCCCAGGAAAGCAGCCAGGCCTTCATGTCCTCGTGCCTAACATAGTGGCCGGACTTCACTTGGCGGTCCGCCTGGCGGATTTCTCCCAGCATTCTCTCCTGGTCCGCCACGTAAGATTCGACGGCATCGGAGATAAGAAAGTTCGAGCTTCGCCCAGTTACCTTGGCCAGCTTAGCCAGCCGCTTCTTGATCTCCGGCTTGAGCCGGATGCTTAGCGTCGCACTATTTGTGTTCGCCATGAACACATTTTATCACGTCGCCTTACCCGAGTCACTGTATACGCTCGCCCGGCTCGACGATATCCTCAGGATCGACTCTATCCCACCACCCTCGGCTCTTTTCTTCGGGTGCATCGCCCGTTTCCTTGTCCCGGTACCACTCGCGTCTGGGCGCCCATCGATGAGGCTTCATAACGGGAATCTGTTCGACGTATCCTCTTGATATTGCCTCAGACAGCTTCCGTCGTAGTTCCGTGTATTCCCAATCTGAAGTAAAGACTCTCTGCGCGTACATTTCCTCGAATATGCTCATCGGTCTACGTTTCTTTCTCGCCCTCATCCGCAATCCCAATCTTTGACAGCCGGTACCGCAGCGCATTTCTCGACAACCCCAGCAGCCGCGCTGCCTGACTCTTATTCCCATTCGCCCGCCGCAGCGCTTCGCGAATCATTTCATCTTCCCAGTGTTCGAGAGTCATGCCCTCCGGGAGAAATCCACCGGCACCGCTCGCAGCTTTAGAGGGACGCAAATCCAGATGAATATCCGCTGCCTCGAGCACCGTCCCCTTCGCGAGAGCGCACGCCCGTTCGATGATGTTCTGCAGCTCGCGTACATTTCCCGGCCAGTGATAGTTCACCAGAATCTGCATTGCCTCGGGCGAAATACTCTTCACCTGCTTGCCGGAATCTCCCGCAAAGCGCGAAATGAACAGATTCACTAGATCCGGAATATCCTCCTTGCGCTGGCGCAGCGGCGCAATGTCGATGGGAACGACATTCAAGCGATAGTAAAGATCCTCGCGAAATGTTCCCTGCTCCAGCGCTTCCCTCAGATCGCGATTCGTGGCCGCGATCAACCGCACGTCCACCTTCACCGTTCGTGTTCCGCCCAGCCGCTCAAACTCGCGCTCCTGCAGCACGCGCAGCAGCTTCACCTGGATCGCCGGCGGCACATCGCCAATTTCGTCCAGAAACAAGGTGCCCTTGTCCGCCAACTCAAACTTGCCCGGCTTGCTCGCGTTTGCACCCGTGAATGCGCCCTTCTCATAGCCAAACAGTTCGCTCTCCAGCAGGTTCTCGGGAATCGCTGTGCTGTTGATCTTGATGAAAGGCCCCGAAGCCCGTTTTGACTTTTCATGAATCGCGCGCGCGATCAGGTCTTTGCCGACTCCGCTCTCTCCGCCCAGCAGCACTGTCGAATTCGTGGGCGCCACGCGCTCCACCGTCGCCAGCACTTCCTGCATCTTCACGCTGCGCGCGACCACGTTGGGATGCACATAGCGCTTGCCCAGCGCTTCGCGCAGCGACCGGTTCTCCTCACGCAAGTTGCGGACGTCCAGTTCCTTGCGGATCACCATGCGCATCTCGCTCAGCGAAAATGGTTTCAGCACATAGTCGCTCGCTCCGGCCTTCATGGCTTCCACCGCCGTCTCCACCGTCCCAAAAGCTGTCATCACCACCACCGGCAACGCGGCATTCTGCCGCTTGATCGCCTGCAGGAACTCGAGACCATTCATCCCCGGCAGCTTGAGGTCCGTCACCACAAGATCAAACGCGTTTTCCCGCAGAAGCTTCAGCCCAGCCTCGGCATCTCCCGCGGAAAGCGTCGTAAAACCGTCCTCGCCAAGATTCAACTCGAGCAAACGCCGCATCTTGGCTTCATCTTCGACAATCAGAATTGTTGGCATGATGGCTGGCAGTCGTCCGCCACTTCCTCGATCTCAAATAGCCTACCTGCTCCGCACCGGAACGCGATTTGCTTTAAGATGCCTGCGCCGCGGCCGTCCCGTCGCCTTCAGGAAAAAAGACAACGAAGCAAGCCCCGTGCTGATCGCTCCCGTCCTTTCCTCCCTCGACCCGGATTGTTCCGTGGTGCCCATCAACAATCGTCGAGACAATCGACAGTCCGAGGCCCACCCCGGTCTTCTTCGTAGTCACAAACGGGTTGAAGATCTGCTCCCGCAACTCCGCCGGAATTCCCGGCCCGGTGTCCTCAATCCGCACTTCCACTCCGTCCCGATTCGCGCTGTTTGCCCTCGCCGCCCTAACCCGCAACGTTCCTCCGCTGCTGCTCATCGCATCGTAAGCATTCTGAATCAGATTTGCGAACGCCTGTTCAGAAAGACTTTCGTCTAACGGAACCAAGGGCAAGTCCGCCTCATACTGCCGCTCCACCCGCACGACCCCGTCCTTCTGGGCTTGGGCTAGTGATAATGATACGGAGTGCAGCGCGCGATCCAGCACCGCGGTAATGTCCAGCGGAGTCAGCTCAACATGCAGCGGCCGGGCAAAATCCAGAAACCGCGTCACCAGCGCGCTCAGACGGTTCGTCTCACTCGATATGTAACCTGCCAATTCGCTGGCAAGGGGATTCGATTCCCCCAACTTCTGGTGCAGCATCTCCGCCGATCCCTTGATCACTCCCAGTGGATTGCGAATCTCATGGGCCAGCCCGGCCGACATTTGCCCCAACGCCGCCAGCCGCTCCGAACGCCGCGCCTCCTCCTGGGCCTGTTCCAACTTGCGATTGGTTTCGGCCAGCGTCTCTGCCAGTTCCTGATAGCGTTTGATTTGCCGGCGGTTCTCCACCACGAACCGGTTCACCACCATCGCTGCAAGAAAAAAGAAGACAATGCGGATGGCGAGCCGGCCGTAGTCCTCTGCATTGATCTCGTACTCCTGCAGCGCAGGGTAAAGATACGAACAGTACGCCGTAGAAGCCAGCGCAGTCCAAAACAGCGTGGCCCATGGACCGAAATATTGCGCCGCCGTGACCGCAGGCAGATAGTAGATGGGATAGTAGTAGCTGTTGATGGGGATTTCCCCAGTGTGATCCAACAGCAGCGTGGCCAGGGCAATCTTCAGTACGATAATGTAGACCGGCCCGCGCCGTGGGAGGCGCGCAATCAGCCAGCCTTCGCTCAACTGGAGAACGCCAAAACCAAGCAAGATGAACTGTTTGTGGTACTCGCGCACGGGCGGCAGGATGGCCAGCAGGGCCAGCAATACCAGCCAGAGAAAGTCCATCCAGTTGATGGCAGGACGACTTTGTTCGTTCCTGATCGGTTGGCTCATGGCAGGATCGTAAGAAATAACTGCGCCGGGAGCAGGCTCGTTGCCCGGCTTCCCGGCGCTATTGTGATCTCGTTACCTTCACTTCGATCCGCTGGCAGATCCACTAGCACGTTGCGCCGCATGCGAACCTATCAGACCGCAGGCGGCCAGTTCGCGTCAATGTCCTTTCTTGGGCGCACTCACGCTTTCCGCCTTGGGTGCGGCCGGATGCGGGTTCTGTTGCTTTTGCGGCGGTGCAGACGCGGGTTTCTGCGTATCGGCTGCTGCCGCCACCGGTGTAACCCGTACAGCGGAGGGATGCAAGGATGGCCGCGCGATTTGCGGTGAGGGACGCGAGGCGGACGATTGCTGGTTCCGGTTTTGAGGACCCGGGGCGCTCGTCTTTGGCTCAGGCTCAGGCTCCGCCGTCCCCTGTTCTTCCCAAACTCGAGGCTGTGGTTTTGCCTCGTTGCCCTGGGCATCGATTTCTCTGACGGAATGGAATCCGTTCTGCGATTGCGGCTGTCCTGCGGTCTGCACTGGCCGCCCCGGCGGTTGCTGCCGCACCAATGCTTGGCCGACCGACGATCGTTGAACCGAGCCCGGCACGGGAGTCGGCGTCCGCAACGCCACTACCTGGCGGCTCATCACAGCAGCCGGCGGCTTGATCGCCACCGGCTTGCCCGCACCGAATGCGCTGGACCGAACCGGCTCGACCGCAAGCGCGTTCGATACCGGCGCGGCGGCAATTTCGCGCGAGGGAACCGGCATCACATTCTGGGCCGCCGGCCGGCCATTCACGAACGCATCGCGCGAGACTACTGTCACGCTTCCGCTCACGTTTCGATTCGCGTAAGTGACATTGCTCACATTCCGGTTCACGACCACTGTGTTGTAGACGTTAGTGACTCTCACGATATTCACCGCAGTGTTGGTGGTGTTCACATTGTTTACGTAAGCGCGGCTCACGCGATAACCAGGAATAAATACCTCCCCGGGAGCCAGCGGGAACCACCCTACTCCCACACCAGCAGAGAAATGAAATCCCGGCCCACCGCCGACCCAACCCACCAGTGCAGGCGCGTACACCGGCCGCACCATGCTTGGCCCTGGAACCCAGACCCAACCGTTGCCCGACAGAGCCCACCGGCCGTAGTGGAAGGGAGCGAATCCCCACGGCTCATTTTCGACCCAAGTCCAACCCCACGGTGCCACCCAGGCCCAACTTCCGAAGCGATACGGCGCCCAGCCTGCCGCAATTCCCGCAGGCTGCCAGACCATGCCGTAGCCGGCCACATCACTCCAGTTACCGTACTGATCGAGATCTTCGTATCCGGTCATATCGCGCGAAACGTAATTCGCGGAGTCGGAGCGATCTTCCGTCTGGTCGCGATCGAGCGCCCAACTGTCGAATCCGTCTTGACCGGGAATCTGCCCCAGATCGTACTTGAGTTGATCCGTCCCGTTACTAGTAAAAGTCGCGGACTGGTTCGCCACCACCGCATAAGAATTGCCGCCCCCGGTGACCTGGCCGCGTCCGCTCCACACGGTCACTTCCGTCCGATTGTCGTCTGGATCCACATCAATGCGGTAGTCCCCCGGCTGCATGACCACAAACGCCACGTTTGGCGTGTCGATTTCATAAGAGTCCTGGTCATCTACGTGCCTGACCATCACAATCAGGGAGCCCTGCACTAGACGAATCTGCGCCGCTTGGTCGCTCACCTCGAGCAGCGTGATCCCGGTCTTCGCGCCCAGGCGGATCGCGGTCGATCCGATATGCAATTCAGCTCGCGAATTTCCATCCGCCCAAACATTGTCGCCCGTCACCAGCGGACGATTGAGCACAGCACTGACCCAATCGTTTTCACCGCCAGGCTGGAGCGATACGGATCCATTCATATAATTCAAACGAGCCACCCGGCTTGGAGGATCCTGCTGGTCGATGTTTTCATTTGGCGCGTCATTCTTCGCGGTCTGGGATTGCGCCGTCTGGGAGGGTTGAGAATCCGGAGCGCCCGGCGCATCCTGCGCCCTTACTGCCGGAAATAATTGAAGCAGGAATGCCAGACCCGCTAGCGTTACTGCCAAGCTCCACCACGGCCTTTGTCTCTTCATAAGAATGCTTTCCTCATTAGATTCCAAGGGATTCCGCGGGGGATTCTGAAACGGATTCCGAAGCGAGTTTGCTTCGATCGTATCCATACTCATATAAACACGATAGGTACCTTTAGTTTCTGGCCGCGTGGTGGGAGTGGGCGGCCAGAGGCTGGCCGATCAGGCAGGCGAAGACTTGTTACGTGGGTAACGTTCAGTGGGTTACTGGCTTCGGCGAGATTTCATCCAAGGTTAGATTCAATTCCAGCACATTGACCCGCGGCTCGCCCAGAAATCCGAACTGCCGTGATTCAGTATGCCGCCGAACCGCTTCGCGAACCGCATCTTCGCTCAGTCCGCGTTCTTTCGCGACGCGCGGCACTTGAAATTCCGCCGCTTCAGGCGAGATATGTGGATCAAGTCCCGAACCAGACGTCGTCAGCAGATCCATGGGAATCGCGACGCCTGGATTCTCCGTCTGCAATCGATCGGCATCTCCCTGCACCCTCGCCACGAGAGATTGATTGGTAGGCCCAAGATTCGATCCGCTGGAATTGCCAGCGTCATAACCCGTTCCAGCGCTGGACGGACGCGAGTGGAAATAACCAGCTGAGGAGAACGATTGCCCGATCAATTTCGATCCCACCACCTTGCCGTTCCGCGTCAAAAGTTCTCCGTTCGCCTGCTTCGGAAACAAAACCTGTGCGAGTCCAGTAATCACCAGCGGAAACAGCAGGCCAAACAGAACAGTTGTCACCAGCGTCATGAGCACAGCGGTGATCAGATTCTTCTTCATCGTCGCACCTACGCCAGCCCCGCCCGCACGATCAGCAGGTCGATAAGCTTGATCCCAATGAATGGCACAATCACTCCACCCACTCCGTACACCAGCAAATTTCGCCGCAGCAGAACCGCCGCTCCCTGCGGAACATATTTCACCCCGCGCAGCGCCAGCGGTATCAGCGCCACGATGATCAGCGCATTAAAGATGACCGCCGACAAGATCGCCGACTGCGGCGTCGCCAGGTGCATCACGTTCAGCGCCTGCAGAACCGGGAACGTGCCGGCAAACATTGCGGGGATGATGGCGAAATACTTGGCCACATCGTTCGCAATCGAAAACGTGGTGAGAGCGCCGCGCGTCATCAGCAACTGTTTGCCGATTTCCACGATCTCAATCAACTTGGTCGGATTCGAATCCAAATCCACCATGTTGCCCGCTTCCTTCGCCGCCTGCGTCCCCGTGTTCATCGCCACGCCCACATCGGCCTGCGCCAGCGCCGGCGCATCATTCGTACCGTCGCCGGTCATTGCAACCAGTTTCCCCTGCCCTTGCTCGCGCCGGATCAAATCCAGTTTGTCCTTCGGCGTAGCCTGCGCCAGGAAGTCGTCCACACCCGCTTCAGTCGCAATCGCTGCCGCCGTCAACGGATTGTCTCCGGTAATCATCACCGTCGTAATTCCCATCGCGCGCAACTGATCAAAGCGCTGCCGCATCCCGCCCTTCACAATATCTTTCAGGTGAATCACTCCTAAAGCGCGGCCATTCTCCGCCACCACCAGCGGCGTCCCTCCTGAACGCGAAATCACATCCACCGCGGCACGCACTTCGGCCGGAAGCGCACTGCCCTGCTCTTCTAGATATTTAGCAACTGCATCCGTCGCGCCTTTGCGGATCGCCCGCCCGTTCAAATTAACTCCCGACATCCGGGTCATCGCACTGAAGGGAATGAACTCGGCGTCGTGCGAACTCATTTCACGCCCTCGCAGTCCGTACTTTTCCTTGGCCAGCACTACAATCGACCGCCCTTCGGGAGTTTCGTCGGCCAGCGACGAGAGCTGTGCCGAATCCGCGAGCATTGCCTCGGTCACACCCGGTGCGGTTACGAACTCCGTGGCCTGGCGGTTGCCCAGCGTGATGGTTCCGGTTTTGTCGAGCAGTAATGTATTCACATCGCCCGCGGCTTCCACCGCGCGGCCCGACATCGCCAGCACGTTGTGCTGCACCAGGCGGTCCATGCCTGCGATGCCAATCGCGGAGAGTAGCCCACCAATCGTGGTCGGAATCAGGCACACCAACAAAGACACCAGCACGAACACCGTCTGCGGAGCACCCGCATAAATGGCAAACGGCTGCAGCGTGACTACCGCCAGCAGAAACACGATCGTCAGCCCAGCCAGCAGGATGTTCAGCGCAATCTCATTTGGTGTCTTCTGCCGCTCCGCACCCTCTACCAGCGCGATCATGCGGTCCAGAAATGTTTCGCCCGGATTCGAGGTGATCTTCACCTTCACCCAGTCCGACAACACGCGCGTTCCACCCGTCACCGCCGACCGGTCGCCGCCCGCTTCTCGAATCACGGGCGCCGATTCACCGGTAATCGCCGATTCGTCCACCGACGCCACGCCTTCCACAATCTCGCCGTCGCCGGGAACAAACTCGCCCGCTTCCACCAGCACCATATCCCCGGAGCGCAACTTGGAGCCTGGCACTGTCTCTGTCTTTCCGTCGCAAAGCAGGCGGTTCGCCATCGTCTCGGCTTTCGCGCGCCGCAGCGCATCGGCCTGCGCTTTGCCGCGGCCTTCCGCCATGGCCTCGGCAAAGTTGGCAAACAATACCGTGAACCACAGCCAGAGCGTGATCTGCAGATTGAATCCGAACCCCGGCTGCCCGCGCATTCGCTCAAGAATGAGCAGCACTGTGGTCACCACGCTGCCCACTTCCACCACAAACATCACCGGATTGCGCATCATGGTCACGGGATGCAGCTTCACCAGTGAATCCCACCCTGCACGGCGCACGATCTTGATGTCCCACAGGCTGCGTTTTGATTTCTTGCTCGCCATATTCGCTAGAAAGTCTTCCCCGCCTGCATCAGCAGATGCTCGAGAATTGGCCCCAGACTGAGCGCCGGGAAAAATGTCAGCGCGCCCACGATTACCACTACCCCGATCAGCAGAGCCGTGAACAACGGCCCCGTCACCGGGAAAGTACCCAGGGTTGCCGGAGTCTGTTTCTTTCCTGACAGATTGCCGGCAATCGCCAGCATGGGCAGGATCATCATGAAGCGCCCCAGTAGCATCGCCATGCCCAACGACGTGTTGTACCAAAGCGTATTTCCGCTGAATCCGTTGAAGGCGGACCCGTTGTTAGCCACGGAGGAGGTAAAGGCATAAAGCACCTGCGTAAATCCGTGCGGCCCCGCATTTGAGATGGCAGACGTGCCAAAGCCGTATAGAACCGAAATCGCCGTGAACACCAGAATCACCAGCGGAAAAATTAGGATCACCAGCATCGCCATCTTCACGTCGTAGGCTTCAATCTTCTTCCCTAGATACTCCGGCGTGCGCCCCACCATCAATCCCGCGATAAAGACGGAGAGAATAACGAAGACCAGCATCCCGTACATCCCCGCGCCCACTCCCCCGAAGATCACTTCGCTCAGCATGAGATTAATCAACGGAACCATTCCGCCCAGCGGCGTAAATGAATCATGCAT
>Ga0210396_10004483_pt1 | contig 13676 bp, 14 predicted proteins | sample IncBWH17OmetaG_FD_155466 | JGI IMG/M metagenome (GOLD analysis project Ga0210396, IMG submission 155466) | Forest soil microbial communities from Barre Woods Harvard Forest LTER site, Petersham, Massachusetts, United States - Inc-BW-H-17-O ...
CCGATAACTTCCATGTGCTCTTTGATGTCAGCCATTGTCTGCAACTCCCTTGGTCTACAACTCCGTTAGCCAATGTGGCGACGAACACATCTCGTTCAAGCCGCCAGTCTCTGCTCGGCTTCGACATTGACCAGGGATTCGGCGAGCTTGGTGAGCGCGGAATCGGTCGCTTCCTCTTCGTCGAGTGTCGCCTGCAAAAGCCTGGCGGCGTCGGCCATTCCGAGTTCTTCGGCCCAGGTACGAAGCGTACCATAGCGCGACATCTCGTAGTGCTCGACCGCCTGAGCGGCCGCGAGAAGGCCCGCGTCGAGCGCCGGCATTCCCTTGAAGTCCTTCATGATCTCGGCACCTTCTTCCGTGATGCCGTTGATGGCGGCGCAGGTTTTTCCGCGCGCCGGCTTGCCGATGATCTTGAAGACCTGATTGAGGCGTTTCACCTGGCCTTCCGTCTCCCGGAGATGTTTCGTGAAGGCCTTCTGCAACTCCTTTGACTGCGCGGCCTTCGCCATCTTGGGAAGGGTTTTGAGGATCTTGTTCTCGGCGAAATAAATATCCTTGAGCGTCTCGTGAAAGAGGTCGCTCAGCAGCATCTGCTTCTTGGCCATGTTCGTTCCAATCCTGATTGAGCACCCGTTGCGGGTTCTCGGAACTAAGAGGCGGGAGAGAACAATGGTTCCAAGATGGACGATAGATTCGTCTACGCGTGCGTCAGCGGTGGCCGAACGCCAGGGAGGAGGCGCCGGGCAGCAGCGCGGAGTTGAGGTCGGACGGCTGTTGCGAGAAGCTCGCCCCGAATGACAGGCTGAGGTTGGAAGTGGGGCGGAACTCGACGCCGGCATTCACGCGATAGCTGGACGTGTTGCTGGAGGACGTCGAGTCGAGTGCCGTAAACGGGTTGCCGATGCCGGGGCCATTGTACTTGATGGTGTCGAAACCGGCATAGACCGAGACCGGCGCGCTCTTGAAGTTATAGCCGGCCTGCGTGCCTTCATAAGTAAATGCGGCGCCGGCGCCAAAGGCGCCGGGCTGGCTGAAGTTGCTCAGGCCCCAGCCCAGATTGCCGCGTTCGCTGCCGACAAACCAGCCATTCTCGAAATTGTAGCGCGAGGAAAAGTTGCCGAAGGCGTTTCCGTTCGGATCAGACGTCAGGGCGCTGCCGAAGGCGGTCGTCGACGTCCAATAGGGCACGGATTGCGCGTGTGCTGCGGGCGCGCCAAAACCCAGCGCGGCCGAGGCGACGGCAAATGCGAAACCTAATCCGCGTGAAACCATTTCGCGAGAAACCATGGACATCGGCCTGAAACTATACTCGCTCCCGCCGACAAACAACCGGCACCCCAGGCGGCTCGCGCAAAATTCAGCGGCACCCTCGGCGCGCCATATCGTTCTCGCAGAACCGGTTGCAGTTTCTGACGGTGCCACGCTTGTTGCATGTCGCAACGCAGGCCTCGAGGGAACACGAATTTTTCCCAGGGAGCTGTTGAGCCCGTGCGGGCGAAATACCGATCGCCGCGAACCCCATCAACGAAACCACGGCAATGATTGCTGAAATCCGAAACATGAGAATCCCCTCCCCCTGATATCGGCGATAGATCCGCGGGCGGCAGAAACAATAGCGCCCGGCACTGGCGCGCCACCAGAATAAAACGGCGAACCCTTATGTGATTGAGATTGCTATATAGTTTCCGTACGTGGATTTGGCTGGACCACCCGTCGAGCCCCCTTGCGCTGGCATTCGAACAAAAGGGCAACTATCGACAGCGCTCATTTTGAAAATAAAATGCGCCGTCAAGGAACGTCACCAGCATCACCAACCACAACAAAAGGAAGCTTGAACGCTTTGAGGTACGGCCGGGGATCGGACGTGCGCCGAGTTATTTTCTGCATTCGAAATTTCAGCCATCGGCTTGATTCAGATCAACAACAACCTCGGATCTCGGTGAGTGCTGAGTAGAGAGTTTTCCTCAACCGATGGTTTGCGGTTCTAGTTCAGCAGCGCAGGGAGTTTGGCGATGATCCAGAAACCGGTGCACATGAACCACCCGACTTGGCACCTCGCAGCCGTGCTGACGGTTGCGCTCGGCCTGCTCGGTGGATGCAACGAGGCAAAGAACAAGCTGGTTCTTCCGGCACCGGCCAGTGTTGGCGTCGCTGCGCCCATGCAAAGGGCCGTAACGCCTTATCTTGAGCTAACGGGCACGATGACTGCCTTTGCTTCGGTCAATCTGGTCGCGCGCGTCAATGGCTACTTGAAGTCCATCAACTATGTCGATGGCGCAACTGCGAAAGCCGGCGAGCTGTTGTTCGAGATAGAACCGGCACCCTATCAGGTGCAAGTCAAACAGGCGGAAGCGGCGCTATCCGGCGCAAAGGCAGGGCTCGTGCAGACCCAGCTGGAGTTCGAACGCCAGGACACTCTGCAAAAACAGGGCGTCAACACGGAAGCAAATCTGGACAAGGCCCGCGCGAACAGGGACACGGACAAGGCAAATGTCGAATCGGCAGATGCCAACCTGCAAACCGCGCAAATCAATCTCTCGTACACGCGTGTTGAGGCTCCATTTGATGGAATCGTCACGCGCCATCTGGAATCGCTCGGAGAACTCGTAGGCACCGGCGGGCACGTCAATCTGGCGAGTATCGTGCAGCTCGATCCGATCTACGTCACTTTCAATGTCAGCGAGCAGGATCTGCTGAAGTTTCGCGCGAATGACCGCCGTCCCTCACTGGCCGAGCTTCAGCAAATCCCGATCGAAGTTGGCCTGATGAACGAAGAAGGCTTTCCCCATCAGGGCAAGATCAACTACGCATCCCCCGAGATCGACCCGCAGACGGCCACACTCCTCGTGCGAGGAAAGTTCGAGAACAAGAACCGGGCGCTGCTCCCCGGCATGTTCGTGCGGCTCCGCGTGCCAATGGGCCCGCCTAAGGCAGACGCGTTGCTGGTCCCCGACAGAATCCTGCAACAGAACCAGGAAGGCCGCTACCTGCTCGTGGTGGGTGCCAATGACGAGGTGGAGCAGCGCGCTGTCCAGCTTGGCGAACTCGATGGTCAACTGCGTGTCATAACCGCGGGACTGAAGCCAGACGACAAGGTCGTGATCACCGGACAGGACCGCGCGGTCCCCGGCCGGAAGGTCACAACCCGGCCGATTTCGATCGCAAGCGCCGCAGGCGGAACTGACGCTACCAAGTAGACGCGCGGCACCGGGAGGGGGCAGCCATGTTTTCAAAGCATTTCATCGAGCATCCGGTGCTCGCAAACGTCATCGCGATCGTGCTGGTTTTGATCGGGGCGGTCTCGGTTTTCAAACTTCCCGTCGCGCAATATCCGGATATTGTGCCGCCGACGGTACAGGTCACCACCCGCTATCCGGGCGCGAGCGCGCAGACCGTCATCGATAGCGTTGCGCTGCCAATCGAAAACCAGGTGAACGGCGTTGAAAATGCGCTCTACATGCAATCGACCAGCGCGAGCGACGGCACCTACACCCTGATTGTCACGTTCGCGATCGGCACCGATCTGAATTTCGCACAGGTGTTGGTGCAAAATCGCGTCTCAGCCGCGCTGGCATCGCTCCCTACTCAGGTGCAGGCGCAAGGCGTGACGGTGCAGAAGAAGTCCACCGCGATTCTTGAAATCGTCACGTTGAGCTCGCCGGACGGTCGGTTCGACAGCCTCTTCATGAGCAACTATGCCACGATCAATCTGGTGAACGAATTGGCGCGGCTGCCGGGGGTCGGCAACGTCAACGTTTTCGGCACGGGCGAATACGCGATGCGGATCTGGATGGATCCACAGAAGATGTACGTGCTCGGCCTTGTCCCGCAGGACATCGTCAACGTCGTCAACCAACAGAGCCAGCAGGTGACGGCAGGACAGATCGGGATACCGCCGACCCCTTCTACTCAGGACTTTCAGTACACCGTCAACATCCAGGGCCGGCTTTCCGATCCCGCGCAGTTTGAAAACGTGGTCGTGCGCGCCGCTACCGCGGATGGCGGACGCCTTGTGCGTCTCAAGGACGTGGCTCGCGTCGAGCTTGGGGCACAGACTTATTCCCAGAGCTTCCGTCTGAACGGAAAGCCCGGCACCGGCATTGCCATCTACCTTACGCCGTCCGCGAATGCGCTCAAGGTCGCGAAACTCATCAACGAGAAGATGGAGACGTTGTCGCACGACTTCCCGAAAGGTCTTTCCTACGCAATCCCCTTCAACACAACGACGTTTGTCGAGACGTCAATCAACGAGGTTTACAAGACGTTGTTTGAAGCCGGCATATTGGTGCTGATCGTCATCCTGGTGTTCCTGCAGAACTGGCGCGCTTCGCTTGTACCCGCCACGACGATCCCGGTCACCATCATCGGAGCCTTTGCGGCGATGGCCGCACTAGGCTTCTCGATCAACCTCTCGACCTTGTTCGGCATCGTTCTCGCGATCGGCATCGTGGTCGATGATGCGATCGTCGTCGTCGAGAGTGTATCGCGCGAAATCGAGGCGGGCTTGTCCGGACGCGAAGCCGCCGTCAAGGCGATGACCGAATTGCTTGGTCCCATCGTCGGCATTACGCTCGTGCTGATGTCCGTGTTCATTCCGGCCTCGCTGCTACCCGGACTCACCGGACGCATGTTCGCCCAATTCGCGCTGGTGATTGCGGCCACCGCCCTGCTGAGCGCCATCCTGGCGACAACGCTGAGCCCGACACAATGCGCGTTGCTGCTCCGAGAACCAGTGCCGCCGGATCAACGGAATTTCTTGTTCCGCGGCTTCAACTTCGTCTACGACCGGTTGGAACGAGGCTACACGTGGCTGGTCGGCAGAATGGTGCATCTGAGCGGCCTTATGGTCTTGATCGCGCTTGGACTGACCGCCGCCGGCGTTTACGGCCTGGTGCAAGTGCCGACCGCGTTTATCCCCAATGAAGACCAGGGTTATGGGCTAGTCGCGGTTCAGCTTCCCGATGGCGCGTCATCGGAACGCACGCAGGCAACCCTGGCGCAAGCCTCGGAGATCGCCAGGCAGCAGCCAGGCGTTGCAGACGTGATCGCTATCTCCGGCCTTTCCGTTCTCGACAATAACGCGACCTTGGCGAACGCAGGCATCGCCTACGTGACCTTCAAGCCGTGGAGTGAGCGCGGCGAGGCCAAAGGCCAGGACCTCAGATCGATCATGCGCGGCATCCAGGGCCGGCTCTCCGAGCTCACCGACGGCATGGGCTTTGTGCTGGTGCCGCCACCGATTCAGGGCGTCGGCAATGCCGGCGGCTTTTCGATGCAGTTGCTGCAGCGCGACGGCACATTCGACTATAAGAAGATGCTCTCCACGGCGCATGCCGTGATGGACGCTGCCGACTCTCAATCGACGATCGAGCGAACCGTGACATCGTTCCGGACGGACTCGCCACAGCTTCAAGTCATCGTCGATCGCACAAAGGCCGAAACGCTTGGCGTATCCGTCGGCAGCGTCTTTGCCGCGTTGTCATCATACCTGGGCTCGACCTACATCAACCAGTTCAACAAGTTTGGCCTGACGCTTCAAGTCTACGTCCAGGCGGACTCGCCTTATCGCCTGCGTCCGGACGATCTCCTCAAGCTCAATGTCAAGACTGCGGACGGCAGCACCGTACCGATCGGATCGCTCGCAGAGATCCGTCCAGCTGTCGGCCCCTCGCTGATCAGCCTGTTCAATCTTTATCTGACTGCGACCATTTCGGGGGCCGAGGCGCCGGGCTTCAGCTCAGGCCAGGCAATGGACGTGATGGAGGAAGTCGCAAGACGCACTTTGCCGCCGCGTACCGATTTCGCATGGAGTGGCATGTCCTATCAGGAGCAAGCGGTCGGCAATCAGCTTTACATGGCTTTCGCGCTCTCACTGCTGCTGGTCTATCTCTGTCTCGCAGGACAATACGAAAGCTGGCTGTCGCCATTGGCCGTGTTGCTGGCGGTGCCGCTCTCTCTGCTCGGTCCTGTCGGCGCGCTCTCAGCGCTTGGCATCGCAAACAATCTTTATGTGCAGATCGGTCTCATGCTGTTGATTGCGCTATCGGCCAAGAACGCGATCCTGATCGTCGAGGTCGCGCGCGAGCGACGCGCCGCAGGACAGGAGATTCTCGAAGCCGCCATCGAAGCCGCGCGGACGCGCTTCCGTCCAATTCTCATGACGTCGTTCGCATTCCTGCTTGGTGTCTTGCCGCTGGTGACTGCGACGGGCGCCGGCGCCAATGCCCGTCGATCCCTCGGCATATCGACCTTCAGCGGCATGGTCGCTTCCACATGCCTCGCCGTGCTGTTCGTTCCCTCGTTCTTCGTCGTCATGCAGCGCCTTGAGGAACGCCGGCGAGCCAAAAAACCCAAGGTTTCCGCTGTCGCGGTGTCGCCTGCTGAATAGCTCGTTGCTCAACAACGGCTGCGGGCGAATGCGTAAGGAGGTTTGAGGCGCAGATGAGCGTTGTCGCTGACATTGCATGGGGACCGCTGTCGCATCCGTGCAATGATCCGCGAGACCATCCCGTACCTTGCTCATTCGCCATGAACGAGCCGCTCAGTGGCATCCTTTCCGAGCCATCTCATTGCTGCAATAGAGATTGCACTGTCTCCCGCCGTTTTTACTACAGGCGGCCTCGCAGGCCGCGAGTGAGCAAGCATTGCTGTTCTTGCTCGCCTTTTGCTGGGTTTGCGCGGTAGCAGGGCCGACGAAGGCGGGTCCGGTCAACGACACCAATATGATGATGACTGCAATTCGCATGACTATCTCCCAATAAATCAAGCCGATATCGACAGATCTTCGGATGCAATAGCCGCAATTGGCGCTCCCAAGGGGAATCGAACCCCTGTTTCGGCCTTGAGAGGGCCACGTCCTAACCGCTAGACGATGGGCGCATAGGGGCCGACGTTCAATAATATCAACAGGTTAAATATCCATAATCCAGTATTGTTCGCCGGCATACAGGGTCGTATATTCGACGGATATTCAACGTGTAACAGTGCGACTAACGCCATGTCGAAGACACTCACGGAGGCTCAGGTCACGACGGCGAAAGCGCGTTCCAGGCTCGAGTTTGGTGTGCATTGGCGCCGCCTCGATGCGGAAGCGCATCTGGGCTATCGCAGAGGAAAACAGGGCGGCGTTTGGTTCGTCCGCTGGCGCAATAACCACGAAGGCGGCAACTACAAGCAGGCGCCGGTCGGCGTCGCCAACGACATCAATGACAAGCCGGCCGACGGGATTCTGACCTTCGAACAGGCGGTGAGAACGGCACGGGAGGCCGTAGATCGAGCCAGAACAGAAGCCGCGGCGCACGCAGCGGGCCCGGCTCCTACCGTGCGATCGGCCGTTGAATCCTACGTCAAGGAACGCGACGTTCGAGAAAGGCGCCGAACAGGTCGCGACGTCCGATCCGACGCCGGTACCAAGCTGCGGCGCTACGTTCTTGGTCAAGAAAACCGCGGCAATCAGGAAGCCGTCGAAGCTGCTCCTCTCGCATCGGTGCATCTGCATGCCCTGAAAGAAGACGATTTGCTAACGTGGCGTGAGGGTTTGCCGGAGGGCTTAAAGGTCACGACCAAGCAGCGGTTTATGAATGACCTCAAGGCCGCGCTAAATGCCGCATGGCCCCGGCTTTCCGCAGATCGGAAGAAACTGAACCCGACGTTCCTTGCCATTGTGAAGGCCGGCTTCAAAGCCGAGCGGATCGATGATGATGATGACGTGTCGGTTGCTCGGGATAACCAGATTCTCACGGATGAGAAGGTTGTCGGCATCCTTCAATCTGCGTGGGAAATCGATCAGAAGCAAGGATTTGACGGCGATCTATATCGGATCGTCGTGTGTCTGGCCGCGACCGGCGCGCGGTACGCCCAGGTCAGACGAATGCGTGTGGGCGACGTACAGGTTTCTGCACGGCGTCTGATGATGCCGGGCTCCTACAAGGGGCGTGGCGGCAACAGCGGCTCAGACCCGGTCCCAGTGGGCGACGATGTGATTGAGGTGCTTTTGCCCGCAATCGTCGGGCGGCCAAGCGATGCACTTCTTTTCGAGCGGTGGATCCATGAACTGGAGCCGGGGGGCATCGCGTGGAAGAAGTCTGAACGCGCCCCGTGGAAAAGAGGCGAACTTGCACGTCCCTGGAAGGCCATTCGCGAGCGCGCCGGTATGCCTTCCCTATGCTTTTATGCTTTGCGGCACTCCAGCATCGTGCGCGGCCTCCGAAAGGGCTTGCCCATTCAACAGGTCGCCAAACTGCACAACACTTCAGTCAAAATGATCGAGCGGCACTACGCGAAATACATTGCGACCGCCTTGGAAGACCTCGCGAGGGCGGCAGTCGTATCCCTGGTGCCGCGGAGCGATGGGAACGTGGTGCCGATGGGAAAACGCGCGTAAGGGATCATCCTGCGGTCTTGACCGAATTCATCCGTCTGATCGCGCCGGTACCCCACGCGTTATGATTGTTTCGACGCAATGCGGTGCATGAAAAAATACACTCGCGGTCACTGTTCCTATGAACTGTTCCTATGAACTGTGATACGGCGGGCGATATGCCTGTGAGCGTCTTGAGGTAAGCATCTGACAGTTAAGCACAATCAACGACTTACCGGTCGTACCGCTGGGCTTAACCGGCCCTAAATGGGCATCCGTCGCACGATGCCGCTTGGCTGTCTTTCGCGCCAGAAACTCGACGCCAATCTGGTTGCCGTCAACGCGCACCAATTGGCAGCGGCGATACGCGAGACCCGTCGAAGACAGAAGCAGAAAAAATTCCTTGAGGTCCAGCCCTTCGAGCGAGTTTTCGACTAGCAAGCGCGCGCCCGTTTGAGACGCGTCGATCATCAGGCAGTCCCTGCGCCACGTTCCGTCTATTCCCATCATGTAGACAGGAATTCCACGTTCGAACTCGACCCGTTCACTGTTTCGGGCTCCATAGGCCATCGTGCAATGCCGTCCGGTTACGGAAATCTAACTTTGCTCTGGCATGCCGGTGTTGAGGAGTTGAGAGACAGCGGTCACAAGTTGCGCGGGAGCAAACGGCTTCTCCAGTAACACGCTGTTGGGGACACCGCGTGACGCCCAATCGTTCGCGGCAGCACCCGTTATGTAAACGATTGGAAAGGTGGGATTGATCTCTCGGGCCTGTTTTGCGACCTCCCAGCCGGTCATATGTCCCTTGAGATTAATGTCCGTGACGAGTGCCCGGTAATCCATGACCTTGCTCTTTAACAAGGTCACAGCTTCTTCGGCGGACGGCGCGACAGCAGTTTCAAACCCGGCGTCACTTAGGGCTTCCTCGACCACGATCTGGATTGCAAAGTCGTCCTCCACGATGAGGACAATCGGTAAATTATTTCCCACTTTTTTCCCGCCTGCACAAAGTTCCATGCACAAACGCCGTGGCAGAGCGTTCGTTCCGTATGAACGTGCTAAAGTGAACATTTCTGCTTTATCCCGTCTTCCGTGGAACGAATGTCTCGCTGCCGAGTGATCCCATGCTGCATTTGCAGCGCGACTAGGAGTATGCACTGGAAAACCAAATAGTTGTCCTAGTCGGTGAAGACGATCAGCTTGTTCAGAGCGTCGTCGAAGACTGCCTAAGTGACGGTGGATTTGAGGCGGTGATAGCTTCGTCCGGCGACAATGCCGTCGAGTTGCTTGATGCATCCGAACGAAAATATCATGCGCTTGTCACGGACATTAATCTCAGTCCCAGCAAGTTTGACGGCTGGGATGTCGCAAGACACGCCAGAGAAATCGATCCCAACTTTCCCGTTGTTTACATGAGCGGCAAAGACGCTGATGATTGGGCGGCTAAGGGCGTCCCCAACAGTATTATGTTGGCGAAGCCGTTCGCGCCAGCGCAACTTGTCACTGCCGTTTCTCAGCTTCTCAATACGACGACGTAAGGCCGCCTCATGGGCCTGTCATTTGGAAGCCAGTTCACCTTGGTTGAGGTTGCCACGGATAACCTCGCGGGCCTTCCGAAAAAGCAGCTTTGGGTCGCGGCAGCTAAACCAGATCAAGCGATCACTCTGGTACTCTGCGCTGTCCCGGTAGGTTGGACCGCCGCAATAGCGGACGGCCGTCTAACGCCGGAGCAAGGGGCACTTCTAAATCTCAAACCCGGCGAAGTCCGCGAACTGACAAAGTAAGGGTTTCGTCAGTTTGCAATTCGTCCTTTGCCTGACCTGTTTTGGTTTTCTGCCGCCGCTATCCTGTACCTGCCATCGGCAGTCATCCGTCATCAGAATATGGTCAGGGTCCGTCATTGCGGTGTGGTCAAATTTGACCAAATCGGGCGAATTAAACACTCGGTGGCGTCTCTAACTATTATTTTTATATGTTCGGAACCTGGTTCTTGCTACGGTTCCACTCAATGCCTCGCTTACACCAATAGGCGACAAAGCTGGGTCAGAATTGGCTTGCCGATTTAATAGGGTCTTGGTTCGGAGAGTTTATAGACTTCAAGCACGTCCGCTTGAGAACCACGCGCGGCCTTCAGAAGCCGAAACATCTGTGCCGCCAGCCCGGCCATCGGCAACGGTGTACCGTTCGTGCGGGCGACGTCGGCTATCATATCGAGATCCTTGAGTATGATTGAGACGGGGCCGATTTGAGGTTCATACACACCCTTGGCCATACGTGGGACGAAGAGCTGCAAGGGAATCGAATCGGCGAATCCACCAGCCAACGCTTCCGGAAGTCGGGTAGCATCAATACCAGCATCAACTGCAAGCCGTGTTGCCTCAGCCATGACGACCATGGAGCAAGCAGCAATGACCTGGTTGCACAGTTTTGTAGTTTGTCCGGCTCCAACATCGCCCATACGGGTGAGGCGCTGTCCCATCGCCAGCACGTAGGGCCTGATCCGTTCGATTTCGACTTCCTGACCGCCGGCCATTACCGCCAGGGTACCCTCCGCCGCGCCCTTCGGGCCGCCGGAAACTGGAGCATCAATCCAGCTCATGCCGTTTGCCGCCTTCAATCGCGCCGCCATCGAACGCGTGCTATCGGGATGGATCGAGGAGAGATCGACGACGACTTTCCCAGGGCCATGAGCCAACGCAATACCCTTCGAGCCAAACACAACCTTTTCGACAGCAGCTCCGTCGGTCAGGCATAAAAAAACAATCTCGGCTCTGTCCGCGACTTCAGTCGCATCTTTCGCAGCTTTCGCTCCCACTTTTACGGCAGCGACCATCCTGTCCGATGCAATATCCCAAACGTGTACGGTGTGGCCGGCTGCTATCAACCGACCGGTCATCGGCAAACCCATGCGTCCGATGCCGATAAAGCCCAGTTCTATCCGCTGCGAGGACTGAACCATTGTTGCTCCTCGAAATACCACCGTTGAGATTAGCCGAGTATTGGCAGGCGCGTGATCGTCGGAGCGATTTCGGGCAGCGCCACGGCGGCGCTGGAAATCTTAATTTCTCGAATGAGCGATAAAACTTATGAAATCAGAAGCAGCCAGCGCCGCTGATCGGCCCATTGACCAGCATACGCATTGGCCGCAATATCATCAACGGGGGCGCAGCATGTTGCCAACCACGAAATATGCCCAAAGCGGCGATATTTTCATCGCCTACCAAACCAGTGGTAGCGGTCCGATCGACATCGTACTTGCGCCAGGCTTTATTTCTCATCTTGAGCACATGTGGGAAGATACGAGACACGCCCGGTTTTTTCATGGGCTTGAATCGTTTGCGCGGCTAATCCGGTTCGACAAGCGTGGCACAGGCTTATCAGATCGCAGCGTCGGCTTTCCTACCCTGGACGAGAGAATTGACGACATCCGCGCCGTGATGGATGCCGCCGGGTCCAGCCGTGCGGTGCTGCTTGGGATGTCCGAGGGTGGCGCGATGGTGCAACTGTTCGCCGCCACCTATCCCGAGCGTGTGAGTGGACTTGTGCTGATTGGTTCTTACTCGAACGCAAAAACCTCGATTCCGTCTTACAAAGATCCAAAGCTCGCAGAAGCGCAAATTCTGGCAAGCTGGGGAACGGGTGCATCTTTGCCTGATTTCGCCCCCGGTCTTGCTCACGATCTGGAGTTTCGAGATTGGTGGGCGCGTTTCGAACGGCTTTCTGCCAGTCCCTCGGCCGTTATCAAATTACGTCAGATGAACAGCGAGATAGACGTCACGCCCATCCTGCCAAGCATACAGGCCCCGACGTTGATTATCCACCGCGTCGACGACGTTCGTTGTTCGGTGAAAAACGCGCGCGACATGGCTGCGGCCATACGCAACGCGAAGATGGTAGAGCTTCCGGGCAAAGATCATCTCGTATGGCTCGAAGAAAGCGGCATCGTCCTCGCTGAAATTCGCAAATTCGTAGATACAGCGCCGGAACCGGTCGAGCCGGACCGTGTCCTGACCACGGTTCTCTTCACCGACATCGTTGACTCCACCCAGCGCGCCGCCGCTGCTGGCGATACAGAATGGCGCTCGGTCATGGACGCACATTTCTCGCTCGCTCGCAGTCAGCTTCGCCGGTTCCGCGGTAAAGAGGTGAAAACCCTCGGCGATGGTATTCTGGCAACTTTTGATGGGCCGGCTCGCGCTGTTCGCTGCGCGCAGGCTATTGCGACCGGTGTTCGGCCGCTTGGCATTGCGATCCGCGCCGGCCTGCATACAGGAGAAGTCGAGATTCGCGAGGATAACGATGTGACCGGGATCGCCGTCAACATAGCTTCGCGAGTAAGTCAGCTCGCTGGTAGCGGCGAAATTTTAGTCTCCAGCACAGTTAAGGACCTGGTTGCAGGCTCGGGACTCATCTTCAACGATCTAGGGCCCCGCGCAATTAAGGGGCTCGAGGACAACTTACGCATTTTCCACGCCGTGCCCGACATTCGCAGCTGATGCGTGCGCGACCAGTGCGCTGGCTGGAGTATATCCGAACTCGGACAGATGCATGGCTGCTAGGGGCATTTGCAGACATCGGCTTGCCTCTGCCCAAGTGTCGGCTTTAGCCCCATCTGCGGGCATCATCGCTGCGGTTTCGTGCCAATATCGGAAGTCGCGAGCCTTGTTCAATCATCACGACATTAAGAGAGGCCGCCACTTAAGCGGCCTCAAAGCTTCGAGAAATGTATGGTTATTGCGGGACACCATCGACGGCATAGCCGCGAAATGTTGCGTATTTGTCGCCGATCTTTCGGTGTGCAATTTGCGCTGGATCGGCCCGCCAAGCCTGGATTTTTTCTAGGCTGTCCCAAACCTGCACGGTAACGCGCCTCGGCGGCTCCCCGTCAAATCCGGTTACCTTGCCTGCGGCGTTTCCTCCCGCTCCTCCTATCGCCACGAAGCGACCTCCGGCAGCCTTGATGATGGCTTGCGCGTTCGGAGCGTACTCCTTTGCGTAAGAGTCGGGATCAGTCACGTTGATTTCTGAGATGTAGTAGACGGGCGCTTTAGCTTGCGCGTGTAGTGCCTGGATCGCCGTAACACCAAGGCCAAAACCAGCGAGCATTGCCAACCCAACCGAGTACTGTGTTTTCACGACATTCCTCCCGACTAATTGTCTGCCTTCCGGGCGTCGCGACCGCGAGCCGGTCTGGGCAGTTTCTCACAGAATGGCGAGAGCAAAGACACTCGATTGGTTCAGTCGCTGCGACCTAACGTCCGCAACGGGTCATTCGCGTCGGTTTGGCCTCCTACCAACGGCTTCCGCTCTACCTCGA
>Ga0210396_10004484_pt1 | contig 13673 bp, 8 predicted proteins | sample IncBWH17OmetaG_FD_155466 | JGI IMG/M metagenome (GOLD analysis project Ga0210396, IMG submission 155466) | Forest soil microbial communities from Barre Woods Harvard Forest LTER site, Petersham, Massachusetts, United States - Inc-BW-H-17-O ...
CGCTTGTCCAAAACGACCGCGGCAATGTAAAATGTTTAATTACCTTCATGCGCGTTTAAAGATCCGGCCTCCGGCCGGTTTCACAAAATAAAGATAACCAATGCGTCGCATTCCCTTACTCGTCTTTGTCTCCTGTCTTTTTTCCGGCCTTTTCGTGCAGGGACAGGTCCTCACCCCCGCTAAAGCCGTCTATAGCCATGCCGACAGCCTCCGGGGCAGCGTCACCCCGGAACGCGCCTGGTGGAACCTGCTTAAATATGAAATAAAAGTAACCCCGGACTATACGGCCAAATCCGTGAGCGGCGAGAATGCGATCACGCTGGCGGCGCTTACAGACGGAGAGACCCTCCAGATCGATCTGCAGGAACCGATGCAGCTGTTAGCTGCCACCTGGGGCAAAAAAGCTTTGAAATATACCCGCGAGGGGAATGTCTTCCACGTCCATTTCCCTAAAACGATCAAAGCCGGCAACGTAGAGACCATCCTTTTAAAATATTCCGGCGTTCCCAAAGTAGCCGTCCGGCCCCCCTGGGGCGGCGGCTGGATCTGGACCAAGGATGCGCAAGGCCGTCCCTGGATGACGGTGGCCGACGAAGGGCTGGGTCTCAGCTGCTGGCTCCCCTGCAAAGATCACCTCTCCGACGAACCCGATAGCGGCGTCGTCCTGCACATCACCTGCGCCGACAGCCTGGTAGCCATCGGCAACGGCCGGCTCCGCGACAAACATGCCAACGGCAACGGCACGACCACCTATACCTGGGCCGTCGTCAGCCCCATCAACTCCTACGACATCATTCCTTATATCGGGAAATATGTTAACTGGACCTCGGAATTTCCTGGCGAAAAAGGCAAGCTGGATTGCAGCTACTGGGTGCTCGACTACAACCTGGACAAAGCCAAACCGCAATTCAAACAGGCGGATACCATGCTCCGCGCCTTCGAATACTGGATGGGTCCCTACCCTTTCTACGAGGACAGCTATAAGCTGGTCGAAGCGCCGCACCTGGGCATGGAACATCAAAGCAATGTCGCCTATGGCAACCATTACGAGAACGGCTATCTCGGCCGGGACCTCTCCGGCACGGGCTGGGGTCTCAAATGGGATTTTATCATCGTCCACGAAAGCGGCCACGAATGGTTCGGGAACAGCATCACCGACAAAGACGCGGCCGACATGTGGGTCCACGAAGGATTCACCAACTACACCGAAACACTCTACACCACCTATCTCTATGGCACCGAAGCCGGCAACGACTACTGCATCGGCACCCGCAAGAACATCGAGAACGATGAGACGATCATCGGCGTCTATGATGTCAACAAGGAAGGGTCGGGAGATATGTACTACAAAGGCGGCAACATGCTCCATATGATCCGCCAGATCATGGGCGACTCGGCTTTCCGCGGGATGCTGCACGGGCTGCAAAAGACCTTTTATCATCAGACGGTCACCTCCAAACAGGTAGAGGACTATATCAGCAACTACGCGCACACCGACCTCTCCAAGGTCTACGATCAATATCTCCGGACCACGAAGGTTCCCGTCCTGGCCTATCAAAGCAGTGGCGATGTCATCAGCTATCGCTGGACCAATTGTGTCAAAGGATTCAACATGCCGGTGAAGGTCTTTATCGGGCAGCAACCGGAACAGTGGATCACTCCCACCGACGAATGGCAGACCATCCGGGCCGGCACTTCGGGACAACTCCTCGAGACGGGCGCCATCGATCTCCGCGCCGCGCGTACGGCTCAGCCTACCGGCGGACGACCGCATCCAGTGGGTTTGGGTCCCGGCATCCTTCCGGTGGGGGAAACGGGCAATGGAACAGGGGGAGACGGCAACTTCTCCGTGGATCGGAACTTCTATATCGCAGTCAGGAAACAAGGATAAAGCGCATCGGGCCGCGGCGCGCAGCCGGTGGCCGCAGGGATCAAACGGCCGCGGCGCTCACCCGGGCACCAGCGCGTCCCCGACGGCGATCTCTCCGATCCCCTGATGGATCAGATTCTGTCCAAAATAAACTTTGTTATTCCTCGCGCGATACCGCGCCAGCGTCCGCAACGGCTCCTTGCCCCTCTCGGCAGTCGCCTGGTCGATCGTCGGGATAGGACACCGCGCGCATAATTTAACCCCGCGGAAACGGATGTCCCGGATGCTGAACGCCCGCAGCTCATCCTCCTGGTACGGCGTGCCGCCGGTGAAAACGATATTGGGACGAAAACGGTCCATGGGCAACGCCTGCCCGAGCCGGCTGTTGAGCTCGTCCAACGAAGCCTGCCCGATCAATAAAAAAGGAAAGGCATCGGCAAAAGAGGTAATGCTCCCTTCCGGCGCATACGCCGGATCGGTGATACGCGACGTCGTATCGGGCATATAGACAAGCCGGCAAGGGGTCTTCAGCGCCGCGGTGAACCAGGCATCGGCTTCACGACTGACGAATTGGGCCGTGCAGGTATCGTCCCAAACACGCACCTCGGTGAATTCCGGCAAACCGCCGCCAACAGCTAAACCATCCACAAATGGAACGAACAACGCATCCGGATGCAATTGGCTGGTGACAAGCAGCCCACCCGCGCCTACTGCAACATGGATCAGCGCCATCAAAGGCACCGTCCGTTGGGTGATAAACCCGTTGTCCGGATCGACCAGCATCCAGCGACGATCATGCTCGAGCCCACGATCGGTCACCCGGGCCCTGGCAACGGAGATGCCACCCAGCGACTTGATGGGATAGATGATTATTTGGCTGATCTGTAACATGGGACGAAGCTAACGCTTATCGCGCAGTCGTGGCTTCGACGGCGGGAACACCATCGGCCACCCGGCCGGCGCCGACAAAATGCTGGTCATAATACCCCTGGTTCATATCGCTGATCATCACGCCGGAGACGGAAGCATGGACAAACTTGTTGTTCCGGAGATACACGCCTACATGCGTGACTCCTTTGTGTTTCTTGCCGCTAAGGGTATGGAAGAACACCAGGTCTCCCTCCTGCAGGTCGTCGCGGGAGATATGGGAACAGGCATCGTATTGTTCCTTGGACGTCCGCGGCAGCGAAGCCACCCCATATACCGAGGACATCAGCAGGAAAGCGAAGGCGGAACAGTCGATGCCATCCCGGGTAGTACCGCCGTAACGATACGGCGTGCCATACCAATAGTCCATGAAACTCAGCAATTTGGGATTGTCGAGGTCCTCCACGGAACAATTCTCCAGGATCGCATATTTGAATTGTAAAGCGGGGAAATTCTCGATGGCGCCGCTGTGGTCGGAAGAGCCGGTAGTCTTCGAAGCGGCGGCATTGGTGTTCATCGTCGTGATGGAGCTGTGCGTGCGGTCTTCCCGGCCATCCGGCTTGATGGAAATATTGCTGATGAACTGCACATTTCCATTGGACGTTGAGGAAGTGGACGTTGTAGTCGACGACGCGGCAGCCTGTCTCGAAGCAGCAGGTTTGAAGGTACTGCAGCTGGAAAGCAAGCAAACAAACGCGACGGCAAGCGCCGGAAGGTAATTATGTATGGGCAGATGATTTTTCAACATATTTCTCACTTCAGGCATATTGGCACGGGTTAAAGATCGGTAAAAGTACAAATATTTTGCCAAAAAGTCGGCCCCGGGGCTCCATTTGGCAGGTCCCGGAGAAAACGCATCAGCCGCGGGCTTATTGCCGTGCTGTGGATAGAATGTGCCTTTCGAGCACCCGCACGAACATATTTATCTCCCTTATTGTTAGTTAATTGCAGGTCCTATGTCAAAATTCTCCCATCTACATACCCATACGCAATTCTCCCTCCTGGACGGAGCGGCATCGATCCAAAGCCTCTACAAAAAGGCCATCAAGGACGGCATGCCGGCCCTGGCCATCACCGACCACGGGAATATGTTCGGCGCCTTCGAATTCGTAGCCGAAGCCTATAAACACAAGAACGAAGACGGCTCGCTGAAAGTAAAACCCATCGTCGGCTGCGAGTTCTATGTGGTGGCAGACCGCTTCCGGAAGACCTTTACCAAAGAACAACGTGACGAACGCTACCACCAGATCCTTCTAGCCAAGAACAAAAAAGGCTACCAAAATCTGATCAAACTCACCTCGCTCGGCTATACGGAAGGGCTCTATAGCAAATACCCGCGTATCGACAAAGGCCTCATCGAACAATACCACGAGGGGCTGATCGCCACCACCTGCTGCATCGGGGCCTACGTGCCGCAAACCATCCTGCACGAAAGCGAAGAAAAAGCGGAGCAGGAATTCAAATGGTGGCTGGACCTCTTCGGCGAAGACTATTTCATCGAGCTCCAGCGGCACGAGATCAAAGAACAGCAAAAGATCAATGCCACCCTGCAGCGTTTCGCCAAAAAATACAATGTCCCTATGATCGCTACCAACGATAGCCACTATACGGACAAGGACGACGCCAATGCCCACGACATCCTGCTGTGTATCAACACCGGGGAAAAACAAAGCACACCCGGCTACGACGATATCGTCAACGACGACCTCAACAGCAAGAACCGCCGGTTCAAGTTCCCGAACGACCAGTTCTATTTCAAGACAACGCAGGAGATGAGCACGCTCTTCAGCGACGTGCCGGAAGCCATCGACAACACCAATATGATCGTCGATAAAGTAGAAGTCCTTAACCTGAAAAAGGATATTCTGCTGCCCAACTTTCCGATCCCCAAAGAATTCCAGATCCATAACGACAGCAACCTGGATCAATGGGAATATCTCAAATACCTGACCCATGAGGGCGCCAAACTGCGATATAGCGACCTGAACGCCGAGGTCACGGAACGGCTCGATTTCGAGCTGTTCACCATCAAGACCATGGGTTTCGCCGGCTACTTCCTGATCGTGAGCGATTTTATCAAGGCGGGAAGGGATATGGGCGTCTTTATAGGCCCCGGCCGCGGTTCTGCGGCCGGAAGCGTGGTAGCCTATTGTATCGGCATCACGAATATCGATCCCATCAAATACAAGCTGCTGTTCGAACGGTTCCTCAACCCGGATCGTAAGTCCATGCCTGATATCGATACGGATTTCGACGATGAAGGCCGTCAGCGCGTCATCGAATATGTCGCCAAAAAATACGGGAAGAACCAGGTAGCCCAGATCGTGACCTATGGCACGATGGCCGCGAAGATGAGTATCAAGGACGTCGCCCGCGCGCTCGACCTGCCCCTGGCCGAATCCAACGCGCTGGCCAAGCTGGTGCCGGAACGGCCCGGCATCGAGCTCAAGCGCGTGCTCCACGCCCCCCTCACCGCGAAAGAGGGAGAAAAATCGCTGGAAGAAAAAGACGGCGTAGGCCCGGACGATCTCGTCAATGTCAAGCTCCTCCGCGATATCTATAACGGCGACGATATGCGCGGCCGCATCCTCCACGAGGCGGAACGGCTCGAAGGCTCCGTGCGCAACACCGGCATCCACGCCGCCGGCATCATCATCGCCCCGGAAGACCTGATGAACATCCTACCCGTCTGCACGGCCAAGGACTCCGACCTGCTGGTGACCCAGATCGAAGGAAGCGTGATCGAAGAAGCCGGCGTTATCAAGATGGACTTCCTCGGTCTGCGTACGCTCAACATCCTGAAGACCGGTCTCGAACTGATCAAGGAGAACCATAACCAGGACATCGTCATCGACGATATCCCGCTCGACGACTTAAAGACCTTCGAGCTCTATCAACGCGGCGAGACCATCGGTACGTTCCAGTTCGAAAGTCCCGGGATGCAGAAATATCTCAAAGACCTCAAACCGGATAAATTCGATGACCTCATCGCCATGAACGCGCTATACAGGCCGGGTCCTATCGCCTATATCCCCAACTATATCGACCGGAAACATGGCCGCGAACCCATCGTCTTCGACCTGCCCGAAATGGAAGAATATCTCGGCGATACCTATGGGATCACCGTCTACCAGGAACAGGTCATGCTGCTCGCGCAAAAGCTCGCGGGCTTCAGCAAGGGCGACGCCGACGTCCTGCGTAAGGCCATGGGTAAAAAACAAAAGGCGATCCTGGACAAGATGAAAAGCCAGTTCGTCAAAGGCGCCACGGCCAAGGGTTTTGCGGCAGAGACGCTGGAGAAGATCTGGACGGACTGGGAAGCCTTCGCCCAGTATGCGTTTAACAAATCGCACTCCACCTGTTATGCCTTCGTAGCCTATCAGACCGCCTATCTCAAAGCCCACTACCCCAGCGAATACATGGCGGCCGTGCTCAACCATGCAGGCAGCATCGAAAAGATCACCTTCTTCATGGAGGAGTGTAAACGCATGGGACTAAAAGTACTGGGCCCGGATATCAACGAATCGAAAAAAGGCTTTGCCGTCAACCAGCGCGGCGAGATCCGTGTAGGACTCGGCGGTCTCAAAGGCGTCGGCGAAGCCGCGGTGGAGAGCATCAACGAAGAACGGCAGAAAAACGGTAGCTACAAGGACATCTTCGATATGATCAAACGGATCAACCAGCGGGCCGTCAATAAAAAGACCCTGGAAAATCTCGCCTATGCGGGTGCGTTTGACTGTTTCAAAGAAATGCACCGGGCGCAGTATTTCTATATCCCGCAGGGCGACACGTCCACGGGATTGGAAAAGATCATCAAATTCGGGAACGTCTATCAGACAAACAGCACCCAAAGCAGCAACAGCCTCTTCGGCGATCTCGTGATGCCCGATATCGCCACGCCCAAGATCCCCAATTGCGAACCCTGGGCGCTCACGGAACTACTCGACCACGAGAAAGACGTTACCGGCATGTTCATGAGCGGACACCCCCTGGACCATTTTAAATTCGAGATCACGCACTACGGCATCACCCGGCTCGGCGAGTTCAACGAGATCAAGGATGCCGTCACCCTCCAAAGCAATCCCGGGAAAACCCTCCGTCTCGCCGGTCTCGTCGTGGATGCCCAGCACCGGGTGAGCAAGACGGGAAAGCAGTTCGGTTCTTTTATTATCGAAGATTACACGGGCAAGGCAGAATTTATGTTGTGGAGCGAAGACTACGCCCGCTATTCCAATTATCTTGAAAAGGGGAAGAACCTCTTCCTCACCGGCGGTTTCCGGCAACGCTTCAACAAAGCGGAATTCGAGTTCCGCATCGAAAAGATGATGCTGCTCGAAAGCATCAAACCGATCCTGACAAAACAGGTCATCATGGACGTGGAAGCCCGTTACATCAATGCGGAGCTGGTCCAGTTCATCGAGACCAACGTCAAGAAATACCCCGGGAAAACGGGCTTGAAATTCAACATCATAGAGTCGAAAACGCAGGCCAGGGTCAGTCTTTTCACCATGGGTCAGGGCTTCGAGATGAACGACGAGCTTTCCGCCTTCCTGGAGAAAACCCCCGAACTGGAGGTCCAGGTGGTTACAGCTTAGGCCCCGGCGCCGGCTTATAGATTGTCGGGCATCCGACGTAAAAGTTGCCGAAATTGAGCGACCTTTGTGAAGTAAAAAACAATAAACTCACATAAAAAACACTGAACTATGGCTTTAGAATTAACAGATACCAACTTTCAGGACAAGGTGATCGCCAGCGACAAACTGACCATTGTAGACTTCTGGGCAGAATGGTGCGGTCCCTGCAGGGCTATCGGGCCGGTTATCGAAGAGTTGTCCAAGGAATATGATGGCAAGATCAATGTAGGGAAGGTCAACGTCGATCACAACCCGCAGCTGTCCGTGAACTACGGTATCACCAGCATTCCCGCTATCCTGTTCATCAAGGGCGGGAAAGTTGTCGACAAATTGGTAGGGGCACAACCTAAGTCCAACTTTGTCAAGAAGATAGAATCACACCTGTAAATATAACCGCCGTGGGTGTTGACCCACCGGACTCAATATCAGTCAACCCGCAGCTACTCATCTGCGGGTTTTTTATTATATGTGGAGGTTGGGGAAAAATCGCCCCCTTATGAATTTTTACCGTAGATTGAAAGCATTCGGTACACTTTATGTTAAAGAAAGGTAAATACCTACGTTATGAATCGACTCCATGCTGCCATAGCCGTACTTTCCCTGATGACGATCGCCTCTTGTAAGAAGACAACCCCGGGAACGGGCGGCAATACCACCTCCACACAATTGGAAGTCGTTTTTCAGGATAGCACCTACCAGCTTTCCGGTGTAGCCATCTCCAAAGATGGACGTTTGTTCGTCAGCTATCCTTTGTGGTCCACAACGTATAAGAACGCCCTCGTCGAGGTCGTCAGTGGCGCTAAGACGCCCTATCCCAACCAAACGATGAACAGCTGGGTACAGGGTGACAGCGGCATGAACCAGTTTGTGGATGTACAGTCCATCACCATCGATGCCAACAATAATCTATGGGTGGTAGATGCCGCCTCCCCTTACGAAATGGGCGTCTATCAAAATAGTCAGAAGCTCATCGAGATCAGTCTCGCGACGAACTCGGTGGTCCGGACCTATCCGCTCGTGGGGGTCACCGACGATGCGAGCTATCTCAACAAAGTCCAGGTAGACGCCAGCAACAACGTTGCCTATATCACCAACTCCAGCGAAGGCGGCATCATCGTGGTGAACCTTAACACCGGCGGTGCGCGGCAGGTGCTGGAAGGCAGTAGCTCGGTGATCGCGGATCAAACCTATATCGTGGAAATTAACGGCGCCCAGATCAATAAGAACGGATCACCTTTCTATCAGAATTCCACGGGTATCGCGCTTAGCCCGGATAATTCCTACGTATATTACAAACCGCTCACCGATCATAATCTTTATCGTATACCCGCCAGCAGTCTGCAGGACACGACGCTGGACCCGAATGTCCTCAGCGCACGGGTGGAAAACCTGGGAACCTATAACACTACCGATGGGATGATCATGGATGCCAGCAGTAATCTCTATCTCGGCGATATCGAGCAATTCCGGATCGTCAAGCTGGACCAGAACCTCAAGTTGACGACGGTCGTCACCGACTCCCGGCTCATCTGGCCCGACAGCTATTCGATCTCCACAGACGGTTATCTTTATATTAGTTGTTCACAGATCAACCTGGAACCCGACTTCAATGGCGGGACAAGTAAACGAACGACTCCCTATGCCGTTTACCGGATCAAATTGCCCTGATAAAGGCCCCTCGACAAACTCGGAAATTTTTCCTATTTTGTCGTTTATAATAACGTAGGATGCGATTTGAACTGCTGTCTTTACTGCTTTGCCTTTCTCTCAACATTTTTGTGAACGCCCAGTCGCCCGACAACAAGGCGACCGATGCGTACCTGATCACCCGGATGGCGGAAAAATTTCACGTCCAGCCCCGACCGCTGGACAAGACTATGTCGGCCGCCGTCTATGCCAGGGTCCTCCAGGAGCTGGACGAAGAGCGCATCTTTTTTACGCAAAGCGATATCGCGCAGCTGGCCGTGTACCAGTATACCCTGGACCAGGAGATCCTCAATAGAAAAACGGCCTTTTTGCAGCTTTTGACGAATCTGTACCAGCAACGGCTGGCCCAGGTCGACACGATCATCGATCATATCGCCGCAAAACCGTTTAACTTTTCGACCCATGAAAAGCTCACGGAAGCGGAGGACAGCTCCTACCCCGCCGACCTGGCGGCGCTGCACGTCAAAGTGTATAAGTTCATGAAATTTTCCGTCGCCACCAGGCTGGCTAATGCCATGGTAGCGGCAGGCGGCACATACGACCCCAGGCTCATCGACAGCCTGGAACCCAGGCTCCGTAAAAGAGCTGTCGTCATCATTAAAAGGACGATCAAACGCATCCTCCAAAGCCCCATCGGCATCGGGAATATGGTCGGCATCATCTATTGCCAGGCATTGGCAGTCTGTTATGATCCGCACACCGCCTATTTCTCGCCCGACGAGAAGGCCAATTTCGAAAGCGAATTAGGGAATAAACCCCTTTCCTTCGGCCTGACCTTGAGCGAAGACGAGGACGGTCATGCGCAGGTAGGTCATCTCGAGCCCGGCGGACCGGCATTTCAAAGCGGTGGGCTCAGTGAAGGCGACAAGATCATAGCCGTACGCTGGGAGGGGAAGGATCCCATAGATGTCTCCGACGCCAGCGCCAGCGAGCTATACCATATCCTGAGCACGGAAGGAGGCAACACACTTACCCTCGACGTCAAAAAAAGCGACGGCACCGTCCGCCAGGTGAGTCTGACCAAACAACGGGTAAACCCGCAGCTGGCCGAAATCGAGGAGGATAAGGTCCAGGGATACCTGCTCAAAGGTGTCCGGACCATCGGGTATATCTCGCTGCCCGCCTTCTACGAAGACTGGGAAGACAACAACGGTGTCAACGGCTGCGCCAACGATGTAGCGAAAGAGATCATCAAATTAAAAAAAGAAGGTATCGGGGGACTGATCCTCGATCTTCGGTACAATGGCGGCGGCTCCATGAACGAGGCTGTAGGCCTGGCCGGATTGTTCATCGACGCCGGACCCGTAGCGCAGGTCAAGGCCAGAGACGAAAAGATCTATACCCTCAAGGACGTCAACCGCGGTGAAGTTTGGGATGGCCCGCTGGTGGTGCTGGTCAATGGCAGCAGCGCTTCTGCTTCGGAGGTGGTAGCCGGGACGCTGCAGGATTACAATCGCGCCCTCATCGTAGGCAGCCCCACTTTTGGCAAGGCCACCGCCCAGGTCGTCCTGCCGATGGACACCACCATCGATCTGGCCACGCTCAACCGCCAGGCCCAGGCCTCCAGCTATATCAAGATCACCCTTTCGAAGCTATATCGCATCAATGGCACCACGGCCCAGTTTAGCGGGGTAAGACCCGATGTCCTGCTGCCGGAGCCGCCGGATGCGACCGAGCGGCGCGAAGCGGATGAACCTTTTGCGTTGCCGCCGACGCCCATCGAGCCGAACAAATATTACCGGGCATTGGCGCCCCTGCCCATCGCCGACGAAAAAACGGTCGCCACCCAGGCCATGGCCGATCTGCCCTACTTTCACCAGGCGCCGCCGGCGCCCGCGGTGAAACAGTGGAAAGACGAGTCGCTCAACCCGGGCGAGATCCTCAAAGAAAAGAAAAGTGCCACCGTCGCCAGGGACACCACGGCCACGGAAAAGAATACCCTCTATACCGTCGCCAATCCTGCTTACGAGAACCAGCTACTCCAGGCCGATAAGGAGCTCCAAACCGTCAATGAGGACAGGAAAAAAGACGTATTATACGATCCCTACCTTATCGTAGCGTATAGGCTGACGGCGGCCATGATAAAACCATAAACCTAAATCGATCGATATGCATTGGAACTGTAGACTTTCTCTCCTGACCCTCGCAGCGTTTCTTTTAGGGTGTTTCGCCGGGAACGCCCAGGACAAGACCCAGGACCTGGACAACCCGGGCAACTACATGACCGCCATCACCAAGGCGCGCGGCGAGATGGACACCAAATACATGCAATACATCAGCTATGCCGCGCACGGACGCCGCGCCAGAAAACTGGAAAAACTCCGCCAGGAGGTGCTCGACAACATCGACCAAAGCCGTTATAAGACTACGGACCTGCCGCCGTACAAAGGCGATAATTCCCTCCGCCAGGCAGCCATCGATTATATCAAAATGACCTACATCATCTTCAGCGAAGACTATAAGAAGATCGTCAACCTGGAAGATCTGGCCGAACAATCGGTCGACGAGATGCAGGCCTATATGCTGCTGCAGGACGCCATCAACCAGAAATTGCAGGAAGCCTGGTCGAACCTGGACAAGGCCACCAACACCTTTGCCGCCAAATACAATGTCCTGCTGTCCAAGGACGAGACCCCGCTGGGCAACAAGATGCAGGCGGCCGAACATGTCGACAAATATGTCAACACGATCTACCTGGCTTTCTTCAAATGCAACTGGGAAGACAACCAGATGGTGAAAGCGATGAACGCCAAAAAGGTCAACGATCTGGAGCAGGCCAGGAACGCCTTGAGCGCCTATGCCGTGGAAGGGCTCAAAGGACTCGATACGGTCAAGCCGTATGAAGGCGATCCCAGCCTGATCGCCGCCTGCCGGAAGGCTTTGCTGTTCTATCAGAAAGCGGCCGATAAGGACGTCCCCAAACTCACCGATTTCTATGTCAAGCAGGAAGAGTTCGACAAACTCAAAAGGGCGTTGGACGCGAAAGGATCGTCCAGGACAAAGGAGGATGTAGACGCCTACAACAAAGCCGTGAACGACATCAATGCTTCGGCAAAAGGATTCAATCAAACCAATCAGCAGCTCAACACTGACCGGAACGCGACGATCAACGACTGGAACGACACGGAAAAGAAATTCAACGACGAACACACGCCGCATTACCACTGATCCCCGCGGCAGGTCATCAGCCGCCGGCCGGCCGGGCGCCCCTGCCTAGGGTAGATGCGCCCGGGTCGCATATTTCATCGCCGCCGCCTTATTGCCCATATGTTCATACGTAATGGCAATGGTATCGAGCAAATTGCTGTTGGTGGAATCCCGCGCCAGCGCCTTTTCCAGCCGGATGATCTCGAGGGCGTCGGCCTTCACGGGCCGGAGATTCATCCCGGCAGCATTGTTGGCGATCGCGTAATCGAGATAAGGAATGGCTTCGGCAGGCCGGTCCTGTTCCAGACACAACACGAAAAGATAACGCGCCTTCTCGAACGACGGTTCACGGTTGAAGGCCTGCCGGAAATAAAAGATCGCCTTCTCATTGTCTCTTAGCTTCCCGCAAAGTATGGCCGTCTTCTCGTACCAGGCGTTCTCCTCCGGATGCTCCAGGCAAAGGGCTTCCATCACGATGGCGGCCTTGGCCCAGTCCTCCGTCTTGCTATAATAGTCATACAGCTGACGCATCGCCTCTTCCCAGGGAAGATGTTCGAAGGCCACGGCATAGGCCAGATCCTCTTCTTCCGTCGCCAGACGCCAGGCCGCCCGCGAAGGAGGTCCGGCTTCCTGCCCGGAATTGTTGAAAGGCCAGTTATTCTTCAGATTATCGATCTTATAGGCCCCGGCGAGCGAGTCGACGCGGGTGATGGGCATATCGCGAAGCAATTGCCGGAAGTTTTCCGCCGTATCGGTCGGGATCAATCCCTGCTGTTGCAACGCCGAATAGAAGGCGTCGGACAGTAACGCATAACCCATGAGGTTGGGGTGGACATGTTCGAGCAACAGCGAATTACCGATGATGCCGTGGTCGGATGCCGCCTCGAATATAGCGCGGGTATCCACCAGGTGGGTATTTTCATATTTTTTGCTGAGCTGGTCGATGATGGTATTGATCGCTTCAGGCGCGCGAAAACGCAGCGCGTCCTGTTCCTTGGCGCGGGTGAAATCGGCTTTGGCAGCGGTAAAATCGCCCTGCCCCCAGGCCTGTGTCGCCAGGGAGAAATCATTGCTGGCCGAGTCCGGCGCCACACTGATAAAAGGATGTTGATCGCGTAAATTGGATACTACATTGCTGATAAATACAGGAATGCCCTCGTTGTGAAAGATGGCCAGGGTCTTGTCCATATTGGTCTGAAACTGCGCGATCCCGCGTTCGAAGAGCGAGGAGCCGTAGGGGATCTGCTGCTCCCCTACCATGAGTTCCATCCGCGTCTTGCCGTTTTTCGAGGCGCCGGAGGCAAAAAGCCGGCCCAGTTTGCCGATACCCTGCGCGAAAAGCTGCACCACGCGGAACTGCCGCAGCCAAAGCAAGGTATTCACGAGTA
>Ga0210396_10004486_pt1 | contig 13671 bp, 13 predicted proteins | sample IncBWH17OmetaG_FD_155466 | JGI IMG/M metagenome (GOLD analysis project Ga0210396, IMG submission 155466) | Forest soil microbial communities from Barre Woods Harvard Forest LTER site, Petersham, Massachusetts, United States - Inc-BW-H-17-O ...
TTGCTGGAACGCTCGGAGACTTGTTGCTCAGGGATCAGCTCAACAGGCTCGAACAACGGAAAGTCGATCGAATGCTGCAGGCTTGCATCGACATAATATCTGAACGCACCCTCCTTTTCCTAGAGAGTGAAATACCTAGCCTTCCCGACAATGAGCGCAGCGCCGCTATACTCGCAGCTAGCGATACCTTCGAGAAATCGGAAATTACACAAATTACCTTTACAGATTTGGATTTGGACGCCGGATTGGTTTGGAGTTACCTGCAACCCGTCTCGCAAACAGTCTTGAGAGATGCACTTCTCAACGAAGGAGCTGGCGAGCTGTATCGACGCATTGTGAAAGAGTCATGTGAATATCTTGTGCAGTTCGTATGGACCTTGCCGCAATTTGAGAACAATGCCCTGCTAACGCTTCTGCGACGCGAAACTATAATTGTGAAGAACTTGGAAGAAGTACTTCGCAGGCTGCCGTCGCCCGAGCGGGATAATCGTTTCGAGCGAGAATACCTTCATTTCTCTGCAGAATATCGTCGTATTGTAATAAATAAGCTGAACCGCATGGAACTACTAGGGGCAAGTGTTAGCGCAGCAACACGTAATTATCCGCTGACTGCGTCTTACATAAGTCTAAGAGTGCTTTCAAGCGGCTCGGACGGACACCGCGTGACATCGCCAAGTGGACCGGACAGACTGCAAGGCCAACGCGTAGAGGACGCCCTCGCTGATCGTAATCGCATTCTAATCATCGGCGACGCCGGGTCGGGCAAGACTACTCTACTGCGCTACCTCGCCGTCATGGCGGCACAGCGTGAATTTCCCGAAGCGCTGCTGGCATGGAATAACGCTATGCCATTCTTGATCTCTTTGCGCCAATATGTACGCGAAGATACCTCCGCCGTCGAATTTCCAGCGCCCAGGGACTTCCCGAAGGCGATCGCAGTCGGTGCCGACGAAGGCATGCCGTCCAATTGGGTAGCCAATCATCTGAGAGAGGGGCGGGCCATCGTTCTGGTGGACGGGCTAGACGAAGTACCAGAAGGCGCAATCCGGCAGCGCGCGATCGAGTGGCTTAACGATATTATTCTTAGTTATCCAGAGGCGCGCTATGTAGTTACCTCTCGCCCGACGGCAGTTGATCACTGGACAGACAGCAGCTTCACGTTGGCGGAGCTCCAGCCAATGTCCACTCAAGATATTCGAGTATTTATTCATAATTGGCATAGAGCGATGCATCGTGAGACAGGAAGCGACGAGCAACGTGAATCCCTGCACGACAACGAGCGGGCTCTCAACTTTGCAATAGATAATGACCGAGCCCTTCGGCGGTTGGCCGTAAATCCATTGTTGTGCGCGCTGCTATGTGCGCTAAACAGGGATCGGAGCGGAATTTTGCCCAAAGCTCGAATGGAAATATATTCCGCGGCCCTAGAGATGCTGTTGGACCGGAGAGACCGGGAACGGGGTCTCTCAGATCTGCTCGACTATTCCACACAGCTGATTATATTGCGTGATCTAAGCTTTTGGCTGCTGCGTCAGGGCCTAGTTAGTGCGCCAGTCGATCGTATCGAGAAACGAATCGAGCGCTCGCTTGCCTCTGTCCCCAATATCAGGATGGGCGCAGACGATGTTCTTAGGTATCTTCTCACAAGGAGCGGTTTGCTTCGATCTCCGATCGTAGGGCACGTGCTTTTTGTTCACAAGACATTCCAGGAATATCTAGCGGCACAGGCGGCTGTCGAAGACGATGAAATCGAAATGCTGATCGCGCATGCATCTGATGATCAGTGGCGCGAAGTAATCGTCATGGCGGTGGGCCATGCCCAGCGCCGTCAGCGCGAGGATCTGTTCTCGGGACTGCTGGAGGCTTGCTTTAAAAGCGACCTGAACAGTCGAACACGGGTAACGCTGCTGACAGTAGCATGCCTCCAGACGGCTGCTCAGCTTGATATACAAACGCGGCGGAAGGTGGAACTAGTCGCGAAGGATTTGCTTCCACCAAAGACGATGGATGAAGCTGCTTCCCTCGCGCCTGTCGGTGAAATGGCATTGGAGACTCTTGCCAACTACCCACCTGCGAGCATGTCGGAGGCGGCCGCTTCTATCCGACTGGCGTCGCTGGTGGCCGGCGAGCAAGCGTTGAAGTTCATCGCCGAGGTCGCCGAGAAGATTGGCGGTTTGCAATATGAAGTACTTCGAGCCATGACGGCATTCGACCCAGCCGCATATGCCCAACAGGTGCTTGCGAGGGGCCGGTTCGATAGTGAGCTTATAGTGACTGATGAAAGCGTGCTCCGTTATGTCGCAGTTATAGGATCGCTTGAGCGATTGCGATTCGAGACGAGCAGCCTTCCTGATCTTTCCAGGCTAGGAGCCAAGCCCCCACGGCTGAAGTTCATGAGCCTGTCAGTACCCGCGCGATCAAGCTTCCAGGGTATCGAGCGATGGAAAGGCCTAACGCATATCGAAGTAGAAATCGAGCACCTGCTGCCGGATCTATCGGCGTTTGGGCTGCTGGAGTCACTCGAGGACCTCCGTATAACCGTTCGACGCGGCATTACTCTGAATGTGAACCTGCTGCCGCTACGCAACTTGCGCTCGTTGCGGTATCTCGAGCTGATCGTCGATGGCTACGCTCGCGTGGACCCATCACAACTGGCCGGGAGCCATGACCTAACTATTGCGGGATCGAGAACAGTTGATTTCGTCGGGCAGTCAATATCGGGAATTACCACTGTCTATGTTAATAGGACGCGTACCAAAAGCATGGGCTTGCTGCCTGGCGAGAGCCCGATGGGAACATTCTAGAGCTGCATCTTCTTGAGGTGCCTAGCGAATTGCATAACGCCCCACGGACAATGACGTTCTCCACCGCCGCCACGCCGCCTGCCGCCGAAGCGTACGGTGCGCCCTGATCTTGATCAGCGACCCTAGCTACCCGTTCGCAGGCCCAGGCAAAATCGGCCCCGACGCATTCGAGGTCCTCTTGTCCCGCCCGTCGCCCCGCTGAAGAGCCGCAGTGACTGACACAACCGGGATCCCTGGGGATTGCCGGGCACATCGGCCTCCGCGTGGCGCGCGGTCCTGTCTTCTCCACCCCATCGCCGACGCAGCCCGGCGTGGACAGCTGTTTGTGGCCAGCGGGCCATATGCGCTGGGTCGGGGTGCTGGTGTACTGCGGTTGGTGCCGTATTGCGATCCCTGCCCCGGATCCAGGAATGTGAACGACGTGTGCTCTGCGAGCCGCGCCGCCTGGCGTCCCGGCAGTGTCGAGTAGCCGGGGGCATCTCAGCCCCCGGCTCTCACAGAACCGTGTGTAACAGTCTCCCGTTACACGGCTTCTACCATCCAGTCGGGTGGAATTTGCGTGTCCATGCTCAGTGCGCGAATAGGCCGGGGTCTCGTTGCATAACCCCTTCCACCACGCTTTGAGGCGCTTGAATCCACGCAGCCGCTTGTACTTCTTCCGCGCCCAGCGCATCAGGTAGGTATTTGTGCGTTTGAGGAGGGGATCCATCTCGGTCCGGTAAGACCGGCATCAGCTTTGCTGGCACGTTCGGCGGGTGAAGCCCGGTCATCGGGTCGGGCAGCTCCTCCTCCGCCGCGAGCGCTTTCGCCCGGGATGCTGTGTCAGGGTGCTGTCACGGCCCACGACCCCCATACGGCTCCCGGGCCGCTGCTGGCCGACATCGGGACCGCGCTGAACCCCCACCGGTCGGCGCCAGTTCCCGGGCCGGCATCCTTGAAGATAGTGACTGCTGAAACGTTCTCGCTGTCTTCCTGGTAGACGCAAAGATTGCCCGGAGTCGCCAGCGGGTGCGCGGCACTGCCGGGACAGCTAGCGGTTGGCGAGGTTACGTAGTGGACGGCCGGAGCGAACGGCAGCGGGATGGGGAATGTCTGCGCGCTGGCCGCGAAGTTCTGGCCCCCGGCGGTCGCTACTGCCTCGGCTTCCCAGTCGCCGATCTGAGTCAACCCGGGTACCGCCTGACGCGCGGCGGTGGAGCCGTTGGCGAAGCCGGGCAAAGCCACCGCAGCAGCGGTTCCGGCGGCGAGGACGGCAACGGCAATGATAGCCGTGCGGCGGGACAGGTGGACGAGTTTGCGCATGTGATCCTCCTTGTATCTGCGCGTGGCAGGCGGACCGCTTGCGACGCGGCCGCCAGGATGCCAGGTAAATGGCGCTCTTCGGATTCCGTACCAGCAGCTGAGAACCTGGGCCGCGAACCGTGACGCATCCAGAATTGCAGCGGGCATTTACCCCTCGTGTCGGGAGGCTGAATTTCCCGTATCACCGGAGGTCGTGACCGCGTTTCCGCGTCCGGCTGCCTGGATCTTCCGGCGTTCTCTCAGGCTGATGTGATCTCCAGGTCGACCAGTCCGCCGATGCTGGATACGGTGCCCAGGCCGATTGTGCACTCCAGGATTGAGGTCGCGGGCGCGGCGACGGTATAGACGAAGCTATCGCCTTCGAATAGGCCAGCGGTCACGTTGCCGGTTATGGTCGCGATGAGGGTCGCGCCGACGATATTGACCGTGGCGCTGCCGGAAAGAGTAGATATCTGACCGGTGTTCCAGGTGATTACGCGGGTGCTAGGGGAGGCGTTCAGCAGGCCGATGCAACTCCTGACCGCGGTAGTCGTGAAGCTCGCCGTTCCCGAAGTGATCCCTGGCTGGCTCAGCGACACGCAAGGGCCGTATTCGGACGTGACGGAAATCGTTGTTTCTTCGGGGGCGCTGGTAAGCGCCGGGCTAAATGTGATGACTTCGCTGCTAGGGACGGAACAGGTCATGTCAGCCACCCCGGCACGAGCCTGAGCAGCTAATGCGCTTGCCGTCCCGGCGAAGACCAGGATTGCCGCGATCAGGCGGATGACATGATGCATGTAGTTCTCCCTCTGTCGTTAATTGGTATGCCGATATGGGCAGGATGCACCGGATGGCGGGCTACGTCAATAGCAATCCTCCGCTGCGTGAATTGCTCAAGCAAATATCAGCAAAATGGAATGAAGCGGATGAATCCGGCTAATTCCTCAATTTGCAGGCATCAGGCTCGTACCGGAGGCTGTCCGCCACCAGTAGCCTTCGGGCTGTTGCCTGGAGAGCCGGTGAGGGCGGTCAACCGCGGGGCCACCAGCTGCCGGCATGGGCCAGGGCACTCGAAGCCTATCGAGGACAATCGAGGATCCGCTGCGGACGGTCCGGTGGTGACTACCGTGCTGACCGTAAGATTCATCGTGCTGGCTGCGCACCGGATCCACTGGCCGACGGTGGCCGGGCTGCATGCCGGACCGGTGCAGGCGGTGATCGGCGCGCTGGGAATACCCCGAGACCGCCCTGCGGGAAGCGGTCGTCAACGCCCTGTTCCACCGCGACCTGTCCGGCAGCGTGCGAGGCACGCAGATCCAGGTCGAAACCCGGCGGTCGGTTCGGCCCAGTCAACATAGAAACCGTCAGGTGGATCACCGCCCTAGGAGAGCATGGCCTCCCCGACAGCCAGTGCGTCGCACTGGCCATCATCCGGCAGGACGGTGGTCTTACCCAGACCATGTGCCACCGGGTGGCCATGTGCAGTCTTGGAGTCCAGGCTCCGAAACACACTTGACCTGACCATATCCCGCGCAGCATGCCGGGGTCGTCAGGACGCCGTGCCAGGGACCGCGCCGCCGACGATGCGGAGGGCGGCCGCCGCGTTGGAGTCGCCAAGCTGCTGTGGGGTGAGGCGGTAGCCGGGGCGGTACCAGCGGGCCACGTCGAGGCACAGGGACAAGATGGCCAGGGTGGCGGACGCAGCATCCGGGACGTCGAAGTCCCCGGACTCTATGCCGTCCGTGATGACCTGGCGGAGGACCCGGCTGACCTCACGTTGCTTGGCCGTGATGTCGGCCAGGTGGGCCGGGCTGAGGGCACCGGTCTGGTACAGGACGACATGGGCCACCTGGCTGTTGTAGGTGTGCCAGATGGTGAGGACCCGGACGAGCCGCGCCAGACGTTCGGCCGGTGATCCAGGGCCGCGCGCTTCAGTCGTGGCGACCTCGACGGTGAAGTCGAGGGCGGACGCGGCGATCTGGTACAGGACCTCTTCCTTGGAGCGGAAGTAGACGTACAACGCTGCAGAGCTCAACCCTGCCTGGGCGGCGATGTCCCTGGTGGTGGTGGCATGGAAGCCACGCTCGGCGAACGCCTTGGCCGCGGCCAGCAGGATGCGCCGCGGACCAGCGGGAAAGTGGTATCCGCTGAACAGTTGCTCAAGAGCCGCGGCTGTCCCGGCGGCGGTGGTCCCTGCGGCCGCGGAGGCAGCCTCAGCGCTGGCCGCAGCGTCGGGATCCGTCCCCGCCTGTGGTGCTGCCTCGTTGATCACGGCGTGGCTTCCTTTCTCCTGAGAACAGTATCGGGTTCGCAAGTATTTGGATCTGGCCGACGGGCCGTTCCCGGCGTATCGTCCTAAGCGAGCGCTTAGTAAGCGTGCCATACGCATATTCGTCGAAAGGTAGTTCGGTGAAGAGATGGATACCAGCGAGGAGACCAAGCATCCGGCCTGACGTTCGGAGACCCGGTCGCCGGGTCGCCGTGTACGCCGTGACGGCCACGGCGTGCTTGTCCATAGCGGCGCTCGCCGCGCCGACGGCCAGCGCCGCGGCCCCGCCTGCCAGCGGCTGCGCCGCGGTGAACCTCATCGTGGCGCGCGCCTCGACCGAGGCCCCCGGGGAAGGCGTCACCCAGACCCTGGCGACCCAGATCGTCAACAGTAGCAAGCAGACGGTCAGCCAGGAGGCAGTCGTCTACCCGGCGACGCTGACGAACTACACCAGCAGCGAGAGCCTTGGCGTGACCAACGCCGAGCAGGAACTCACGACCGCCGTGGACAACTGCCCGAACCAAAAGGAGGTCCTGCTCGGGTACTCCCAGGGCGCGGAGGTCTCCATGGACGTCGTGGCCGGGAACTCCGAGGTCGGCGGCACCGTGCCACCGGTCAGCACCGCGATAAGCAGCCATGTCGTCGCCATCGCCAACTTCGGCGACCCGGGCCACGTCGTGGGCGAACCATGGGACCTCGGCACCGCCACCCTCAACGGACTCTTCCCGCGCGGCAGCGCCCAGCTCACATTGCTGGCCGCGTTCGGCGGTAGCAGCAAGATCGCCGCCTGGTGCGACTTCAACGACCCGTTCTGCGCCTCCGGCATCAACCTCACGGTCCACCTGACATACCTCGACCGGTACCAGAACGCTGCGGCGAGTTTCGTCTTGGGCAAGATCGGCGGTTAAGCCGGGTCCCCCGAGCGCGCGACTGGGCAGCCTCACCCACCGCCCAGTCGTGCGTTCGCAGTTCCTTCGGGGTCGTACACGCTATGCCGGACCACCACTGGCAGCAGGACAACAGGCGGGGTATCAGCCGCGAGTAGCCTCCCGCCTGGAAGAAGTCGGTGTCCTCATCGATATCGTCGAACTCTAGAATTTCGCGAAATGCTTGGGCCCAGAGCGAGCTTTGCCCGGCGCGGATCGCGGCGACGAGCCGGTCAAGGACCTCCCGCCCGGTCTCACGGCCGGTCAGCTCCATCACACGCCCGCCTCCAGGCCCATCAGGCCTTGCACAGAACCGAAACTATCCCACCGGCCGTCCAGAAGGCATCTGCCGTTTTGACCAGGAGCAGGCCACCACACCCGGTTACGGAGGGATACGACGACGGGTCGCCTTAGGCAGCGTCGAAGGTTGCCTGGAAGGTGCGGCCACCGTCCGTTCGGACAAGAGATCTTGATTTTACCGAGCGGCCGGTGGCTATGGCCGACAGGAAGCTGCACCGAGCCATCACGCGGTCAGCCCGGCGCGGTGAGGAACTCCGACGCGGATAAATAGGCGACCCATGGCCTGCGCGAGCCTGAACGGGCTTATGACATCGGCCCGTTGCGGTCGCTGCTGAACAGCGCCTGCTCGAGCTGGCGGCGGGAGGTGGTGCCGAGCTTGGTGAAAACCTTTCCTAGGTGCTACTGAACCCCGTGCGCGCTGAGGAACAGCTGGACGGCAATCTGCGCGTTGGACAGGCCCGACCTGGCCAGCCGCGCGATCCGAGCCTCCTGCGGCGTGAGTTCGCCGTGCGTGCCGGCGGCGTGCCTGCGGGCTGTCTCGCCGGTGGCCCGCAGCTCGCGGCGAGCGCGCTCGGCGAACGCCTGCATGCCGATCGAGTCGAACCTTTCATGTGCGGTGCGCAGCTGCGCCCCGCGCGCCGGCCCGGTGCGGATAGACATGGACGCCGGCGTTCCTGCCACGCCGCTTGATCATCTCGTAGTTGTCGCTTTTCGAATTTAGCATCATGCGCAGTATGCCGTTCAGCGACAGGTCAGCGACGCTGAAACCTCATCCCAGCAAGGCGTTTCGCAGACAGGCTGGAGAGAACGCCGATTTAGCGCGCAAGTTGATCAGTTATCCGTGGCGTGTAGCCGCGTGCAGATCGTCCGATTCGGCGTGGGTCGGTTGCCGTCGCAGAACGCCTGGGATGGGCTGGCCCCACACTCCCGGCCGGCGCGCCAGCACTCCCGGGTGCGGGAGTGCTGGCGCGGGTCATCAGGTCAAGGCAGAGTCGCGAGCCCGTTCACGTACGACTCGACGTCCACCACCGCTGTCGGGTTGGCATTGGTGGCCGTGCCACCGGCACCGTCTATGACTGACTGCAGGCCTCCCGACTGGCCCGGCGTCGGGCAGTTGCCGTTCACGGAGCAGGTGCTGGAGATGAACAGGTCCATGGCATCGGTGAACACAACGCCCGGTTTGTCGGGCGCCTCGTAGGCCATGGAGTCCCGCAGGGTGGCATCGGTGTAGATGAACACGACGTAGCTGCCCATCCCGTACCCATTGAAGGACGTGACCTTCGGGCTGACCTCGAACGCCGGGTAGCCGAGCTGGGTCGCCGACTGGTTCCAGACCGCCTGGCCTGGGACGTCGTAGGGCAGCTCGTTCTGGAAGAAGATGTTCGTGCCGCCCTGGCCGTTCGAGCACCGGAAGCCAGCCGACAGGCTGGGACCGAGGCACTGTCTGTTTATGTGGCCAGGCGCTTGACGAAGCGCACGCGATCGTTCTTATCGCCGTCGTACCCTGACGTTACCGTGATGCCGTCGACTTCACTGTCGCCTGGCTCGATGTCGAAGCCCATCCGCTGGTGGAACCTCACCGAGCCCCGGTTCACAGGCGACGTCACCGCACGGACCAGGTTACGGCCCCGTGCCTGCACTGCTGCGAAAAAGTGCTCATATAGCTGCCGCCCCAGCCCGCAACCGCGTTTGTCGGGATGAACGCCCACGAAGTGGATATAGGCCTCGGCCGGGTGTGACTGGGAGACAAATCCGATCAGGAAGCCAGCCAGCTCGCCGTCACGTTCGGCGGCGAAGCTGGTGTCGGTGAAATGCTCGAAGAACAGGCGCGGGAGCTTGTCCGCCATGTGACGGCCGTTCCACCAGTCGTCGATGACCGAGATCACGGGCCGGTAGTCTGATGGGCGGATCTGGCGGATGACTGCTGTCATAATGCGTGCTCCTTCTGGCCGGCAGCGCAAGCAAGGGCTGGATATCCGGAAAGCTCTCGCGGGCTGGGACATAACGAGCACCAGCCCGGCATCATAGGAAGACTGTCCGCGGAGATGGCCATGCCGCTCGTCCCATCTGCCGCTAGCAAGATCAGCTTCCAGCATGCTGATCGCGCGCGACTCTACACCGGAAGGCACGCTTTTCCACGTCGCTTGGGCAGCACGGACGTCGTCATTGAGAAACGCTTCCGGCCTCGCCCAATAGGCCTCCACGAACCCGTCGCTGCAGTCTGACGGAATCGGGATCGACTCCACGCTTGCAGTTCCGCCGAGCGTTTCGGTGATGAGCTCAATGGCGGGAAAGCAACGACTGTCAATTTCGGTCACTTCTGGCACGTACTCGGCCAGCAGCCAATAACTTGGCAGCATCGTGACGTCGATCGTGAGCACGGCGACTGCCCTCCGGGCGATGCGGCGCAACTGCTTGAGGCCCGCGACCGGGTCGAGCCAGTGATGGACGGTGAGTATCGCCATCGCCGCGTCGACGCTGTCATCGTCGAGGGGGAGCGACTCGGCACGTGCCGATATCGCGGGCGCCAGGCCGGGAGATCGTTGCGCACGCATGACTTTTGATGGCTCGAACGCCAGTACGTAACGGTCGTCTGGTTCATACGATCCCGAACCAGCGCCGACGTTCGCCACGGTGCGAGCGTCACCCAGCGCAGCATGAATGCGAGACGCAATCCGCGGGTCAGGTCGCCGGTGGATCGAATAGCCATGTCCGTGCTCGTCATAATTCATGTAGACCACCCAACACTCTGCCGTTGCCGTGAGTACGCGGTTGACGCGGGCCATATTCGGGTCGGCGTCGATAGGCCCGCTGGCCTTGACCGCGCTGCGTGGCGCTCACAGGGGCTCTCGCAGCACGTGCAGGATCGCCTCAACGTCGCTGTCGTTGTTGAAGTAGTGAAAACCAACCCGCAGCCGGTCGCCGAGGGCGGCTGCCCGGATCCCCCATGATTGCAGCCGGGCCAGCAACGATCGGGGGTCGGCGACACGGACGCCGACGATGTGGCTGGTCCCATCGCCAACCGGCACCGCGCCAACCTCTCGGGCGCCGTCTCGGAAGGTGGCGGCGAGACGCAGGCAGTGCTGCTCGACTCGTTCGCGCGGTAGCGCGAGGCTGAGCTGGAGCGCGGCCGGGCTCCGGCCCACGACAGCCACGTGGGTGAGGTATCGCGGCGAGCAGCGCCGGGAGCGGCCCGCAGCCGGGCGCCTAGCTCATCGGCCGCCTGCCGCGAGGCAGGAAGGTCGGCGCGAACGCCGTCGCACGACAGCACCTCGCTGATGGTCACGAGCACCGTCCCCGGCGTGATCGCTGCTATCAGGTCAGCGGTCCGCACCCCGCCATGCTGGCTGTGCACGCAGACTACCTGGTGCGCACCGCCGTCCAGGGCAAGCCAAGGGAACAGGTTGCTGCGGTACTCCCCGGCGCCGACCACCACGCGGCCGGGCGGCAGGCACGCCGCCATTGTGGCCGCCGCCTCGGCGAACGAGCCCATCAGGGCCACGCAGCTGTCAGGCACACCCAGGTAAGCGGCGATCAGGGACCGGCATTCCTGGCGCGTCTCCTCCCACCAGGCCGACCGGTGGCGCTCCCCGCTGCGCCATACTTCCAGCGCCTCGGCCACGGCATCTACCACCAGGTCGGCTCCTGGAGCGACAGCGGGGGTGTCGAGCCACACGGTGTGTTCCAGTGCCGGAAACCTCAAGCGGAAAGCATCAGGAGTCATCCGCGAGAGCCTCGCAAGACAAGCCAGTTCATCGGTCGTCTCCGATCGTGGTCAGGTGCGCTGACGCCGGCCCGCGTGCTGGCCCCGGTCCTTCCCTGCGGGGGTTGCATTGCGCCGACCTGATTTCGCTGCCACAATAGGGCCAATCGGAGTAGCCAATCATCGGAGCATTGGCATGCGCCTGCCCGTGGAGCTAAGGGGCGTGCTGGAGGGGTGGCGGCTGGGTGAGGGGCCGCTACAGCAACGGCTCGCCGCAGCGCTCACCGCTGCCGTCGAGCAGCATGAACTCCTGCCTGGGACGAAACTTCCCCCCGAGCGCGTTCTGGCCGCGCAGCTCGGCGTGGCCAGGACCACCGTCTCGGCGGCCTACGGGCTGCTAGAGCGAAGAGGACTGGTCGATCGCCTGCAGGGCAGGGGCACGCATGTGACCGGCAGGGATGGGACACCCTTGGGGCAGCGGGCCGCTGACCTGACGACCTCCCTCCAACGCAACGTCATCTTCCGGCGGCTGACAGAGGGATCGCCGGACGCCATCGACCTGCTCGGCAGTTCCGCACCCCCGGGAGCCGCGATCCGCCAGGCCGTTTCCGCGGCCGCGGCCGCGATCGACCTGAACGAGCTCATGAGCGACCATGGCTACTATCCGCTCGGCTACCCGCCGCTGCGTCAGGCGATCGCTGCGCACCTGACTGCGCGAGGGCTACCCACCACCGATGAGCAAATTCTCGTCACCAGCGGCGCGCAGCAGGCGATTAGCCTCCTGGCCGCGTACTACGTCAGCCCAGGCTCGATAATCGTGCTGGAAGATCCAACGTTCCCGGGTGCGGTGGATGCCTTCCGGGCCGCCGGCGCCCGCATCCTGAGCGTGCCGCTGGACGCGGCCGGCGCCGACATCGGCCTCATCGCCGCGACCATATCGGAAAGTACAGTCCGCGCTATCTATCTGATGCCGACCTTCCATAACCCGACCGGCGCGGTGATGCCCGAGGCGGCGAGGCGTGAGCTGGCCCGGTTCGGCCGCGCCAGTGAGGTCCCGATCATCGACGACAACACGCTGGCCGAGTTGGCGCTCGGATGTGAGCCGCCGCCGCCGCTCGCTGCCTACGGCCGTGACGCGCCCGTTGTTTCGATCGGCTCGCTGAGCAAGCTCTTCTGGGCCGGGCTGCGCGTCGGCTGGATCCGCGCCTCCCGATCGGCTATCGCCCAGCTCGGGCAGCTGAAGGCCGTCGCGGACCTGGGTTGCTCGCTGGTCAGCCAGGCGATCGCCGTCGGCATGCTGGCCGACGTGGAGCGGATCGGCGACCTGCGGCGCGCCGAGCTCAGCGAGAGGCTGGCGCTGCTGGAGGACCTGCTGCACGGCATGCTCCCGGACTGGCGCTGGCGGCGGCCGCAGGGCGGCCTGTCCATCTGGGCCCGGCTTCCCGCCGGGAGCTCGGCCGAGCTCGCTCAGGTCGCTGGCCGGCGCGGCGTGCTGATCGCGCCCGGACCGCTCATGTCGCCCACCGGGCGATTCGACGAGTTCATCCGGCTGCCGTTCGACCATGAGCCGGCGGTTCTGCGTGAAGGCGTCCGGCGGCTGGCATCGGCGTGGCAGTCCTACGCGACCGCACTGAACTCTTACGGGTCGAGCCGCATGGACGTCATCGTTTTACGCGTGGCCAGAGGCGGGCCAATCGCGTCTGATTAGCAGGCCAAGATCGCCTGGATTGGCCTTCTGCCTGGGGCCTACTGTCTCAACAGGTGCGGCACCCAGAGATCGGCCAGTCGAGGTGAGCGGCACGGAGGCAGATATGGGGTCTGCAGGCGGACCCCGCTCCCGGTCCGGCCGGGCTAGGTCTGCGCTGGTGCGGTAGCGCACAGAAGTAGGAGGTTCACGGTGTCAGTCCCAGTTCCGCCCGCGGCCTCCGCTCGGCCATCCCCGGTCGGCGAGCCCACCACGCAGACCGGCACGGCGCGCGTGAAGCGCGGCATGGCGGAGATGCTCAAGGGCGGCGTGATCATGGACGTGGTGACGCCCGAGCAGGCCAAGATCGCCGAGGACGCGGGGGCGGTTGCGGTGATGGCGCTCGAGCGAGTGCCCGCGGACATGCGCGCGCAGGGCGGCGTGGCCAGGATGAGCGACCCGGACATGATCGACGGCATCATCGGCGCGGTGTCGATCCCGGTGATGGCCAAATGCCGCATCGGGCACTTCGGCGAGGCCCAGGTGTTGCAGGCGATCGGCGTTGACTACATCGACGAGTCCGAGGTGCTCACCCCGGCCGACGAGGCGCACCACGTGGACAAGTGGAAGTTCACCGTGCCGTTCGTGTGCGGCGCGACGAACCTGGGCGAGGCGCTGCGCCGGATCGCCGAGGGCGCGGCGAT
>Ga0210396_10004487_pt1 | contig 13671 bp, 9 predicted proteins | sample IncBWH17OmetaG_FD_155466 | JGI IMG/M metagenome (GOLD analysis project Ga0210396, IMG submission 155466) | Forest soil microbial communities from Barre Woods Harvard Forest LTER site, Petersham, Massachusetts, United States - Inc-BW-H-17-O ...
GGATCCACCGAGACAGACCCAGGAGAGAGCAGGGTCAACTGCACATAGTTGCGTGTCGCCAGTGGCAGATTGTCGGCCGTTCTGGAATCGATGACGTTGTTGACCTGGGCATTCTCCGTCTGCAGTACGGGGGCCGAGCCGGTCACTTCCAGAGTTTCTGAAACTTTTCCAATCTTCATCTGGAAGGTGAGACGGGCGGTCTGATTGAGCACCAGCGTAAAGGGCTGATGAACGGCGGTGTCAAATCCTGGCGCCGTCGCCTTAACCTCGAAGGTGCCTACCGGCAGATGGGTCAGGTTGAACGCGCCATCGTCGTTGGTCTGGGCGCTATAGATGGTGCCATGGTCGACGTCACGCGCGATAACTGCGGCAGACCTTACCGGCGCGCCGCTGGGATCAACCACCGTCCCTACAATTGCGGCGGTGACTTCCTGGCCCAACGCCGTTTGCAGCGCTCCAAAAAGTCCGATCAATAGCAACAGGGCAAGCCCAACTCTCAGCGACGTTTGCATCACCACACCTCCACAGAAGACATCTCGATTTGGACCTGAGGAATTAACAACACGTCCGCATCACGAAATAGGACTGGCCAATGCTATATAGTAGTTGGTACATCATCGTCAAGGAAAAAATGAAAAGATTGTTAATTTTTTCCGGCGGTCAATAGTGTTATTGGGCTATAGCACACGGGTCGGGCCAAGATCACAGCTTTCCGATCAAGACTTCGCCCTCTCCTGTGGAAAATGATGACCGCGAGGATACGCAAAATAGAATAGATTGCTCTAGAAATCAATATCTGCGCTATTATTTGTCGCCAGACTCTTTACAAGTATCATCGAGAAGATTAAGGTGGGAAGTCTTTACGCAGCAGGCGTCTGCTCTATAGCATGTGTGGATATGCTCTATAGCACAGACAAACCGCCAGTCAAGTTGATTTATCAATTGGCGAGAACGTTATTATTGATGGGCTAGCTCTATAGCAGAGGCGCACGAAGCATGGTTTAAAGGTTTCCGTTGAGTACAGCGCGGCGCAATGAAATTGATCGATTTTTCAGCCGAATGACTCCGAGGAGCATTCATGCCAAACAACCAAAACGGAACGCCCGCTTATAAAAAGATTCAGGCGACCATCCTGAAGCGTATTGAGAGCGGACATTTGAAGCCGGGCGACGCTGTCGAGTCCGAACGGGAACTGGCGAAAATCCATCGGGTCAGTCTCATGACTGCGCGCCACGCGTTGACCGTGCTGGAACGGGAGGGGATGGTGCAACGCCGCCGTGGAGCGGGGACATTCGTTGCGCCTCCCAAAATTCACTTCAACAAACTGATGGGTTTCACCGAGTTGATGGCTGGGCGAAATCTAAGCGCTTGCTCGAGAGTTCTATCGTTCAGCGTGGTCGACACCGAACATTCCGTTGCAGCCCGTTTAGGTTTGGCCGACAACACCGCGTTGAGCAAGCTTACACGGCTGCGCCTCGGAGCGGATCAACCGTTTGCCCTGGAAACCTGCTACTGGCCGGCCGAGGAATTCAGCCGTCTCACTCGCGCTTCGCTCGCACGCGGATCGCTGTTTTCGATTCTCGAGCGTGACTACAGTATTCAGTTGGCGTACGCCGATGAAGAAGCCGACGCTGCCGCAGCCGAGTCCACCACCGCGAATCTTCTGCAGGTTCCACGCGGACATCCGCTGCTTCGGATTCGCCAAGTGATTTATTCAACCCAGGGAAGAGCGACGCTGTATGTGTTAGGACTGTATCGGTCAGACCGGTACAACCTGTTAGTCCGTAGGTTTCGTTAGAAGTTATGATTTAGAGTCGTTGCTCTTAAGCGCTTGGTAGGCAGCTCCCCAGACCGGAGCATCCTCGTTCAATACAACCGAGATGGGAACACGCGCCAACGCAGGCGCGAACTGGCTCTTCCCACAGAAAGCACGCATAAAGGTGCCGTCGCTCAGCTTCGCCAGAATTTTTGGAGCGATCCCGCCCGCCACATAAACTCCGCCGAGAGCCAGGGTTCGCAATGCCATGTTTCCCGCCTCCGCACCGTATGCTTCTGTCCACAACGTAAGAGTCTCGACGCAAACCGGGCAAGACTGTGCCAGCCCCTGCTGTGTAATCTCTCTTGCCTGATCTACTTCCCCGGCATCGAAGAACGGGTGGCGCAATGAGGGTCTCAGAAATTCATGGATTCTACGGAAGCCCCGGCCAGAAACAATCTCCTCGCATGACACGTAGGGCAACTGCTGGTTCAAATGGGTCAGCAACTCAATCTGGATTTGGGTTCGCGGTGCAAAGTCCGTTTGTCCGCCTTCCGACGGTGCGACTCGATACTGCTGGCCATCCCAGAAAAGAATGGCTTCGCCCAAACCGGTTCCCGCAGCAATTACTGCTTTGGTCGCGTTACGCTCTGGGATTCCTTGATTCAAGATCGCGAAGTCGTTTGATCCAAGCCGATCCAGGCTCAATGCGGTCGCAGCGAGATCATTGAGCAACACTATCTTGTCCAGATGTAGCTTCTCGGCCAAGGCCGATCCGTTCAGGACCCAAGGCATGTTCCCGGCCTGAAGTGACCCTTCGACGACGGCGCCAGCCAAGCCGAATCCGGCCGCCTCAATTTTCTCCTTGCGTGCGCTTCTGTCGGCCCCCGCCGCTTGTTCCAGGAAATCTCCGACGAGATCTTCGAATCCGGAATAGTCTCGGGTCGCAAGCCGGCGCTGGAAGACGGAACGCAGACCTTGCCCTTTTCTGGCGAACAGCCCAAGGCTACATTTTGTGCCCCCGACATCGCCTGCCAAAATCATCGTCGTGCGATACATCTCCTCACTTCGTTCATTCGCAATAATGTTGCCGAGTCACAGGGAATCGTGCATCACAGCGGAACCAATGTTATCAGAGATGAAGAAGGCTACGGCTCGAGGGATTTCCGCAACTGGGTTAGTGGATTTTTGAAGCGGAGTTGCTGACTGATCGGACGAGCAATGAACCGAATCAAAAAAACGATCCGCGACACTCTACAGTCTCGACCGCAAGCTGTAGAGACGTAGCTTGCTACGTCTCGTCCCCGCCGAAACATCGGCAAGCTACTTTTTTACAAAGAGAAAGCCTGATGAACGCAACTACCGTCCACCGAAACTATAACCCAGCGAGACGCCATACCGAGTCACGTAGCCGGAGCTGAATTCGACGTTGTTGTGGATCAGGTACAGACGCGCCTCTGGCCGGACAAAAACATTGTGCCAGACGTAGGCGCGAATGCCTCCGCCGAAATCTCCCATGAAGTGATTGCTGCTGGTGTAATTCGTATAGCCCGCGAAGGAATTAAAGTTGGGGTTTCCGTAAAATCTCAAATCTTCGCCGCCGATGCCGCCCAGCAACTCAGCCGTGATCGATTTAGTAAGCTTCGGGGCCCAGATCGCGTTAATCGCCCAAAAGATTGGACGATAAGGAAAAACGCCTCCGTATTCAGCCTGACTCGCCCTCCACGCGAACTCTCCTTCGACTCCCAAACGGCGGGTGACAAGGAAATCGGCGCTGATGCTCGGGTACAAACCGCCTCTTTCGGAGGGGAAGAAGAACCCCTGCGAACTCGTGGGTGCGCCCGAGGCTAGCGTGCCCATACCAAAAGCAACATCGAACTGCTGGGCGTGGGCCGCGCTTTGAAGAAGGCAAAACACAAAAATGACGGCAAAGACTGTCAGCTTTTTCAAGCTTTTCTCCTAAGGATAGAAAGGAATTTGGATGTAAAGCGCAACCTCAGAGTTGGATTCGGAATCGGCACTCCAATCATCAGCCAGCCTGGCGACCCTGTAAAGCAAAGAAAGGTCAAGAATTGTAACGAATAAAGGTCGTCGTCTGCCTGTTGGAAACCCTAATCCATTGCGAAAGTTGCGCTGGCGCATGACATCCTCGTTATGATCGTGGTTACCTTGGTAACCACGAACCGCTTGGTTCTTTCCCCAATTTGACATACTGTGGGTCCGAGTCTCCTTAATCTATTTCTATGACCCTGCTTGAGAAAATCCCTACAGTCGTAACGGTTGCCGTGCTGGTCGGCATTTTTCTGGCGCTGAAGCGGCACAGCCACTCCGCGCGTTTGCAACTGTGGATGGTGGCCTGGTTCTTGATTTTCACGCATTTCGTCGCGCAACTCCTGGAGCCCGCTACGGGCGACGTCAGTCCGTATCTTCTAGCGATCGACCTGGGTTCGCTACAAGCCGCCGCCGTCGCGTTTGTGGCCTCGGTTTCAGCCGTCGCAGAAGATAAGCGCAAGCGGACATGGTTGCTTCTGGTAACGGGCATACCCTCCGTGGCCTATACGATTTTGGATAGCTATAATCTGCATGCAAGATGGCCCTACGTTCTTTGCCTCCTAACATGCTTTGTGAGCGGAATCGTCTTTCTCTTCTGGGTACGAGAGTTCTCCGGATATGCCGTTTCGCTTGCGCTGGTAAGTGCAGCAGCGGCGGTTTGGGGTATCTGGGGCGCGGTGCATGGCTCCTTTGACGAAGGGTTGACCGTTCTGCTCGGGCTCGGCTTCGCATTGCCCGGTGTTTTCCTCTGCCGGAATTACTGGCGCGCTTCCCCTGGCATTCTGACCGCGGTCGGAGGGTTTTTCTGCTGGGGCGCCGTCTTTCCTGTGGGAATGTTGCTGGATCATTTCGCCCCTCACGCGAACATTCCGGCGGAGCTCTGGAATACTCCCAAGCTGTTTGTGGCATTCGGCATGATTCTGGCAATCGTCGAAGATAAGTCCGAGTCCATCGAAAGCATGCAGCGCAAGCAACGCGCGTTGAATGATCAACTGGAACGTTTCTCGACGATCACCTCGCAACTGCTCAGTGGCGCGACGGTGAACTTACTGTGCAACGAAATCGCCTCCGCCATCACTGAGGTTAGCAATTTCCGCGTCGCTGCGATCCATCTGGATAGTGGGGGCCACGGTTTGCGGGTGGCGGGCGCCAGCGGTTTGTCCCCCGCTCCATTGGCTGAACTGGAAAAGAAAGCCCGCTGCTGGACCGCGGACGACATCAAAGATTTTTGTGTTCGCGGCCGCCAGATCGGGCAGAATTCGTTTCTACTTTCCGCGGCAGAGGCCGCGAAATACGATCCTCTCAAGAGTTCGCTTCGTTACGATCCAAATCCCCATTGGAATACGGGAGACGAACTTCTGATTCCTCTCTGTTCCGCGCGCGGCGGTTATCTCGGATGTATTGGTCTCGATGATCCGCGGGATGTGGAAGCGGTGACTGCCGCGGAGTTAGCGCGTATCGAGCTTCTGGCGGCTGATCTTTCGGTGGCGCTTGAGCTGAAATCGTTGCAGAGCCAGTTGATCCGCTCAGAAAAACTAGCGGCCCTGGGACAGTTAGTGGCCGGTGTTGCCCACGAACTCAATAATCCGCTTACGGCCGTGATGGGCTACGGCGATCTGCTCAGTGACGACGTGCCTACCGGCCCGGCCCGCGACAAACTGGATAAGCTGGTCAACGAGAGCCGCCGCATGAAGAAGATCGTAGAAAATCTGCTGCGGTTTTCGCGGCAAAGCACCATGGATCGTCAGTCGGTTGATTTGGCTCCGGTCGTCAAAGACGTGCTCACCTTGCGAGAGTATTACGCGCATACGCGGGGACTGGAGATTCTCTCCGACATTCGGTCCAACCTTCCACGGGTAGCGGTGGATGAAGATCAGTTCAAACAGATTCTGCTGAACCTGATCAACAACTCGATCGATGCCGTCGAAAATATGGACGGCCCGAAGCGGATTACGGTGCGCGCTTTTGCTCGGGGAAACCGGGCGATCGTCGAAGTAGAAGATACCGGTCCCGGGTTCAAAGATCTAAACCGTGCGCTCGATCCGTTTTATACGACCAAGCCCGTGGGCAAGGGCACGGGGCTGGGATTGAGTATTTGTTACGGCATCGTCAAAGAGCACGATGGCGAGATCAGACTCGCGAATCTGCAACCCCATGGCTCGCGCGTAACCGTCGAGTTGCCCCTCGGAGAATCAAAGGAGTTGAAAAACGCCGCCAAGGCTGCCGAGATGAGCTAACAACTAGCCTCTATAAGTTTCACCAACACTCTTGTCATCCCTCCGGCCAGCACTCTTGTCATCCCGAGCAAAGCGAGGCATCTGGCTTTTGGCCTGCGACGGCGATACTGATGGCGCAGGCAAGAACCTGGATCCCTCACTCGCTCGGGACGACAGTGCGCGGAGGATTAAAGATCGCGTCTCTCGCCATCAGATTTTCAACTATCCACCCGACAACGTGAAATTCACAGTCACCTGGGTCTCCACTTCGACGGGCTCGTTGTTCAAATAATACGGACGATAGCGCCATTGCCGAACCGCATCCATGGCGGACTTCACCAACAAAGGGTGACCTCCGATAACTTGCACATTCTCAATCTTTCCCTCTCGCGAGATCACGGCGCGCAGCACGACGATTCCCTGCACCCGCGCCTGCCGCGCCAACGGCGGGTATTGGGGCTGAACGCGATAGATGAGGTTCCCTTCCATCATGCGGGAAACGCGAGGTGCATGAATCGAAGGCGCCGGAGGAGGCGGCGGCACAATCGCATTCAGTCCTCCGCCAATCGAGTCAAGCACGCCATTTCGAGCCAGTGAATTGCCTGTGCCACCTACCACACCGAGTCCTCCTACATCGACCGGCGGCGGGACACTGGTTTCGTCAACATGCAATATTTCTCGCGGGACGGATCGTGGTGCGATTACCTGACCATCTCGTGACAAGTTGCTGGTCATTTCGCGAGCGCTTCGCATAGGCTGCGGAGGAGGCGCCGGTGGCGGAGTTGGCGCTACCAGCGATGCGATCAATTGCAACTGCGGCAGACCTTGCGTGTAAAGCAGCGGCAGCAGGAGCAGTGCGCCCACGGCGACGGACTGCACCGCAAAGGAAACCAGGGTTGTCAAACCGCGGCGAGAACGGTCAGTCCAAGGACTATCGAGCAGCGAATCAGCGAACATGGTGTCCTCCTCAGTTTTGTTGCTGCTTCTAAGGACACCGGCAGCCTGTCTCGAAGATGCCAGGCAACTACAATTCTGCAAAAAACAAAGGCCGCCTTGGGCGCGGCGCTGAGGAACTTTTGTGGTGTCTAAGGTGTCCCGAGTTGGGGGCTGGCCTGTTTCTTTCTGATCTTACTCAGGAGGGTGCCCTGCCTTTGTCTCTCCGGTTTTTGGAGAGACAAGGGCAGGGATTTTTATTCTCCGACGGCTGAAATGCCCCAGCCTTCGCAAAGAACGCGAAAGGCTGGGCCACCCGTCGGTGATATAGTGGGGGGCCAAACGGGGATGGAGTTTCTCGGATCCCCCTCCATCGGCGGCAATCGGTCGAAACCTAAGGTGGTTTGCAATGAGGTTGAGCACGCTTTTTCACCTGTCAGCGGTCGCTCTCGCCTTTCTCCTGTTGCCCGCAGCCGCGGCCGTCAACCAGTACACGGTCCTCCACAGCTTCAGCTATGGAGAACAGCACCAAATCGGCCCGCCCGTTGGCTCCCTAGTGCTGGACAAGAATGGCAACCTCTATGGTGCTGCTGGCGGCGGGGGAACCGGCTGTGATCCATTCGGCTGTGGCCTGGTCTTCGAACTGAAGATGCGGCGAGGTGGCGGCCGGGCGTTCGTAGTGCTCTACGAATTCGCCGGTGGAAGCGACGGGGCATACCCGTCAGGCAGCGTTATCTTCGACAGCGTGGGAAACCTTTACGGAACCCTGGACGGCAACGGAAGCGTGGACGTGGCTGGCGTGTTTGAATTACGCCCTCACTCACGCGGCTGGGACAATACCATCCTCTACAGCGACAATGCCGGGCCGGGCGTGGTCCTAGACAAGCTGGGGAACCTCTACGGGGAGATAGGTCGGGGCAACTACTTTCATATAGGCGCCATCGGTGAATTGTCGTTCGGTTCCGATGGCTGGAACTACACCGACCTGGCCAACTTCAACCCCACCGTCGGTTATTCACCTCCGGCTCCGCCCATTTGGGACGGCAGAGGCAATCTGTTTGGCACCACTACCGACGGTGGCATCAGTCAGCCTGCGTGCTGGACCTCATTCGGCTGCGGAGTCATTTTCGAGATGACACCCAACGGCGACGGCACCTGGACCTACCACGTCCTGCACCGATTCGCTTCTTATCCCACCGACGGCCAGACCCCATACGGCGGCTTGGTGATGGATGCATCCGGCAACTTCTACGGGACCACGGAGTTTGGCGGCCGCAAGACTAACGGGACGGTCTTCAAGCTCGCCTTCGCCAATGGCCACTGGAAAAAGACGGTCGTGTGGGATTTTCCCAACTGGCACGAGGGAGCGCTGCCGAACAGCACGCTGGTAATGGACAAGGCCGGCAATCTGTACGGCATCGGAGGCGGAGGCAACCAGGGATGCGGCCCTTATACCTGCGGTGTCGTGTTCAAGTTGACACCGCAAAAAAATGGCGCTTGGAAATACAGTGCCGTGCACAAATTCAGCGGCCCAGACGGTAACTTTCCGATAGGCGTGATCGTGGATAGCAAAGGAAACCTCTTCGGCACCACCAGCGCCGGTGGCACCTATAACGCCGGCGTCGCCTTCGAAATCACCCCGTAGTTTCTTCTTCCTTGGCCCATCCTTTATGACGGCCCTTCGTGAAGGGCAGCCGTTAGATTCCCAATTTGGGAACCAGCTCCGCACCCCATCCACTTTCTTCTGGATTCGTTCCTTCATTTACGATAATATAGACATCTATAGATTATCTATAAGATAATCAACGTTCTTTGACAATTCGACGCCGGCGCAGCTTCCCAGGCGTTCAAATAGCTGCACCGGACTAATCCGTGAAGAAAACGCGGAGAGTTTAGGCAGCCATCCAGGTAGAGATAACTCTCATGTTTTCTAGATTTTGCCTCTAACTACCTTAAGAACCATAGATCTAGGAGGCAAAAAAAATACCGATCCTTTGTTTTCTAGATTTTGCGTCGAAATCAGCGTTTTTTTTGAGCAGAATCCTGCACCAGAATGTGTGCATCGAGACCGAGATTCGGAATCCGAGGCCTCGTGGGGCTTCTGACCCCTTTAGGGAACTTTGGAGAAGTTTAATCGTCGTTTCGAACGAATATCCCCGCCCCAGACGATTTCGCGGACGGTTCCTCATGCTGCTTTTCCCAGTCTGCCTCGCTCAGCACCGAGATCGCCTCAAGTTTCTTCTTCTTAAGGCCGGCGTTGATCGATGACAGTTCCCTGTCCGTCAGCTTGCGAAAGTCCGTGATCACATCCTCCAGTTCATGGCCAAGCGTCTCCGCCCGGGCAACCTGGTAGTCGGTAGGCCGGCCCTCATAATTGTTTACGTCCCCGTAGAGCGCGCCGAGATGTTCGCGGATGCGCTCTTCGCCAGTAATTGCTCCGCCTTCTTTGGTAGCCACGATCTTTGAACGAAGATTCTCCAAGTCCGTGGAAAGTTGGCGGAGACGCGCACGAAGAGGATCCTTCTCGCTGAGTTTGGCCGCACGGGCTATAGCGGCATCGCGCACTCCTTCGATGGCGCTCACGGCGTAGCTCATGTGACCAAGCATCTTGTCTAACTTCATGACCTGTTCGAACTGCGCCTTGCGATCCTCAACCGTAAACTTGGCGCGGGGATCAAGCACCACTTTCAACGGTTCGGAATAGGTTTGATCCCCCTTGGTCATTTTGATGGTGTAGGTGCCGGGCAAAACGCGAGGCCCCTGAGTTGCCGCGAAAAGGGCGCTGGCGGCCGGAGGAACAACTGGAGGCCTCAGCCGCATCGACCACGTCGCGCGGTTGACGCCGCGATGCTTGCTGCCTGGGATCGTATCCACCAACTTGCCGTCCTGATCGAAAATCTCGATCTTCAAATCGCCGAAGATGTGACGACGCTTCTGGTAATAATCGATGAAGGCATCCGTGGGGCGGCTGGGACCGTTGAAACTCTCGTCGCCCTCGGGCCATCCTCCGTTAGCATTCAAGTATTGGATGGCGGGCGGACCCTCGATCAAGGTTGCATCTTTCGCCATCAAGTCCGGTGTTAGAGCGCGCAGCGGAGAAATGTCGTCGATGATCCAAATGCCCCGTCCGTGGGTCGCGAGCACCAGGTCGGACTCGCGCGGATGCACCACGAGATCGCGCACCGCGACGGAAGGAAAGTTGGTTGCCTTGTATTGTGCCCAACGTTGTCCGCCGTCCACCGAGATCCAAAGTCCAAATTCCGTTCCCACAAACAGCAGGTTCGGATCGACAGTGTCTTCCTTAATGACGTGCGCGTAGCCGAGGACGCCGTTGTCTTGCAAGTTGAGCGAGGTCCAAGTCTTTCCGTAATCTGTAGTTTTGTAGGCGTACGGTTTCATGTCGCCAAAGGTATGGCGATCGAACGTGGCGTAAGCGGTGGCTTCGTCAAAGCGGCTGGCCTCGATGGTCGAAACCCAGGAATTCTTGGCGAGTCCGGAAACGTTTCCCACCACGTTCGTCCACGTCTTGGCGCCGTCCCGCGTGATCTGCAGGTTGCCATCGTCGGTTCCAACCCAGATCAGTTGACCATTCTTCGGCGATTCCGAAATGGAGTAAATCGAAGTGTGCATTTCTGCAGACGAATTATCGACGGTAACTCCGCCGGACTCTTCCTGCTTCTGTTTTTCGGGATCATTGGTGGTGAGGTCGGGCGAAATGCGCTCCCATGACTGCCCATGATCGCGAGAACGGAACAGAAACTGGGCCCCCACATAGATCGTCCCCTTTTCATTGGGACTCATATGAATGGGTGTATTCCAGTTGAAGCGCAACTTCTTTTCGTTGTAGTTGGGAAGCGGTTGAATGGGCCTGTTTTCCAGCGTATGCCGATTGACGCGGCCAATGGTTCCACCCTGGTATTCGGCGTAAATGTAATCGGGATCGGAAGTATCCTGAAAGACCCAGAAGCCATCGCCACCGTAGATGTTTTCCCAACGGGCATTGGTAACGCCACCGGGGTACGACGAGTCTCCGATCCAACTGCTGTTATCCTGCAAGCCCCCGTAAACGTGGTAGGGATTCGCGTTATCCACACTCACATGGTAGAACTGCGAAATCGGCAGGTTGAACTGATGCTTCCAGCGGGTGCCTCCATCTTCGCTGCGCCATAGCCCACCGTCATCGCCCGTGTACACAATATTTGGATTGTTGGGATCGATCCAGACATCATGAAAGTCGCCATGCGCCGCGCCGCCTACCGAACTAAAACTTTGTCCCCCATTTACGCTGAGCAGAAGCGGCCCATCCGGTTTGAAGACCTTGTTCTCATCCTTGGGATCCACGATGAGATTGGCAAAATAGAACGGGCGCCAGATCATGAACCGGCTGGCATCCAGACGATTCCACGTCTTACCACCGTCGTCAGAGTGAAACAGCGCGCTCTTTTTCGATTCGATCATGGCGTAAACAACCTGGGGCTTGGAGGGGGCGACTGCCAGCGCGATACGTCCCCAAGGTTTCGCAGGCAGGCCTTTGCTGTTCCCGTCGTTCAGTTCGGTCCAATGGTCGCCGCCGTCGGTCGACTGGTAGAGTCCGCTGCCCGGGCCGCCGGAACGGAATGTCCAACCCTGGCGCCGGAAGTCCCACATCGAGGCGAAGATAGTCTTGGGTTCACCCGGACTCATGGCGAGCATGCCACAGCCCGTAGAACCGTTGGCTCCGGCTAGAACTTTGTTCCAGGTCTTGCCCCCATCCGTTGTCTTGAAAACGCCGCGGTCGTCGTTGTCGTTCCAAACGTGGCCGGTGGCGCAGGCAAGCACGGTGTTGCTGTCTTTGGGGTCGACAAGAATTTTCGCGATATGCTCTGAGTCCTTCAACCCCACGTTGGTCCAGTTCTCGCCGCCATCGGTCGATTTGTAAATGCCATCGCCAATGGAGACGCTGTTCCTGGTCCATGCCTCACCAGAACCTACCCAAACGATCTTCGGATTCGAAGGATCAATGGCGACCGCTCCGATCGATTGGACGGACTGACGGTCGAACACCGGCTTGAAAGTAGTTCCGCCATTCACCGATTTCCAAACGCCGCCGCTGGCCGCTCCGATGAATACGGTGAGCCGGCCGTTTTCATTCACCGCGGCCACCGCTGCTATGCGTCCGCTCATGGTGGCCGAACCGATGTTGCGCGTGGGCAATCCAGAGATGGTGGCAGCGTCGAACTTAACCGCTTGCTGCGCGAAAACCACGACGGAAAGGAATGATCCAAGAGCGAAAAACCGCGAGAACGTTCTGAGCGGGTTACAAAAGATGGCGCGAAATGTCATCGGTAAAAGTCCTCTTCAGAATGCGAGTGCGTTGCTGGGTGCAGCGAATATCGTGCGTACAAACGCGTCCGACCTTGCCGGTCACTGCTTTTTCGGAGGCTCTTTCTTGAGGGACGCCGGTAAAGCAAACTCGGAGATATCCAAGGGCACGTTTACTTCGAACTTATCGATAGTCACGGTTTGCCATGAGGTAGGATCGTTCTTGGGTCCCGACCCGATATAAAACGGATACATCACCCCGGCGACGGGCTTATAGGAGCCGAAGTCAGAAGTGCTCTCCCGCACCGAGCCGCGAATAAATTCCTGAGTCTCTCGGCGAATTTCGAGGTAGGTGTCGGGGTCGAGATAGTAGTAGAGGATGTCGCCATTTTTCAGCGTGACCTTGAGGCGGAGGGCATCGTCCCCGTCGACGATGTCATGGCCCAGGTATTCGACCACGTTCCCCTTTTCTTTGTAGTCCACGAGAGGTCCGTCGAAGTCAGAGTCAATCAACAGGTCCCGCATGTCGTCTTCACCCATCAGTTCGGGATCCTTGCGGCCGCCGAAAGGTTGGATTTGCCAGCCCGTAGTGCCGTCATAAGCTTGCACCGCGGTCATACCCTGGAGCGAAAATGTCTCGCGCACGAGGTTCGGACGCATGTTCTCCTGACCCGCCCTGGCAACGATACCGCCGCCAATCAGTTTGCCGGTCGTGCGCCGCGTCTTGGCGGCTTTGATCTTGTCCATCCCACCTTTGGCTTCGATATTCTTGTTAACCAGTTCCTCCGCGGATTGCGACAAAGCAGAGAGGTTGAAGCAGAAAACTGCGAGCAACAGGACTAGCCAGTAACGCATGCAACATGCTCCTATGTAGTGGAAAAACAAGATTCCGAGGAAAAGATACTTTACGCCGCTTTAGACGTACTTGCCAAGTACTTGGAAAGCAAACTTCGCCTAAAGAATCACGCCAAGAACAAAAGGCCGCTTTTTGCAGCGGCCTTTCGGGGTTGCGACTTAACAAGTTTACTTAGGAGGTGGAGTGGTTGTGGCAGGCTTGGTCCCACCCGCTGGCGCTGCAGGCCTGCTGGTCGCGCCAGCCGGTTTGGTGGTTACGGGCTTTGTCGGTGCGGGGACGCCGGATTGCGAGTTATAAGCTTCGACAATCGCCTTGGTGATATCCACCGAGGGTCCAGCCCAGAGCACAGGTCCTTGCGGCCATGGATTGGAAGTATCCATGATCAAGCCGAATCCCTTATCGCCTGCGTACTTCACAATGATCGGGGCCATCTTCTGCAGAATGCGTTGGGCAATCTCATTCTGCTGGCTCTGAGCATCGTCGCGAGCATCCTGGACCGAACGCTCGAGCCTCTTCTGCTTTTCCTCGACCTGCTTGACCAGGGTGCCACGGGAGTC
>Ga0210396_10004488_pt1 | contig 13670 bp, 15 predicted proteins | sample IncBWH17OmetaG_FD_155466 | JGI IMG/M metagenome (GOLD analysis project Ga0210396, IMG submission 155466) | Forest soil microbial communities from Barre Woods Harvard Forest LTER site, Petersham, Massachusetts, United States - Inc-BW-H-17-O ...
GACCCCAACCAGACCCTATGTCTCCCGCACCCCACCCAAGGTGGAACACCGGACTGCTACGCAGCGTAGCCACACCCAAAGCAAATGTCAAGCCCCCAACGCAAACAACGCCCACAAACCGCCCGACGCGGACACACCCCGCGACGTCCATTACCCGCGAACACCGCACCAACACTGAGGATACGCCGACCACGACAAGGTCCGCGCGGGCGGCACGCACGCCCTCCGAGCACACCCCACGGCGAGGCCGCGCGACGCCTAAAGATACGATCGCGTTGCCTACTATCAGACTGCCGCGGGCTACAAACGCCGCTCAACGCCCCCTTACGCCGCGCACTCCCGACACGCGCCGTGCAGCACGATCTCGTGCTCGGCGACCGCCAGCGGCACCCGCGCGCTGAGCGCGTCGATCGCGCGCTCAGCGCCTCATCCGAGAACGGCATCACCAGACCGCAGCTGTCACAGACGAGATGGTGGTGGTGTCCCTCCGCCGGGTCGTGCGCGCGCTCGTAGCGCACCATCGCCTGACCCGTCTCGACCCGCGCGACCAGGCGCAAGCCCTCAAGCTCGTCGAGGATCCGGTAGACGCTCGCGCGGCTCACCGAGCGCCCACCCCCGCGCAGCGCGTCCTCGATCTCCAGCGCCGTCAGCGCGCACGTCTGGCGCGCCAGCAGCTCCAGCAGCGCGCGCCGCGCGCCGCCGCGCTTGCGGCCCGCCGCCGCCAGCGCGCGTTCGGCGCGCTCGACCCACGCGCGACTTGAGTGATCCGAGCTCATCACACCATCGTAAGCCCGTAGACCGCGCCCGCCACCAGGATCACCGCGCTGCCCGGCGGCAGCGCGCCGATCCAGTATCCCAGCGCGAGCCCCACCCACATCGACGCCAGCGCGATCCCCGCCGCAAGCGCCATCCCGCGATAGGGATTCGCGGTCAGGCGGTGCGCCGCGCCCGCCGGCGCCGCGAGCAGGCCCAGCAGCAGCAGCGCCCCCACCGCCTGCGTCGCCTCCGCCGCGACCACGCCCAGCAGCACCAAAAACGCCACGCCGAGCCCCCGCACCGGCACGCCCCCCGCCGCCGCCAGCGGCGCGTCGATCGAAGCGAACAGCAGCGGACGCGCAATCGCCCCCAGCGCGAGCACCGTCGCCGCGGCCAGCACCGCCGCGAGCCGCGCCGCGCCCGCGCTCAAGCCGAAGATCGAGCCGAACAGCGTGCGCGCGACGATCGTCCCATCCGCGCCCGCGCCGCCCGCGTTGAAGAGATCCAGGAACAGCACCCCCAAGCCCAGTACCCACACGAAGACCACGCCGATGCTCACGTCATCCGCGCGCGCCGTGCCCTCCGCGGACCCGCGCGCGGAGGGCGACACGCCGCCCAACACCGCCAGCAGCAGCGCCACCGCCACGCTCGCCACGAACAGCCCCACCCGCAGATCCAGCCCCGCCGCCGCCGCCGCCAGCGCACCCGTGAACGCCACGTGGCTCAGCGCGTCGCCCGCGAACACCTCGCGGCGCAGCACCACGAACCACCCGATCAGGCCACACGCCACCGCGATCGCCGAGCCCGCCAGCAGCGCATTGCCGAGGAAGCCCATCACAAGCTCCGCAGACCGCGCGCCGCCGCGAACAGCGCCAGCGCGATGCTCGTCACGAAGAACCCCGGCGCGTAGTTCGTGAAGTACGACAGCCCGAGGCCGACCCACGCGATCAGCAGGCCCAGCACCACGCTCAGCGCCAGGCCGAGGCCGATCCGCGGCGTCAGCTCGCGCGCGATCCCCGCCGGCGCCACCAGCAGCGCAAAGACCAGCAGGACCCCCGTGATCTGCGCCGTCGCCGCCACCGCCAACCCCAGCACCACGAGGAACGCCGTCGCAAGCGCACGCACCGGTACGCGGCTCGCGTCAGCGAGCGATCCATCCACGGACGCAAAGAACAGCGGCCGTCCCACGCTCGCGAGGAACGCCAGCACGCAGACCGCAACGAGCGCCAACGTCAGCACCTGCGCGCTCGTGACCCCCAGAATCGACCCGAACAGCAGCGTCTCCAGGCTCTCCAGCACGCCCCCATACACGCTCAGCAGCACGAAGCCCAGCGCGAACGCGACCGCCTGCACCGTCCCGATCGCCGCCGCCCGCTGCTGCCCGCCGCCCGCATCCGGCGCCGCCGCGATGCTCGCCGCCCCCGCCACGCAGAACACGAAGTAGCCAAACGCCAGCGGCACCCCCGCCAGCGCCGCCGCCGCCGCGCCCGGGAACGACATCGCCGCGAGCGTATGCCCCGCGAACGTCTCGCGCCGCAGCACCATGAACCGGCCCACCACCGCCGCCATCACCGCCACCACGCCCGCCGCCTCCAGCGCGTTGACCATGAAGCGATACGCCAGCAGCTGCCGCACGTCGGAGAGGAGGGTCCAGCGTCAGGTGCGGATTCACCGCCCGCCTCCCGGCTGCCTCCGCCACCGGCGCGCGCGATCTACGCTCACGCGATCACCTGCGCGTGCTCGTGGCCGTGCCCCTCGTGGCGCCCCCCGTGCTGGTGCGGCGCCTCGGGCTCTCTCCGATCGGTCGCCCCGCGTAGGCCTCCGCTCCGACCCGCGCGATCGCCTGCGCCACCCGCTCGCGCGCGCCGCGCGCCCGCGCGCTGAAACGGCTCGCGAACGGCACCGGCACGCCCCAGCGGCGACCGTCCAGCCCCAGGCGCACCATGTCCACGCCGCGCACCCGCGTGCTCTCGTCGAAGACCCGCCGCTGCGGCAGGTAGCCGATCTCATCGTTGCGCGCCCCCGGTGCGCCGCCCAACACATTCGCCGTCCCCGCGGAGAGCCGTAGCAAGCCGAGCAGCACCCGCAGCAGCGTCGACTTGCCCGCGCCGTTCGGGCCGAGGATCGCCACGAACTCGCCCGCGCCGACGACCAGATCGACATCGCTCCAGATCGCGCGCCCGCCGAGGCGCACCGCCCGGTCGCTTCGTGCAACTGATGCTCTCGCTGTAGCCCACCGGCACACCCGCGTAGCGCGCGCGGATCTCGCGGCGCAGTTCGTCATAGCGCGCCAGGCCACGCGTCAGGAAGGCCTGCTTCTGGCGAGCGAAATAGGCGGCGCCCGCCGGGTCGAGGCGGTCGTAGTCCGCGACGATCGCGTCGAGCACCGCGAAGACATTGGACGGGAAGTACCAGCGGTGCGGGTTATCGCCATCCTTCAGCCCAAGCAGGGCGCCGACGTTCAACACCACGCGGCCTTCGGAGGGGCTCGCCGCGAGCAGCCTCGAGGCCCATTCGTCGTAGCCGACCCCATTGACGATCGCCAGCCGCGCCCCCGCCAGCGTCCGCGCGTCGGCAGCCGTCGGTTCGTAGCTGTGCGGGTCCGTGTCCGGATTGGTGATGATGCTGCGCACCTCCACCTGCGCGCCGCCGAGCTGCGCCGCGATGCTACCCCAGAAGTTCTCCGCCGCGACCACCTCGAGCTTGCCTGCGCCGCCACCGACTCCCGCGCCCCCTTCGCCGCAGCCGCCCAGTAACGCCGCGACGCTCAGCACGCCGATCGCCAACGGCAGCGCGAGGACTACCAGCGCCATCCGCGCGGGCCCCGCGCTGACAAGTTTCGATCCGAGCAAGGAATACCTCTCAAGTCACACCAGAGCAGACATCGCCTGCAACCTATCATAAGACTAAGTCTTGTTCTTAGGCTGGCCTTGCATGTGATTAACATGTGATAGTGTGAATCGCATGTCCAGCATGATCCAGATCCGTAACGTCCCCGATGACCTGCACCGCGATTTGAAGGTACGGGCGGCCCACGCCGGGATGACCCTCTCCGACTTTCTGCTCGCGGAGCTGCGCCAGCTGGCGGTACGCCCGACGATGCGCGAGTGGTTGCAACAGGCCGCCGCGTGGGAGCCGGTTGAGGTGAGTGAGACGCCGAGCGAAGCGCTGCGCGCTGAGCGCGAGCGCCACGCGGCGTGATCGTTCTCGACGCCAGCGCGATCACCGACATCCTGCTCGCGCGAGCGCCCGCTCCGGCACTCCGCGCCGCACTTGCTCCCCATCCCGAGGTACACGTGCCCGAGCACTTCCACGTCGAGGCGATCTCGGCGCTGCGCCGCTACTTGCTGCGCGGTGAACTGAGCGAACGTCGCGCAACGGCCGCGCTCGACGCCCTCGCGGAGCTGCGCACGGTGCGCTATCCGGTCCTCGAGCTGGGCGACGCGATCTGTGGTGGTCTCGCCGCGGCCGCGCGGGCCGATGGGCGACTCGCGACCCCAGTCGCCTGAACGATTCAAGCCCACCTCGGCGGCTGGAGCTGCACGAGCCCGCCGCCGTCCTCGTGATCGACTTGCAGCGTCGTGTGCTCCAGGCCGAAGCGCTCGCGCAGCAGCACCTCGAGCGCACGCCGCGCCGCGTGACAGTCCGCGTCGCGCGCGACGAGCACGTGCGCGGAGAGCGCGGGGAAGCCGACCGAGAGCTCCCACACGTGCAGGTCGTGTACCTCCACGACATCCGCCGCCGCGACCAGCGCATGACCGATCTCCTGCGGATCGAGGCCGCGCGGCGCCGCCTCCAGGAAGACGCGCCCCGAGTCGCGCAGCAGCCCCGCCGCCGAGCGCAGCATCAGCGCCGCGACGAGCAGCGACGCGATCGGGTCCGCCTGCTCGAAGCCCGTCAGCAGGATCACCGCGCCGGCGAGCGCCGTGCCGATGAACGCGAACAGGTCGGTCAGGATGTGCTGAAAAGAGCCCTCCACGCTCATGTGCGCCTCGCGCCCCGCGCCCGCCAGCGCCGCGCTCGCGCCACCGTTGACGACGATCCCCGCGAGCGCCACCGCGACCATCGCCCACGCCGACACCGACTGCGGCGAGATCAGGCGCGCCACCGCCGAGTACACGATCGCGCCCGCCAGCACCAGCAGCGTGATCCCGTTCACCTGCGCCGCCAGCACCTCCACGCGCTGAAACCCGTACGTCATCGCGCCCCGCGCCGGGCGCGCCGCGAGGCGCAGCGCCACAAGCGCCAACCCCAGCGCCGCCGCGTCCGTGAGCATGTGCGCCGCATCGGAGATCAGCGCCAACGAGTGCGCCAATACCCCCACCACCACCTCGACCACCATGAACGCGAGGATCAGACCCAGCGCCAGCGCGACGCGGCGACGCGACGCCAGGGGGCCGTGCGAGTGTCCGACGTGGAAGTGGCTCACTCCGGGAGTGTGACTCAGCGCGCGCCGGCGCCCGGTGGCGCCGCGGCCGCGCCGCCGCCGCTGCTGCTTGACCCCGCGTCCTCGTCCTCGGCGAGCGCGCGGCGACGGCCGACGAGCAGCACCGCTAGCACGACGACGATCACCACGATCAGAATCGCGCCCGCGATGTAGCGCAGTTTGTGATGCGTCGTGGTCGTCTTGTGTGTCGCGGTCGCGATCGCAAACGACGAGCCGTGCGCGTGCGCCTGCGCTTCGAGCAGCGCGACCTCGCTCGGCTGGTAGGTCACGGTCATGTGGCCGCCGTTGCTGAGCGAGACGTGCGCCTTGTAGCCCTGCGGGTGGAGCACCAGCGCGTGGACTTCGTCTTTGCGCAACTGCAGCAGGAGCGCCCCGAAGCTCTCGCGCTGGAAGTGGACGACGGTCGCCGCGAGCGCCGGCGCCGCGGTCGTGCCGGCGAGCAAGAGCAGCGTGAGCGCCGCGATGAGCGCGCGCAGCGGAAGACGTCTGGTCGAGTGGTTCATCCGCGACACCCTAGCGACGAAACCGTCCCAAGCCGCGCCTACCATCGCGGACGGCTTTCCGGCGTGGTGTAAATGGCAGCACGCGCGACTGTCTCTCGCTGAGGTGTCGGTTCGAGTCCGGCCGCCGGAGCCAGCAGCGGAGGGCAACGGCAGGGCCTGGTAGCCTTGGGCACGCGAGAGACAGTCGCAGCCCGTAGTAGGGGCGCCAGCAGCCTTGCCGAGGCCCGCCCAGTGCGGGTCTTGGTCGTTTAACGGACGCCGGCCTCGGCTACAGCCAGCCGCGCTCTTCGGCGATGCGCACCGCCTCGGCGCGCGTGGAGGCGCCGACCTTGCGCATGATCGTCGAGAGGTGGTTGCGCGCGGTGCCCGCCGAGAGGTGCAGCGCCTGCGCGAGCTCGGCGACGGTGCCCGTGGTGCGCGCGGCGCACAGCACCTCGTGCTCGCGCGGCGTCAGCGGGCTCGCCCCCTCGCTGAGGGCGCTCGCGGCGAGGCCCGGGTCGACAACCCGTTCTCCCGCCGCGGCCCGACGGATCGCTTTCGCCAGCTCGGACGCCGGCGCGTCCTTCGGCAGGAAGCCCATCGCGCCACCCTCGAGCGCGCGCCGTAGATAGCCCGGACGGCCGAACGTCGTCACGATCAGCACCCGGCACTGCGGCAGCTCGCGGCTCAGTTCCACCGCTGCGTCCAGCCCGCTGCGGCCGGGCATCTCGATGTCGAGCAGCGCGACCTCGGGGCGTACCCGCAGCGCCGCCGCGAGCACCTCGTCGCCGCGCGCGACCTCGGCGACGACCTCGATGTCGTCCTCCAGCCCCAGCAGGCTCGCGAGCGCGCCCCGCACCATCGCCTGGTCCTCGGCCAGCAACACGCGGATCACGCCGCGGCCCGCCCCAGCGACCCGTCACACGGCACGCTCACCCGCAGGCGAAAGCCCCCGTCGGGACCGCCCCCCGCCTCCAGTGCTCCCGCGAGATGCGCGGCGCGCTCGCGCAGGCCGGCCAGGCCGTGACCGCCATTCGCGCCCGCCGGGTCCACCGCGCCTGCCAGGCCCGCGGCGCTCACTGCGCGCGGCGCGCCGACGGTGCCCGGCGGGCCTCGACCATCGTCGATCACCTCGATACTCGCCGTGGCCGCACCTGCTGCGATCGCGATGCGACAGCTGCGCGCGCCACTGTGGCGGATGGTGTTGATCGTTCCCTCGCGCACCGTCCATGCGAGCAATGCCTCGACGTCGGGCGCGAGCGCGACGGGCGCGCGGTCGAGCCGCGCTTCGATACCGGCCGCCTCCAGCGCCATCCGCGCCCCGGCGAGCTCGGCCGCGAGCACCGGCCGCCGGTAGCCGCTAACCGCCTCGCGCACCTCCGCGAGCGCACCGCGTGCGACCCCCTCGAGCTCACCGATGTGCGTGCGCGCGGCCGCGGCGCTCTCCTCGCCCGCGCCGGCGCCGTCGAGCAGCCGACCGGCGAGCTCGGCCTTGAGCGCGATCACGGAGAGGCTGTGGCCGAGCAGGTCGTGTAGGTCGCGCGCGAAGCGCAGCCGCTCGTCGGCGACCGCGAGCCGAGCGAGCTCCTCGCGCGCGCCCTGCAGCTCGGCGTTGCGCGCGCGCAGGCCGGCGATACTGAGAACCATCATGCCGATCCCCGCGGTGCCCGCGGCGAACACCAGCGCGCTGCCGGCGTCCGCGCTTGCCGCGATCGCGCCGAGGCCGGCGAGCAGCGCGCACAGCGCCACGCCCGCGGCGGCGAGCGGCTCGCGCAGGATCGCAGCGGTGGCGGCCGCAGCGAAGATGAACAGCGACGCCCAGGCCGTCTGCACCCCGATCGTCAGCGCCGTTGCGATCGCGAGCAGCGCCAGCACGTATGCGATGCCCTGCACGTCCGGAAACGGCCTCGCGCAGCTGAGGACCAGGCGCACGTAGACACCGACGAACAGCGCCGCCGCGACGAGCGTCGCGGCGAGCTCTGCGGCCGGCGGATGCGCGTCGAGGGTCGACGCGAGCGGGAACGCGAGGAACGCCAGCCAGATCAGGGCCATCGACGACCCGAGGCCATGCCTGCCGACGCGCCAGCTTCTCATCGATCCACGCCGCGCGGTGGACGCGGCGGCGAGAACAGCGACCACGCCTGCCCGTGGCGCGGCACGCGCGGCGTGCCCATCAGCCGCCCTCGCCCAGCGGCTGGCGGAGGAACCTGATCATGAGAAAGACCCCGACCGCGAGCCAGATCGAGAGTGTCTTCAGATCCGAGACCCTGATCCCGAGCCCCACGGTGCGCGGATCGAATGCGTACTGGAAGGCATCCGCGAGCGCGTGGACCGGAAAGAGCTGCGCGATCTCTCGCAACCAGTGCGGCATTTCCTGGTTCGCGAACCAGATGCCCGAGATGAACGTCAGCGGCAGGATCGCGATGTTCACGATCGGCGGCGCCGCTTCGGCGTTGCCGATGAAGCGCACGATGCCGACTCCGAGCGTCGTGAAGCACGCCGTCCCCAGCGCCAGCGCGAGCGCGAAGCCCGGCAGTGTCGTGGTCGGTATGCGTACCCCGTAGGCGAGCGAGCCGAAGGCGAGCGTCACGGCGGTCATCGCGAGGGTGATGAGGATCGCCGATCCGATGCGCCCGGCGAGGTAGGCCCAGCGCGGCAGCGGCGTGCCCTGCATCCGCTTGAGCACTCCGTCGTCGCGCAGGATGGCCGTGCTGACGGCGATGTTCACGAACGTCGTCATGATCACTCCGTAGGCGAGGATGCCGGGGACGAAGAAGTCGTTGTAGGAGATCCCGCCGCCGCCCGGAAGCTTGTGCCCGCTGAAGAGGCTCGCGAAGACCACGAGGAACATGATCGGGAACAGGAACGCGAAGAACGAGCGCGCGCGGTTGCGCCAGAACGCGCGCTGCTCGTAGCGGACCTGCCAGGCGACGAGGCCCAGCTCGCGTCGCAGCGAGGCGCCGCGCGATGCGGGCCGAGTGGGAAGCGCGACTGCGGTGCTCATGCGGTTACCTCCGTTCGTTCGCCGGTCAACTCCAGATAGACGTCCTCGAGCGAGGGCTGCGCGACCGTGAAATGCTCGAGCTCGATGCCCTGCTCCAGTGCCCAGGCGGTGATCCGCTGGGTGGCGAGCACGCCCTCGTGGCTCTTGACGAGCACGCGGTCGCCCTCCAGCGCAACCGTCTCGGCGGGCAGCTCCGGCAGGTCGGCCAGCGTGCGGGACGGGGGCAGACCAAAGCGGATCTCGGTCGGTCGCAGCTCGCGTCCGCCGAGCTCCTCGGGGCGGCCTGCCGCGACGATCCGACCTTCGCGCATCACCGCGACGCGGTGCGCGAGGAACTGCGCCTCGTCCATGAAGTGCGTGGTCAGGAAGATCGTCTTGCCGAGCTCGCACAGCGCGCGAATCGTCGTCCACGCGTGGCGGCGTGCGGCGGGGTCGAAGCCGGTGGTGGGCTCGTCGAGGAAGACCAGGTCGGGGTCGCCGACGAGCGCGAGCGCGAGGTCCAGGCGCCGGCGCTGGCCGCCGGAGAGGTCCTTGGCGCGCGTGTCGCGCTTGGCGTCGAGCTCGACGAGCTCGATCAGCTCGTCGATCGGACGCCGCGTGCGGTGGTAGCGGCCGTACATCTCCAGCAGCTCGGCGACGCTCAGATCGGGCTGCACGCCGCACGACTGCAACACGATCCCGACCCGTTCGCGCAGCTCACGCTGACCGTCGGCGGGGTCCATGCCGAGCACGCTCACCGAGCCGTCGCTGCGGCTGCGGTAGCCCTCGAGGATCTCTACGATCGAGGTCTTGCCGGCGCCGTTGGGGCCGAGCAGGCAGAAGACCTCGCCGGCGGCGACATCGAAGCCGACACCGCGGACCGCCTCCAGATCGCCGTAGCGCTTGCTCAGGTTGGTCACTTCGATGGCGTTGTTCATGCCAGCGAGCCTAGGCCACGCCGGGAGCGCGCGGAAGTGGCGGATGTCGTGACTTCGCCATGACATCCGTCATGGGGGCTCGCATCAAGACCCGGCATAAGCCAAGAATACTATAAAAAATAATATAGTTATCTTCGCCTTGAATAAAGTATACTATCTTATATGAAAAGAGTGCGTACATACTCCCCCGCGACGGTCGAAGCCGCGCGGCTGCTCGGCACGCGTGTCCGGCTGGCGCGACGCGAGCGCCGCTGGACCCTGCAGGAGCTGGCCGATCGGGTCGGCGTGACGCACGTGACGATGCGCAAGGTCGAGCGCGGCGATCTGACGGTCGGAGTGGGCGTGGCGTTCGAGGCCGCGGCCGTCCTCGGCGTACCGCTGTTCCACGAGGACCGCTCGCGCCGCGTGCTGGAGGCGGCGCGGGTCGACGATCGCCTCGCGGTGCTGCCCCAGGCGGTGCGCAAGCCGGCGGAGGTAGACGATGCCTTCTGAGCCGCGACATGCGTTCGTGTGGGTGTGGCTTCCCGGCGCGACCGACCCGGTGGTGGCGGGACGCTTGGACGCCGACGGAGCACTCGTCACGTTCACCTACGGCCAGAGCTATCTCGCGCGCGAGGAGCGGATCGCGCTCTACCTGCCGGAGCTGCCGCTGCGCCGCGGTCCGATCTCGCCGTTGGTCGGCGAGGTGGCGGGTTGCATTGCGGACGCGGCGCCCGACGCGTGGGGCCGGCGGGTGATCTTGAATCGCGTGGTTGGCCGCGGCGCGCTCGACACGACCGATCTCGATCTCCTGACCTACCTCATGGAGTCCGGCTCGGACCGCATCGGCGCCCTGGACTTCCAGGCGTCGGCGTCGGATTACGTGCCGCGCGGGACCGCGGGCGCGGCGCTCGCGGAGCTTGCCGAGTCCGCCGAGCGGGTCGAGCGAGGCATCCCCCTCTCGCCGGAGCTCGACCAGGCGCTGCTGTACGGCAGCTCGGTCGGCGGCTCACGGCCAAAGGCGCTCTTGCGCGACGGCGAGCGCCGGCTGATCGCGAAGCTCGGCTCGCGGACGGACACCTACCCGATCGTCAAGGGCGAGTTCGTAGCGATGGAGCTAGCGCGGCGCGCGGGTCTGGAGGTGGCGACGGTCGAGCTCACGGAGGCGCTCGGCAAGGACGTGCTGCTGATCGATCGCTTCGACCGGCCGCCGGCGGGGGGGCGCCGGGCGATGGTCTCGGCGCTGACGATCCTCGGCCTGGACGAGCTGGGCGCGCGCTACGCGAGCTACGCGGACCTGGCGCAGCGTGTCCGCGCGCGGTTCGCCGAGCCGCGCGCGACCCTGCGCGAGCTGTTCGCGCGCATCGCGTTCAACATCCTGACGGGCAACAACGACGACCACGCGCGCAACCACGCCGCGTTCTGGGACGGGACGGCGCTGACCCTCACCCCGGCTTACGACATCTGCCCGCAGCCGCGCGCGGGCGGCGAGACGGCGCAGCTGATGGCGATCGGCGAGGGCGGCTACCGGCTGAGCCAGGTCGCGGGCTGCGTGGCGCGTGCATCGACCTATCTCCTCTCGGAGTCCGCCGCGCGCGAGATCGTCGACCACCAGATCGACACGATCGAGACGCAGTGGGGCGAGGTCTGCGATCGGGCGGGCCTGACGAAGATCGACCGCTCGGCGTTCTGGCGGCGGCAGTTCCTCAACCCGTACGCGACCGAGGGCTATTGATCGCGGGCCGCGGGGCCGGCGACGCGAGACAAGTGCGTTCCGGCGCGTGGCGCGATCGATCGAGCCCCGGGGGCGTGGCGCAATCGAGCGCGACGTGCAGACTCGCGTCTACACCCGCGCGGTGTCGTTGCGGTACGCGCGTCGCGCGAGGGCGGTGAGGACGAGCGTCCAGGCGGCGATGACGACCCATGCCTTGGCATCCCAGGCGCGTCCGCCGGTCGCGACGTGGCTGGCCTGGACGAGCCAGTAGGAGGGGATGAACTGGGCGATATCGCGCAGGGTGCCGCTCACGGGAAACCAGGCGCCGCCGAACAGCGCGAGCAGCGAGACGCCACCGCCCATCGCGGGGCCGATCGAGTCGGGGGTGAGGAGGTGGCCGATCAGGATGCCGAGCGCGGCGAGGGGGATGAGACCGACGAGCATCAGGCCGAGCATCTTCAGCCACTCGCCGGCGGCGAGGCTGACGCCGAGCGAGGAGCCGCAGACGAAGAGGACGAGGAGGCTGAGCAGCGCCATCAGATAGGCGGTGAGGATCTTCGCGCGGAAGTAGGCGCGCGTGGAGAGCGGGCTGATGCGCAGCTGGCGGTTCCAGCCGACGGCGCGCTCGGCGGAGATGCGGGCGCCGCTGGAGAGCATCGCGCTCATCGATCCAAACGCGGCCATGCCGGCCATGTAGTAGAGCGGAAACGAGATGCCCTCTACGTGAGCGTGGCGGTTTGAGCCGGCGATGGTGAAGTACAAGATCACGGGGAACCCCAGCGAGAGGATGAGAAAGCGCGTGTTGCGGAAGGTGCGCAGCAACTCGAAGCGGGTGTAGAGCACGGCGTTCATGCGGCGGCGGTCAGCTGCAGGAACGCCTGCTCGAGCCCGGCGGCGGCGATCTCGATGTCGCGCGCGTCGGGCTGGGCGACGAGCAGCGCGCGGATCGCGGCGTCGGAGTCGCTGCAGCTCAAGACGACGGCCTCGCCGCGGCGCTCGGCGCCGCTGACGCCGGGCAGCGCGGCGAGCGCGTCGAGCTCGGCGGCGGGCAGCGTGGCGCGGATCGTGCGGGTGCCGACCATCGCGCGGATCTCGGTGGGCGGCCCGTCGGCGACGATGGCGCCGTGCGCCATGAGCACGGCGCGGTCGGCGTAGGCGTCGGCCTCCTCGAGGTAGTGGGTGGCGAACAGGATCGTCTTGCCGCGGGCGGCGAGCTCGCGCATCGTGGTCCAGAAGGAGCGGCGGCCCTCGACGTCCATCGCGACGGTGGGCTCGTCGAGGATCAGCAGCTTGGGATTGCTGACGAGCGCGATCGCGAAGCGCACGCGCTGGGCCTGCCCGCCGGAGAGCTTCTGGGTGCGCTGCTCGGAGACCTCCGCGAGGCCGGTCAGATCGAGCGCGTCCTGGACGGCGAGGGGCGCGGGGTAGAGCGAGGCGACCATCGCGATCAGCTCGCGTACGGAGAGGTCGCGGATCAGCGCGCCGGTCTGCAGCATCGCACCGACCTGCCCGGCGTCGATCGCGGCGGTGGGTGTGCCGCCGAGCACGGAGATCGTGCCGCCGTCGGGTTCGGCGAGGCCGAGGATCATGTCGATCGTGGTCGACTTGCCGGCGCCGTTGGGCCCGAGCAGCGCGACGGTCTCGCCCGGCTCGATCGTGAGGTCGATGCCGCGCACGGCTTCGATCTCGCCGTAGCTCTTGCGCAGGCCGCTGGCGGCGATCGCGCTCATGCTGCCGGGCGCGCTCGCCCGCGAACCACCATTGTGGGCCGTGCCTGCCGGCTCATTTCCCGCGTCTGACGCGGGCGGCCTTCATGCGCTCGGTCTTTCCGAGCTCGACCTTGCGCATGCGGATGCCCTTGGGGGTGACCTCGACGCACTCGTCCTCGCGGACGAACTCCATGGCCTCCTCGAGTGTGAGCTGGCGGTGGGGGATCAGGCGGACGAGGACGTCGGAGGTGGAGGAGCGCATGTTGGTGAGGTGCTTCTCCTTGACGGGGTTGACGTCGATGTCCTCGGTGCGGGAGTTCTCGCCGACGATCATGCCCTCGTAGACCTCCTCGCCGGGACCGACGAACATGGTGCCGCGCTCCTGGAGGTTCATCAGCGCGTACTGGACGGTGGCGCCGCGGCGGTCGGCGATGAGGACGCCGGTGGTGCGGGTGAGCAGCTCGCCGGCCCAGCGCTCCCAGCGGTCGAAGACGTGGTGCATCATGCCGGTGCCGCGGGTCTCGGTGATGAACTCGGTGCGGAAGCCGATCAGGCCGCGGGCGGGCACGAGGTACTCCATGCGGACCCACCCAGTCCCGTGGTTGGTCATGTGCTCCATGCGGCCTTTGCGCAGGGCGAGCATCTGGGTGAGGACGCCGACG
>Ga0210396_10004491_pt1 | contig 13659 bp, 15 predicted proteins | sample IncBWH17OmetaG_FD_155466 | JGI IMG/M metagenome (GOLD analysis project Ga0210396, IMG submission 155466) | Forest soil microbial communities from Barre Woods Harvard Forest LTER site, Petersham, Massachusetts, United States - Inc-BW-H-17-O ...
ATGTCCGCCTGCTGCTTCACGCTCTGGGCAAAATCCGACATGCTGAAAACTGCGACTCCAGGGTTGCGACTCGAGGATTGCGACTGCAAGGGGTGAAAAGCCAGTTGTAACCTGATTCTCAACCCCAGCGAACTCCACAATTGTGGAAAGTGGGTTGTCTCCCGCGATCCGGGGCTTCAGATAGAATCCAGCCCGACTCTCCCGAAAGATCGTAGCTACCCCTCAGCGGAGACCCGCCATGACCGAATGGAACGCCTCAGAATACGACCGGCTCTCCGCCCTCCAGGCCGCCATGGCCGAAGAGGTGTTGTCTCTGCTCACGGTGACGGGGACGGAGCGCATCCTCGACATCGGCTGTGGCAACGGCAAGACCACCGCTGCCGTTGCCGAGCGCGTCCCGCAGGGCTCTGTGCTTGGCGTAGACGCCTCGGCTGACATGATCGCCTTCGCGAACGAGCACTGGACTGCCGATCACCCCAATCTTCAGTTCGCAGTCGCCGATGCCCGCCATCTCCCCTTTAAGCGCGAGTTCGACGTCGTTGTCTCCTTCAACGCCTTGCACTGGATCTCCGATCAGGCATTGCCTTTGCAGGGAATCCACCAAGCCCTTAAATCGGAAGGCAAAGCTCAGCTACGTCTGGTCCCCGAGGGGAAACGCACATGCATCGAAGATGTCATCGAGGACACCCGCAAATCGCCTCGCTGGGCCGGCTACTTCAAGGGCTTCCGTGATCCCTTCCTGCACCTCACGCCCGAGCAGTACGCCGCCCTCGCCGAACAGCAGGATTTCCGCGTCCTCAGTATCCGCATATCGGACAAAGCCTGGGACTTCGGCTCCCGCGACGCGTTCCTCGCGCGCATGCAAGTCACTATGATCGAGTGGACGCAGCACCTGCCGGAGAGCGATCGTGCCGCCTTCATTACAGATGCGCTGGACCGCTACCGGAGCGTGGCGATCACCGCGCCCGGCGAGGAGAACTACTTCCGCTTCTATCAAATGGACATTGCGTTGGCCCCGAAATAGCGTCTGCCCAAGAACGCCGGATCGACCTCAGTGTTTGGCGAAGAACGCTAGCGTCCGAGCGTCCGCATCCGCCATCGCCTTTCCAATGAAGCCATGTCCCCCGTCCGCGTAGATGTGACTTTCGCATGTGAAATGAGCCAACTCGCAGAGGCGGATGAGCTGCCGTGCGTTGGAGACCGGGATGTTGGTGTCGCCCTGGCCGTGCAGTATCAGCAGCGGCGGCATGCCCTTGAGCGAGCGAAAGAAGCTATCCGGCAGGCTGCCGTACCAATCCGCAATAGCCCCCACTGATGCCCGCTGTGAGCCAGCAGCCAGGGCCACGGATGCCCCAAGTGAATAGCCCACCAGATAGATCTTTTCCGTAGGGTTCGATTGCCGCACCTTCGCAATCAGATCGCACACCGCGCCAACCCATGCCACATAGTTCTGTGTATTGCGAGCTTTGCTCCCGGCGGCGTCATAGTAGTGCGGCAACAGGGTTCGATAACCGTGATCCGCGAAATACGAAGCCTGTGGCCTGTAGCCCTCGGGACCGCTTGCTCCGTGCAGCAGAATCAGCGTCCTGTTTGCCCGCTGGGACTCGAAAACTTCGTACGTGACGCGGCGGCCCTGGCTCGGAAAACTGTCGGTGGGTACGCTCTGCGCAGCAAGCCACGTAGCTGGCCAAAGCATAAGCAGCCTGACGAGTGCGACTCGAAACCTGGGGCGTGGCATGTGTGCGATCTGACCTGCCTGGCGTATGCGAACCGGGTTGAGCATACCTGAAGCGCCACTCACCGCAACGTGCACCCGGTTATGTGCTGCCATTCAAACGCTCTGGCCGATCGTTGATAATGGAAAGATGCACCAACACCAGCGCATGCTTCGAACTGCGCAGCGGACCTCACCGATTCCATGAGGGCAAACATCCTCTCTATAGCGTTCCTCGTTGTCGCGCTCTGCATCCTCGGTCCGCGTTACCTGCACCAGCCCTGGCCGCCACTCCGCCTGGCCGGCGCCATTATCGCCTTCGCGTCCCTCTCGCTGATCCTGGTGGCCCGGATTCAGCTGGGACGCGCCTTCTCCATCCGCGCCAAAGCCAGTCGCCTGGTCACCACCGGCCTCTATTCCCGCATCCGCAATCCCATCTACGTCTTTGGCTGCTTCTTCTTCCTCGGGCTGGCCATGTTCATCCCTGCCTGGTGTCTCCTGCTGCTGCTCATCATCGTCGTCCCGATGCAGGTGGCGCGCGCACGCAGGGAATCCGCAGTCCTCGAAGCCAAGTTTGGCGACGAATACCGGCGTTACCGGCAGCAGACCTGGTTCTGAGCCCGGCAGCGCAGCACCGAAATTTAACTACTTTGTTACGCCGGCCGACGACATACGGGCGATAAATAACGCATTGCGGGCAAACCTGGCGTGCTTTCCTGTCTCTAAGCCAAAACGGGGCCCCGGCACAGGCTCGAGCGTTGTTATGCGCGCTTGTCTGACCTGCTAGCCTCATCCAGACCGCTTCCCCCTTCACCGTCGCGCAGCCGGACGATGAGAACAGCCTCAAGGGAGAGATCGCGATGCATACTGTCCTCGATTCACTACACACTTACTTCGAGAAGCTCCTGAGTTGGCTGCATCCTTATTTCGACAGACTTCTCGCTTCCCCGTATCACTGGATGGCCTACGCTGCCGGTGCGGCAGTGCTCCTGATCTTCATACCGTTGGGGCGGCTGACCTTCCGCCCGCGCCGCCGCGAGGAAGAGGACATCCCGTTCGCCACGACGGCCTATCCCTCGATGCTGGGGCTCACATCTGCCCCGGCCGACCCAGTCGAACCCAGACGCGCTGCCTGGGAGTCCACACCTCCTCCACCGTCGTCCAATGTGACTGCGATTAACGAAGCTCTGACCGTCCCTTGCATCCATTGCGGCGTCACTATCTCCTCGCGCGAGGATTTCTGTCCCGCGTGTGGCTACGCTCAGCCGGTCAAGCAAGCTTTCATCGCAGCCTTCCCGGCCTGAATCGCATGCAGGACTCGCATGTCCAGCCTCTATGAATCTCTGCGCGAATCCTTACTGAAGCTCGGAGCCCGCAATCCTCTCTTACGGACGGCTCTTCGGGTTCAGGCACGCGCGAGCGGATTCGAAGTTGCGGCGTCGACAGATCAGCTGACGCTGTCAAAAGGGACCCGGCGCATGCTTCTGCCGGTGAGTCACTATCCGGTGCTCCCATCTGTCGTGCACATGTGGGACCAGGTCTTCGACACGGTGATGCCTGAGATCGAAGGGCAAATAGAGGTTCTCGATTTTTCAAAGCCTGGTTTGCACCAGTACAAGGCAAGCGGCGTGTCCTTGTGGTCTCCGGGGCTGGTTGAAGAAGACTCGATGGAGGCTTACACCTCGGCATACCAGCCGCAACCGGGCGACGTGGTCTGGGATGTCGGCGCTCACGCTGGAGCCACTTCGTACTTTTTCGCCAAGATGGTTGGGCCCACCGGCAAGGTCTACGCTTTCGAGCCCGACGAGGGCACCCACGAATTCCTTCTGCGTAACATCGAGCTTCATCAACTCAAGAATGTCATTCCCATAAAAAAGGCGCTCGCTAAAGACTCTGGAAAGGCCTTGTTCAGCATGGACGGAACGCTCGGAGCGGGCCTTGCTGGCTACACGCAGTGCGAAGACAAGCAGAAGGTGCGGGAGGTGGAGACACTTTCATTCGAGGATGCCTGCCGCGACTTTGAAGTTCCCCGCTTTGTAAAGATGGACGTCGAAGGTGCCGAGGTTGCTGTCCTCTCCGGTGCTCTCCGTCTGCTGAAAGAAAAGCCCATTCGATTCGCCATCGAAACCGAGCATCGCTTCCATCGTGAATACACTTCGGTGCCGATTACACGAATGCTCTCCGAGATTGGCTACGAGGTCTGGTCGTCCCCCTTCGCCGGTCAGCAGTTCACCTGGGCTCGGCCCGCGGCTTAGTACCTGGTGCCGGTCAGTCCGTCGGGCTTGCTGCCGTGAAATCCGAGCAGCACGGCTTGATGACTGGCTGAAACTCCATCAATTCCACCCGCGTGCCGTCCGGGTCGTAAAGATTCGCCTGCCACTTGCCGTCCTTGCCCATCGTTGGACCATCATGCCGCGGACTAAAGCGAATGGCGTCGTCGGCGTACAGGTTCGTCACGGCCTTCTCCATGTTCGGTACGCCAAGCGAGAAGTGATTCATCACGCCGAGCTGCCGCGCATCCACCCCATCGGCAGGACCGGAGTCCGAGCCTGACCCAGTCATCATGTACTCCAGCCAGTCATGCCCGTCCGGCACCTGCTGTGCCACCCAGTCCAGCCTTCCCGGTTGCATCGAGCCGTACCAGTACGGCCGGAAGCCGAGCAACTCGCGGTAGAAGTGGTCCTCCGTCGCCCGGTCCTTCACCAAGAAACCAACATGGATGATGCGCGGACTTACCAGGCTATCGGTGGTATGGAACGGATGCGTCGCAGATTGATAAAACTGCACGCGGTTGCCCTCCGGATCGCGCGTGAAAAACCACTGGCTGCCATCGGAACCCTTGGTGACGGCGTCGATGTCGCTGTAGTGATGCGACATCAGGTAGGCGTGAAGAGCCGCAGCATCTGTGGTCGCGAAGGCCACGTGGTCCAATCGCGAGATGGAATGCTGCGCCGGCAGCGGCAGCACCTCGATAAACTGCTCAGCGCTGAAGCGGTATACCGTGCCCTGCGGATTTTCCGGATCGGACTCTTTGGCCGCACCCAGCTCCTCGCCGTAGAAATGCTCAGTCGCCACGGGATCACTGGTGTGGAGCGCCATGTGGGAGATGCCAGTGATCTTCGGGCGCGCGTCCTGCGCACGAGCGATGTACGCACCGGCGAGGAGAGACGGGAAGATACCGAGTGACAGTAGGGAAATACGAAACCGTGACAGGTGCATGATTCAAACCAGCCTTCATCGGACTTTCTATGACACGCCATCATCGCGCAAAATCGTCAATCGTGCAGGTCGCGCCCATCGATCTGCCACATCGCCCGCACTTCGGCAGCTGTCAGCCCGCGCTCGCGCAGCGCACGCAGGCTCAGCGCGTCGGTCCGCTTGGCCAGTCGCTGCCCATGCGCGTTGCGCAGCAGTGGGCAGTGATGCCACTCGGGTGGGCTGTGGGCGAGCGCCCGATAGAGCAGGATCTGCCGCGCCGTCGACTTCAGCAGGTCCGCGCCTCGCACGACCTCGGTAACGCGCATCGCGGCGTCATCCACCACACAGGCAAGCTGGTATGCAGTCACGTCGTCGCGCCGCCAGATCACAAAGTCGCCAAAATCGCGCCCGGCTATGTAGCTCCGCGGTCCCATGCCGCTGTCTTCGAACGCGATGGTCTCACCGTCAGGCACGCGAAACCGCCAATTCACTCCGACCGGCTCACTCGCTTCGGCCACAGTACCGGCAGCAGGGCGGCAACGGCCTGGATACACCGGTTCGTCGTCATCTTCATCTGCGCCGCCATCTTCGTGCGGCGCGCCCACCGCCGCAGCCAGCTCTCTTCGCGAGCAGTGACACGGATAGATCCATCCGCCAGCGCGCAGCCGTTCCCATGCCTCGCGATACAGCCCGTAGCGTTGACTCTGCCGGTATGGCGCAAACGGACCGCCGACATCGGGTCCCTCCTGCCAAACGATGCCTAGCCAGCGCAGGTCGTCGAGCATCGCCGCGGCGTAGTCCGCGCGTGCCCGCTGCGTGTCTAAATCTTCGTCCCGTAACACGAGGATGCCGCCCGCATCTCGCGCCCGTTCATACGCCGTCCAGAAGGTGCGCGCGTGCCCCAGGTGCAGCAGTCCCGTCGGCGAGGGCGCGAGCCGCCCGCGATATCCATCCGAAGCGCTACTCATGCGCTGAACTGGCGCAGATGATGATCGGCGTGCAGGTAGCCCCACCGCAGCCAATCCGCGTGCTCCATGTTGCCAAACATGGGGTGCGTTGCCGCCAGCGTCGAGCATCCGCAGAAGAGCGCGAAGGTTCCCAGCAGCCGCGCCCTGTCCTCTTCAAAGGACAACGGCGGCGTACCGCCACCGCCCTGCCGCACCGATTCGCTTGTCATCATGTTGGGCCGCCACTGCATCGGAGTGCGCAGTGCAACGAACTTCACGAGCCACGCCGGAATTCCCAGCTTGGCAGTGGACAACGGCCGTTCGCCCATCACCCCCCGGTAACTGTCGTCGACGTGACACAACATGCCGCCAATGGACATCGATCCCCAACGTCGCGGCGAGTCTGGAGTGAGCGCAGCAATGCGCCGCCGGATCTCTTCGCAATCAGCCGAGTTGGCCAGCGTCTTCGCCATCAGAAATTCTCTACGCGCCAGCATAAATCGAGGAATGCCGAGAGATGGCAGGCATCTCAGAACAAATCCGGAATGCTCGTAAACGCGATGCGCGTTGCCGCCGCGGTGCCCGCGGGCAGCATGCTCGCGTAGAACAGCGTCGTCGTTCCGTGCTTCTTGTTGATGCTGTCCATGGTCGCGGCCAGGTTAGTGCGTCGCATCTCGCGGTCGAGACCGGCAAAGAGATCGAGTGTGTGCAGGTGATCGGGCACGAGATTGCTCAACGCGACTCCGACGTAAAACGGCTTGGAATAATTCCTGCCCGCCGGCATCTTGGCCCAGAGTTTTTTCAGCCCTTCCGTCAGCGTCTGATTATCCTGGCACTCTACCAGCGAGGTGCTCCCCGACCAACCCAGCTGCGGGATACCGGAGTTGTGCTGCCGCGCCGACACATCCATAGGCACTGCGAACTTCGCACTCAGTCGCAGATTGGTTGTCCATAACTTCGCTATGCGCAGCCGCATCGCCGCCTTGTGCAGAAGCTTGCTGACCACGGCATACGCGCCATCACGCGTGCGCAGCTCAGGGGCCAGAACGTGGCTGTGACTGATCGACTTGGCATGCTCCAGCTCCGTGTCCTCGAAATCCTCGCCTCGCAGCCAGTGCCACAGCTTATCGCCGCCCATGCCGCCCCAAAGGTTATTCATCTGGTCGCGGTCCAGTGCCCATAGCTGCTTCATGGTCCGTATGCCAGCCTGGTGCAACCGCGCCTCCATGCGCGGTCCAATGCCGGGCAGGTCCCGTGGCGTTAGTGTCAGCAAGGCGGCTTCCAGGATGTCCGGTGTCAGCGCGACCAGACCGTCTGGCTTTTCCATGTCGCTCGCCACCTTCGAGAGGTACCGGTTCTGAGCGAGCCCCACCGAGCAGCGAAGTGTGGTCCCCACCGTCTCGCGGATCTTCGCTTTTACCTGATGGGCCAGCTCGAGTGCGGCCAGCAGGGGCTGCTCCCGGCCTACCAGCCGGCAGGCCATCTCGTCGATCGACATCACCGATGCGACGGGCACTACCGTCTCCACCGCCTCCACGATGCGGTTGTGGTACTCGACGTACAGCTCGTGCCGCGCCTCCACCAGTTCGATGCCCGGACACATCCGCTTCGCCTCGCCCACCTGCGTCCCGGTCTTCACCCCGAATGCCTTCGCTTCATAGCTGGCTGCAATGCAGCACGTCGTGTCCGCAACCACCGGCACTACCGCCACGGGCCTGCCGCGCAGGCTGGGGACCAGCTCCTGCTCTACCGAGGCGAAGTAAGAGTTCAGGTCGAGAAAGAGCCAGCGGAGCCGGGGCTCAGCCTCGCTGACGACCGGATTGTGGGAGGAGATTGCCACTCACATCGATTCTGCTTCGTCAACCGGCAAACCAGCTGAAAGAGAGGCATTTTCCGCTCTTGGGAAAGCCTGCAAACTATGACAGGAGAAGTGCTTCCCAATTCGCCACCCCAGGGGTTACTCTCATCTGCGCGTATTGAGGGAGCGCATTTGACCCCTTCGGGGAGACGTTGTCAATAGCAAACAGAGTTATTCTGCTTATGACAGCAACCAAATGCTGGTTTTTGCGTTCTTAATCACCGACGCGGAGTGATTCGATGTTATCCACAGACTTTTCGATCGTCGCTCACTGGCTCTCCGGGCTTGAGTCGTATCTGCCGGCCATCCTCGTCACGATTGGTGCGGCGCTGCTGTTCGGTTGCGGGGTAAGCGCCCTCTGCTCACCCTGCCGCGAAAAGGACGACATCTTCCACCGGCACGTTTCTTAGGCCTTTTCCCGCGAGGGTGCCGCCGGCGCAGTCCAATGGTCGACCGGGCAGACTGTATTGCTGGCCGCCTTCCTAAATCATTCATTCTGTCCGATTTATGATCGGACCAGTTCCGGGCTGGTAGCGCCGCGAGCATGCATTGGCATGTCTGGAGCAGAAATGGCGGCTGGAAAAGGTTGGTTCGGAAGGCCTCGACTCAGGCGTTGTAGGTGCCGGAGTAGAGTTCGGTGAGTTTCTGGATGACATCGCCGTAGCCTGAAGCCTCAAGCTGGACTTCTGTGCCCGTATGCAGCTGGACGAAAGCAAGCTGGCGCTTGTGGTCCATGGCGATGGAGGCAATCTGATCCAAGGGAATGGCCCGGGACTGCTCTAATGCGTGGGCGAGCTCAATGGCCTTCATCTCGGTTCTCCCCAAAGTGAATCAGTGCAACAGATGAGATGCGGCGGTGATGAGGCCGGAGCACCTTGGTGCTAAGTCCCTCCCCCGAAAGACTCAGCACCAGTGCGCAGCGATCACATCACCGCATGTCCACAACATACCCTGATATCGGCATAGAAAACCGTTGATGCGGTAACACTTACCAAACTACTGAGTAACTGACGGTAACTTTTGGGAGAAAGTGCAATATATTGCCAAGAACGTATTGGGAGATGGGCTTCGACCCCTATAGCTCGATATTCACCAGATCTGAGGTGTGATCGGTGTGGTCGCCGTTGGGCGATGTGATGCGGTTCTGCGGGGCACGCCAGTGGTCGATATAGGAGATCTGATGGACGCAGGAGACTGTGCAGTTGGGCGCGCAGGTCTTCTCGGTGAGGAACTCTCGATCGAGATCTGCCTGGGTGTACTCTGCCAGCGGCGTACCGGGGAAGCCGCGCTGCTGCGAGCAGTAGTGGACCAGGCCGTCTTCGCAGACATAGATGTAGCGTGAGCCGGCGCGGCAGCGCCAGTCGTTGGGCTGGCCGTTGGCGATCGCTTCCTGAAAGTGGTTGAAACGCGAGTAGTTTTTCTTCTCGAGCTTCGTCATCTCGTAGTAGACGCGACGCTCCTCACCACCCAATGGCTTAAGCTGACCGCTGCCGTCGTGGATGATGCCGATGGTCGAGGTGAAGCCAAGCTCGAGCGCGCGGTGGCCGATAGTGAGGGCGTCTTGCGGGCTCTTAATGCCACCGCCGACGACGGAGTTGATGTTGACGTGGAAGTCGGCGTACTCGGCGAGAAACTGCAGCTTTTTATCGAGGACCTTGAGAGATTTCTTCGAGATCTCATCGGGCTGAACATTGTCGATCGAGATCTGCATGTGGTCGAGGCCGGCCTGGTTTAAACGCTCGATGCGCTCCGGCATCAGAAAGTAGCCGTTGGTGATCATGCCGGCGAGGCGTCCGTGGTGACGGATACGCGCGATGATCTGGTCCAAATCGGGATGGGTGAGCGGCTCGCCGCCCGAGATGGTGATGATGCTGGTGCCGAGCCGGGCGAGATGATCGATGCGGCGAAGCATCTCGTCCAGCGGGACGGGCTCGGAAACCTTATCGTACTCATTGCAATAGGCGCAGGAGAGGTTGCAGAAGCGCATGGGGACGATCTGCGCCATGACGACATGGTGGGTGGAGGCCAGTGCGTGTCCGACAATGCCCACCTCCCGCAGCTTGCGGGTGGCGGCTTTGACCCGGCTTTTGCGGCGGGTGGTGGAGACGGGGGGATTGACGGTGGCGGTGGGCATGCAGGCTTGTTCGATTATATCGGGCGGGAAGCAGGCAGAGAGGTGCCCAGAGGGAGACGGCGCCGTGCAGAAGGGGGCGCGGGAAAGAGTCAGTCTAAAGCCACGGCATGATTACAAGAGTGGACCGCGCCGAATGGGAGCCAGGCGGCGGCAAAGGTCGCCGCCGCCTGGCTCCCACCAACACTTCCAGGTCACGCATAGCCACCCTCAGGCTGTCATTCTGCATGAGAGCGCCCGCATTTCTTGGTTTGAAAACCGTCAGAGCGCGTAGCGGCAGAGCGATTCGCGCAGCTTTTGTAACGACTCTGGTATCACCAGCTCGGACTGCGTGATGCGCACGTCCACCGTGATCGCGAGCGTGAGGACCTTGCGGTTGCGCAGTACCAGGATCGCGACTGGATGGCCGGCGTTGGTGCGGAGGGTTTGAAGCCAGTCGGCCGTCGTCTCGAGTGGCATGCCGTTCGCGGTCACGATGATGTCGCCGGCGTCGAGACCGGCGTTGGCGGCTGGACTTTTATCCTCAACGCTGCGGACGAGCAGGCCGTTGCCGGCGCGGACGCCGAAGAACTTCGCGAGCTGTGGCGTAAGTGGCTCGACCTGTGCGCCCACGTAGGCCTGCGGGTCTGGTGTATCGCTATCGGGGGCGGCGCTGTCCCCGGCGTAACTGCGCTGTCCGGCGAAACCGTTCACCATGGGGGCCGGTTCCGGAATGGGAACGTGGAAGTGGTGCGCCCAGGCGTGCTGGACCAGTGCGCTTCGGTCAGCCAGCTGGAGGTGCACCCGCTCCACCTTGGCGTTGTGGATCACCTGCAGCTCAACGAACCTCCCGACCGGCATATCGCGGAGCAGGCGGGTCAGGGTGGCCGCATCGTTGATCAATTGCCCATTGATGGACTGGATAATGTCGCCGGTATGGACGCCTGCCTTGGCGGCCGGGGCATCGTGGTCGAGCGAGATGACCTCGGCGCCGGTTGCGTTCGAAAGCTTCTCCTTTTGGGCGCGGGCGGGGTCGACATCGCGGACAGTGACTCCTAGGTAGCCCTGCGAGGCGGAGACCAGGACCAACCGTGCATTGCTGTCGAGGATTGCCTGGGGCAGTTGAGCCGGGACGGGAGAGGGCACAACAGCGGCCTGCCATGCCCCAAATGCGGGCAGCGCCAGCATAGTCGAAAGCAGCACTGTCGAACCCCGAACTACCGTCCCCAGGGGTGTGGTCGACAGAAATACCGATGGAGGGCGGGAAAGCATGAGAAACCGAAGCTCCTTAAGTGGAGGCAAGAGTACAGTACAGCGGCCATTCATTCAGACGGACAAGACGATGGAAGGTCACGCTCTGCGGCAAAACCTTAACTCATCTTAGGTGGGACTGGCTACTGGACTTGCGGCATCTGCTGGAGCATGTTGCGGGAGACGTTGCGCAGCAGGGGGTTTCCATCATGGGTGGCGACGTTCTGAAGGACTTGCTGGACGCTCGAGTCAGCCGCGACCGGGGCGAGCATGTGGATGGCCTGGGCGCGGACCTGCGGGTCGCCGTCGTTGAGCACGGCTTCCAGCACGGCATCGCGGACATGCATGTCTTCGGCCAGGTAAGGAGCGAGCCCATTGAGAGCCTGCTCGCGGACATTGGTGTGGGGATCATAGCGAAGAGCAACCATGAGGGCATTGCGCACGCTGTCATCCGCTCCGCAGTCCACAGTGCCCACGCAGGAGTTTGTCAGCAGGCCGAGGGCGGCGTTCTGGACCGACGTGTTGAGCGGTGCGCGGGTGCCGAGCAGCAGCAGATACCGGATATTGGGATCGTCGACGGGCCCGACGGCTTCCAGGGGCATGAGGCTGCTGTACTCGACATGGACCAGGCCGGTGGGGTCCTGCCTGACTCCTGTAACGGCAGCGATGCGCTGGGGCGGAATCGACTCGACCGACGAGCTAGTGGGGGCGGGGGAGGGAGTGGTAACCCGGATGCCAACGAAACCGAGGCCCACGCCAGCGAAGAGCATGGTTGCGGCGGCAAGCGGCGCGGTACGCAGCAGACGGAAATCTGTCCAGAGCGAGCGCCGGAAGTGAGCGAGCCAGCTATCGCGGGGCGCCTGTTCGAGTGCCTCGTCGATCTTCAGCCGGGTTTGCGCGATCAGGTTGGGCGAAGGCTCGCGGACGGGCAGGATGGCCATGGCGCTCGAGAGGGCGCGGGTGACTTCGAGTTCGTCGCGACAATCGGCACAACCGGCGAGATGCTGCTCGAGCCGGTGGCACGCTTCGTCGCTGAGCTCGCCGTAGAGCAGCAGAGTGATCTGCTCGTGGGCTGCGTCACAGCTCAGGTTGCTGTCGTGACCGGGCCAGGTCATGGGGTTACCGCCACAGAAACACCTTCACCGGACCACCGCCAGACTCGCGCGCAGCTTCTTAGTGGCACGGAAGAGGGTGTTCTTGGCTGTCTCCTCTGTGGTGTTGAGCATCTCCCCGATGGTGCGCAGGCGGAGCCCCTGATAGTGTTTCAGCTCAAAAACCATGCGTTCGCGGGGGGTCAGCTTGTCCAAGGCGGTGGCGATCTTCGCGCCAAGCTCCTTGCGCTCGAGCTCCCGGCCGGGATTGGCGGAGGCACGCTCGTCTGAGACCATCCCCAGCAGGTCGAGCTCTTCACCGGAGGAGTCCATAACGACTGCCGGGTCTTCGCGACGGGTCTTGCGGCGGCGCATCAGGTCGAGGCACAGGTTGGTGACGATGCGGTAGATCCAGGTGTAGAAGGAGCACTCGAAGCGGAAGTTCGCAAGATAACGGTAGGCCTTGAGGAAGGCCTCCTGGGCGATGTCCTGGGCGTCGGTTTCCGAACCGAGCAGGTGCAGGGCAAGGCGCAACACGGCCTGATCGTACTGGCGAACCAAAGTGTCAAAGGCCTGGCGCGAACCCTTCTGGGCCTGCCGGATCAGCTCCGTCTCAGAGGCCCGGTCCTCGGGACTCATGGTGCTGGCGCTGCGGGTCTGAACGGAACGGCGGCCCGGCCAGGTCTGGCTGGCGCGGTTTGCCGGAAGGGCGGTGGATTGGAGCCCAGGCTGGATACGGAGTGCTTCGGTTCCCATCGTACTTACACCTCTTACAGAAGATACGTCCACTGCAAGATAGACGTTCCCCCGGATAGGAGGACGCAGGAGTATGGGTTTTGGTAGCAGAAAATGACAAGTCGATTACAATTTAACGGATTTTCGGGCTAATGCTCTTTCCATCCGCCAAGACGCTTCCCGGGTTTATGCTGGCGTCGCCGAAATTGTTCTTGTCGGCAGATCCCAGATCCGGGTGCTCCGCCCAATGATTCGTTCCAATTCGCTGCTTCGCCTTGCAATGGCTCTTCTTGCCTGCTGTGCGCCGGCTTTCGCCCAGAACAATCTTTCCGTGCACTGGGAGGAGCTGACCGGACCGGATTTCGTCCAAGCCATCCATCAATCGCAAGGGGTGTGTCTGCTGCCATTCGGGATCATTGAGAAGCATGGGCCGCATCTGCCGCTGGGCACGGATCTGATCAACGTTCGCTATGTGACGGAAAAGGCGGCGCTCCAGGAGTATGCCGTGGTGTTTCCGGCGTACTACTTCGGCCAGATAGCCGAGGCGCGGCAGCAGCCGGGCACGGTCTCCTATAGCGGTCATATGCAGCTTGATCTGCTGCAGGAGACGACCGATGAGATGGGACGCAACGGCTGCAGGAAGATCGTAATCGTAAACGGGCATGGCGGGAACCTGAGCCTGCTGCCGTACTTCGCGCAACTGCAGATGCAGACGCCGCACGATTATGTCGTTTATGTCTACTGGCGACCCGAGG
>Ga0210396_10004492_pt1 | contig 13656 bp, 7 predicted proteins | sample IncBWH17OmetaG_FD_155466 | JGI IMG/M metagenome (GOLD analysis project Ga0210396, IMG submission 155466) | Forest soil microbial communities from Barre Woods Harvard Forest LTER site, Petersham, Massachusetts, United States - Inc-BW-H-17-O ...
GCGACCGCCGATCTCGATCAATCTGTTGCCGACTACAATCAAACCGTCGTCAATGCCGTAAAACAGACAGCGGATTGCATTACCGAATTGCGCACGATTGAGGATCAAGCCACGCAGCAACGCGCGGCCCTCGACGCCGCGCAAGCGAGCTTCGATCTCACGACACGACGCTATCGCAGCGGTCTGAACCCGCAACAGAACGTGCTCGATTCCGAAGCCGTTCTTATCCAAGCGCGCCGCCAATATGCGGCATTGTCCGCCGATACGGCGTCCGCGCGCGTGGCGCTTCTTATGGCTATAGGCGGCGGCTTCGCTTCCGCAAAACCCGATCTCGCAAGCGCATCCAATTCCCAAGGTCAGGCAAATGAGCAACACTGAAGATACCGCCGCAAAACACAGCCGCCGCAATCGCCTTCTCGGCATTCTTGCGGCCGTTGTTGTCGTGGGCGTCGTCGGTTACGCACTTTATTGGTTCCTTTATGCGAGCCATTTCGAAGGCACGAACGACGCTTACGTCGGCGGCGACATCGTCGCGATCACAAGCCGCGAAAACGGAACGGTGCTCGCGCTTCATGCCGACAACACGCAAAGCGTGCGGCGTGGACAATTGCTTGTCGAACTCGATCCCATCAAGTCGAAGATCGCGATGGACGCCGCCGAAGCCGATCTCGCGCGCACGGTACGCAGCGTGCGCACGGATTTCTCCAAGGTCAATCAAGCGCGCGCGCAATTGGATGCGGCGCGCACCACGCTCGATCAAGCACAAAACGATTATCGCAGACGGTCGTCGGCGGGCGACGCGGTGTCCGGGGAGGAACTCGCACATGCGCGCGACGCAGTGACGGGCGCACAGGCGGCAGTGAATGTCGCTGAGAGCGGCTTGGCGCAGGCGCAAGCAACCGTGCAAGGCACCGACGTCTCGACCAATCCCGATGTGCTTTCCGCGATTTCGCGGCTGCGCCAGGCAGCACTCACCCTCGCGCATATGCGTCTCTATGCGCCCGTCGATGGCATCATTGCGCAGCGCACCGTTCAGCTCGGTCAGCAGATCGCGCCAGGCACACCGTTGATGGCAGTCGTGCCTCTGCAAGCGGTGTGGATCGACGCGAACTTCAAGGAGGGCCAGCTTGAGGATATGCGCATAGGCCAGCCCGTCACCGTCACCGCCGATATCTATGGCGGCGATGTGACTTATCACGGCAAGATCATCGGCCTCGGCGCGGGCAGCGGCAGTGCGTTTGCCCTACTGCCGCCGCAAAACGCCTCGGGCAATTGGATCAAGATCGTGCAGCGCGTGCCCGTGCGCATCGCGCTCGATCCGAAAGAGTTGCAGGATCATCCGTTGCGCGTCGGACTTTCCGTAGATGTGAGTGTTGACATCAGCGATAAATCCGGGCCGGTCGTTGCCACCGAGGCGACGAAAGAAATGCGGGGCGACGTGGGCGACGATGGCGGGCTCGAAACTGATGCGTTAATCCATCGCATCTTAACGGAAAACGGCGCGTAACCGATGAGCGCGCCGGGCGCAGCGCAGCAATTGCCGCCACTGCAAGGCGGGCAACTCGCGATCACTGCGATTGCACTTGCGCTCGGCACATTCATGCAGGTGCTCGACACGACAATCGCGAATGTGTCGCTGCCGACGATTGCGGGCAATCTCGGTGCCAGCACCGATCAGGGTACATGGGTTATCACATCTTTCGCGGTTTCGAACGGCGTAGCGGTGCCGCTAACCGGTTGGCTCATGGGCCGCTATGGCGTGGTGCGCACCTTTGTCGGCGCGGTGCTCATGTTCACGTTTGCCTCGTTCCTGTGCGGTATCGCGTGGAGTCTCAACGCACTTATCATGTTCCGCATCCTGCAAGGCGCGGTTTCCGGCCCGATGATTCCGGGCTCGCAGGCACTTCTCATTTCCATCTTTCCGCCCAACAGGCGCGCGACCGCGCTTGGCATATGGTCGATCACGACGCTTGTCGCGCCCATCGTGGGCCCGATCCTTGGCGGCTACATCTCCGACAACATCCATTGGAGCTGGATATTCCTCATCAACGTGCCCGTCGGCCTCATCGCGGCATTTCTTTGTTGGCGCAATCTTGCAAACCGCGAAACGCCGACACGCAAATTGCCGATCGATCGCGTGGGCCTGGCGCTTCTCGTGATCTGGGTGGGTTCGTTGCAGATCATGCTCGACACAGGCAAGGACGCAGATTGGTTTTCCTCACCACTCATCGTGGTCGAAGCAATCGTCGCGGTCGTCGTGTTCCTTGCATGGATCATCTGGGAAACAACAGAGACAAATCCCATCGTCGATCTGTCGTTGTTCCGCCATCGCAATTTCGTGCTCGGTACGATTGCGTTCTGCCTCGGCTATGCCGTGTTCTTCGCCAATGTATTGCTGCTGCCGTTATGGTTGCAAACCAATATCGGCTACACGGCGACATGGGCCGGATTGGTCGCCGCGCCAAGCGGCGCCGTTGCCGTGCTTCTTACGCCCATTGCCGCGCGTTTCATGGCGCGTACGGATGCGCGCATTCTCGCAAGCGTCTCGTTCGTCGCCTTTGCAGTCTCTTATTTCATGCGCGCGGGATATACCAATGACGCGGGCTTCTGGGATTTCGTCTGGCCGCTCATGGTACAGGGCGTGGCGATGAGCACATTCTTCGTCGCGATGATCACGATCTCGCTCGATGGCATAAGGCCTGAACGTATTCCGTCCGCCTCCGGCATTTCGAATTTCACGCGTATCACCGCCGGCGGTTTCGCCGCCTCGATTACAACGACGATGTGGGATCGCCGCGAGGCTTTGCATCAAAGTAGGCTAGCCGACACGTCGAGCGCCTACAGCCCCGCGATGCAGGCCGCACTCGACCATCTGCATCATCTGGGTTTCAACGACCTGCAGGCTTATGGCGTACTGGCACGTACGCTGACGAGCCAGGCTTATATGCTCGCGTCAGACGATCTGTTCTGGATCTCAGGCTGGCTCAGCATCGTGATGATCGCGGTCGTCTGGCTCGCGCGCAAATCCTACGGCGGTGGCGGCGGGCCGGTCGCTGCGGATTAATCCCACCACGGAAAACACCTGCCCGTGCGCGCGAGCGGCGGAATTGCGTTTGTATGCCGGCGATTGGCATCGAGACCGTGACGCAACAGACAATCGATGACATCGGCTTTGGGATGGCCGAATGCAGAGGCCCAAAGATCGACGCCTTCGTAGCCTTGCGCAGGGCACGTACATCCGCGCCTTTTGCGCAAAGCATTTCGACGATCTCGCTCTGCCCCGCGTCCACCGCAAGCAAGGATGAACTCGACGTTTTTTACCCTCCAATTCCAATACTGATTGTTGCAAACGGCCCGTAGAAGCCGACGTTTTCTTTCTTCGCCGCGTCGATGCCGCCATCCATTGCGCCGAAGAACAGATCGGCGCGATAGCCTGCGCTGACTTTGACATTCTGGATGCGCCACGTCGCGCCCGCGAACCCGCCCACATTCGATATGGTGATGGTTCTCGCGCGGTCAGCTTTCGCCGGTGTCGGTTGATATACGACCGTATGCCCACCTTTGTAAAAATTGAAAGAGCTGTGAAACAGGCCGGTTGCTTCGTGGCTGGCTTTGGTGCGCTGCCGCCCGAAAAGAATTGCAACGTTCAGCCCCCAGTCGGCTGCGAGTTCACTGCCTTGGCTGTCGCGCATCAGCGGCTCAGACGCTTTCCATGACAGTGAGGGCCCGACTCCCTGGAAACTACGCGCCGCACTCAGATGCGCTAGATTGCTGTGGTAAGGTTGCCTGGCAATCTTGAGCCCTCGAGTATATTTTGTATGAAAGCGCCAATCCGGGTCGGATTTCAGTGACATGTTGGACCTGGATTGGAATTGCGCGAAGCGAACGCCGAGACTCAACACCGACGATCCGCGCTCACCGAACATTCCCAAGCCGACATCTTTTCCTGCCTGAAAATCAACAATCAAATGACTTTCGTCATTTCGTACGAGCGTGTCAGCGAAGCGCGCTGCTGCTGGTGCGATAGGTGGGATGGGAGAAGGCACGCCGTACTTGGTGGGAATAAAGGAGGATGGATGAGTCTGCTGGTGAACATGCTTGTTGTTCGACGACCGACCGTACAGGGCGGAAGCTGATAGCACCCAGCCCGATCCATTCGGTTCGAACGAAATTTCCCCGAATTCGTCGATACTGGATAGCGGTAAGCTCTCGAATTTCTGTGACGGTGAAAATATTGCCGGTCTGCCGGCCATAAAAGGCGGTGCGAAAGCCTCCTGCCTCTCATCCAATCGACTCAACTGACCGCCAAGCTCAATCCAGACCGGCGCACGATCGCTGTCGTCATCTGCAGCTATTGCCTGCTGCGTTGCAAATGCAGCACCGGCCAAAACAATCGCCGACGCCGTTGCGAGAAGCTGGAAGCGGAAATCTGTCTTCGTCTTGCGCGCGTTCACGAGTTCACTCATCGCTTTTCCCCTTACCAGTTCTTCGTGACGCGGATGCCGATCAGTTTCGGATCGGTCAGGAATACATTTGTCGTCAGGCCGCTGTCGTCGCTGTTAAGAAAATCGCCCGTGATGGCCGTCGTGTTGAAGACGTTCTTGTCGTAGAGCATGACCTGCCAACCGTTCTGGTTGGTGAAGATGAGCGTGAGATTGACGTTGGTGTAGCCGCGCAGACGATCATACGGGTTGTCATTAAAGACGCGCGCCCAGGAATAATCCTGCCAGTAATAATCGCCGCGCAACGTTCCTGCCCAATCGGTCGAAAGCGGCAACGTGTATTGCGCGCCCGCCGACACCGTGAACGGCGGCGCATTCGGCAATTTGTTGCCGCTCAGATCCTTGTCGAATCCCTGCCCCCCATTTGGCGCGGACAAAGGGTCAAAGCCGGGATAACCAGGCGCTATGTAGCCGTAATTGTTTTCACCCGTGACGGTGGGATTTTTCACATAGGGAAGATGGGTATCCGGATCAAGGTCAAGCGAATAGGCTAGCCCGCAGACATTTGAAAGATCGGCCGTGATTGGGATTGGCGTAGCGGTGTAAGGCGGAATATTGAGTATCGCTGCCACCACATATTTCGGCAGGATACAGTTCGAGGCTTGTGTGATGAATGGTTTCACCACCATCCAGTCCGGATGATTGGCGGCATCGGTCCGGTCCATCAGATCGACCGAACGGGAACCCTTGGCAAGTGCGGTGTCTTCCCAACCACCTGCAAAGTTCAGGCGCAAACCGGGAACCGGTTCGTAAGTCGCTTCGATTTCTGCGCCCTTCACATGGGCATCGAAATTGTCGTTGATGGAAGTGCGATCCACAATGCGCGAAATCTGATAGTTCTCGTAGTTGTAGTAGAAGACATCGCCGTTCAGCGTCAGAGCCCCGTCGAGCAATGTATTCTTCGAGCCCAACTCGAACGCATCGATGAACTCCGGCTTGAACGTCAGTGGATGGATAGGATTCCCGATATCGCCGGCGGCGAAGCTCAGCAGCGTCGCGCCGGGCGGATTGGCGCCACCGGCCTTGTAACCGTGCGCATAGGAGCCGTAGATCAGCGTTTGATCGGTGAAATCGAGCTTTGGCGTCCAGTTCGCGGCGAAGCGGCCCGTCCACTGATCCCATTGCTGATTCACAACGCCCGTCGAAGGATAACCGTAACCGGAAACGAGAAGTTCGCTCGGGATATCGGTGAAGTGCTTTTGATCGTCCGTCCAGCGCAGGCCAGCCGTGAACTTAAGATCTTTGAATGCGTCGTAATAGACTTCCCCGAAGCCGGCGTAGGAGTTCAGCGTGTAGGGATTCTGGCTGAGGAAATAATTGTGGCCTTCATTGTTCAGCCTGGTAATCGGGTTTGGGTCGATATAGGCACAACCGCCGGCGTAAGGATCGTGCGGCGCAAATGGATCCACATCGATGAAGCCGCCCGGCAGGCATTGACTATTGTCAGAGACGCCGGGAACCCACGGCACAGATCGACTACCCCCGCCGAAACCTCCCAAGTCCGATCCGGCGAAATGCGTCAGGGTATTGATAAAGACGTAATAATTTTCTTCGGTTTCGTAGTGCAGGTAGTTCGCACCGACACTGAAATTCAGCGGGCCTTCAAATTTGGACGTGAGCCGGAATTCCTGGCTGAATTGCCAGGAACGTTCGTCGGACAAATCCTCGCCGACGAGCCTGTCGCTGCAACCAACTTGAGGATCGCAAAAAACACCATCCAGAAAGCAATTGGCCACACCGGCGCCGGGATACGCTTCTGCTGGCCGACACGGAGCACCGACCGGAAGACCTTGGCAGGCTCCGGTACCGGACGACTCGATAGCATTGCAATGCCCGAGACCGTCGGGATCGGGCATGAGCTTATTAAGCTGCCACCCTTCGTTATCCTGAGGCATGTAGACAAACATGCCGGGCGCGGTGTTGAAGCGATTGTAATCTTCGGAAGAAAACAGAAAATCGTTGTTGTACCCAGTCTGTGATGTGAAAGTCAGTGCGGGCGCCACCGTGTAATCGGCGTTCCATTCCAAGGTGTCGTTTTTCGCCCTGTATGTCGGGCTGATTGCAGATTCGATTACGCGCAGATTCGTCGATTGCGTCGTACTGGCATAGGGGTTGAAGTCTACTTGGATTTCGGGATCCAGCACTCCAATCGCTGCCGCATAAGCCAGCGAAAATCCATTGGGAACCTCAAACGCGCTAGGCGAATAGAGACTGCTCGCCTCGCAACCTTGACTCACATAATATTCCGCATTGGCAATCGAAATCCCGCCGTAATAATGGCCTGCTACGGTGACGCCATCGATGGTGACGGGGTTTGGCGCAGTCTTGCAAAGTTGTTTTGCCGTGCGCATGCGATCGTCGTCTTCGGAGAAATGCTCCCAGACGAGATAGGTTTGAAGGTTCTCGAAAGGCTTGTAGCCAAGCGTCACACGCCCCGACCACAGATCGCGTCCGTCGATGCGCGCGTCGGTTAGCGTGTCGAATGAGTAGCCCTGCCGCTTGGTCCATTCGCCGGCAATACGCAGATCTACGCGATCATCGACAATCGGAATGTTGAGCATGCCTTCGAAACGGCGATTTTGATAATTGCCGACATCAACCGAAGCCATCGCTTCGAATTGATCGGACGGCTTTGCGGAAACGAGATTGACGACACCCGCGGTCGCATTGCGGCCGTAAAGCGTGCCTTGCGGACCGCGCAGAACCTCGACTTGGCTAACGTCGTAGAATTCCTGCTCGAAGAAATGATTGCGGATGAACGGCGTATCGTTGAATGCAACCGCAACGGCCGGATCGGTCGTCACCGAAATCGCTTGCGTTCCGATACCACGCAATTGAATCGAGTAACCCGAGAAATTCGTCTTCGTAAACGTCATATTCGGAACCTGCTTAATGAGGTCCGGACCGCCCGCGGTTTGTGTGGCCGTCAATTGTTCCTGGTTCAATGCGGTGATCGAAATCGGGATATTCTGCACATCGCCGCCGATTTTCGACGACGTGACGGTGACGGTTTCGAGCGACGCATTCGAGACCGACGGGGCGGTTGCGGCAGCATCCTTTAAAACAGGCAGATCGTTCGCGGCGTGGTTTTGTCCACGAACAACGGCAATCGTGCCGCCCGTGTGGCGCTGTATGACAAAGCCCGTGCCCGTGAGGATATGCGCCAGCGCATCTTCCGCCGTAAGGTCGCCCTTGGCGCCACGGCTCTTCACGCCCCTGATCGCGTCATCCGAAACGATGAGTTCCACGCCGGTTTGCGAAGTATAGGCGCCGAGCGCGCTTTCGAGATCTTCGCTCGGGATATTGAAGATTTCAGCCGAAGCCGCGAACGCAAGCGCGACACTCAATCCGCTCGCGGCCATGGTCGCTCTATATGCAATATTTCTCATTCTTCCCCTCTCAAGCAATTTGCAGCCGCAATAGGCGCCTTTAGCGCGAGATCACGGTCTGATCGCCTCGATTTTCCACGCGCAGGCCGAAAACCGCCTGCGCTACTTCCGTGAACTGCTTCATATCGTTGGTCCGGAACGTGCCGTCGAGCTTGAGCCGCGCAGTCGCATCGTCCGCAACGACGAGTTTCTCGCGATTGTAGCGGTTGAACTCATCCGCCGCCGCCGCCAGTGTCGTATGACTGAAGACAAGCAAGCCGCGCCGCCAACCGAGATCGTTCGCAAGTTCGCGCGAAGACCGGTTCAGCATCACGGTTCTACCAGCTTCCGCCACCATCACATCGCCTTGCTGCAGCAGTTTCGGATGCGAGCGGTCTGCATTCTCCAGCCTGACTCGTCCCTCCATCACCGCAACCTGCAGACGATCCGTGTCGCGGCGGATGAGGAATTTCGTCCCGAGATCCGTGACGGTGCGGTTTCCGGCAAGCACCACGAAGGGATGCGCGGAATCGTGTTTCACCTCGAAGAACGCTTCGCCTTTATCGAGCGAAATGATGCGGTCGCGCGGACTGTTGTCTATGCGCAATTGCGTATCGGTGTTCAATTCGATCTGCGAACCATCGGCCAAACGAACCGTTTCATGGCCGCCTAAACCCGTCGCATAGGTTTTCTCGCTTGAACCGAAAATGTAAAATGCCGTCGCTGCAGCGGCCGCGATAACAACCACGGCAAGCACGGACGCGATTTTCGCCGCAGCCGAGGAAATCTTCCCGCGCGCCGGGTCCTGTTCCGATGCGGTCGGCCGCAAGACGGTAAGCTTTCCCGTGCGTTCCCACGCGCCCTGCAGCCGCCAATAGGCGACGCGATGCGCGAGCGACTGGCCAAGCCAGAGATCGAGTTCGGCTTGATCGCTTTCGCTCCAACTCCAGAAATGGCGGCGGCGAAACCAAGCAGCCGCGCGGGATTCGATTTCCGTCGCGCTGACATCCACCGCTTTATGCGTTGCTTCGATCACTTCGCCCTCCGCGGTTCGGCGGCTTCGCCGTAAAGCATGTCGGCAAGCGCGCGCAGGCCGTAATCGAGATGATGCGAGACAGCCGATTCCGTAATGCCCATGCGCGCGGCGATCTGCCGTCCCGTCAGACCATCGATGCGCGCGAGCACAACGGCTTCTCGGCAGCGCGCAGGCAGGCGCGCGATCACGGCCTGCAAATGGCGAAGCTCCGCGCGCGCGGCGGCGCCCCGGTCAGGCCCCGGCTCTTCCGTCGCCACACCCAGTGCATCGAGATCCGCCACGGCATCGATGGGAATGATCTGTTCGCGGCGGACGCGATCTATAAGAAGATTGCGCGCAATCGCGAACACAAACGGCTTGGCCGGATGTGGGATTTGCCGCATCGCCGCTTCGCAGACACGCAAATAAACGTCCTGCCGTAAATCCGCGAGATCATCGGCGTTGCGCCAATTGTGATGCAGGAATTGCATGAGCGCCGCTTCGAGCGGAAACACCTCACGGATGAACCACGCGCCCACCTCGGCCATATTGGCGGCCGCGCCAGCAAGAAATTCAGGATTGTCGCGTCCGGTTTCCGATGATCCGGTCATCTGCCGCCCAATCTTCGCGAGGATAAGAGCCTACTATCTAAAACGAAGCAGGGTCTCTCATCTTGAGAAAGGGACGTGGAAATAGTTCATCGGCTTATGGCACCCGCGTCATGGCGCAATTTTGATGCTTGCTCGGGGCATTGAGAGCAACGGCTTTGCTATCCCCCGAGCCCGATGCTCACCGCCACGAACGGGCCATAGAAGCCGCGATCCTCTTTTTTCACTTTATCGATGCCGCCATCGATCGCGCCGAAGAACATGTCGGTCCGGTAGCCGAAACTGATCTTTGCATTCGAGTAGTTCAGTGACAGCGCCGCGTAACCGCCGAGATTGGGAACGATGATGCTCTTGTTGCGCAAAGGCGATGCCGATATGTGATAATGGATCGTTTTGGGTGGCCCATATTTGGCGGTGCCGTGCTGATACTCGTTCGTCACCTCATGATGACCGCTCACACGCTGGCGCCCGAACAGAAGCGCGCCGTTTACGCCCCAATCGAAATTGAAGCTGCCGCGGGCCTGATTGCCCACGACGTTTGCGGACGCATCCCAGGATAAGGACGGGCCGATACCGCTGAATTTCCGCTTCGCCTCGAAGGTGCCATGAAAAAGATTGTAGGATGTCGGAACGGCGGCCGTCGCGGACAATATGTTCATGCTGCTTTGCGAGTTGAACTGCGCATAACGCAAGCCGAGGCTCACGACCGAGCTTCCCTCATGTCCGAACATGCCGAGCCCGAAATCCTTGCCGGCCTGAAAATCCAGAATGAGATGCTTCTCGCTGCTCGAACCCTTGCTGCTCTGATAGGCGGTATAATATTTCTCATAGCCTCCGCCTTTGTTCTTGGCATATTGAATGCCCGCTTTGCGTCGGCTGTTCTTGCCGTATTTGACGCCGACCGACAGCAGCCAATCGGAATCGGAAGGCTGGAACGAAATCTTCAAGCCCTCGTCCCATTCGGAGGGTGGCTTCTTGTTCGCGATCTTTATTGCATCGTCATAAGGCGAAGCGAGCACGAACGGCGGCAGGAACGCCTGGTTATCATCCGACAGCAGCGAGAATTGTCCGTCCAGCTCGATCCACACGAGCGGGCGGCCGTCTGTGTCCGCGCGAGCCATGTCCGCCGATGAAAGATAGCCCGCCAATGCCAGTGCGGACGCACCCGTCAACAGCTTCCAGCGGATGGTCGCGCGACCGCCGGTATTGTTTGTGAGTTCACTCATCGGTTCCCCCTCACCAGTTCTTTGTGACGCGCACGCCCATGAGGCGCGGATCGGTCAGAAACACATTGGTCGTCAATCCGGTGTCGTCGGAGTTCAGGAACGCTCCGGTGATAGCCGTCACATTGAACACGTTTTTCACATAGCCCATGACCTGCCAGCCGCTGGAGCTCGTGAGAATGAGAGCCACATTGGTCGTCGAATAGCCGTGTAGTTGGTCGTAGGGTACATCGTTGAAGATGCGAGCGAAGGAGTTGCCCTGCCAGTAGAAATCGCCGCGCAAAGTGCCCGCCCAATCGTCCGTGATGGGCATTGTGAATTGCGCGCCCGCGGAGAATGTGAACGGTGGCGTGTTCGGCAATTTGTTGCCGCCAAGATTTTTGGCGAAACCTTCACCGTCGTTGGGCGACTGGGTGGGATCGAATCCCGTGACGCCGAAAGAGCTAAGATCATGCGGATAGCCGTCGCCGAAAAGCCCCTGACCAGCGCCATAAGCGGCATCGCACGCATCGATGAACCCGTTGAAGACGGCGGAACTGTCCGTTGTCTGCGGATTGTTTATGATGAGCTGTCTGACGACGGATACCGGAAAGATGCAATTCGACGTCGAAGTCGGGAACGGTTTCACCACCATCCAGCCCGGTTGACCCGCTGTGCGGTCGATCAAGTCGATCGCCGACTGGCCGTTGTCGATGGCGCTATCCTCCAACCCGCCCGCGAAATTAAAGCGCAAGCCGCGGATCGGCTCCCAGGTGCTTTCCAGTTCCAAGCCCTTCACCTTGGTATCGATGTTCAGGTTGATCGAGGTGCGGTCCACGATCTGGGAAATCTGATAGCCCTTGTAATCGTAGTAGAACACATCGGCGTTGAGCGTCATGTCGCCATCAAAAAACGTGTTCTTCGTTCCCAGTTCGTAAGCGTTGACGAATTCGGGATTGAACGTCGCCGGATGGGTGAGAAAGGATTGCGAGCTGAATTCATTCGGCGTCGGACCGGGCGGATTGGCGCCGCCGCCTTTGTAACCGCGTGCATAAGAGGCGTAGACCAGCGTCTGGTCGGTGAAATCGAGCTTGGGCGTCCAGTCCGCATTGAAGCGGCCAGTGAGTTCCTTCCATTCCTGCCGGACAACGCTCTCTGTCGGATAGCCGCCGCCCAAGAGAAACACCCAGCTTGGAATGTCGTAGAAAGTCTTCTGGTCGTCGGTCCAGCGCAAGCCGCCCGTGAGTTTCACATCCGGTATGACTTGATAATAAACCTCGCCGAAGCCCGCCCAGGAATTGAGGTTATAAGGATTTTCGCTGCGGAAATAATTATGGCCATTGCCGTCCAGATTGGAAATCGGATTGGGATCAATATAGGTGCCGATCCTTCCTCCGCCGCCAAAGCCGCAGCCGAAATTGGACGGGTAATAGCCCGGAAAACCGAAATCGGCACCTGACGTCCCCGGAACCGGTTTGATCACGAACGCCGAGCCCGTATTGGGGTGGCACATCGTGAAATCATATGGTCCCTCGCCGTTTGAAAGTTGTTCAATGGCCGAGACGAGATTGAAGAAGACAAAATAATCTTCGACCGTCGCATAATGCAGGTAATTTCCGCCCACGCTGAAATTGAGCGGGCCTTGGAAATGCGAGGCCATGCGCAATTCCTGCGAGAATTGCCAAGCATGTTCCTGCGAAAGATCTTCGGCCGTCATCCTGTCGGAGCAGCCGAGTTGCGGATCGCAATAAACGCCGTTGGGCGTCAAGCTGTTGGGCCCCCCAAGCGTGCCGAACAAGCCTGGCGTCGTATCAAAGCGGTTGAAGTCCTCCGTCGAGCGCAATTGATCCTGATTGTATCCGCTCTGCGAGGTGATCGTGAGATCGCGCGTCAGCGTGTAATCGGCGTTCAGTTCGATCACATCGTTCTTGGCGCGATAGGTCGGTGACAGCACGGATTGTATGTCGCGCAGATTCCTCGATTGCGTCTGACTGGCATAAGGATCGACCTGATTGAGCAGAAAGCCGCCACCAGCACTTCCACCGGCACCGTTGAAGATGAACTCGCCGGCAGCGACGAAGGGAAGAGACTGGCCATTGGGCGTTTCAAACGCTTGCGGCGAATAGAGCGACACCGGCAGACAGCCCTGACTAAGCCATGATTGATAGAAATCTTCATCGCCCGTGGTAGCGAGATCGAGACCATCGACGGATGTGGGTCCCGGATCTTTCTTGCAAAGCTGTTTGGCGGAGCGCACGCGGTCGTCATCTTCCGAGAAATGTTCCCACACGATATAGGCCTGCAAATCCGGCGTCGGCTTGAGGCCGAGCGTCACGCGGCCCGACCAAAGATCGCGCCCATCGATGGATTTGTCGGTCGTTGTGTTGAACGAATAACCATCACGCTTGGTCCATTCTCCGGCGACACGCAGATCAACGCGATCGTCAACGATGGGAAGATTGACCATGCCTTCGTAGCGGCGGTTCGTGTAATTGCCGATGTCGACAGAGAGCATCGCTTCGAACTGATCCGTCGGCTTTGCGGAAACGAGATCGACAACGCCTGCCGTCGCGTTGCGGCCGTAAAGCGTACCTTGCGGCCCGCGCAAAACCTGCACCTGATTGACGTCGAAGAATTCCTGCTCGAAGAAGTGATTGCGGATGAACGGAATGTCGTTGAACGCGACGGCCACGGCCGGATCGGTCGTGACCGAGATCGCCTGCGTGCCGATACCGCGAATCTGGATGTTGTAGCCGGTGAAATTCGTCTTCGTGAAGGTGAGATTCGGCACCTGTTTCACGAGATCCGGGCCGCCCGCAGTTTGCGTGGCCGTCAATTGTTCCTGGGAAAGCGCGGTGATTGAAATCGGAATGTTCTGCACATCGCCGCCGATCTTCGACGAAGTAACCGTGACGGTTTCGAGCGATGCCGCGGTCGTTGATGTCGTTGCCGCCAATTCCA